>TARA_B110000003_G_scaffold18982_2_pt1 | contig 15932 bp, 13 predicted proteins | sample TARA_B110000003 | Tara Oceans TARA_B110000003 (sample SAMEA4396424) | marine metagenome | biome: Westerlies Biome; feature: [SRF] surface water layer (ENVO:00010504); material: water (ENVO:00002006), including particulate matter (ENVO:01000060) such as... | depth 5 m
GTCGTCCACAAATCCATTCAAATCGTCGTCCACCCCGTTGCCCGGAATCTCTGCGTCATTGACCCAATGGTTGTCGATCAAATCCACGTGGTTGTAATTGGAACCTCCTCCCTCAAGCACAGCCACAACGATGCGTGATCCGTCAGAAGCGGCGCCCCCGGTGGTGATGTCCCAAGCCAGGTCGGAATCGATGTCGTGGTCTCCCGGCTCCACATGGTGCCACTGCTGCCCCAAAGAAGGGTCATTGGGCAAGGTCTCACGGGCCTGCACCTCGTGGTTGAACTGCGCTGCCTTCAAGCGACGGTCGTCCTGCAGCGCGCGAAGCACCGCCCAGTCTTGGGCAGGCGTGCCCGGGTTGGGCAGTTCCATCAAATGAATGTTCGCGCGAGGAGACAAAGCCTTCACCCACTCCAAGCCATGCGAAGAGGCGACTTTGGACGGGTCTTGCTGCTGGTGGAACATCACAATGAATTCTCCGGCCAAGTGACCTTGGGCGGAGGAGGAGAGCGGGAGCCAGAGGCACAGGGCCAAGGTCGCCAGGACAGAAATGTTGCGCATGTTGTTCTTGTTGTGTTTCAATTCGTGTTGCAGGACGGCAAACATAGGGGTGTCAAGACTTGGACCACACTTTCTGCCTACAAGTTGCACATGCCAAGCCTCAAATGGACAAATGGAGTCAAAAAGAGGTGTCGAACTTCAACATGACATGCCGCGGTGCCCCCATGATTCCTGGCCTTGTGCTCACCACAGCATTGGTCAAGTTGTTCACCACCAAACTGAAGTTTTGGCCTTTGGGCGCGCGATAGACAAGCCGGGCATCCCACCTTCTTGAACCATCGGTGAATTGCTCCCGGTAGTTGACAAGGCCACTGATCAATTCCTCAAAGTACCAATCGACGGCATCGATGAAACTTTGCTGGTTGAGCGCAAAGCCCGCTGTGAACCTCCCCATGTCCCACTCCACATCCACTTTGACCGATCCACTGTTCCTGTACTTCAGAAGGGAGCCCGCGGTGACCAAGCTGTCCCTTGAATCTCCAAAGCTCTGCACAAAGTTTTGGAGGTACACCCCCAAACTGTCCTGGGCAGGATCGTTGGTCAAATCACCCGCGTAGTTGTACGTCCCACCTGCCACAATCCGCACCGGCATTCTGCCAATCCGCATGTCCCCGGACAAGGACGCTTCAAACCCTGAAATTCTGGTTCTTCCTAAGTTGAGAGGTTGAAAAAAGAACTGAGGCACCCCATCTTCGATGACAATGGTCCCATTGGAGTCCGTGTCCGCAAGCAGGGTGTACTCTATCATTTCATCGTAGTTCAGCATGAATGCCGCGACGTCGAGCAAAAGACTGCGATCCCCTTGGGCAAATTCATGCACGAATCCGAGTTCAAAGTTGTTGCCCGATTCACTGATCAAGTCCACATTGCCTCGGATGTTGATGCCGTCCGTCAACGACCCCTCCACGTATTTTTCCGCAATGGAAGCAAACCGCAATGATTCTCCGTAAGAGAAGCGAAAGTTGGTGTTGGATCCCAATTTTCGATTCATCCCAAAGCGCCAAATGGGTCCGGAACTTTCAGAATAAAACCCTGGGTTTTCATTGGACTCTGTCCGGACACCACCAGAAAACTTCCATCCGCCTTTCACCCATTCCACTTGGCCAAAGACTGCAGGGTTGAACGTGTACAATTCTATCCCGGGATAAAGACTCGAAAAGGATTTTTGGGCAGAGCCGTAAGCCCCCCACTGGGTGGTAAGGTGTTTTCCGAAAGTCCGCACATTTCTGTATTGCATCATGGCCAGGTTGCTGGTCATGGACGCTGATGGCCTTTGTCCTCTCACAAGCCAAATGTTGGGAAAGCTCATGTTCGCCAAGGGCACCCCAAAATCTGCCGAGCTGCCGAAGCGAGAATTTTGGTAAACCCGCGCGTTGAAATGATGGGTGCCCCCTTTTTCGAGAGGAGCATAGGTCGCCCAGGCATCTGCGTGCCAATTGATCCAGCGATCCTCACTGGACGTGCCGTCCATGGGGAGATACGCATTTGTCGTATAGTCGTCCCAAAGGATAAACCTCCCCATTTGTTGGTATTGGCATTGGACGGCTGCCCCTATCTGCCATTTGGGCGAGAGTCTCCAGCGCAATTTCGCGTTGCCACGTGCGCGTTGTTCATGCCCCACAGCGAGGTAGGTCTTGTCGGAAAAAACACTTCCTCCTGCAACAACATCGACCTTGTCAAAGGCCTGCCTATGCGATACGCTCATCCCGTTGGACACAGGCGAATAGCTCTTGTCCCACCACTGCCAATCTTCCGACGGTGGGTTTTGGTAAGCCCCATTGAACACACTGACCACCGTTTCAGGCTCAGACTTGGGCCAAACCGTACGCATATGGATCACCCCATTCGAAGCACCCGAGCCGTACATCGAAGATGCAGACGACTTGACCACCTCCACTTGTCCCACATGCTCCATCGGCAAATAAGACCACCAAATCTCCCCCAAATCTCCACTGACCATGGGCATTCCGTCCAACAGCATTTGCACCCTTGTGCCTACACCATAACTGTAACCGGAGCCTCCCCTAATGCTGACCTGACCATCCAAGATGGATACACCTGGAGTTTTGGCCACCAAGCCCTTCAAATCCAAGGCATTCGAACTTTGGGCCAAATATGGCTTCAAGACGGTCACAGGGGCCGTCTCCTCTTGAACGCTTGACCCTGAAATGCTTGCCGTCACGACCACTTCGCCAATTTTTTCCGTTTGGGCACGCAACGAAATCCGTCCTCCTTGTGCCTCTATTGCAGTGCAACTCAATTCAAGCGGCTCGTAACCTACAAAGCTGAAGGAAGCCCAGCAGCTGGATGGACATCGCAATTGATTCTTGAGGTTGGGCAACCCTCCAAACGCATCCGTGGCCAAAACATCAAAAGCTCCATTGGATGCAGCCCCACACCCAAACTTCACCGTCACACCTGGGAGACCCAACGCCATCGTGCCCGAGTCGTCCAACACCTGCCACCCCCCGCTTGGGGAGTTCTGCGCATCCAACGAAAAGGTAGCGAGACTCACAAACGCCAAGAAAGACAGCATTCCTCTCCAGTCATTCACATGCAAGGCCCTTTTCAACTTGGTCATGGCGCGAATTTGGGGAGCGTTCGTTCCCTAGCCATTGTTTTCCTTGGGATTTTCTTCACGACATTGGTCATATTCATCCACACCACCATCGCCTCAACATCGCCCAACCATGTCTCACTTCGACCATCGACGCTCCCTTTCGTTGGCTGCTCTGCTCATGGGGTTGCTGGCTTGCTCGCCTCCCAATGCACCCCTCCAATGGCACATTCCATGCTCGGTTCGAACCCTTGATGTTTTGACACCGCTTCACATCCGGTATGCCGGATCGGACGGCTGGGTGGGACAAACACTTGATGGCGGAAAGACTTGGGAACACCTACAGTGGACGGCGCCTGATGGCTCCCAACCTTCCTTTCGGGCGTCAGGAGCGAGCCGCGGACATTGGCATGCGGTCGGCATTGCGTCCCCTTCCTGGATGGCACGGACTCCTCTCAAGGGATTGCAGCCAGAGTGGACCTTCCACGACACCGCCTCGTCCATGTTTTTGGATGCCATGACATGGATTGACGGGGAAACAGGTGTTGTGCTTGGAGACGATACAAGGGGCTGCATGACCCTGATGAGAAGCATCGATGAAGGGGCCTCCTGGGACCAGGTTTCATGTGCTGACTTGCCAAAGCCTCGGCTTGGAGAGGCGGCTTTTGCAGCTTCCAATGGCAACCTCTGTGCCAAGGGCGATACCGTGTGGGCTTTCACGGGAGGAGCATCCTCGAGGGTCTTCCGCAGCTTGGATCGTGGGGCGTCATGGAACGCCTACGAAATGCCCATCGTGCAAGGAGGCAACATGACTGGAGCCTTCTCGGCAACCTTTGCAGATGCCCGTTTGGGCTGGGCCATGGGCGGCGATTGGTCCCGTCCAGACGACAACTACGGCAACTTGGTCCAAACCTTGGATGGAGGTGAAACCTGGAGTCTGCTCGCTGAAGGCGAGGGGCCTGGATATCGATCCAGCATTGTGCACCACCCCAAGGACTGCCGGGTCCTTGTGGCCAGTGGATTCGCTGGGTTGGAGTGCAGCACAGACTCGGGAGTCACATGGCAAACCATCTCTGACAGTGGCAGCTATGTGGCCCGGTTCGCTCCTGATGGCCTTACCTTGTGGTTGGCAGGGAATGAGAGCCTCGAAAAACGAAGCTGGCCAGCCGAAGCAAAGTGAATCCCATGGAGAAATCCACGAAAATCCAGACGGCACACCAACGCTTGGCAAGAGAAGTGGAAGCCGCTGCAGGCTTTGACGTCACTTGTACGAAAGATTGCCAAGTACTGGCCTTGGAGTTGAAGAAGTGCGACCCACGTTTCCCGCTGTCCACCTCTACGCTCAAGCGGTTCTTTGGCCTCGTCCACAACCCAAGCGAACACTCTGCGGCCACCTTGAATGCGCTCGCCAGATATACAGGAAACACCTCATACCGGCGGTGGCTATCTGGCTCTCCAACGAATGAGACATCTGCAAAGGCACCTGCAAAGGCGACGTCCAAAGTCACAATGGATGGTCCCCTTTCCGATGAAGACCTCAAACAACGCATGCGGGTTTTTCTGCATCAACACCGAAACGACCAACCTTTGCAATTGGGCAAGCTGGAATTCGATGGCCTCAGGCTCATGTGGTTTGAAATGTACCGCAGAGGTACTTTTGACATGGCATTGTGGACAGAAGTCAAGCAGCATCCTCACGTCCACAATTACATCCTCGAGCAATTCCCGCCCTTGGATTTCATGGCATCCTTCGGTGAAGTGATGGTCAGGGAATACCTCGAACAATCAGACAAAGCCAATCAAAGATCATACGGACAAGGTATCATCGCCGCCGGCATGGTGGCCAAAGGCGAGCCTTGGCCCCAAGTCATGGAACAGCTTCCAAGGATCAAAATTTTGGCGCCCGATGCCCACCCATTGGTGCAGGCGAGAAACCTCGGTATTCTTTTGCTCGGCCTACATGAGACAAGGGTCTCTCCCAAGCAATACGAGCAAACAAAGTCACTTGTCGTCAAAGGCCTGAGAGAGGACAAGGACATTTGGCCCAAATGGTGCCACCATCAATGCTACTTTGCCTTCAACCTTGCGGAATGGGTGGCAATGTCAGGAGACTTGGACGTCATCCATGCTGTTCAGGAAAATATCCTTGCCTTCCGGAAAACCTCCGACAATTATGGCTCCGACCTGAACATGGAGCTGGTCATCGACTTACGCATCCTTTGGAACCATATTTTGTTAGGCCAAAAAGGTCAAGCTTCATCGATGTATGACACCCTTGAAGGGCACTTGTTTTCGACCATGGAGAGTCGAGCTCTTCGCATTTGGATGGAAGGTGCCAAGGCCATTTTTCGACCAGAAAAAAGGGAGTTGGCACTCGGAGAAATGCGCCATGCCTCTATCCTCACGAGGTACCAAGGCCTTCATGAGAGAATCCACTCCTTGACGCTGAAGCATTTGGATTGAAATTTCTGAGCACAAAAAAAGGACTTGCCGTGGCAAGCCCTTCTCCGCAAACGTTTTGGTTAAGGCATCCCTCTCAAGATGCGTGAACAAAAATGTGATTCCTACATCGAGCCCATCAGAATTGATTACATTAAAACCAATTTGAACTGTCTTGAACTGGTGCTCAGGCCTTTTTGAAAAAAGTATCGAGCGGAAATCTGACCCTCGGCCCATATACACCCTTCTCCGTCCTACGCCCCGCTGAGATCACCATGTTCACTTCTGCACGTCTAGGAAGCCCCAGCAACCTCTTGACACGATGACTGTCCATACCCTCCATAGGGCAGGTGTCAAATCCCTCCGCCCTCATGGCCAGCATGAAATGAGACGCAGCCAAAGCAGTACTCTTGTGCGCCCATACCCGCATGTCCGACCACCCAACAGGCTCCCTGGGAGTGGCCTTCCCGATGCCGCGAATGAAAAACCAGATCCGTTTCACCCATGCAAATGCACCCTGGGTGTAGGCAATTCTCGTGATTTTTCTAAAGTATTGAAACGCTCGATCAGGCGCATCGCCACGACGCTCTAAGGCTTCCAAAGTCCAAGCATTGTTGCGACGCCAAAGGTCAGGCCGGGCCACAAAGACAAACAGTTCAGGTGCAGTAGAGGCGGCAGGCTGCCCCAAGCAGGCGTGGACCAATTTTTCCTTCAGCGTGGACGTCACCACTTGATAAACCTCCCAACATTGCAAGTTGGAAGAGTTTGGGGCTTTCTGCGCGGCCTCAATGCAGCGGACAACGACCTCGGCCGGTACGGCATCCTCCGCAAATATTCGGACACTCCGTCTGGACTCAACCACCTCGTAGAAGGCCTCTCTGTCCATGGGAGGAAGCTGCTGAGCCGGTTGCGGGGCCCGCTGGATACCTTCAAACATTTTAACCTTCACCATGGCGATGAGGCAAGGATTTCGCTCCCAATGGTCCCATGAGCTTGAACTGCCTCGTCCGACCAAGTGAGTGCATTCAACCACCGCCTTTCCGCGCGGAGACCATCCTCTTCCGTGGCAGCGTGGATTGTTACCATGGGATCCCCCGGATGAAAGAAGGTTCCCACCAATGGCAAAGATGTCAGTCCCACAGAGGGATCCACCTTGGCGTCAGGAACAGTTCTGCCACCACCAAGCTCCACCACTGTCATCCCCACTTGACGCACGTTGTAACCCGCAAGAAATCCTTCGCGCGGACAACGTACTTGACGCACCACATGTGCGGCAGGCAACACGGCATCCGGATCCTCTACTACCTTCGGGTCGCCCCCCATGGCTTCGATGCCACTGGCCCATTTCTCGAGTGCCCGGCCATTGTCACGAACAGACTCCAACGCCATTCGGGCTTCCGGCTTGGAGGCATACAGATCGCACTGGACAAGCAACGACTCTCCCAAAGAAAGCACCACTTCGTTCAATCTGGGGTGCCTTCCCTTGGCACCTTGCAAATACGATGTGGCCTCTTTGACTTCCACTGCATTCCCTGCAGACCACGCCAATGGAACGGACATGTCCGTCATCAAGGCGGAAGTCCTCATTCCCGCCCCGTTGCCAACGTTCACCATGCTTTGGGCCAAAGCCCTGGCGTCTCGTTCGTCCTGAAGAACGGCTCCATTGCCAAATTTGACATCGAGAATCAAATCCTCCAGACCAGCAGCCAATTTCTTGGAGACGATGGATGTGGTGATGAGGCCGAGGTGCTCCACTGTGGCCGTCACGTCGCGCGTGGCGTACATGCGTCGGTCCGCTGGTGCCAAATCTTTGGTCTGCCTCACAATGGAAAACCCATGGGCTTTCACCACTTTCTGAAAATGCTCTACAGACGCGCCTGTTTGGTAGCCTGGAATGGCCTCGAGTTTGTCAATCGTGCCCCCGGTATGGGCCAAGCCACGACCGGCAATCATGGGGACAAAAGCCCCACATGCTGCAAGCATTGGCGCCAACATCAACGACACCACATCCCCCACTCCACCCGTGCTGTGCTTGTCCACAATCGGCCCGGTCAAGTCTGTGGTCTGCCATGAAAGTACACGCCCAGAATCTCTAACCGCCAAGGTCATGTCCACCCGCTCGTCGACACTGAGGTCCTGGAAATAAACCGCCATGGAAAAGGCTGCGATTTGCGCTTCCGACACGGCCCCTGAAGTAACGCCTTCGACAAATGCCCTTATCTCATCAAGGGACAGCGTCCCTCCATCTCGTTTCTTTTGGATCCACTCTTGTGGCAGACCCACATGCTTGGCCGACTCCCTCATCCCATGGCCACAAAGAATCCAGCAATCGTGCCGGACATCAAGTTCGACATGGTGCCAGCGATCACTGCGAGCAATCCCAATCGGGCAATGTCCTTTCTTCGGGATGGGGCCATTCCACCCAAACCTCCCAAAAGAATGGCAATGGAACTCAAGTTGGCAAAACCACAAAGAGCAAAAGACACAATGGCCTTGGTCTTAGGTGACAGGATGACTTCAGGATTTTCTGCGAGGTAAGGGGCAAAGTTGAGGTATGCCACAAATTCGTTCACCACGAGTTTTTGGCCAATGAAGGATCCCGCAGTGACCGCTTCTGCCCAAGGCACTCCCAACAAGAACGCAAGCGGCGAAAAGGCCCATCCGAGAATCATTTCCAAAGTCAGTTCTGGCATACCGAACCATCCACCAACCCCTCCAAGAATGCCATTCAAAACCGCGATCAAGGCCACAAATGCAAGCAGCATGGCCCCGACATTGAGGGCAAGGTGCAAGCCCGATGCAGCACCACTGGCGGCCGCATCGATGACATTCACAGGAGCATCCTCAGAAGAATCAGCCTCCAAATCAGTGGCTGGGGTGTCCACTTCAGGCACCAACAACTTGGCAAAAAGAAGCCCTCCTGGTGCAGACATGAAACAGGCGGCAATCAAGTACTCCACAGGAACGCCAATCAGGGCATAGCCCGCCAGTGCCGATCCTGCGACAGAGGCCAACCCTCCCACCATGACAGCAAAGAGTTCCGAATTGGTCATGCCTTCGATAAAGGGCTTGACCACGAGTGGTGCCTCGGTTTGTCCTACAAAGATGTTGGCCGTGGCGCTCATGGACTCCGCTTTGCTCGTGCCGAGAACCTTTTGTAGGGCTCCACCAATCACGCGGATGACCCATTTCATCAAACCAATGTGGTAGAGCACTGCAATCAAAGCGGCAAAGAAGACAATGATTGGAAGGACCTTCAAGGCGAAGACAAAGCCCACCCCTTCTGAGGTCAATCCACCAAACAGAAAATTGATGCCCTCGTTGCCGTAGTTCAGCAAATTGTTGACCCCATCGGTCATGGATGAAAGCATCTTTTGGCCCCATGGCACTTTCAAGACAAACGCTCCCAAACCAAACTGAAGGGCAAAAGCCCCTGCTATGGTTCGCCACTGAATCGCCTTGCGGTTGCGAGAGAGCCCGAAAGCTAGACAAAGCAACACGGCCATTCCTATTGCACTCATGAACATGGGTACAAGCTAACGCTCAAACCTCCTGGGCACAACCTCCTGGGACGCTCACTTTCATTTAGCAGGCACCTCATCTCCCAGCCCGTGGGCATCAAAGGCAAAGGGCATGAGGTTGGCTGCACTCTTGGAAAGAGTCACCACCTCGCCTCTGACTTGCAAAAGGATTTGAATCGGTGTCCCCTGCCGACGCTCCGCTTCAAGGAGGACTTGTCTGCATCCACCGCAAGGCATGAACGCCTCAGAAATTGCCTTCTCAGAGGGGGATACAATCGCAACGGACTCCATGGTCACACCAGGATGCTGCGCACCCGCGGCAAAAACTGCCACACGCTCACCACACATCCCCGATGGATATGCCATGTTTTCCTGGTTGCTTCCTTGCACCACTTCGCCGTTCGACAGCTGGACTGCCGATCCAACTTGAAAATGGCTATATGGTGCATATGCCTTGTCAGCCGCCTCGTGGGCGGACTTCAACAATGCCCGCAATGGATTGGGCAACTGTGCCTCTTCCACCACATCCACTTTGCTTGTCCACGTTCTGCTTTCCATGATGCTTTGACTCATTGACATTCCGCACCAAAGATGGACAACACCAGGAGGACATCGTCCACTGCCACAAATCCATCTCCAGTCAAATCCGTAGTGCAACCGACCTCACAACCAAACTCCGAAAGCACCGCAAGCACATCCCCTACATCGATGATGCCGTTGTTGTTGAGGTCTTCTAGACAAAGCGATGTCCCATCGCAATTCAACCCAGGATCAGGGTAAAAACAAATCCCATCGTCTGTGGCTGTTGGATCGTAGTTGCATGCCGTGGCATCCTGACATCCCACGCACTCGCATGAATCGCAAATTCCGTCAAGATCAGCATCTTCCAAACAATTGCCCCCACAATCGTAGGTGCAGATCCCGCAGTTTGTTTCCACCACCCCTGGGTACGAACATGTCCCATCTTCTTGGTTGGCCTCGGTATTGAAATTGCATGCGGACGGATCCGTACAACCCGGAACGGCGTCGATGCACGAGCCATCGTCCACAGTTGCTGTGGGGTCAAAATTGAGGGCGGTTGGATCTGTGCATCCAGAAATGGCTTGTGCCTCTAGGCAGAAAGACAAACTTGTGGTCGACCCAAACTCACCTCCTGAAGCCACCTGCTCACCGTTGGCGACCAACTCAAAAGAGCCTTGGCCAAATGCGCAGCAAATCCCATCGCCATAGCTGTCATCCACCGTAAGGGTGTAACAACCAAAGGGAAGGCACGTGTTCTCACTGAAGGAAGTATTGGCACTGCCGTACCCACCACCTGACCACACTACCTGGCCATTGTCGTCGACAACGGACCATGACGTCTCATTGGGGTAGTTGTCTGTGACGATGTTCCATGTCACTTGGGTTCCTGATGTCGTTTCAAAAGAGGCCACAAAATTGTCATTGGTGTCGTTCTCATCCACGTTGCCAAGAATTTGCACCTCAGCCTCCAAAGTGTGGTTGCCATCTGCCAAAGCAAGACAAGGGCCGTTGTCGCAAAGTGCGACGTCAACACTCTCACCACTCGCCAAGGCCCCGCTCCAAGTCAAAGTCACGGGGCTTCCATCATCCACAGACACCAAAATCTGAAAAGAAGAAACTGTTTGTTGACCGCCATTGAAGACGGTGAACACTGGGTCCAACACACTTTCACAAGCCCCAGGATTCAGCCCGGTAGCCTGAACAACACCAAGGTCATAGTCGATGTCACCCGCGCCTGGAGTGATGGCGAAATTCGCGTTGCTGATGTCAAAGAACACGTTGTCATTGGCCTTGACCTTGATTCTCGCAGTACCGGTGCTCACATTGGGCATGAAAACCGCAGCGGAGCCATCATTGGGTGTGCCCGCCACAAGCAACGTGGGAAAAGTGTAACCTCCGTCAGTGCTCAAATAAATGTCCACGGAGGAACAATTCACAGGGCTTTGATTTGTCCCTGCGACATCCCATGTCACGGGCAAACTTTGATTGCCCTGAAGCGTTCCTCCCCCATTGGGGCTTTGCACCAAAAAGGGACCCGCATTCGATGACACACTCATCGACTTCAAGTCGTCATTGAATCCGCCGCCACCAGCGCGGTTGTCGCGAATGGAACACTTGAAATTGAGCTGTCGGCTGTAGGTAGGCAAATGCTCTCCAATTGTGGTGGTGTTGTTCACCAAATCTGGAATTCGGGGAAACACCCGTGTCGGGGAGGTTGAAGAAGAAAAGGACCTGAAAATGGGCTGATTGCCAGACGGGTTGGTCAAATTGTTGTCGCCTCCTGCTGTGGTTGGTCCCAGGTCATATTCCTCCCAGTTGTAGGTGACGGCATCTCCATCGGCATCTCCACCAGTGGCCGTCAACTCAAATGCCGTGGACGCCGGGATGACCAGCCCATTGGCTCCTGCATCTACCGTAGGAATGGCATTGCCAGTGGAGGTCTTGGCTGCACAGGAATTGCCGCCACCGTTGACCGTAAAGGCCACCATTTCATTGATGCTGTGGTTGTGGAAGTGGTCGTCCGAATTGCTCTGCAAATTGGGGGCGCAGATCCCTGCATAGCCCATGATGGTAGAGGCTGAACCCGGTTCGAATGCGGCTGAACTGGCACGGTTGCAACTGTTGTTTTGGGTGTGATTTCCACCGTATTGGTGACCCATCTCGTGCGCCACATAGTCGACGTCAAAAGGATCGCCAACCGGAGCACCCTGACCTGTCACACCACCAGCTTTGTTGCCTCCACAAGGCGACTGCAAGTATGCGACACCGCCACCGCCGGTAGAGAATACGTGACCGATGTCATAGTTCGCGGAGCCAATGATGCTGTTGCACGTGCTCACATTCTGTTGAAGCATGGAGCTTCCGCTGCTGTTCGTGTAGGGGTCACTGCCCCCATTCAAGAACACCAATTCATCGTTGTTGGCCACCAATTCCATGGTCAGACAAACGTCCCTCTCAAAGAGTCCATTGACCCTCGCCATAGTGGTATTCATGGCAGCCAACGTGCCCGAGACTGTACCTCCGTGGAACTGTGCATATTCGCCCGTGCAGGCCAGAGCCAATCGATAGGTGCGAAGTTGTGTGCCATTGTCCACACGAGTCTGCGCAATCAAGGACCCCATGGCACGCACTTGCTTGCCGCCAGGCAAATCTGGCTTCAACGCAAAAGGCTTCGCCATTTCTGGGTTGGGCATCACAGTGCAGGAAGGCATTGCTTTGGAGGAGGATGCTTCAAAAGATGAACGGGTGTAGGAAATGACCCTGTCGCGCATTCCTGGCTGAAAGGGATCAATGAACACCGTCTCATCTTGCCCCAAAATCATGGCGTGAAAGCCATGCGGAGTGACATCGAATCTGACAGTGGACTCAGGTGCATCCAAACCTTGTCCGGCAAAAACCTGAATCTCGGGGTACCTCTTCGCCAAATCATCCGCCATGATGGGGCTGTTCACCACGGCAAACTTCTGCAATTGACCATTGGGCATCGGAAGCTCAAGCACAAACGAAGAAGACCGAGCCTCTGACGCTTGCGCAACAGGGACGCGTGAAAGCCAAGTTTCCAATGCCTCCATTTGTAGATCATAGGCCTGATAAGCCTCGACCTCAATCGCAGGGCTTTCATTCCGAGGTGCAGAGGACGTCCAGAACGCCGATTGGGCGAACGTTTGGACAGCCATACATGCAAGCACACCTGCCATGGCAGTGCGCAGAACTTGGGTTTTGGGGAACATGTTACTTGGTTTTGGGGTCAGCAAAGACCTCGGTGTACGTCTTCAACAGCTGAAGCTGCTCTTTGGCGGGGTTGGGCAAGGATTCCGACCATCGTCTGAATTCCGAACCAAAAGTTTGTCTGTATTCCAAGTCTTCCTGCGCAACCATGTTGTTCAGCCTTTGAAGGTTGCGACGTACATCTCGAAGCAGACGCTCGTGAACCAGCAGAAGTCGCTGACGTGCCGTCCAGTTTCCAAAACGCCAAGCCACGGCATGCTGTGTGGCTGCAGTCATCAACTCCTCCCGCAGGCGCTTGAGAAATTGTTGATGGTTTGGAGAAGGACGGCTCATCACAACAATGTAGGAAGAATTCATCGAAAAACCGTCCCATTTTGAACCTCATGTCCGACAAACGTCTTAATATGGAGAATATGCTTCTTTTCCGCTCCTTCTTCAAACTTTCCACACGGAGTCAATCACTGCCTTCCTTGGGCCTTGCGCTTGGATATGGATGGTTTTTGCTAGCCGGAACGGGTTGCCGATACGACGTCTTGCATCTCCCGGACGACAGTGAGTTGGAGTGCGACAGCTCGGAAGTGGTGTCTTATGCACAGGACATCGCGCCTCTTCTCGATTTGCGATGCAACGGATGCCATTCACAAAATGCTCCAAGCGCAGGCTTGGACTTGACATCCTACGAAAATGCAGCTCTCTATGCCACCGTCGGCAATCTTCTTGAGCGTGTTTACTTGCCTGTAGACGACCCATCCTTTATGCCCAAAAACCGCGCTCCTTTGGAGGATTGCGAATTGGGCAAGCTGCAGCGGTGGACGGACAATGGCGCACCCAACAACTGAATGATGACACAAAGACTTCTTCTCCTTTTGACGATGGCATGCGTGGTTTTTTGCCGCGCCGAAGCCCAACAATTCATGACACGCGAAGGCAATGTGCACTTCTTCTCGTCCACTCCTTTGGAAGATATCGAAGCCAACAACGCGCAAATGAGCGCCATCCTCGACCAAGAAACAGGCGGGTTTGCCTTCCAAGTTCAAATGCGGGCCTTTCATTTTCCCAAGGCCCTTATGGAGGAGCATTTCAATGAGAGTTACGTGGAATCAGATGCCTTCCCCAAGGCCACTTTTCGTGGAAACCTTAAGCCGTGGGAACCTAGTGCGGAGGCCAAAGGCCCGACACAAGTCGTCGCGGAAGGCGAATTTGATTTTCACGGCGTCAAAATCAAACGCAACATTCCAGGAGAGATCATCTGGAAGGATGGACAATGGGTCTTGGATGCCCGTTTTGACATTGCCTTGAAAGACCACGACATCACAGTACCCACCGTGGTGCGAGACAACATTGCAGCAACCATTGCCGTGGACGTTCACGCAGAACTGACGCCTCGATGAAAAACTTGAATTGTGCCTGCAGACTTTGCGCTGTGCTCACCCTTGCATGGCTCAGTGTGTCTCCCGCCCTCGCACAAAACTTGCTCGATCTTCTGAATGAAGGGGTTGTGGAAGAAACACGGCCCGTCGAGGCAACTTTCAAGGACACGCGCATTGTGAACGTGCAAAGCAATGAGACACCCGCACAAGGCGTGATGCACTTCGTCATTGCCCACCGATTTGGGACCTTGAATTCAGGGATTTATGAATTGTGGGGTCTCGACAACGCACAGATGAGAATGGCGTTGGACTATGGACTGAATGACCGCTTGGCAGTCGGCGTGGCGCGCAACACCTACCAAAAGACTTACGAAATCAATGTGAAGAGCCGGCTGTTGCGACAAAGCGTCGGCCCCGAGGCTTTCCCCTTAAGTGTCACTTGGTACTCCGTCGCCATGGCCAACGGCTTGCGCCCATTGGAAGGCCAAGCGATGCCGTTCAGCCATCGGCTGAGCTATGTCCACCAGATTGTGCTTGCCCGAAAAATGACAGAGAAATGGAGCCTTGCCTTGGTGCCATCCTTTGTGCACCGCAACGTGGTGGAGACCCCCGATGAAGTGCATGACGTTTGGACCGCCGGCGTGGGCACCCGCTGGAAAGTCGCCCCAAGGGTGAGCCTGAATGGCGAGTACCACCATTACCTCAGTCAGCAGTTTGACGACCGCTTTTCTCCCAGCCTTTCCCTCGGAGTGGACCTGGAAACAGGAGGCCATGTTTTCCAGCTTCATGTCACCAATGCCAGAGGCATGTTTGAGCGGTCGTTTCTGGCAGAACCCGCAGGCAAATGGGCGACTGGAGATGTGTATTTTGGGTTCAACCTCAGCCGTGTTTTCACCGTTCGCGACTGAAGTCGTATCTTTGCGGTGAGCGAGACTTTCTCGCGTTGCGTGTTTCACCGATGTCGACACGCCCCCTTTGATTTGCACGAGGCAGGATGAAGGCTGTACAGATGCGGTGCGTATGTCGCTTACGGTAACAAGCGATCCAAATCATTTTCATGACATTTTCAGAAATGGGCCTGCACACCCGTGTGCTTGATGCCCTTGTGCCTCTCGGATACGAGACGCCCACCCCCATTCAAGAGCAAGCCATCCCTCACGTCCTAAAAGGACGAGATGTGATGGGCATTGCCCAAACAGGAACCGGCAAGACCGCCGCGTTCTCCTTGCCACTGGTGCACCACCTTGCCAACAATCCGATGTCGGGTCAAAAGGTGCCGCGGGTGCTCGTCCTGACGCCCACCCGAGAGTTGGCGGCCCAAATCGACGAGAACGTCAAGTCTTACGCGCAACATGTGAATGTGCGTACCGCCCTCATTTTTGGCGGGGTCAGCCAGCACAAGCAGGTCAACCAGCTGCGCAAAGGAGTCGATGTGCTCGTCGCCACTCCAGGACGCCTGTTGGACCTTTGCAACCAGCGCCTGCTTTCCTTGTCAAAGGTGGAGTTTTTGGTCTTGGACGAAGCAGACACCATGTTGGACATGGGCTTCATCCATGACATTCGAAAGGTCATTGCCATGCTCCCCCACCAGAGACAGAGTTTGTTCTTCAGCGCCACCATGCCTGAGAGCATTGTGAAGCTGTCCAAAACCATTCTCACCGACCCCATCCGGGTGGAAGTCGCCCGCGTCAGCAGTGCGGCGGAGACCGTGGACCAACGCATGCTCTTTGTCAGCCA
>TARA_B110000003_G_scaffold276553_1_pt1 | contig 15925 bp, 5 predicted proteins | sample TARA_B110000003 | Tara Oceans TARA_B110000003 (sample SAMEA4396424) | marine metagenome | biome: Westerlies Biome; feature: [SRF] surface water layer (ENVO:00010504); material: water (ENVO:00002006), including particulate matter (ENVO:01000060) such as... | depth 5 m
CTCGTTGCGCGCGACGCCGCCGCGCGCCCGCAGAACGCGCCGACCGATCGACCATGTCCGCGCGCACGACGCGCGTGGTGACGATGCGCGCGCGAGCGCCCGCGGGAGCGACGGCGCGACGCGCGAACGCGCGATGCGCGCGAACGAACGGTGCGCGCGACCGCGCGACGACGCGACGTCGCCGTCGTCATCGTCCGATGGGCAACCGTCCGCATGGCCTGGCGGTCGAGGCGGACATCTTTTTGACGATCGAGCGACGAGGACGACGCGAGCGCGACGGACGCGACGGCGGAGGCGACGGCGGGACGGCGCGACGGCGTTGGGCGAGGCTCGGCGCTCGAGGGACGCGACGCGACGGCGTGGACGGCGGGCGATCGACGATCTGGCGGCGGCCGCCGACGCGGAGGTTTGGGTTTCGAACGCGACGAACGCGAGACTGACGAGACTGTTGATTTTGAACGCTCTAATAGCTTCGGCGAACAAGCCGACGATTCGCGCCGTCGCCGCCGACGTCGGTAAGACGTCCGAGTCGGTCAAGGAGAACGTGCAGTACCACGCGGCGAAGTCCACGAGCGCGCTTCCGATTGAGTTTGGCGTGCCGGAAATGTACCAAGCCACCGCTCAAAGCGTTCGCGAAGGGTTGGTGGAGCGATGGAACGACACGTACGCGCACTTCCACAAGGAGAACCCGAAGCAGGCGTACTACCTTTCCATGGAGTACTTGCAAGGGCGCGCGTTGACGAACGCCATCGGTAACATGGGTCTCACCGGCGAGTACTCTGAGGCGCTTCGCTCGCTCGGTTACACGTTGGAAGACGTCATGAGCGTCGAACGCAATGCCGGTCTCGGCAACGGCGGTTTGGGTCGCTTGGCGTCGTGTTTTTTGGACTCCATCGCCACCCTCGACCTTCCGGCTTGGGGCTACGGTTTGCGTTACAAGTACGGTTTGTTCAAGCAAGGTGTCGACAAGGCGACCGGGGAGCAGCTCGAGTACGCTGATGACTGGCTCGAAGTCGGCAACCCGTGGGAAGTCGCTCGCCCGCAAGTGAGCTACCCGATTTCTTTCTACGGTAAGGTTGTCAACGGCAAGTGGGCGCCGGGCAAGCAAGTGCGCGCGGTCGCGTACGATTCCCCGATTCCGGGTTACAAGACGCGCAACTGCATCTCTCTTCGCATGTGGGACGCTCAACCGTCCGCCGTGGAATTCGATTTGGCCGCGTTCAACGCGAGCGACTACGAAACCTCCATGGGGCCGACGAACTTGGCATCCATGTTGTGCGCCGTGCTTTACCCGGGTGATGGCACGCGCGAAGGTAAGGCGTTGCGCTTGAGCCAACAATACATGCTCTGCTCCGCGTCCGTGCAAGACATTTTGGCGCGCTGGAAGGAGCGTGGCAACTCTGACTGGAGCAAGCTCCACGAAAAGGTTGCGATTCAAATGAACGACACGCACCCGACGCTTGCCGCGCCGGAACTCATGCGCATCTTGATGGATGACGAAGGCTTGAGCTGGGACGACGCGTGGGCCGTCACGAAGAAGACCGTGGCGTACACGAACCACACCGTCATGCCGGAGGCGCTCGAAAAGTGGCCGCTCGATTTGGTCGAGGAGCTCCTCCCGCGCCACATGGAAATCATCAAGCGCATCGACGAAGAATTCATCGCGTCTGTTCGAGCCAAGTACGCCGACATGCCGGCGGCCGAGCTCGAGCGCTCCATCGGCGTGATGAGCATCCTCGAAAACTACGTGTCTCCGGAAGAAAAGGCGGCCAAGGCCAAGGCGGCCAAGGCGGCCAAGAAGGATGACAAGAAGAAGGATGACAAGAAGAAGAAGGAGTCGGAAGAAGAAAAGCCCGCGATGGTTCGCATGGCCAACTTATGCTGCATCTCTGGCATGGCCATCAACGGCGTCGCCGCCATTCACTCTGAAATCGTCAAGGATTTCACCTTCAACGACTTTTACAAGCTCTTCCCGGAGAAGTTCCAAAACAAGACGAACGGCGTCACGCCGCGCCGTTGGTTGGCGTTCTGCAACCCGCAACTCTCTGCGGTGATCACCAAATGGGTGGGTAACGACAAGTGGGTCACGGATACCGACGAGCTCCGCAAGCTGGCCGAACACGCCACTAACCCGGAGCTCCAAGCCGAATGGAAAGCGGCGAAGTTGGCTCGCAAGAAAATTTGCAAGGACTACATCAAGAAGGTTACGGACATCGACGTTCCCATCGATTCCATGTTTGACATCCAAGTCAAGCGCATCCACGAGTACAAGCGTCAGTTCTTGAACATCTTAGGCATTATTTACCGATACAAGCAGATGAAGGCGATGACTCCGGAGGAGCGCGCCAAGTGCGTGCCGCGCGTGTGCATCTTTGGCGGCAAGGCGTACGCGACCTACACGCAAGCCAAGCGCATCGTTCGTCTCATCAACAACGTCGGTAGCGTCGTGAACAACGATCCGGAGATCGGTGATCTGCTCAAGGTCGTCTTCGTTCCGGATTACAACGTTTCTTTGGCTGAAACCTTGATCCCGGCGTCCGAGTTGTCTCAGCACATCTCCACCGCCGGTACCGAGGCGTCTGGTACTTCCAACATGAAGTTCCAAATGAATGGTTGCTTGATCATCGGTACTCTCGATGGTGCTAACGTCGAAATTCGTGAGTGCGTCGGCGACGACAACTTCTTCTTGTTCGGTATCACCGATCCCGAAGTCGAACCGGCGAGAGCCGAGCGCGCCGCGGGTAAGTTTGTTCCGGATGCGCGCTTCACGGAAACGTTGGAATACGTTCGATCTGGCGTCTTCGGCGACAAGTTCGAGGAGTTGTTGGGCTCTCTCGAAGGCAACGAGGGCTTCGGTCGCGGTGACTACTTCCTCGTCGGTAAGGATTTCGCGTCTTACCTCGAAGCGCAAGAGCGCGTCGACGTGGCGTACGCCGATTCCATGGGCTGGACCGAGTCCTCCATCATCTCCACCGCGTTCAGCGGTAAGTTCAACTCCGATCGTACCATCGACCAGTACGCGAAGGAGATTTGGGGCATTAAGCCGTGCACTGTTCCGGAAAGAAAGTGAGCGATGCGACCGGCCACCCGTTGACGATTCCACCTGGCGCGCGCGCGCTCTCATAAAATTCGTCTCGAAGTCAGCTCACCTTCAGTTGACGCGAACACGATCGGCCCGCGGCATTAAGCATCTTAGTTACGCACCCGTACACGTACTTTGAATATACACACAATCTGTACTTGCGCCGCCGCGTACAAGGAATCGCGACGTCGTCGCCGAGAGTTCCGACGCGACGCGAAGACGCCCTAACGCATCTCGTCCCTCTTCGCGCGCCTCGCCTCGCGTCGCCGCGCCATGAACGCCAGCGCATCGTCCAAAATTCGTCTCATTCTCCCGTACGCGTCGTATAAAACCCGAATCTTCGGCACTCCCAGCGCCGCGGCGCGCGCCAGTCGTTCTCGCGTCGTCGCGCACGCGCTCGCGTCTCGCGCCGCCGCGTCGCACCCTCCCGCGAACTCCAACGACTCGCACGTCTGCGTGCTCGCGCACCAAACTCTCCCCACCCGTTCGCCGCCCTCCGCCAGGCATTCTCGACACGTCGTCGTCGTCGTCGTCGTCGTCGTCGTCGTCGTCGTCGCCGCGCGCGCCGCCGCGACGAGGCTCCACGCCGCGACGACCCGAACCGCGCGCGCCGACCCCCCCCGCGCCCGCCCGCGACGTCCCGCGCGTCGTTCGCGTTCTTTTCGTCCCTCGAGATCGCCCATGTCGTCTCGCGCGTCGTCGTCGTCGCGTCGACGAGTGCATCGATGCTTCGTATGGGCATTCAGTGAGGCACCACTTTGTCGGGCGCCACGTCGCATTCCGTCCCGTCCCGCGCCGCAATCCGCGACGCGCGGTCGTCGACGCGCGCGCGCGGGACGACGCGACGCGAGCGACGCGAGCGCGACGCGCGTGAGACGCGAACCGTCGACCGGACGCGCGCGCGCGACGCAAAGCGAGACGCAACGCGCGAGACGACGACCGGCGAGGGCGGCGGCGGGACGATCGCGACGACGATGACGCGCGCGGGACGACGCGACGACGACGCGGAGACGATGGACGAGGAAACGACGGCGCGGGATGATATGGACGTCGGTGTGTCGGAGGAAGTGATGGAGAAGGCGCGGAAGTGGCGAGCGCTGAACGCGAAGCGGTACGGCGCGCGGCGCAAGTTTGGGTACCAGGAACCGCCGAAGGAGGAGATGCCGCCGGAGCACGTGCGGAAGATTATCAAGGATCACGGCGACATGTCGAGCCGAAAGTTTCGACACGATAAGAGGGTGTACTTGGGAGCGTTGAAATTCGTGCCGCACGCGGTGTATAAACTGTTGGAGAACATGCCGATGCCGTGGGAACAGGTGCGGCACTGCGAGGTGATTTACCACATCACGGGGGCGATTACGTTTGTGAACGAGACGCCGAGGGTGATCGAGCCGGTGTTCATCGCGCAGTGGGGGACGATGTGGATCATGATGCGACGGGAGAAGAGGGATAGGAAACATTTTAAGCGCATGCGGTTTCCACCGTTTGACGACGAAGAACCGCCGTTGGATTACGCCGACAACTTGCTCGACGTGGACCCGCTGGAGGCGATCGCGCTGGAGTTGGACGAAGAGGAAGACGGCGCGGTGGCGGAGTGGTTCTACGATCATAACCCGCTGAAGTGGACGAAATTCGTCAACGGACCGAGTTACCGCAAGTGGCAGTTGCCGCTACCGGTGATGGCGAACCTGCACAGACTGTCGTCGCAGCTCCTGAGCGACTTGACGGATAAAAATTACTTTTACCTCTTTGATCACAAATCTTTCTTCACCGCCAAGGCTTTGGGCATGTGCATCCCGGGTGGACCAAAGTTTGAGCCGTTATTTCGAGACATGGATCGCGCGGACGAGGATTGGAATGAGTTCAACGACATCAACAAGCTCATCATTCGCAGCGCGCTGCGCACCGAGTACAAGGTGGCGTTTCCGTACTTGTACAACAACCGGCCGCGCAAAGTGTCGCTCGCGGTGTATCACACGCCCATGGTGATGTTCATCAAGACGGAAGATCCCGATTTACCGGCGTATTACTACGACCCATTGATTCATCCGATTGCGTTTTATAGGTCAAACAAGCAGAAGACGACGCCGCGAGAAGAAGACGACGGCGAGGACGACTTTCAGTTGCCGGATGGTATCGAGCCGTTTTTAGAAGACACCCCGCTTTACACGGACAACACTGCGGGTGGGATCGCACTTCTCTATGCACCTCGACCGTTCAACCTGAGGAGCGGGAAGACGCGTCGCGCGATGGACGTGCCCTTGGTGAACAACTGGTTTCACGAGCACTGCCCGTCGGGCTACCCGGTCAAGGTTCGCGTGTCGTATCAAAAGCTGTTGAAAGGTTTCGTGTTGAACCAATTGCATAAGCGCCCGCCGAAGCCGATGAAGCGCCGAAACTTGTTCGTCGCGCTGAAGAAGACGAAATTCTTCCAGTGCACCGAGCTCGACTGGGTCGAAGTCGGTTTGCAAGTGTGTAGGCAAGGTTACAACATGCTCAATCTCTTGATTCATCGAAAGAACTTGAACTACTTGCACTTGGACTACAACTTCAACTTGAAGCCCGTGAAAACGCTGACGACAAAGGAGCGTAAGAAGAGTCGATTTGGGAACGCGTTCCACCTCTGCCGCGAAGTCTTGCGTCTCACCAAGCTCGTGGTGGATTCCAACGTGCAGTTCCGTCTCGGTAACATCGACGCGTATCAACTCGCCGATGGATTGCAATACGTGTTCTCGCACGTCGGTCAATTGACTGGGATGTACAGATACAAATACAAGCTCATGCGTCAGATTAGAATGTGCAAGGATCTCAAGCACCTGATTTACTATCGTTTCAATACGGGTCCGGTGGGTAAAGGGCCGGGCGTGGGCTTCTGGGCCCCCATGTGGCGCGTGTGGCTCTTCTTCTTGCGCGGCATTGTGCCTTTACTCGAACGATGGCTCGGCAACTTGCTCGCGCGTCAATTTGAAGGTCGTAACAACAAGGGCATCGCCAAGACTGTGACGAAGCAACGCATCGAGTCGCACTTTGATCTTGAATTACGCGCAGCCGTGATGCACGACATCTTAGATTCCATGCCAGAGGGCGTCAAGCAAAACAAAGCTCGCACGATTCTCGCGCATCTTTCAGAGGCGTGGAGATGCTTCAAGGCGAACATCCCGTGGAAGGTTCCGGGCATGCCGACACCTATAGAAAACATGATCTTGAGATACGTCAAGAGCAAAGCTGATTGGTGGACCAACGTCGCGCACTACAACCGCGAGCGCATTCGCCGCGGCGCGACAGTGGACAAGACGGTGTGCCGCAAGAATCTCGGCCGTTTGACGCGTTTATACTTGAAAGCGGAACAAGAGCGACAGCACAACTACCTGAAAGACGGTCCTTACGTCACTCCAGAAGAAGCAGTCGCCATTTACACCACCACGGTGCACTGGCTTGAATCTCGCAGATTCTCGCCGATTCCTTTCCCGCCGTTGTCGTACAAGCACGATCGCAAGCTGCTCATCTTGGCGCTCGAGCGTTTGAAAGAGAACTACTCAGTGAACGCTCGCTTGAATCAAAATCAGCGTGAAGAGCTCGGCTTAATTGAGCAAGCCTTCGACAACCCGCACGAGGCGCTCAGCCGAATCAAGCGTCACTTGCTAACTCAACGCGCGTTCAAGGAGGTGAACATCGAGTTCATGGATTTGTACTCTCACTTGATACCGGTGTACGAAATCGAACCTTTGGAAAAGATTTCTGACGCGTATCTCGATCAGTACATCTGGTACGAAGCGGACAAACGCCAACTGTTCCCCAACTGGATCAAGCCTTCAGACACCGAGCCGGCGCCGCTCTTGGTGTACAAGTGGTGCCAAGGCATCAACAACTTGACGGATGTTTGGGACACGAACGAGGGCGAATGTGTGGTAATGTTGCAAACGCGCTTCGAGAAAATGTTTGAAAAGGTTGACCTCACCCTGCTCAACCGTTTGATGCGTTTGATTGTCGATCACAACATCGCTGATTATTGCACGGCAAAGAACAACGTGGTGATTTCATACAAGGACATGAGTCACACGAACAGCTACGGTATGATCCGTGGCTTGCAATTCGCATCGTTCATGACGCAGTACTACGGTTTAGTTTTAGATTTGTTGCTGCTCGGCTTAACTCGCGCCTCAGAGATTGCTGGTCCGGCGAACATGCCGAATGAATTCATTTCATATCGAGACGTGGAGACAGAGACGCGACACCCGATTCGTTTGTACTCTCGTTACATCGATCGAGTGCACGTTCTGTTCAGATTCACCGCTGATGAGTCAAAAGACTTGATTCAGCGTTATCTCACCGAGCATCCCGATCCAAACAACGAAAACATGGTTGGTTACAACAACAAGAAGTGCTGGCCTCGCGACGCGCGCATGCGCTTGATGAAGCACGACGTCAACTTGGGTCGCGCAGTATTCTGGGATATCAAAAACCGTCTTCCGCGCTCGTTAACGACGTTGGAATGGGATAATGGTTTCGTCAGCGTGTACTCTCGCGACAACCCCAACTTGCTCTTTGCCATGAGCGGCTTTGAAGTGCGTATTTTGCCAAAGATTCGCATGGCGACTGAGTACTTTGCCAACAAGGACGGCGTCTGGAACTTGCACAACGAGCAAACCAAGGAGCGAACGGCGCAGGCATTCTTGCGTGTCGATGATGAAGCGCTTAAGTCATTCGAAAACCGTATCCGGCAAGTGCTCATGTCATCCGGTGCGACGACGTTTTCCAAGATTGTCAACAAGTGGAACACGGCGCTCATCGGCTTGATGACGTACTACCGAGAGGCAACAATTCACACCTCGGAGTTGCTTGATTTGTTGGTGAAGTGTGAGAATAAGATTCAGACTCGCGTGAAAATTGGTTTGAATTCGAAGATGCCGAGCCGTTTCCCGCCGTGCGTGTTCGCCGCACCGAAAGAAATCGGTGGTTTGGGTATGCTCTCGATGGGTCACATTCTCATCCCCCAGAGCGACTTGCGGTACAGCGTGCAGACCGACTCTGGCATCACGCACTTCCGCTCGGGAATGACGCACGAAGAAGATCAACTCATTCCGAACCTGTTCCGCTACATCCAACCTTGGGAGGCTGAATTTAACGATTCCCAACGCGTGTGGGCTGAGTACGCGTTGAAGCGTCAAGAAGCGCAGGCGCAGAATCGTCGTCTCACATTGGAGGACTTGGAAGACTCGTGGGATCGCGGTATTCCGCGCATCAACACCTTGTTCCAAAAGGATCGACACACGCTCGCGTACGATAAGGGTTGGCGCGTGCGATTGACTTTCAAAGAGTACAATCTCACCAGACAAAATCCGTTCTGGTGGACGCATCAGCGACACGACGGCAAACTCTGGAACTTGAACAACTACCGCACCGACGTCATTCAGGCGCTCGGTGGCGTCGAGGGTATCCTCGAGCACACGCTCTTCAAGGGAACGTACTTCCCCACTTGGGAAGGTTTGTTCTGGGAGAAAGCAAGTGGATTCGAGCAATCGATGCAGTACAAGAAATTGACGAACGCGCAGCGCAGTGGCTTAAACCAAATTCCGAATCGTCGATTCACGCTCTGGTGGTCGCCTACGATCAACCGCGCTAATGTCTACGTCGGATTCCAAGTCCAACTTGACTTGACCGGCATCTTCATGCACGGTAAAATTCCTACGCTGAAGATTTCGTTGATTCAAATCTTCCGAGCGCACTTGTGGCAAAAGATCCACGAGTCCGTCGTCATGGATATGTGCAACGTTTTCGACCAAGAACTCGACGCGCTAGAGATTGAAACGGTTCAAAAGGAAACGATTCACCCGAGAAAGTCGTACAAGATGAACAGCTCTTGCGCCGACATTTTGCTCTTCGCCGCGTACAAGTGGTCGATTTGCAAGCCGTCGCTCATGGGCGAGACAAACGATTCTTTCGATCAAAAGAGTTCGAACAAGTTCTGGGTCGACGTGCAGCTTCGCTGGGGTGACTTTGATTCTCATGACATTGAGCGTTACACGCGCGCAAAGTTTTTGGATTACACCACGGACAACATGTCCATTTACCCGTCGCCGACTGGGGTGATGATAGGCATCGACTTGGCGTACAACTTGCACTCAGCCTACGGTAACTGGTTCCCTGGGTGCAAACCTTTGGTGCAACAAGCGATGGCGAAGATCATGAAAGCTAACCCGGCGCTTTACGTATTGCGCGAGCGCATTCGTAAGGGTTTGCAGTTGTACTCCTCTGAGCCCACCGAACCGTATCTCAACTCTCAAAACTACGGCGAGTTGTTCAGCAACCAAACAATTTGGTTCGTGGACGATACGAATGTGTACCGCGTGACGATTCACAAAACGTTCGAGGGTAACTTGGTGACAAAACCAATCAACGGTGCTATTTTCATCTTCAACCCGCGCACTGGTCAACTCTTTTTGAAGATCATTCACACGAGCGTGTGGGCTGGGCAGAAGCGTCTCGCGCAGTTGGCCAAGTGGAAGACAGCAGAAGAAGTCGCGGCCTTGATTCGCTCTCTCCCGATCGAAGAGCAACCCAAACAAATCATCGTGACGAGAAAGGGTATGCTCGACCCGTTGGAGACGCACATGCTCGATTACCCGAACATCGTCATCAAGGGAAGCGAGTTGCAACTGCCGTTCCAAGCGTGCATGAAGATCGAAAAGTTTGGCGATCTCATCTTGAAAGCCACTGAGCCGCAAATGGTGTTGTTCAACATCTACGACGATTGGTTGAAGACAATTTCGAGTTACACAGCCTTTAGTCGTTTGATTTTGATTTTACGAGCGTTGCACGTCAACAACGAAAAGGCAAAGATGATGTTGCGTCCTGACAAGAGTGTCGTGACGCTACCGCATCACGTGTGGCCAGATCTCACCGATGAGCAATGGATCAAGGTTGAAATCGCTTTGAAAGACTTGATCTTGGCGGATTATTCTGCGAAGAACAACGTCAACGTCTCGGCGTTGACGCAAAGCGAGGTTCGCGACATCATTCTTGGCGCTGAAATCACGCCGCCGTCTGTGCAGCGACAAGAGATTGCCGAAATCGAAAAACGTGGGCAAGATGCCAACCAGCAGATTGCCGTCACGACCAAGACTACGAATGTGCACGGAGACGAGCTCATCGTCACCACTACGAGTCCGTACGAACAATCAACGTTCGGTAGTAAGACCGATTGGCGTATTCGAGCCATCAGCGCGACAAATTTACATTTGCGCGTGAACCACATTTACGTCAACAGCGACGACTTGAAGGAGACTGGATACACATACATCATGCCCAAGAACGTGTTGAAAAAGTTCATCACTATCGCCGATTTGCGTACGCAGATTGCGGGTTACATGTACGGCGTTTCGCCGCCGGACAACCCTCAAGTGAAGGAGATCCGTTGCGTCGTGATGCCGCCTCAGTGGGGCAACCACAGCTCGGTGAATTTACCGTCGACGCTCCCGGAGCACGACTACTTGAGCGATCTCGAGCCGTTGGGGTGGATTCACACGCAACCGAACGAGAGCTCTCAATTGCAACCGCAGGATTGCACGCAGCACGCCAAGATTCTCGAGCAAAATTCGTCCTGGGATGGAGAAAAGAGCATCATCTTGACGTGCTCGTTCACCCCGGGTTCGTGCTCGTTGACGGCGTACAAGATCACGCCCGCAGGGTACGAATGGGGCCGCGCGAACAAGGACATGACGAGCACAAATCCGCAAGGATATGGACCCGGACATTTCGAAAAGGTTCAAATGTTACTCTCCGATCGTTTCTTGGGTTACTACATGGTTCCCGACGGCGGGTCGTGGAACTATTCTTTCCAAGGCGTCAAGCACTCGGCGGGCATGAAGTACGCACTCAAGCTCGGGAATCCGCTCGAATTTTACCACGAGCGACACAGACCGACGCACTTCCTCGAGTTCGCCGCGCTCGAGGCGGAGAAACCGGAAGAAACGGCACCGATGGATCGGGAAGACGTCTTTTCTTGATCGAGACTTACAAGACCGTCCGACGACGAAAGATTTGTAAAACAATAATTGAATTTCTCATTGATGATAATCTAGTCCCGGAACGATCGACGAAACGCTAGTACAAACGCAGGTGTCCCGTGATTTTATCAATGTCGGACGCCGCCGCCGGTCCGATGGCGGCGACCGTCACCGTGCCCGGTTCCACCTCCGTGCGACCGGCGTCCTCCACGACAAACGTCGTCAACCGCGCCGTCTTCGCCTCTCCCAACAGTTCATTCATCACCCTCAGATTCTTCACCCCCAGCGTCACCTTCTTTTGCCCATCGCACTCCCATCTTCCCATCAGCATCGGCGATCGATCCCGCGTCGCCATCGCCGCGCCAACCGCCGCGTGTCCCGCCTGCGCCGCCAACTTCCCCGCCCCCATCGCCACGTCCTCTCGCACCAGCAGCGCCATCTTGTGCTCTTCGTCCCTCGTCCCGACGTCCCCCCCGATCCCGTCGCCCGCCTCTTCATCGCTCATCTCCACGATTATCGGCACCGAGTTCAATTTATTCACCGCCTTTTTCTCAATCCTCGCGCGTCGTCTCGCGTCTCGCTCGCGCCGCCGCTCGTCGTCGCGCGCCGCCACCATCCTCTTCACCTCCTCCATCGCGATCGCCGCCATCGCGCACGCGCCCGCGAGGAAGCCGAGCGAGAAGTGTTTCAATCGCGGTCGGTCGTCGAGGAACGCGACGAGCGGGACGGCGCGCGCGAGCGAGCGACCGCGCGCGCGGCGGCGCGTCGCGGGCGCGGGCGCTTTCTGCGCGACGCGCTCGACGGCGTCGGGCGCGCCGTCGAGCGCGCGGTCCATCGCGCGGCGCGCGGCGGGCGTGAGTCCGGCGCGAGACATGACGCGCGCGCGGCGGCGGCGACGCGAAGCGGCGCGGCGCGGTGTGAGACTGGCGAGGCGGCGACGGCGCGCGAACGAGCGCGCCGGACGCGCGGCACGACTCTGAATCGGTGCTATTTCTGAGCGCTGGGGCGGAGAGCCCAGCGCTTTAATAATCTAGAGCGCGCGTCGTGGTCGAGATTGAGCAGGACGTTGCGCTTGCGACGCGCGCGGGCGGCTATTTTGACTTCGCGCTCGACGGATTCGCGAACGCGCGCGTCGTGCGCGTCGATCAACGCTTGACGACGGATTTGCACGTCTTGCTCGCTGAGCTTGACCCTGTTGGCGTAGAGTTTCAGAGCATCGAGCTCGCGGTGGAGGGATCGATCGCGACGCTCGGCGCGGCGACGCATTTTGGCGTCGCGAAGCTCGCCGGCGCGTTCGGCTTCGGCGATGTACGCCTCCCAGCGCGTCAAGCCTTCGGGGAGTAAACCTTCGGTGGCGAACGCCAAGTGCTTGCCGACGATTAATGGTTTGCCGAGCGCATCCTTGCGCGAGACGGTCATCGCCGTGGCGTCGTTCGGGGGCTTCATCGCGTCGAGCGCCGACGCGCGCCGACGCTCCCGCTCGGCGTCTGCGTCCGAGGCGTACGACGAATACGACGACCCGGTGTACGACGAATACGACGACCCGGTGTACGACGAATACGACGATTCGTCCGAGTAATACGACGACGATCGCGACGAATACCCCGATTCATCGGCGCCGTCGTAGGCGCGGCGATACCGCCGAGCGTTCGCCTCCGCTAGCTCGGCCTCGAGCGCCTCCGCCTTCCCGAACTCATCGCTCGCGCTCACCGACGCGTCGTCCCCATCCTTTCTCAACTTTGACGAGGTCCACGCTCGCTCCCGTCTCCGTCGTTCCCCCGCCCGCTTCGTCATGCTCTGTCTCTCCGGCGCCGCGGCCATCGCTCTTCGTCTCACGAAGCGCGCCGCCTCCGCCCGTCTCCGCCTCAACGTCCGCGCCTCCTCCTCCGTGAGCGTCCCCAAATATTCTTTCCGTTCCAAAGGGTCCGTGTGCTTCGCGATTTCTCGTTCTCGCGTCGTGCCGAGCGCTCGCGTGACCCATTCCGGCGGCAGGCGACACGCCGCCGCGCACGCGTCTCGCGCCCTCGCGCACTTCGACCCTTCCGCGAAGAAATAATCCCTCTCGCACCGCCAGAAGCACAGCGCGCCGCGCACGAGGTCGCAAAGCGTGGCCGTGTCTTCCACCGCGAGCGGCGCCGCGATTTCAACGTTCGCGGCGACCGCGACCGGCGCCATCGCGAAGACGTTACGCCGTCATTCAGATGCGCGCAAACTTCACGCGCGCGCCGTCGCGCGGGCCGTCGACGTCGACTTCGGGCGCGGCGAGTCGCGCGGCGCGCGCGCGCAGCGCGGGCGACGGCGAGTGCGCGTTCACCGACGCGAACGACCGCGCGGTTGAAAAGTTTTGGAGAAATTGGACGGGCGCCGCGCACTGCCGACAAATCGTCACGAAATCATCGCGCGAATCGCTGTATCGCGATCCAGCGCGATTGGAATCGAAAGTGCGCGCGCTGTTGCGCGTGTTCCCGGTGGATGGCGACGGAAATTGCGGCTCGCACGGGTTGGACGTGCCGGCGTCCGCGGCGCGAGAGCCGAGGCTGTTGGCGCTGCGCGAGGACGAATTCGTAAAGCGCGTGTTGATGGTGAAACGATGCGTGGCGGGGATCTCAGGGCGGCAGATAACGCTCGCACCGGGACTGCTGCTGTGCGATGGGCGAGCGCTGGAAGAAGCGATGCGCGGGTTGGAGGAGACGCTCGGCGCGGCGGAGGCGAGAGACGCGGTGGCGAAGCAGCCGGATCGTTTGTTAGAGCTCGTGGGTTTTTATGGGGTGGGGGACGACGCGGAAGAAGAGGAGCGTGATATTGGACGCGCGATGCGACATTACGCGCGCGCGGTACCGCCCGTCAGTGACGCGCGAGCCGTGGAACAGCGCGTGGCGGCGAGGGAGTTGGGGGCGAAGAAATTTCACGTCGGCGAATCGGGCGCGATTTGATTTCTAGACACATTCATCGTGTACATCTAAATGCTATGGTGCGCGCTATGGCGATCGTTTGCCGTGATCGCATGCATTCCTTACGCGTAGTCGATGCCATCGCCGGCGTCTTCCGCGTCAGTCGAAGCCGATGTTGAATCTTCGCCATCGTCTTGGGCTTCCAACCCGAATCCAATATTCATCCAGTTAAGATTAGACCTTGGCGAGCCGGCCTCAACGCTCGAGGGAAGCGCCTTTGTTCCACGGTGATGCTTACCGTCGCTGTCGGTAGACAAAGTTCCTTTGTGACGAATATCGTCCAGTTGCGTGGCGATTCGTCTCGCGAGCTGGGTATCGACTTCAGCCAACGCGGCGCTCGCCAAGTCGGCCATCATTTGGACTTGCTTTCGAGCCTCGGCGAGGGCGTGATCGGCGCGATCGACCGTTTCACCGAGCAGTGCCGTCGAGCCGACGATCTCAAGCACTTCTCCATCCGCGGCGAAGAGTGTGATCGGTGATTTCTTGGGATTGGCGATCCAGTCGTCTGAAACTTTAATTTGCGCGACGCCATCCGTGTGAATGTTGTCGAGCGCCATCGCCTTGTTGTTTCCTGGCTGCCAGACGAGCATGTACGCCCGTCCGTCGAACATCTGCTCAATCTTTGGCTCGGTTGTGCCCCAGGGCGGAAAGTACGGCGGTGCTTCCCCAGGCACTCCGCCGAGGACTTCCTCCACAACGACGTACTTGTACTCGTAATTTGAGCCTGTGTGCAGTGTCATCGTGCCTTTCCATATGTTCCCCTCGGTCCACGTCAACTGCAAGCCGTTTTGAGTGATCCAATCGCACCAAGTACCAACGACTAAAATACGTTGTCCTGGGATTGATTGAAACGGGATTTTAAACTCGACAGGAATATCCCTTCCGACATCCATCGTCGATGCGTCGAGCGCGATTTGCAGATTCTTGAAGGTGACGTCGGACTGGGCATTCGCCGCCGCGAGTGACTTTTCTAGATCGCGTACGCGACTGCGAGTAGTGTCCATGCCTTCTGCGAACATTGGCGACTTGCCCATCGCCGCGAATTCTTCGGCCATGCGCGATTCAAGCACGCTGAGACCGTGCGAGCACGCAGCGAGAGTTTCTCTGCACGAGTCGAGTTGAGAACCCATAGCGGCGAGCTCGGAGCGCAATAAGCGCGCATCGTCTGATTCAGCCGCGCCAGTGTCATCTAGTCGCTTTAATTCTTCGCCCGTTTGCTTTTGTCGACGAACTAAGATTTCAATTCGTTGCACCATATTGCAGGCGGTCACGAAAGCTTCGTCTGCTTCGTCTGTGGCAAATATACCAGTGTCCGACGCCTCGAAAGAGTCAAATCGTTGAATTCCAGCCTCGACACGCTTTTCATCGCCGAATAGCCCTGAAGACAACTGCCGAGTGTAATCGTCTGCCATTGCTTTGGCATCCATGAGTTCAGCTCGGAGCTTTGAATTCTCCGTAATTAATTCAGATTGTTTGATGCGCGCGGTCTCCAGTTCCTCGTCGCGCGCACGAAGTCGTTGCTCAATAAGTAACCGTGCATTCAAAGCGTCCGACAGCTCGTCGCTAAGCGCCAGAATTTCTGCGTCTGATTCTGACCTAGCACGTTCACTTTCGGCTAAGGCTTTCTCGGAAGCGGAGAGTTCGAGTCGCAATCTTTCTTGCTCAATCTCAAGCGTGGCAACCTTGTTCAAAGAAATCTGAAGAGCACTGTCCACATCCTGCAAACGCTGCTCAACACTTTGTCGCGCTTCAAGAAGTTGCTCCATGTCCGCCTGCATCTGCGAGCGTATAAGCTCAGCTTGCTCCGCAAGCGCTTCTGCGTTCAGAACGTCGTCCATGACGCGCTCGAGCTCCGACTGCAGCGCGTCGCGCTCAGACTCAAGTGC
>TARA_B110000003_G_scaffold107705_1_pt1 | contig 15915 bp, 10 predicted proteins | sample TARA_B110000003 | Tara Oceans TARA_B110000003 (sample SAMEA4396424) | marine metagenome | biome: Westerlies Biome; feature: [SRF] surface water layer (ENVO:00010504); material: water (ENVO:00002006), including particulate matter (ENVO:01000060) such as... | depth 5 m
TATTATTAGATATCGATGAACCAATTCAGGATGATTATGTGTTAGAGGTTTCATCACCAGGTTTGGATCGAACGTTAACAAAGATAGAGCATTATCTGAGATTTATTGATGAGGAAATACGAGTTAAATTGATTTCACCTCAAGATGGTAGGAGAAATTTTAAAGGACATTTAATTGCAGTCAACGATGACGCAATAGAGATTAAAGTCGATGGTGAGATTTTTGACTTAGCTATAGACTCTATTGAATACACTCGATTGGTTCCAATGCATAAAAAATAGTAATAGAAATTTTGGAGTAAATAGGACATGAATAAAGAAATTTTGGCTGTAGTCGATGTTGTTTCGAATGAGAAAGGCGTTGAAAAAGAAGTCATTTTTGGAGCTATGGAAGCTGCGTTGGCAGCTGCTGCAGCAAAAAACCATGAGGAAGATATTGAAGCGAGAGTTTCTATTGATCGAACTTCGGGTGAGTATGAGACATTCAGACGTTGGTTGGTCTTTGCCGATGAATCTACTGAACTTGAATTTCCAGATCACGAGCTAAGGATGATTGATGCTGTAGATGTTGATAAAGATGCTGAACCAGGTGGCTATGTTGAAGTCCCTATGGAGTCAGCTGCTTTTGGACGTATATCAGCGCAAATGGCCAAACAGGTTATTGTGCAAAAAGTTCGTGAAGCTGAACGAGAAAAAGTTGTTGATGCTTATAAAGATAGAGAAGGTGAGCTTCTTTCCGGACTAGTAAAGCGAGTGGATCGTAATGGTGTTTATATGGACCTGGGAGGGAATGCTGAGGGTTTTATTTCCAGAGATAGCATGATGCCTAGAGAAGCCGTAAGAGTGCATGACAGAATCAAAGCATTACTCACAGAAGTTCGATCAGAGCCCAGAGGGCCGCAATTATTTATGACTCGTACCTCACCTCAGTTTTTGATTGAGTTGTTTAAAATTGAAGTACCTGAAGTTGGTCAGGGTTTAATTGAAATTCTGGGTGCTGCTAGAGACCCGGGTCTCCGAGCAAAGATTTCTGTTAAGAGTAATGAATCTAGAATTGATCCAGTGGGTGCATGTGTTGGCATGCGTGGTTCACGGGTCCAATCAGTCTCTAATGAATTAGCTGGTGAGCGAGTCGATATCATCTTATGGAATGATAACCCAGCACAATATGTTATTAACTCTATGTCACCCGCTGAAGTAATTTCTATCGTCGTGGATGAAGATGCGCATAGCATGGATGTCGCGGTTGATGAAGAGAAGTTGTCCCAGGCAATTGGTCGTGGTGGGCAAAATATTCGTTTAGCTAGTGAGCTTACTGGTTGGGAGCTAAACGTTATGACTGAAGTCGATGCGGATCAGAAAAATGAACAGGAAGCTCGCGTAGTGATTGAGTTGTTCACTAAACAGTTGGATGTGGATGAAGAAGTAGCGCTTATTCTTGTTCAGGAAGGGTTTACAACAATTGAAGAGGTGGCATATGTGCCAACCTCTGAGTTAATAGAAATTGAAGAGTTTGATGAAGATATTGTTGATGAACTGAGAAATCGAGCTAGAGACATGCTGCTCACGCAAGCTATAGTTGCTGAAGAAAAAATTGAGAATGCTGAACCTGCTGAAGATCTATTAAGCCTTGAAGGTATGGACAAAGCTTTGGCAGCTCAATTAGCGAGTAAGGGAATAATTAGTAGAGAGGATCTAGCTGAACTAGCTACTGATGATTTGTTAGAGATTAATGATATTGGTGAAGAACAGGCTGCTACTTTAATAATGGCTGCTCGTGCTCACTGGTTTGAAGAAAGCGATAAATAGGATTTTGGAGTTAATTAATGGCTGATGTAACAGTTTTACAATTTGCGGATGTACTTAAGGTGCCAGTAGAAAAGCTTTTGGCTCAATTAGCTGAAGCTGGAATAAAGGTCTCTGGTCAAGATGATGTGATTAGTGATGATGGGAAGCTTGAATTATTAACCTATCTTCGGCGCAGTCATGGTTTGGATGGTGCTGATGAAAAAGGTCCGCCAAAGAAGATCACACTTAAAAGAAAATCACAATCTGAATTGAGGATGTCTAGTTCTCAAGGCCGGTCAAGAACGGTTAATGTGGAAGTTAGAAAAAAACGAACTTACATAAAAAGAGATGTTCTGGAAGATCAAGCTGAGCAAGAAAAAAACGAACTAGAATTAAAGAAACAACAAGAAAAAGAACAACAAGACATTGAATTACAGCAACAGGAGCAATTAAAACAAGAAAAAATTGAAGCAGAGCGTCTTGAAAAAGAGGCTGCTGAACAAGAAAAAGTTCCAGTTACAACTGAGATTGAGCCAGTCGAGCAAGTTGCTAAGAAAGATTCAAAGCCCACTAAAGATGAGCCAGTTAAGAAATTTACCAATGAGGATAAAAAGCCTCAGAAAAATACGAAGGGCAAAGGTAAAAAGCGAAGTGACATATCAGATACTAGATATGGAAGAAAAGAGTTACATGTCGCGGGCGATAAGAGTGGTAGGAGAAAGAAAAAACCAATTGCTCGCAGACGGCCAGTATCTATTGATGGAGACAGCCAACATGCATTTGAGAAGCCAACAGCGCCTGTAATTAAAGAAGTATTAATTCCAGAAGGAATATTAGTTTCTGAGTTAGCACAAAGAATGGCTGTAAAAGGCAATGAGGTAGTGAAAGCGCTCTTCAATATGGGTGCAATGGTTACTATCAATCAAGTAATTGATCAGGATACAGCAATACTGGTTGTTGAAGAGCTGGGTCATATTGCAAAAATTGAAGAAGAGCAACTCGAAACAGATGTTTTAGTTACTGATGATGAGAGCGGTGAAAAAGTATCTCGGGCACCGGTTGTTACAATAATGGGGCATGTTGATCATGGAAAAACATCATTATTGGATCACATAAAAAATTCCAAAGTTGTCGATGGTGAGGCAGGTGGAATAACACAACATATTGGTGCTTATAACGTAAAAACAGCTAAAGGTAATATTACATTTCTTGATACCCCAGGCCATGCTGCTTTTACTGCAATGCGTGCTAGGGGTGCGCAGGCAACTGATATCGTGATACTTGTCGTTGCGGCTGATGATGGGGTAAAACCACAAACAATTGAAGCTATTGAACATACTAAGGCTGCAGATGTCCCAATGATTGTAGCAATTAATAAAATTGATAAAGAAAATATCGATACTGAAAAAGTAAAAACTGAGCTTTCAAATCATGAAATTATCTCTGAAGAATGGGGTGGTGATCATCTATTTGCTAATGTTTCTGCTCAGACTGGAGAAGGGGTTGATGAGTTATTGGAGAAGATCTTATTGCAAGCTGAAGTGATGGATTTGCAGGCTGTTGCAGAAGGTCCTGCACGAGGCGTGGTGATTGAATCAAGCCTAGATCGAGGTCGAGGAGTAATGGCAACATTATTAGTCCAAGCAGGCACACTTTCAAGAGGTGATATTGTTTTAGCTGGTGATGAATTTGGTAAAATAAGAACCATGTTTGACGAGGCACAAAAAACAATGGATAAAGCTAAACCATCCACACCAGTTGTTATTTTAGGGCTCCCAAAAACACCAGCATCTGGTGATAGTTTTTACGTTGTTAAAAATGAGAGACAGGCTCGTGAATTAGCTGAAAATAGAAAAGAAAAGACACGTGAATCAAAAATTATTCAACAACAGAGCGTTAAATCTGAAGATATTTTTTCACAAATTAATGACGCGAAAGGTAAATCTATTTCGATTCTTATTAAATCAGATGTACATGGTAGTTCTGAGGCACTAAGAGACGCTTTAAGTAATTTAAATAATGATGAGGTTAAGATAAAAATTATAAATTCTGGGGTTGGTGGAATCAATGAATCAGATGTTGTTCTAGCTGCTGCATCCAATGCCTCAATAATTGGCTTTAATGTCAGGGCAGATTCTTCAGCTAAAGATGCGATTAAAGATTCTGATGTCGATATTCGCTATTACAGTATAATTTATGAAGCTATCGATGATGTAAAAACTGCAATCAATGGATTATTAGCGCCTGAAATTAGAGAAAATATAATTGGATTAGCTCAGGTCAAAGAGGTGTTTACTTCACCAAAACTTGGCAATATTGCCGGAAGTATAGTTACTGAGGGTCATGTAAAAAAAGCCAGCCCCATCAGAGTCCTAAGGGATAATGTGGTTATATACGAGGGAGAGCTTGAATCTTTGAGACGCTTCAAAGATGAAGCTAGAGAAGTTCAATCAGGTACAGAATGTGGGATTGGTGTAAAAAATTATAATGATGTAAAAATTGGTGATCAAATCGAATGCTTCGAACGTATTGAAATCGCAAGAACTATCGATTAATTTTACTAAAGAGATTTACTATTAGGTCATGGCTAGAGAATTTTCAAGAAATCAACGGATGGGATCATTAATCCTGAGAACGCTTAATGAAACGTTAAGGTTTGATTTAAATGACCCAGCATTGGTGGGCGTGGCCCTGACATCAATTGATTTAAGCCATGATCTCAGTATTGCCAAAATTTATTTTAGTTCGATTGAGCTTACTGATGAGGTGCAGGAATCATTGAAAGGACTTCAGAGAGCGTCGAGCTATTTGAGGCGTAAGCTAGGTGCCTCAATTAAAGTTAGGCATGTTCCAGAATTGAGATTTTTTCACGATGATAGCATTAGCAAAGGAATAGAAATTTCAAACTTAATAGATCAAGCTAATAGTGAAAAAAAGAAATTAAGTTAATTTATTTCTTTTTTCTATAAAACCTATGTCTCAATCCATCAATGGCATCATTTTGCTCAATAAAGAGCGAGGTATTTCCTCAAATAGAGCTTTGCAAAAAATTAAGAAAATGATTGGCGCAAAGAAAGCAGGTCATGGTGGCAGTCTTGATCCTGAAGCAACAGGCATGCTGATTTTATGTTTTGGTGAAGCCACAAAGGTCTGCCCCTATCTCTTAGATCATTATAAGACTTATCGCGTTGTTGCAGAATTGGGAGTAATGACTTCTACAGGTGACAGCGAAGGTGAAATTATAAAAAAATCTAAAATCTATTCTCATTCAAAGCCACATTGGGAAAATACTCTAAAAAGTTTTCTAGGTGATTCATTACAGACTCCTCCAATGTATTCAGCATTAAAAAAAGATGGAGTTAGGCTCTATAAGCTGGCCAGACAAGGCAAGGAAGTTGAAAGAAAAGAAAGAAAAATTTGTATAACCTCAATTGAACTTGAGCAAGTTCTGGATAGATTTATTGAGTTTACAGTTACTTGCTCCAAAGGGACTTATATACGAGTATTAGTTGAGGATATTATCAAGTCAATTGGAATGGTAGGTTACACAAAAAAACTCCATAGAGAAGGAGCGGGGCCATTCACCGCCAATCAAATGTTGACTATGGATGCACTTGAAGATGAGTTAGCTGAAAGAAGTATATTAGAATCTTCCAGTTTATTATCTGCGGATGAAGCACTGAGTGATTTAAGTTCACTTATCCTGAGCAATGATGAGGAGGTCATGTTTAAAAATGGTCAAAGTATCACGCATAGTGCTGATCTAGAGGGACCTATGAGGGTATATAACGATAAAAGAAAATTTTTAGGTCTAGGTATTTATAATCAAGTTGAGGGCTTAAAACCCCGACGAATATTTCATCTGTAGAGTTATCCTTAGTCTTAAATACAATATAGATAAAATTTATTTTGAATAATTTGGATTTAAAGCTGTTACTTAAGCTGACTAAGCGCTAGAATAGCGCGCTTTATAGTAATATCAATAATTAAACGGACAAAGATTGAGGTTTTTATATAATGTCACTATCAAGTGAAAGCAAAAGCGAAATTATCAAAGAATATTCTCGAGGGGATAGGGATACTGGCTCATCTGAAGTACAGATTGCCATCTTAACTAAACGTATAACGGAGTTGACGGATCACTTTAGTGAGCATAAAAAAGACCATCATTCTAGGCAAGGCCTTCTAAAGATGGTTAGCAAGCGACGTAAATTGCTTGATTATCTGAAAAACAATGACCAAGATCGTTATGCTGAAATTATCAAACGTCTCGGCTTACGCCGTTAACTGTCAAAACTTAAAGCAAATCAAATATAAGAGTATCAATAGTGAAATCAATCAAAAAAGAATTCCAGTATGGGGACCAATTAATCACCATCGAAACAGGTGAGGTAGCAAGGCAAACAGATAGCGCGGTTATAGTAAGTGTTGACGGAACATCAGTATTGGTTACTGCAGTAGGTAGGAAACATGCAGATCCAGGTCGTAATTTTTTTCCTCTTACCGTCAATTACCAAGAAAAAACTTATGCGGCGGGTAAAATACCAGGTGGATTTTTCAAACGAGAAGGAAGGCCTTCTGAGAAAGAAACGCTCACCTCTCGGCTTATAGATAGACCAGTACGTCCATTATTTCCAAAAGGTTTCACAAACGAAGTACAGGTAATTGCAACAGTTATATCATTGAATCCAGAGATTGACCCTGATATGCCTGCGCTTATTGGTGCATCTGCAGCTCTCTCCTTATCAGGGATGCCATTTGCGGGCCCATTAGGATGTGCTCGTGTCGGTTATATTAACAATGAGTATGTATTGAATCCCACTGTCACTATGTTGGAAGAATCTGACCTTGATCTTGTTGTAGCTGGTACTGATGATGCTGTATTGATGGTCGAATCAGAAGCAAAAATACTTTCTGAGGAAATTATGTTGGGTGCTGTTATGTATGGTCATGACCAATTGCAGCAAGTGATTGAACAGATTAATGAATTAACTAAAGATGCGGGCAAACCAAAATGGGACTGGTCTGCACCTGAAGTAGATGAAGATTTAGTGAAGAAAGTTGATGAATTAGCTACTGATTCTTTAACAGCTGCCTATACAAATACTGACAAGGTGGAGCGTCATCAGGCAGTTTCAGATTGTAAGGAAGAAGTAGCCGAAAAAATTATGGAAGAAAATAATGAGAAGTGGTCTGATGATGAAGTTAATAGCTCACTTTCAAAGCTTGAAAAGAATATTGTTAGGCATCGTGTCATCGAAGGCCAACCTAGAATCGATGGTCGAGATGTTGCTACTGTAAGACCTATTCATGTGAAAGTTGGATTACTTCCAAGAACACATGGCTCATCATTATTCACTAGGGGTGAAACTCAAGCCATTGTAGTAACCACTCTTGGTACTGGGCGAGATGCACAAATGATAGATGCTTTGATGGGTGAGTATAAAGATTCATTTATGTTGCACTATAATTTCCCTCCGTATTGTGTGGGTGAAACTGGTTTTGTTGGCTCACCAAAAAGACGTGAAATTGGGCATGGAAAACTCGCAAAAAGAGGTATACAAGCGGTTATGCCTTCCGAAGAAGACTTTCCTTATGTCATTCGTGTTGTCTCCGAGATTACAGAATCAAATGGCTCTAGTTCAATGGCATCAGTTTGTGGGACAAGTTTGTCTCTGATGGATGCCGGTGTGCCAATCAAGGCACCTGTTGCAGGCGTCGCAATGGGATTGGTCAAAGAAGGTGAAAAGTTCGCTGTTCTTACTGATATTCTAGGAGATGAGGATCATCTTGGTGATATGGATTTTAAAGTTGCGGGCACACAAGAAGGTATAACTGCACTCCAAATGGATATCAAAATTCAAGGTATAACAAAAGAAATTATGGATATTGCGTTAGCTCAAGCTAAGGATGCAAGATTACATATTTTAGATGAAATGAATAAAGTGATCACTTCACCACGAGAAGAGATGTCAGAGTGGGCTCCAACAATTACTACCTTTAAAATTGATCCAGAAAAAATTAGAGATGTAATCGGTAAAGGTGGTGCTGTGATCAGAGCAATGACAGAAGAAACTGGAGCATCAATAGATATCGATCAGGATGGGACAGTGCGTGTTGCTTCTATTGATGGTGCCTCTGGAAGAGAAGCTGTTAAGAGAATTGAGCTAATTACTGCGGATGTCGAAGTTGGAAAGATTTATGATGGTAAAGTTGTTCGCCTAATGGATTTTGGTGCTTTCGTTACTATTTTGCCAGGCAAGGATGGTCTAGTTCATATATCTCAAATATCTACTGAGCGTGTTGAAAAGGTAAGTGATAAACTTGCTGAAGGCGATGAGGTCAAGGTCAAGGTATTAGAAGTTGATAGGCAAGGTAGAGTTCGTCTTAGCATGAAGGATTTAGAAGAAAATTAAGCGCTGCTTTGCTATTGGTTAATATGATCTAAAGTACTTAGCATTTTTAGTTTATTAATATCCCAATTCTCAATAGCCCAGTTCCATATAACTTTTATATTTTCTTTCCTTAATTCTTCAGGAGGTTCTTGCAAGAGAACTTCTAAGGCATTATATAAATTCTCTGAAACTAATTTGTTTTTTATTCCAGAAGCTCCAAATTGCTTGCTTAATTTTTTGCCACTTTGATCTATCACAACAGGTATATGACTGTAGGATGGCATCTTATAACTCAAGATATTCTGCAAATGAATCTGGCAGAATGTTGAGTTAATTAAATCATAACCTCGTACAATATTATTTATATTGAGCTCATTATCATCGATCACAGTTGCTAGATGATAAGAAATAATATTATCTCTCCTCCACACTACAAAATCAGAAATTTCAGATTCTAGAAAGCAGCTTTGAGGGCCTTGTAAGGTATCTGTATATTGTATATTAGTGTTATTGGTGAAGACTCTTAACGAATAATTATGGTTTATGACTTTGCCATGACATGTCCCGGTATAAATAAAACCATTGGATCCTATCTTATTATTCTTAAGATCTTTTCTGGAGCATTGACAACGAAAAATACGATTATTTTGTTTTAGGAGTTCTATATTTTTAAGATATAATTCATATGAATCAGACTGATATTGGACAGCTCCATCCCATTCAAATCCATGAATTCCCAGTGATTTTATAATACTATCACTCGCATTTTTTTGCTCACGTGTAAAGTCTGAATTATCGATCCTTAAGAACCATTGACCTTTATTGATTTTTGCATCGAGAAAACTTGCAACTGCCGTGATAAGAGATCCAAAGTGAAGTGGACCCGATGGTGAAGGGGCGAACCTCCCTTTATATTGAGAATTATACGAAGTAATGAATCTCTCAATCTTCTTTGTTTTTATCTATAACGATCATCTCTATCACGATATTGTTTTTCAGACAATTCGCGTCTTTCTTGAGCTTCCAGTGAGAGAGTGGCAACTGGCCTTGCTTGTAATCTTTTGAGGCCAATTTCTTCTCCAGTTTCTTCACAATACCCATAGTCACCATCATCAATGCGAGACAGTGTTGATGTTATTTTTTTTAGTAATTTTCGTTCTCGATCTCTGGTCCTGAGTTCTAAGCCAAATTCTGATTCTTGAGTAGCTCGATCATTTGGATCAGGAAAATTTGATGCTTCATCTTTCATATGCACCACGGTGCGATCCACTTCATTGATTAGGTTCTCTTTCCATTGCGTGAGTAGAGTTTTGAAGTAATCTAGTTGCGCATCACACATATAAGCTTCACCACGTTTTGGTTTATATGGTCCAATTGCCTCTAGAGGGCTATTCATTAGGTCAATTTTTTTAACTTTTGCTTTAGTTTTCTTAGCTGCCATATTTTTTCTCGGTTGTGATGTTTAGTCTAGATCTTGAATGAAATCGAGAAGCATTATACTGATCTATTTGAAACATGGAAGCATAAAAGTAGATAGATTATCATTTACTTTAAATTTCGTTATTTTTTTTAATAATTCGAATGATATTCATAAGGAATGATCGTTTTATTTGAATAAATGCATTACAATAAATTATCACAAATACAACATGGATTTAGATAGATAGATGCGATTAAGTAAGGTCAAGCTCGCTGGTTTTAAATCCTTTGTTGACCCCACAGTAATCTCCTTTCCATCTAATCTTGTCGGGGTAGTTGGTCCAAATGGTTGTGGTAAATCTAATGTAATTGATGCAGTTAGATGGGTAATGGGTGAAAGTTCAGCAAGTAGATTGCGTGGTGATTCTATTACAGACGTCATTTTTAAAGGATCTAGCTCTAGAAAACCAGTAGGTGCAGCAGCAGTTGAACTAATTTTTGACAATACCGCTACCACTATTGAAGGTGAATACGCGAAATATAATGAAATATCAATAAGAAGAGTGGTTTCAAGAGATGGTATTTCTAATTATTATCTCAATGGAGTTCGCTGTCGCCGCAAAGATATAACGGGTATTTTTCTTGGAACAGGTTTAGGACCGAGAAGTTATTCAATTATTGAGCAGGGCATGATATCTCGAATGATTGAAGCTAAGCCAGAAGAAATGCGTGTCTTTATTGAAGAGGCGGCAGGAATATCAAAATACAAGGAGCGTAGAAAAGAAACTTCAAGCAGGATCATTCGAACTAAGGATAATTTAGACCGCCTTCTGGATGTAATAGATGAAGTGGATAAGCAAATAAATCATCTTAATCGCCAAGCAAAAACTGCCGAACGATATAAAACAATGAAACATGAAGAAAGAAGACTGTCAGCAGATATACTAGCAATAAGAATTCGTGATCTTAATGATGATGCAATTGAGATAGAAAAAGTATTTGCAGAAAAAAAATTGCTATTGGATTCAAAAGTTGCAGAACAGCGAAAAATTGAGGCGGAACTTGAATCATATCGCCTTGAGCAAAACGAAAAATCAGATAATTTCAATAAAGCCCAAGCCAATTATTATAAAGTGGGCTCGGAAATTAGTCGACTAGAACAGTCTATTGAGTACTCTACGGAGATCGAGTCTCGCCAAAAAAATGATCTTGAGCAAGCAATTAAAAATGCTGAGGAAATAGAAAATCATATTTCTCTTGATCAAGAACAGATTACTGATATCGATAGCATGTTGAGTAAGTTAAAGCCAAATATTGATGATGCAACACAAACAGAACAGATGGCTAAAGAATCTCTATTAGCCTCCGAGCAAAATATAAAAAAGTGGCAAAATGAATGGGAAGATCTTCAGATAAAAAAGAATGCTTTTTCTCAAAATATCTCTATAGAATCGACTCGCCTAGCTGATGCTGAATCAGCTTTGATAATTATAAACGCGAAAGTTAATAAAATTAAAAGTGATGCTAGTGCTGATGAGTTAAATGCAATAGAGCATCAAATAAAAAAGTTAATAGTAATAAATGATAATAATAGGGAAAATAGAGTCACTTTGGAGAATTCATTATCCTCTATTAATGAAAATATCCTGAAGCTGCGCCAAAAGAATAATTCTATGACTGCGTCTTCAGAATCTGAAAGTAAAGCTCTACGTGACAAAGAGTCAGAGTTATTTAGACTAAATGCTCTTCAAGATGCTGCTTATGGAAACTCTGAAGGTCAGAGTATTAAATGGCTTGAAAAAAGTGGCTTATCAAAGAATAAGAGAATAGCCCAAAATTTGAATGTAGCTAATGGGTGGGAGATTGCTGTCGAAACTGTATTAGGTGACTATCTAGAAGGTTTGTGTATGAATAGTATGCAACAAGCCATTGATACAGTAAAAGATTTTAAGGAAGGAAGAGTTACTCTAATTGACAACAAATGTTCGTCCAATAATGGTGATTTTAATCCAGAAACATTAGCATCAAAAGTTGAGAATGCCCCTGATGCAATATATCTGCTACTAGAGAATGTTTTTGTTGCAAATTCGTTAGATCATGCAACTGAAATTGTCGAACATTCAGCTAAAAATATATCTGCCATTACATCAAAAGGTGTATGGCTTGGAAAAGACTGGCTACGGTTATTTCATGAAAAAAGTAAAAATGAATCTAGCTTTATTTCACGAGAAAAATCAATTCGCATGCTTGAGAAAGAAATTAAAGAGTTGATATTTAATAATAACAGAGCCGAAGATGAACTTATTCAGATCAGAAAAAAACTCGATGAAACTGAGACGCAAAAAGATAAATTACAAGATCAAATTACCGAATCAATAAATATCTATTTAAAATCAAAGGATGAATTAAATACATTTAGAAATCAGCGTGATCAGTTGAAGATTTTAAAGTCAAATTCTAACAATGAGATTAGTAGTTTAGAATCTGAGAAAAAAAATCTTAATAAAATAATATTATCCTCTAAATCTGAACTAGAAGCAGCCTCTAAATCATTAGATCAACTTGAGTTATTGAGCTCCAATCTTGAGATAGAAAAAAGTAAATTGGATACTGAATTGGCACGCGTGCGTGACCAATATGAAGCGGATAGAACGAATGCTCAAAATATGATTATTCAGTATGAGAGCAATAAATCTTCTAAGCAGTCGGCGGCTCAGAATTTAGAAAGAATGATCACCCAAAAAAATCATTTTGAATCCAGAAAAAACGATATTCAAGAGCAAATTCAACTTAATAGACAGCCTTTATTAGATAATAAAAATTTGCTTGAGGATCAATTGTCAGAAAAAATCAAAGCCGAGTCTGAGCTTAATAAGGCTAGAAAAATTCTAGAGAAGATAGAGCATGAATTAACAAGCATGGATCAACAACGACTTAAAACGGAAAGAAGCGTTCAAGAGGCAAATGAGGACTTGAGCCAATCTAAAGAAGAGTTACAAATTATTAAAATTAGACGTGAGGGCCTAGATGAGCAAATACAACAGACTCAATTTGAATACATAACACTCATAGAAGAAATGCAGGAAGCGTCATCATTAAGTTTGTTTGAAGAGAATCTAGAAAAAGTAACTGCCAAAATAAATAGACTAGGGCCAATAAATCTAGCAGCAATTGATGAACTGAAAATTAATGAGGAAAGAAAAGAGTATTTAGATTCTCAACTTAATGATCTTAACAATGCATTGTCTACTCTGGAGGGTGCTATTAGAAAAATAGATCGTGAAACAAAATCACGTTTCAGAGAAACTTTCAATAAAGTTAATTTAGGGTTCGAAAAATTATTTCCAAGATTATTCGGTGGTGGTCGTGCATATATGGAGCTCATTGGTGATGATCTATTATCAGCGGGTGTTACTGTTATGGCTAGACCGCCTGGTAAAAGAAATAGCACTATTAATCTATTGTCAGGTGGAGAAAAAGCTCTCACTGCTGTCGCTTTAGTATTTGCAATATTTGAATTAAATCCATCACCATTTTGTATGCTAGATGAGGTTGATGCACCCTTGGACGATACTAATGTTAATCGCTTTTGTGAGATAGTTAAAGATATGTCAGAAAAAGTTCAATTTATTTTTATAACACACAATAAAGCCACAATGGAACTGGCTAGACAGTTGTCTGGAGTAACAATGCAGGAACCTGGTGTTTCGCGATTGGTTTCGGTTGATTTGGATGAAGCAATGAAAATGACTGCAGATTAGAATGGATTCAATGAATGAAATGCGCTGGCTGCTCCTTATTATAGGAATTTTTATCGTTCTAGGGATTTATTTAATGGATCGTTTGACTACTGATAAGTCTGAATCAAGATTACATGAAGGGCAGCGTAAGGAGCCTTCAATTAATGATAAATTTCCTGATAGTGAATATATTTCTGACGAAGAATTAAATAGTGATGCAAAAGAAGTTTCTATTAATATCGAAACTGAGCCTAAGTATAATGATAGCAGCAATCAATTTGTTGTGACAATTCGCTTAGTAGCTATAGATAATGCTACTTATGCTGGTGATGATCTTGTTTTAGCTTTAAGAGAGCATGGAATGCAGCTTGGTGACCATGGTATTTTTCATTTCTTTAAAGATGAAGAAAGAAAAATAGTATTTAGTGCAGCTAGTCTAATTGAACCAGGAACCTTTGATTTGAAGAAAATAAAAGATCAAAAAATACCTGGTATTACATTTTTTATGGTTCTTCCAACAGCGATGAATGGGATTGAGGCATTTGATGAAATGATATCTATTGTTAAGAAAATTTCATATAGTTTAAAAGGTGAGTTACTAGACGAATCAGGAAGCTCATTCAGTATTCAACGGGAAAGATACATTCGTGAAGAGGTTATTGAGTTTTTATTTCAGAGTAAAAAAGCACATATTTAATTCCTTATGTCTGATAATAGAACGCAAAAAAAAATTAGAAAATTAAGTAATTCTATTCGCAATCATAATCATCTCTATTATGTGATGGATTCGCCTGAGATATCAGATCAGGAATATGATCAATTGTTCAGAGAGCTTTTGGAGATAGAGGAAAAGTTTCCTCAGTTAGTGACAATGAACTCTCCAACTCAGCATGTTGGTGCTGATCCTTCTTCAGCATTTAAAACTATTGAACATGAATTACCTATGCTTTCGTTGGGTAATGCATTTAATAAAAATGAGTTAGATGATTTCAATCGTCGAGTGCATGATCGCCTTAATATTCCCATGGATAATCCCATCGAATATGCGTGTGAATTAAAGTTTGATGGGACTGCGGTAAGTATAATTTATGAAGATGGTGTTTTAACCAGAGCTGCAACCAGGGGGGATGGAAGAAAAGGTGAGGATGTTACTCATAATATAAGAACTATAAAATCAATACCACTCGAACTATCAGGAAAGAATCTGCCAAGTATCCTTGAGATTAGAGGTGAGGTATTTATGCCATTATCTGGCTTTAAGTATTTCAATCAACAAGCCTCAATAAAAGAAGAAAAAGTATTTGTAAATCCAAGGAATGCTGCGGCAGGTAGTCTTCGGCAGCTTGACCCTGAAATTACAAAAGGAAGGCCCTTAGATATTTTTTGTTATGGAGTAGGATTAATTGAAGACTATGTACTACCTGATAGTCATAGTGAAATTATGTTACTACTCAAAGAATGGGGTTTAAATGTTTGTGAGGAAAGTGTCCTAGCTCACAATGTTGATGGCTGGATGGACTTTTATCATCAAGTTATCGATAAACGTCATTTATACGATTATGATATTGATGGCTTGGTTTACAAAGTGAATAAAATTACCTTACAAGATGACCTTGGCTTTGTTTCGAGAGCCCCTAGATGGGCAATCGCGCATAAATTTCCTGCAAAAGAAGAATATACAACTGTTAATGCGATAGAGTTTCAAGTTGGGAGAACTGGAGCAGTTACGCCAGTGGCAAAAGTATCACCAGTGTTCGTTGGAGGTGTGACAGTTAGTAACGTAACTCTCCATAATATGGATGAATTGCATAGAAAAGACGTAAGAGTGGGGGATACAGTTTCCATCAGAAGAGCTGGTGATGTAATCCCAGAATTAGTAAAAGTCATCAAAACAAAGCGATTAAAAAATGCCCAAGTTATAAGAATGCCTGATAAATGCCCTGTTTGTAATTCAGCAATTAATAGAATTGCTGATGAGGCTGTCTCAAGATGTATAGGGGGGTATAAATGTCGTGCTCAAAGAATTGAATATCTAAAGCATTTTGTATCCAGAAAGGCGATGGATATAGATGGGTTTGGTTCAAAGTTGATTGAGCAACTTGTTGATGTGGAAAAAATAAAAACACCTGATGATATTTATACGCTTAATCAAGAAGTATTATGTTCATTGGAGCGAGTAGCTGTAAAAACAGCAGGTAATATAATGCAGGCAATAGAGCGAAGTAAGGGTACAACATTAGCTAAATTTATATATAGTTTAGGTATTAGGGAAGTTGGGGAGACTACAGCTGAAGTACTTGAGGGGTACTACCATAGCCTTGAAATGATTATGGCTGCCACTGAAGATGAATTACAAGATGTTCCTGAGATAGGGCCAATAGTAGCTTCAAATATAGTAAATTTCTTCAGAAATATAGAAAACATTAGGATTATTAATAACTTAATTGAACTTGGTGTTATATGGGAGAGTGAACCTATTACTACTTCTGTTGGAAAAATATTAAATAAAAAAATCTTTGTAATTACTGGCTCATTTAATTCTATTACTAGGAGCGAGCTAAAAAAATCCATTAA
>TARA_B110000003_G_scaffold114132_1_pt1 | contig 15912 bp, 15 predicted proteins | sample TARA_B110000003 | Tara Oceans TARA_B110000003 (sample SAMEA4396424) | marine metagenome | biome: Westerlies Biome; feature: [SRF] surface water layer (ENVO:00010504); material: water (ENVO:00002006), including particulate matter (ENVO:01000060) such as... | depth 5 m
CATTTTATCATTAATTAATCAATTTTGTCCATTTTTTTCAATTATAATGATGTTTTATTAAAAGCTAATGATATAAATTCTTGAATATTAGAAGATGTCATTGAAATATCCCCAAATTTTCTTTTAGCAAAATCTCCAGCTAAACCATGAATATAAACCCCTAGCTTTGAGGAGATTTCAGGGCTATAGCCTTGAGCTAATAAACTGCCAATAATTCCTGTTAATATATCTCCACTTCCTGCACTAGCCATTCCTGGATTTCCAGTAGAATTAAAATATATATTACCATTGGGAAAGCATATTGCAGAGTTTGCTCCTTTAAGTATGCATATTAATTTATATTTTTTTGAAAAATTCTTTAACAAGTTTAATTTAGTAATATCACTTTTCCATTTACCAACTAATCTTTGAAATTCTTTAGGGTGAGGAGTTAAAATAGAATTTTCAGGGATAAAACTTAATAGCTTTTTTTCATTACTTATAATATTAATGGCATCTGCATCTAAAACTATTGGGTTTTTTACTTTTTTCAAAAGACTAATTAAAAAATTTTTTGTCTCTATGTTTGTTCCTATTCCTGGGCCGATAGCTAGCCAATCATATTTTAAATTATAAATATCAGTTAAATAATTCCTGCCATTATTTTGTTCTAAAATTGCTTCTAAAACAGTTGTTTGAAGAATATGTTCTCCACATTTAGGAGATAAAATGCTTAATTTTCCAACTCCAGAACTTAATGCTGCTCTAGATGTAAGAACAGTAGAACCCATCATTCCTTTAGATCCTGAAACTATCAATAAATGTCCAAAACTTCCTTTATGATCAAACTTTTTTCTATGTTTTATTCTTTTTAATAAAAAATCTTTTGTTAAATAATAATATTGTGAATTTAATGAGCCTAGAAAATCTTTATCTAGTCCAATATCTAAAATATTGAATTCTCCAACAAATTTTTCATTTTCAGGTAAAACAAAAGATAATTTAGGGGCATTGAAAGATAATGTGTATTTGGATTTAACAATACCTTCTAATTTATTTAATGAATTATCTTCTGAAAACAATCCTGAAGAAATATCAATAGAAACTATCTCCATTTCTGTTTGGTTAATTTTAAAAATAACATCTTTTATTAAACCCGATGTGTTTCTATTTAATCCTGATCCTAAAATTGAATCTATTATAATTGCTTTAGAATGATTTTCAATTATTGGAAAATGATTAATATGATTTATAGAATTAACTTCTAATTCTAATCTTTTTTTGTTAACTAAATAATCTTTTGAGAAATTATTCCCAAGTTTTATCTCATAACAATAAACTTTGTATTTTGATAAATTAAGCATTCGAGCAATTGCTAGACCATCTCCTCCATTATTTCCTGTACCACAAAAAGCATGAAAAGTATATGATAAATCATATTTATCATGAATCCATTCAAAACATTTTAAAGCAGCTCTTTCCATTAAATCAATTGATTTAATGGGCTCATTTTGAATTGTCTGAAAATCTGCTTGTTGAATTTGCTTTGAAGTCAATATTTTTAAAGGAAAATTCACTTCTGTTTTTTTATTAAGAAAAAATTTTAAATATCATAAAACAACATTATAATAACCAATATAAATTATCTAGTTACATGTTTTATAGTCTAAAGATCCTTGAGCATTGAGTTCACTACACTGATTAGATCCTCTAGTAGTTACAATATAATTATAAATACCTATTTGATCATGAGTGCCTGAAATCGTAACTAATCCATTAGAAACATCTGCCTTAACACCACTTGGAAGTCCTGAAATATTAACTCCATTTGATGCCCCTGAAAAACTATATACAATTGGAACTATTGGTGTGCCAACGCATACAGATTGTGAAACTTGATTTAAATTTAAAAGAGATCCTGCAACCTGTAATGGAGAACCTGAGTCTAAAGTTAATATTGGACTGTCTATATTTTTATTAATAACAACTGTTTGAGAGACCTGAGAACAATTATTATTTGAATTAGAAGTGTTTATCACAATGTTATAAATTTCCTGACTTCCATCAAAAAATGGAGTTCCAGAAATAGTAATTGAATTATTATCAATACTGGAACTAACACCAAGAGGTAATGAATTTGAATCTAAAATAAAAGCTGAAATATTTTCACCTCCTAATTGATAAGTAACTGTATTCATTGGTTCTCCACTACAAAGAGTTTGAGTTTTTGAGTTAAATCCAGAAGTTAAAGTTAATGTTGGGCAGTTACACTCTAATTCAAAACTAGCCTGATCTGCAACATACCCAACTGGGAGATTATTATATAATGATGGTCCAACCTTAATACATGTGAGATCAGAATTATTTGAAGCATTTAAAGAATTTAGTTTTTCATTAAATGATATATCTAAAACAGAAAATAAATTATCACTAAGATTAAGTGTTGTTAAATTTTTAAAATTTACAATTGGAACTCTAGTTAATAAGTTCCCACTTAAATTAAGGTCTACTAAGCTTGTAAAATTTTCTAATCCAGTTAAGTCATCTATTTGTTTATTGCTAAGGTCCAGTTCAATTATTTCTATAACGTTATTTGAATCTAAATAATTGTCTGGAACATTATCATATCCCAAATCAATTAATGCTAATTCAAAATTTGTGTCCGGAATATATATTTTTCCTTCCTGAAAATTTTGATCTCTCTGTCCTGTAACATCAAATCTAAATTTACCAGAAATACTAATTCTAAATTCTATTTGACTGTTATTAACATTAATGTTTGAAATAGTCCCTAGATTTATAAGCTTAATTTCTGAATTAGAAATAACATCAAATGTTCCACTAATTTGTCCAGTATTTGTATTTAAAATAAAAGAGTAATCCTTGTTAAATAAGATATCATAAACTTCATAATCATTGTTTAGTAAGATAGATTTTTGATCAATAATTGGAGGCAATTCAGATCCTTTTTTCTTTTTTAATTTCCATTTTCCAACACTTTCTAAAAAAACACCATATTCAAAATTTGCTGTAATATTTGTAGCTTTATTTATTGTAATTTCTAAAGGGCTTTCTTCCCCATTATAATCTCCTTTCCATTTAATAAAATCCCATCCTTCTTGAGCTGACGGCGTTAATCTTACTTTGGTTCCATATAAATAATCTGTAGATTTTCCAGTAACTATTATTTCTTCTTCAACAGTTCCTTCACCTTCAATCTTTATCTCCAAACTATAAGATTTTTTTTCAAATTTTGCAGTAATTGTCTTAGGTCTATTAATATTAATTTCAACAGAATTGCTATCACCACTTATATCATTTGCCCAACCAACAAAATAATACCCAGAAGAAGGAATCGCTGTTAACCTAACAACCGATCCAGATTCATAATCAGAAGTTTTAGAGGAAGAAATTATTTCCTCTGATACTGTACCTTCTCCAATAATATTAATTTTTAACTCATATTTTCTTTTTTGAAATTGAGCTACAATATTTTTATTAGAATTCATTTGAAAAGATAAAAGGTTATTACTTCCCCTCTCATCTCCTAACCATCCAACAAATTCGTATTCTGGATTTGGAGTAGCAACAATTGAAACTGTAGATCCTTCTTTATATGAACCAGATTCAGGAGAAACAATCCCCGACAAAGAAGGTGACACCGTTACATTTAGAATAAAATCCTTAGTGCAACTAGAAAAAAAAATTATTATTAAATTGAGAAATAAATATTTTCTCATAAAAAACTAGCTTTTTTTATGTCTTTCTAAAAGTAATAATTATTAAGCAAAAAAAATTAAAAATTAAATTACTTTAATATGGAAACTGTCCAATATAATTTCCTGGCGGATTGTATCTTGCTACTACATATACCTTGCCATCAGACGAAATTGCAGATCCCATACCTATATATTTAGTTGAATCCCAAACCATTTGAGTGTAATGGCCAATTACAACACCTTCATTAAGTGAAGAACCTATTTCTGCATATTTATAATCTTTAATTTCATTATACCAGGCAACTGATCCGTCATTAAGTGGGGTTTCTATTATTCCAGATGAAGTCCAAGCGTAATATAAATTCTCTCCTTGACCTTCTCTATCGTTATTTTCTGAATGTATTAAGCCTTTATTATTTTTAGCAAGAGTTTCGGCATAGGCTTTAGCGTCTTTAGAAAGTTCATCTGACCATTCAAGTATATTTACCCCAACTTCTTTTCTAGCATCATTATGAACTTTTAATGCTAAAACTACATCTTCATTATCTTGACTCAATAATTCATCATCAGATGAATTATCATCTTTAGAACATGAAAAAACTAAAAATATTGAAAAAATTAAATAATAAATTTTAAACATATAACTACTTTTTTTTTCAATTTAAAAAGGAAGTTTGGATAAATCAACATTTCCGCCAGATATTATAATACCAATTTTTTTGTTTTTAAAATTTTGTTTTTCTCTAACTAAAGCTGCTAATGCAACTGCACAAGATGGTTCACATACAATTTTTAGTCTTTCCCAAATAAGCCTTAACGATGAAATTATTTCATTTTCTGTTACCCTAATTATTTTTTCAACATGTTTTTTAATAATGGGAAAATTTATATCTCCCAATTGAGTTTTTAAACCATCTGCTATTGTATTTGTCGTCAAATTCGTCTCTATTTTTCCGGATTTCAAAGACCTATAAGCATCATCAACTTCAAAAGGTTCTCCACCAATAACTTTACAGTTTTTTCCAAAATATTTTGCTGCTAAAGCAGAGCCTGCGATTAAACCTCCACCTCCAACTGGAACAAAAACAAAATCAAGATCCGGTTGCTTGTCCAATAATTCTTTACATGCTGTTCCTTGTCCTAAAATAACATTTAAGTCATTTGAAGGATGAATAAATCTAGCTCCTTTTTCTTTAACTATTTCATTAGCTTTAATCTCCCTATCTCTTAGTGTTGACTTACATTCAAAAAGGATTCCCTTATAATTTTTTACTGCTTGTTTTTTAACTTCTGTTGCTGATTCTGGCATAACTATATATGCAGGAACATTAAGACTTTTTGCCCCTAAAGATAAAGCTTGAGCAAAATTTCCAGAGGAATGAGTTACAACACCTTTAATTTTTTCTGAATTTGATAATTGCATTATAGCATTAGTCGCTCCTCTCATTTTAAAAGCTCCCATTTTTTGGAAATTATCACATTTAAAATAAATTTTTGCCCCAATTAATTTATTAAGTAGTTCCGATTTAATTACTGGTGTATTATGAATAAATGGTTTTATCCTTTCATGACATTCAATAAATTTATCTTTTATCATTAAAATACTTTTTTTAAATTTAAGAAATATCAAAAATGAATCATTGAATAAATGACATTATCTTATTGACTTTTTGTCTGTTTTTTGTTTTTGGTACAATATTTGAGTTTTTTAACTATAAACGATTTACTATAAATAATGGATCTAACTAATAAATTTTATAAAAAAACCCTATCTGCTATTGAAAAAGGCGTCTCATTAAATGACTTATATAGAACTTTATACAAATATGAAAAACTTGAAGATTATGATGCCTGTGCAGGGATTTATAAAGCCATAAAAAAGAAAATTAATTCTTTAAATGATTAATTTTTTGTTTAAACTTTAATATAATAATTACTATTTAAATTTTATTCTCTAAAAAGATTATTTCTATCTTTAATAAATAATCAAAATTAATGGCTGCAAAATTATTTACTTTATCTTTTTATTTGTTCATGATTATAGTCTTAATAATTAAATGGGCTCTTGATTTGTAGATTTTATAAAATGAGAACTTTCCTAATAATTTTTACTTTTATTTTTAGTTTTTTTCTTAATGCTCAAAAAACTATTGAAGCAAAAGAATTAACCAGAAAAGAAATTAGGCTATTAAAGAAGCAAAAGGCCTTTGAAAAACAAAAAGCTAAATATGAAAAAAGAGGTTTGAATCCCTGGGGAATTAATGAATATGCTACAAATATAGTAACCGCCATAATAGAACATCTTGGAGTAGCTAAAATAGATTTACAAAAAGGAACTGTAATTTTAAGAGAGTCCTTATCTTTTAAATCAGGTAAAGTTTATCCTTTATGGGTAGTAGATGGTCAAATTTTTAATAATCCACCCGAAACTTTACCATATCAAAATATAAGAAATGTAAGAGTTTATAAATCTTTAGCCGAAACAAATAAGTGGGGGCAAATGGGTAGAGCTGGGGTAATTGAAATAATCACAATTAATAATTAAAATGAAAAAAATAATACTAAATGTTTTAATAATCTTATTTTTTTCTGGTTGTATTTCAACCCATAATTCTAATTCAGAAAAAAAACATATTCAAAAGATAAAATTTATTAATAGTCAGGAAGCAAAAAAAAACAATTATCCCTTTTCTGAGGCTACTATTGTAAATAATATAATTTATTTATCCGGGCAAATAGGAACATTAAAAAATGGTAAATTAATAGAAGGAGGAATTAAAGAGGAAACTAGACAAACTATGCTTAATATAAAGTCTGTTCTTGAAAAAAATGGAAGTTCTATAGAAAATATTTTTAAATGTACATGTATGCTTGCAAATATTAAAGATTGGCCTGAAATGAGTAATGAATATAGAAAGTTTTTTAAAAATGATCTTCCTTCAAGAAGTGCCTTTGCTGGAAGTGGTCTAGCATTAAATGCAAGAGTTGAAATAGAGTGTTGGGCAACAAAATAAGTTTCTATTTAATTTCTTTAATTCTTACGTTCTTAAATGAAACTTCACCTGGATGATCTTGAAAACAAATTTTTCCTTTATGAAACTTTCCAAAATCATACCATCTAGAATCTCCTAAATAAGGATAATCATCTGATTTACTAAATTTACTTTTTCTTACCATTGAGTCCCATTTTTGACCTTTCAAAGAAAAACTGTTAACTAGCCTCTCATTTAGAAATACTTTGCCAAGATTTTTATCATAATCAATAATAATATGGTAAGAATTCCATTTACTCGAGGGATAAACTACCATGTCGTCTGAAGGAGCTGAAAGATCATATAATGATCCTATAAAATGCTTACGTGCTTGAATATCAGTTAAAATATTATTTTCTTCAATCTCTCCACCTAAAACAGATTTATAATTTTCATAAACATATGGGTCTAAAATCTGAATTTCTGGACCAGTTTGATATGGATATTTATATTTTTTATCCTCATTTACACCCCACATAAAACCACTATTTGCACCTTCTATAACTCTCCAATCAAACTTAATTTCAAAATTATAATAAGTTTTATCAGACAATAAACTTGCATCTCCCTTTCCAGTTTCCATATCAGATACTCCCGTAAAAGTTAAAATATCATCATTAACTTCCCAACCTGATTTTCCCCCATCATCTTGAAAAATATGCCATCCTTCCAAAGAATTATTAATAAAAAAATACTCCCATTCTGATTCATTACTTATTTTACATGAATAAAATATAAAAAAAAATATTTTAATATATATTAAGTTATTGTTTATCATATTATTATCAATTAAATATAATTTAATTGTTTATATATCTATTATTACTAAATTACCATTTTTATCTCTAACTATCTTTTTTGACTTATCTAAAAGCATTTGTTGCATATCATCATCCTGAGATTTTCCAGGGGTTTGAATAAGTGATTTAGTATAAGCATAAATAGACCTATTATCAATATTTCCTAAATGTTTACCAACATCTAAAGGGTTTAAACCCCCTTTTAAAGCAGTATAAGCTGCAGTATGTCTAGCTGTACTCATCATTAATTGTTCATTTTCAAAGATTCCAAGTTCATTTTGAATAAACTTTAAATACTTATTACAAAATCTAGATTCTTTATTCTTATAAATTTCAATCTCATTTTTGTTAGGATTTAATTCCTTTATAATATCAAAAAGATATTTTTCATTACCTCTATTTCTTTTTATAATAAACCACATTAAGTTTGAAATATTTACTTTTATTTTAGGTTGATTTTCAGACTTTTTTATTCCTCGATAAAATGTAAAAAATTTGTTTCCATTTATTTCATCAATGTCTTTCCATTTTAATCTTGCAATGTCATTCATATTCATACCTTTTGCATAAAAAGAAAATACCCAAAAATCATGAGCTCTTTTATGCCTTCTGTTTTTAGTATCATATGATAATAATAATCTTAAATCGATATCACTTAAAACGTTTGATTTAGAATTTATTGGTGTCTTGATTCTATAGCCTCCATCATCTAACTTTCTAGAAAAGGGATACGTAGAACTATTTAATAATTTATATTTATAAATCATTTCATTAAAACAAACTCTGAAAGCTCTCAAATATTTGGATAAAGATCCAATAGAAATAATTTGATTCCTTTTAATTAGTGGGTATAATTTTTTATTAGGAATTGAAGTTAAAAATTTTTCAAATTGATTTAGAAAATTAATAGTTATATCATAAAAACTTAGGTTTTTTTCAAAATTGCTTTTAAAATTTAAACTATTCTTTTTACTCAAATTATTTCTGTCAATATCAATCTTATAACAAAAAAATTTTAAATGATGAGATAAATACTTAAAATCATTAGAATAACTTATTCCATTAGTAGTTAAAACATCATTTTGTTTTTTTTCTAAAACCTGATATACATTTAATGATAAATTACCTGGGTTTTTCCAAACAAGATCAAAATCTTTTATTAATTGGACCTCATCTCTTAAACAAACATTTATAGCTAAATTTTTATAATTAGTAATTAAAGCTTTTTTTTCTAAATTAGTTTTATTTAACAATTTATCATCATTTATTTTTTTCCAATCATTTAATGTTAAAACAATATTTTTAATAACATACATTTTCGACCTTTTTTCTTGACAAGAATAAATTCTAAGTTTTAATTTAAAAAAATCGTTATTGGACTTTAGACTATGGTGCTTATTCAAATAAAAGTCTATAATAAAATTATTTATTTTTTCTTTCATAAAACAATAAAAAACAATATTTTAAAATAATTCAAATTTATTAATAAAATAAAATATCTTAAATATACTATAAATAATGACTTTATTTTCCAATAAATAAAATTATAATTAATATTTTTATTAATTGTTATGATTGACAATCATAAGGAATATTAGTTTTTAAATATTTTAATTGCAGTAAATTAATAATTACCTTTATAATTATTATGAAATATTTTTTAATAATCCTTTTCCTTTTCTTTTCAAATTTTATTTTATCACAATCTGGAGAATTATTAATACAACAATATAATAAGGGCCCTAGTTTAGATAATTATTATAGTAAATTAGAAATATATATCGGTGGTGATATATTTAGAATGAACAAGAACGAAAAAACGAAACCAGTAATAAATTTTGGAGGTAATGTAGAAGTTGTTTACAATATTTCCAAGACTTTTGGAATAAAAACGGGTGTGTATTATTTCCCCGTTAAATATTATTATAAAAAAAATGAAGCCTATAAAGATTTAATTAAATACCTCTCTATACCTATTGGTTTAAAATTATCTCCAACTAAAAAAAGTAAATTTTCTATGGGTATTAATTACAATAATATGAAAAAGGCCATTTTTTATAATGGAAATATAAAGGGGGAATATAGTTTAAATGATTATGAAAACACATTTGGTTTCTTTATAGGTTATGAATATATGATTTGGAAGGTAATTGGAATAAATATTAAATATAAATTTTCTAAAGAGAATAATGTTAATGAATTAATAAAACCTGAAAAATATAAAGGGATAATGCTAACAATAAAATTAAAAACATTTAGCAGTAAAATAATAAACAAATAAATCAAAAAACTTTTAAAATAATTAAAGTTAAGTATGTATGTCTTTTATACCTCTGAAATTTAAAATCTTTATTTCTAGAATTAACAATAGCCGTAAATTTCCAATTATTAGTCTTATAAAAAAATCCTATTTCTATTTTATGTATCAGTTTTAAATAATCATGTTTGAATATAGAATTATTATTAAATAACCCTCCTGAAAACTCATATCTATGAAAACCATATTCAATTTTATTACCCAAATAAAAAGAAAAACTTTTATTAGGGTTTAAAAAAGAATTATTATAAAATGCATGATAATTTAATTTTCCAAATTGAAAACCTAGCCTTGTTCCAAAATAAGACTCATAAGAACCCAAATAAAATTCAGAGTGACTTAAAAGATTAAGACTATTATTAATCTTTAATCCATTATAATATTCAGAAACAAAATTAAAATGTAATGATTTTGGTTGATGGGCTGTCCATGGTAAAGAAGGTAAATCTAATATATATTTATGATATAAATTTTGCATAGGCTTAGATAAAGATTCATTGTCTCCAGTTGTACCTATCTGAAGACCAATAGAGTAACCTTTATAATTTGAATAAAAAGTTTTTTTTTTATATTCAACAAATAACCAACCATTATAGGGGTAATCAATCTTTTCAAGTTCCTTAGTATACCTATATGAAGGAGTATTAATTTTTTGACCTAATTTAAAATGTTTGGTGGATATCTTATTATTTGAAATTAAACTATCAATTGATACTTTATTACCATATTTTAGAAAAATTCCACTAGAATAGTATCTATCAGTACCAAAAAATAAATCATTATCTACATTAAGTGAAAAATAATTTTGAGCTATTAAATAAGAGCAATTAAAAAATATAAAAAAAAGAAATTTAATAAATCTGATATTAGAAGTTTTAATATTTATATTTTTAAAAAACTATAGGTCATAAAAATTATGATTAGACAAGCAACCCATAATGATCTTCCATATATACTCAATATAATTAAAAATTGTACTAATCATATGATAAATAATAAAATTTATCAATGGAATAAAAATTATCCTTCCAAAGGAATTTTTAAAAATGATATTAAAAAGAAAAATCTTTATATAATTGAAATTAATGAAAAAATTATAGGATGCGTTATGAAATCAATAATAGAAAGTGAAGCTTATAAAAATATTAATTGGAAAACTGAAAATAAGAAAAACCTATATGTTCATAGATTAGCTGTTGATCCTAAATATCAAGGCAGAGGGTATGGAATCAAATTAATGGATTTTGTTGAAGAAAATGCTTTAAAAAACAATTGTTTATCAATTAGATTAGACACGTTCAGTAAAAACAAAAGAAATGTAAAGTTTTATAAAAAAAGAGGTTATATTAAAATAGAAGATATTTATTTTCTAAATCAAAGTATTTACCCTTTTTATTGTTTTGAAAAAATCATATAAATCAAGTCTCTCTATTTCATATCATTACAATAAGTAATCTGATGTTTTTGTTTAAAATTTAAAACTTTATATTATTCTATAACCTAAAAACTCCATGTATGTAAATTACTAAAAAATTAAAAACCTAAAGCCTTAAGATCTGCTTTTGGTTTTGATTTTGCTTTTGAAGAGTTTTTATCATATTCATCACAATCAACTGGAATTGAAATTTTTTCAGGCTCAATAAAATCTTCTATAGAAACTCCTAATTCATTTTTTTCATATAACGATTTCATATAAATAGCCCAAATGGGTAAAGCCATAGTAGCTCCCTGACCAAAAGCAATTTTTTCAAAATGTATTGATCTATCTTCTCCTCCAACCCAGACTCCTGTAACTAGATTAGGAACCATTCCCATAAACCAACCATCACTTTGATTTTGGGTTGTACCTGTTTTTCCAGCTATAGGGTTTTTAAAAATATATGGATAATCTGTTATGACCTTTTCATAAATATAATTTGTTTTTTCTAAGCCAGCATGCCTTAATCTTGCTCCAGAACCATGTTTGGTTACACCTTGCATCAACTTTAAGGTAACATAAGCTACTTCTTCACTAAGGACGTCTTTAGTTTCAGGTATAACTTCAAATAAAGCAAGTCCGTTTTTATCTTCAATTCTAGTAATCATAACTGGTTTAACATAAATACCTCTATTTGCAAATACACCATAAGCTCCAACCATTTCAAAAAGACTAATATCTGGTGTTCCAAGAGCAATTGAAGGAACTGCTGGTAAATAAGAAGTTACACCCATTTTTCTAACTAAATCTATTACGGGTCTAGGTCCAACTTGATCCATTAATCTAGCACTAATAGTATTAACTGAATTCGCTAAAGCATTTTTTAATGTTCTAATTCTTCCATATCTGTCTCCAGAGTTTTTTGGACACCAAGCCTCTGTGTTTTCAAACCTATTTGTTTCTATACAATATAATGCATCTGGTAATGAATCACATGGAGAAAGTTTTAACTGATCAATAGCCGTTGCGTATAAAAAAGGTTTGAATGTTGATCCAATTTGCCTTCTTCCCTGCTTTACTTGATCATACTGAAAGTGCTTGTAATTATATCCCCCTACCCAAGCTTTTACATGACCAGACATAGGTTCCATTGACATTAATGATGATCTTAAAAAATGCTTATAATACCTAATAGAGTCAATTGGCTTCATTATTGTGTCAATTTCTCCCTGCCAACTAAACACCTTCATTGGGACCTCTTTATTAAAACTTTTTAAAATTAAACTGTCGTCTATTCCAGTTTTCTTCATCTTTCTCCATCTTTCAGATCTATAAGCTGATCTTTGAAGTAAAGTGTCAACTTCACCATGCCTAAGATTTAAAAAAGGAGCTATAGGGTTATCTTGTTCTGCAATATTTTGTTGTATAAAAAATTCTTTTTGTAGATTTTTCATATGTTTAGAGACGGCCTTTTCAGCTAAATCTTGCATTCTAGAATCAATAGTTGTATAAATTCTAAGCCCATCTCTATAAATATTATAATTAGAGCCATCTAATTTGGGGTTATTTTTGATCCAGGATCTCATAAATTCTTGAAGATAAGCTCTAAAATAAGTAGCCAAACCTTCTCTATGAGATTCTGGAGAAAAATCTATTTTTAAAGGAATTATTTTTAATGAATCATATTCTTTTTCATTAATTAATTTGTTTCTTACCATTTGTCTAAAAACAATATTTCTTCTTTTAATAACTAATTCTGGTCTTCTAACTGGATTATATAAAGATGAGTTTTGTAGCATCCCAATTAAAATTGCGGACTCTTCAATTTTAAGGTCTTTTGGTTTTTTATTAAAAAATATTTTTGAAGCAGATTGTACACCATCTGCATTATAACCGAAATCATATACATTTAAATACATTTCAATTATCTCCTTTTTTGTATATCTTCTTTCTAACTGAACTGCTAAAACCCATTCCTTAACTTTCTGAATTATAGCCTTAATAATATTTCTAGACCTAACCCCAACAAATAATTGTCTGGCTAATTGTTGAGAAATAGTACTAGCTCCTCCTCTTTTACCAAAGTAAAAAACAGCTCTTAAAGTTCCAATCCAATCAATTCCAGAATGGTTATAATACCTTTCATCTTCAGTTGCTATTAATGCGTCAACCATACTAGGCGGGAGCTGATCAAAATCTAAGGGAGTTCTATTATCATTATAATAATATTTTCCTAAAACTATACCATCACTTGAAATAATTTGTGTAGCTAAGTTTGTCTTAGGGTTTTCAAGTTGCTGTAAGTCTGGCATTTCACCAAAATATCCTAAAGCAGCAGATGAAAAAATAATTACTAAAAAAAATAATCCCGAAAAAAATAAAACCCAAAATGATCTTATAAAAAAACTATATTTTAATTGATCTTTTTTAGATTTTTTATTTTTCATAAACATTTTTTACTCAGATATTTCAATAGATAATCCAATATCCACAATTCCTTTCAAATATTTATCTTGATATTGATTTCCATTTCTTCGAATTACTTGATCAATTTCAAAAGTTAATGAGTTTATTTCTGGAAAATTAAACTTTCTTTTCCACCACAGTTTACTTTCTTTTAAACTCAAAAATCCTTTTCCAAGCCATTTACCCTCAGAGTCAGCCATTGCATACTCCAAAGTATCTTTCTCTATAATATTAACGGAATCTTTAATAGTCCCAATTAAAAAAATATTATTATACTGATATTCATTATTATTTCTAAGATGAATATATATATTATAATCATTTTCAGTTGTAAACAAGTTTCTGTCTATTCTAAACTTGACTTTTTTGTTTAGTGACCATGATTCCCCATGATTAATAAATTCTCTATAGATAATATTATTATTACATCCTAAAAAATTAATTGTAAAAAAAACTATCAATAATATTTTTATTTTCATTAGAATAGAATAATAATTATTTTTTAAACTTTAAAACTGGTGATCTTCCTTTTTTAAAAATTTTATTACTGTTTTTCATTCCTTTTCTAAGCTCTTTTCTTTTCTGATCTGATAATGAAATTATTTCAACACATTCTTTAGAACAACAATTTTTCATTTTTTTTGTACACCTTTCACATTGAATAAACAAAAGATGACATGCTTCATTTAAACAGTTTACATGAGTGTCTGATTTTTTTCCACATTGATGACATCTTGAAATAACATCTTCAGATATTCTTTCAGCTTTTCTTTGATCAAAAACAAAATTTTTTCCGATAAATTTATTTTCAATACCTTTTTTCTTTACCTGATTTGCATATTCAATTATTCCTCCTTCAAGTTGAAAAACATTATTATACCCTTTATGTTTTAAAAAAGCACTAGCTTTTTCGCATCTTATTCCTCCGGTACAATACAATACAATGTTCTTATTTTCCTTATAATTAGAATATTTTTTTTCAACAAAATTTAATGACTCTTTAAATGTATCAACGTTCGGAAGAATTGCATTTTTAAAATGTCCTATTTCACTTTCATAGTGATTTCTCATATCAATACAAATCGTATCCTTATTATTTAAAATTTGATTAAATTTTTTTGCGTCTAAATGGTCTCCTGGGTTATTAAGATTCAATAAATTATCATTTAATCCATCTGAAACTATTTTTGATCTTACTTTTATTTTTAATTTTAAAAATGAAAAATCATCACTTTCTATAGCAATATTCAGTCTAATCTTTTTTAAAAAGCTAATTTCATTTAATTGAGATTTAAATTCCTCTAAATTTTTTGATGGAACTGATAATTGAGCGTTTATTCCTTCATAAGAGACATATATTCTTCCTAAAACCTTTAAAGGTTGCCAATTTAAAAAAAGATAATCTCTAAATAATTTAGGATTTTTAATCACCGCATATTTATAAAAAGATAACGTAAGTCTTTTATAACCAGCTTTCTTAATTATTACTGTGTTCTCTTTTGCGCTATACTTATTATAAAGTTTCATTTAATAAAATAATTCAAAAATACAAAAGATTAAATGTCGATTATAAATTTTAATTCAGGTCATTGAATATTAACTGTTTTTTCTCCAATTAAAATTAATTTTTTTTGTCTTCCATTAATATATCTAAATCCTTTTTGATCATAATACCCAGCTTCCTCAAGCATTATTCTAATATCTTTTTTCCAAGATTTTATATAAACTTTAGTATTTAACTCAATAGCATAAGCTGTCTTATAATCTAATAAATGTTCTCCTGATCCTTTTACTCCTTGTTGAGAATCCCACATCCCAATTGTTGTCCCAGCTGAATGGCCAAATAATCCAAGAGGATGGGTATAAATTTGAGGTCTAAGTCCTTCTTTAAATCCTAAATTAAGAGCTTTTCTTAAAATATAATTACCTGATTTCCCTTTTTCAAAACTTTCAGTTAATAAATCTTGAACTTTATTGCCTTTTTCTAAAGCTTTTTTTAATTCAACTGGAGCGTCTTTTTCCTCGGGTTTAAGAACGTAAGCCAATTGTTGACAATCCGTATTTAATCTTAGATAACTAATTCCAAAATCACAATGAACTAAATCTCCTGGATAAATTATATCATATTTGGATTTCGAATCAAAGGAATATAGATCACTATTATCTTTTCTTTGAACATCGA
>TARA_B110000003_G_scaffold44852_2_pt1 | contig 15910 bp, 14 predicted proteins | sample TARA_B110000003 | Tara Oceans TARA_B110000003 (sample SAMEA4396424) | marine metagenome | biome: Westerlies Biome; feature: [SRF] surface water layer (ENVO:00010504); material: water (ENVO:00002006), including particulate matter (ENVO:01000060) such as... | depth 5 m
TAGGATATATTTAGGTGTTCACGATGTAACTGATGTCATAGGAGGACTAATTCTTGGAGGCATTTCCCTTATTTTCTTAGAATTAATCCTAAAAGATAAGATTTATTTCTTAAATAAAATAAAACCAGCATATCAAGGGTTACTGTATTTAGTTTTATTTATAATATTCTTACTTATTTGGCCTAACGAAGAAACTTCTATAGTAATTGGATTAGGATTATTGATTATTGGTTTTTGGCTTGGCCAGTATATAGATCAAAAGTATTTCAAATTTTCTAATTCATTTAATTTTTCATTTAAATTTACATCATCAATAATTGCATTGATAGGCTTTATTGCTCTCGATCAAATAATTGAAAAAGCTATGACTTTGCTTAATGCTGGTCATTTGATTGAAATAGTAATCTCATCTTTTATTCTTGGGATATATATTTCTTTTATAAGTTTATTTGTTTTAAAAAATCTGAAGCTTCAAAAAACAAATAATTAACTAATCATCGTCTTGTTGCAATATATACACCTAATGTTGCAATAATAAGTCCACTAATATCTAAAATTGTCATCTTTTCATTCAAAAATAACCAAGCCATTACTACAGAAACTGGTGGCACAAGGAAAAATAAAGTTGCAGTCCTACTAGCGGTACCAGTGTTAATTAAATATTGTAAAATAGTAAATGCTCCAAATGATACAAATATAACTTGCCAGCTCATAGAAAGTATAAAATTAAGAGAAAAATTAATAAATGATTTTTCAAATAAAAATGTAATCATTAAAAGAAATATAAATGCACTAAAAGCTTGATATAAATTACTCGTTGCTAATGGAATATTGCCCCCAATTTTTCGCTGAAGGAGTGTTCCAGAAGTAATTGCTGTTAACCCAATCAATGATGCTATCAGACCAATGATCGGTATTGATTCTCCAATATCCATGCCAATAACTAAAAGTGTTCCAAAAAATCCCAACATAATTCCAACCCACTGTTTCCACGTAACAACTTCTTTTAGAAAAGGGCCCGCAAATATTGCTGTTAATATTGGTTGTAACGATACGATAATTGCAGTTATTCCAACTGATAAATTTTCTGAAATTGCATAAAACACTCCACCTAAATAGAGTCCATGAAAGCAGATACCAATTATTGAAGCTTTTATAAAATCATTGAATGATAAAATTATTTTACTATTCGTAAAAATACAAAATATAAAAAATCCTAAACTTACAAGCCCAAATCTAAAACTTAGTGCAGCAAATGGAGATGAATCATCTACAATAGCCTTACTAGTTACAAATGCTGAAGCCCATAATATTATAAATATCAATGGAAACAAACGTGTCATTAACTAAAGACTATATGAAAAGTTATATAATCTTTAATATAATATCACTGCTGAGAGTTAATTTGCTGTGTTTCAACTTTTATCTTAAGCTTTTCTGTTGAAGTTCCGTATATTATTCCTTTAATTGGTGCGGCATAGTTTGCATCTAGTCCTGAGGAGACTCGTATATATCTTTCATCTGGCGAACACCTATTTGTAGGATCAAATCCTACCCAACCAAGATTTTGAAAATAAAGTTCTGCCCATGCATGCGTTGATTGAAACTCAGAACTATTCATGTTGTTATGCATGTAGCCATTAATATATCTTGCGGGTATACCTAAAAATCTTGCTGAAGAAATCATTATATGGGCTTGGTCTTGGCATACTCCTTTTTTTTGTTTAAGCGCCTCTGCCGCAGTTGTAAAAGTATTTGTTGTATAAGGAATATACTCAACTAAGTTTGCAATATTTGAGAGTAATTCGTGACCTGTCTCAATCTCATCATCGCCTACAGTCTGACTTGAAAGGGCTAAATCTCTTATTTCTGCATCAGGTTCGGTCAAATTAGTATTTCTCAAATATGAATATGGATTTGTCTTGTCGACTTCACTTGAAAATACTCCATTAGTATCAAAGGTCTCTACCTCTCCAGAAACTATAAATTCAATATTTGAAATTTCATCATAACTTGAATAAGTGTTAATGATATTACCTGCAGAGTCTCTGTAAGTTAATCCATCTATACCAATACTCCTCTGAACATCCCAAGATATAATCTTTAATCCATTATAGTTAGAGGGAGTAAGTCTTGTCGATTGAACCACACCAGCAACTAGGTTTGAATATTCATATTTTGTTTTATGTTTGACAGATAAAAGCATAGAATTTTAAAAAAATTGCTTTTGTATATTTTGATCTAAATTATTAATATTCATGATAAAATCACCAACATATTCATGAAGACCTTTATCAATTATTGATTCAATAGTATTACCTTGAACTGATTCATGGACATTTTTTAGACCATTATAAATATCAGAAACTTTTTCAGAGCTACATTTCAATCCATTAAGATGTGAAACAATTTTGTTAACACAGAAACTTAGTGATCTTGAGCAATCGTTGTTTAAAATAAAAAAATCAGCAATTTTTGAAGAAGTGATATCTCCATCATACGACCAGCGAAATGCTCTAAAGGAAGACAAAGATCTCAATAAAACACTCCATTGTAAATTATCAAGATTGCCTCCAACATGAGTTGATGATGGGAGTAATACATAATATTTTACATCTAATAGTCTCGCCGAGTTATCTGCTCTTTCTATAAATGAACCTAAGAACAAAAAATGATAACCATCATTTCTAAGCAAAGAACTTATTGCCCCACGAAACATATTTACATTCTGAATTGTCCATTCAGTAAACCTCGGTATGTCTGAAAGTGAATAATCTTCTTTTTTAAATTCTAATACTTCTCGGTATGTTTGATTTATAGCTAGCCATGCTTCACGTGTAAAAGATGTCCTAACTACAAGCGCATTATTTCTTGCATTCAATACACAATTAAACACTGATGAAGGATTATCTTTATCAAAAAATAGATAGTCCTGAACTTTACCTTGTTCAATCTTGTCATACTTCGAAAGATAGCCTGACTTAACACCTGCGGCAGATAGGACAGATTCCCACTCACTATGAAATCCTCTTAAATTTGGAAAAAGTGACATTCGATATCCAACATCCAAAAGTCGTGCCATTGACTCAGCCCTTTCTAAATATCGACTAATCCAGTAGAGGTTTTCAGCTGTTCTACTTAACATCAAATCAATCCGCTAAAACCCATGTATCCTTAACTCCTCCACCCTGTGATGAGTTTACAATGTAAGACCCCTTCTCAAGTGCAACTCTTGTTAGTCCACCGGGACAAAGTTGAGCATCCTTCCCAATTAGACAAAAAGGCCTCAAGTCAACACGTCGTCCCTCAACTTGATCATTTATAAATGTTGGCGCTGATGAAAGGTCTAATGTAGGTTGTGCAATATATCCTCTAGGATTACTTTTTATTTTATTAAAAAATAGTTCAATTTCACTCTTGGATGATTTAGGCCCAATTAACATTCCATACCCTCCAGAGCCATCAACCTCTTTTACAACTAATTTAGAAAGATTTTCTAAAACATACTTTAGATCACTAGCATCTTCACATTTCCATGTCTCAACATTATCTAAAATCGGTTCTTGTCCTAAATAAAATCGTATCATTTCTGGAACATATACATATATCGCCTTATCGTCAGCAATACCACTTCCAGGCGCTGACAAGATTGTTACACCTCCTGTTCTATAAACATTCATAATACCTGGTACACCAATTAAAGACTCTGGATTGAAAGAGAGTGGATCAAGAAAATTGTCATCTATCCTTCTATAGACAATATCAACACGTTTAGGGCCACTTACAGTTTTCATATGTAAGAATTCGCCATCAACAAATAAATCCTCAGCCTGTACCATTTCAATACCCATCTGATCAGATAAGAAACTATGTTCATAATATGCGCTATTCATTGGTCCAGGGGTTAATAATACGACTGTGGGTTCTGGATTTTCACATTTTGGAGGAGCAAGACTCATAAAAGTCTGAAGTAATCGAGTGGGATAATCATCAATAGGAGATACACGATTAGCTTTAAATAAATCTGGAAACATACGCATCATTATTTCTCTATTCTCCAACATGTATGAAACACCAGATGGTGTTCTACAGTTATCTTCAAGAACATAGAATTCATCAGCACTTGTTCTGACCAAATCAACTCCTATTATTGGGCTATAAATATTTCTTGGTGGATTAAAATTTGCCATAGCTAATTCAAATGAAGATTTTTTATAAATAACTTCTTCAGGTATTATTCCAGCCTTTACTATCTCAGCTTTATTATAAATATCAGATAGAAATGCGTTGAGGGCTATAGATCTTTGTACGACACCTTTCTCAATTTTAGACCACTCCTTATTTGTAAAAACCCTTGGAATAAGATCAAACGGTATGATCCTTTCTTTAGCATTTTCATTACCTATCGAAAATGTAATTCCTATATCTTTAAATTTGTTCTCTACTTCTATATTTTTCTTTAATAGGTGTGATTTGGGCATGTTAGTGACCCACGAACTAACATTAGAATAGTGTTCTCTTACTTCCGATCCTAAATACATTTCATCAAACATGACTTAATAGTAAGCAAAAAGTTGTTGATACTATTTAAGATTTTAAGGTCAATTTGGCAAAAGGAAGGGTGCCAATTTAGCAGATAAATTGAGAATTATTTTTTAAATGAATTTAAATGATTATTGAAGTTTATGTCTTATCCAGTCTTGAAATCGCTTTACTTCGTATTCTTCAGGCATTAAAACGCCAGCACTTATGCCTGGATTATAAATACCTTTTTGGTTTAATTCACAAGCCTCTCCATCCTGCAACATAACCTTAATTGCAAAATCGATGACATTTTTTTTATCATACTTTTTATCATCATAAGTTGATTTTTCGAATAACCACTCAGCAGATACTTGAGTATTTTCATGATCAATTGGCAATACACGAACAACTCTTACATGATCTACAAAAATTGCTAAAAACATCGATGGCCAATTTGTTATATAAATATGTCCCTGAAAATTCTTTTTATTTTTCAGCTCTTTGATTATTTTTCCTTGGGCACTTCCGTTAAGTGACCAAGTTTCAGATCCTTTTCTTAAACCACCACTAAACTTAGGATCATCATTTCCTATTTTTTCTTCCCAATCTGGATCTTCTTTAATATCCATTAGGCGCCTACTATAAATAGGAACTAAATCAGAAAGTTCAGGATGAATATTTGGACAATGAAGACATTCACTATAGTTCTCCCAGAATATTTTCCAATTGCAATTTATATTTTTCTGCCATCTATGACCCACTTCAAATTTTTCAAATTCGATTTGTGAAATTATAGAGTCATAATCCTGAAATCGACTTTTTAAATTCCACTTCGCCTGATTTTTAGATAGATTGATAAAAATTAATCCATTCCATATTTTAAATTTAACTTTCTTAAGACTAAATTTTGATTTATCAAAATTATTTGGTGTAATAAATGATGAAGTTTTGATTAACTCACCGTCAGTAGAGTTATAAGACCATTGATGATATGGGCATGTTATAAGAGCTGTCTTTAATGTGCCTTCAGTTTCTTTACAGAGTGTTGAGCCTCGATGATTACACGTATTGATATATGACCGAATTTGTCCACCTTTTTCTCTTAATATAATAATATTGAATTGAGCAATTTGAAGAGTTACGTAGCTAAGAGGTTTCTTAATATTATTTTCATGGCACGCATAAATCCATTCATGAGACCATATTTTTTTTAACTCTTTTTTAAAATGAGTTTCTTTAAAATACCAATTAAAAGGAAGTGATTTAACTGTTGATTTTAAGATCGGTGATTTCTGTGACACAATTAATGTTACAATTCTTTTGAAAAAATCAAAATAAAAAAATAGATTATCGAGATTGCATTGGTAAAGACATAGTAAAATCTCTCAACATCAATGTAATCTGCTTTTTGTCATCTATAACTTTTAATGTTTCATTCTTTATTAATGATCCACAATATAAATCAATTGTCTTACCTATCTTTCTTTTAGTTTCATGAAGATATGAAGAATACTTTAGTGTTTGACTTTTTAATTTAGATGCAAAAAGATGAAATAAAATACCATTCTTTCCATCGAAAAAAACTGGAAGCACATCAGCGTTAGTTTTTAAGACAAGTGATCCTAATAAATTTCCCCATTCAGCATCAATTGCAGGAGCTTTAATTTTTTTTGCCACTGCTACTCCTCCCGCTGGAAAGAAAATTACAACTCCACCTGCATCAAGATATTTCTTCGCTTTTCTTCCTGTTTGAATATTGTTTTTAATAGCCTGTTTTGAGCTACTAAAATCAACCGGTAATATGAATTGTTCTGATGCTTTGGTAAATTTTAAAACATCCATAGTAATAATCTTAAAATCTTTTCGAACTTCAGAAACCATAGCAGACAAAATTATACCATCAATTATCCCAAATGGATGATTAGCAATTATTATTAGAGGCCCCCTTCTTGGAATATTAAATTTCTTTTTTGACTTAATATTAATTTTTAATTTAAGAAGATCTTTGACATCTGACCAAAACAAATAAGGGTCTCTAGTTTCCTCATCATATGACTCATACAATTTTTCTAATTTTTTTCTACCACTGATTCTTTCAATGCTATTTACAACAAACTTTCTTGGCCTGGATAACTCATCACTTGTTGAATAACTGAATTTTTTTTTCATGATTACTGAAATTATTATATTTAGTAATTTGAAAACTTGAAGAAAATTTTGCTATTTCTATTAGTTCTAAATGACCGTATAATCATTTATATTTTATGAAACAGAGTATTAATTATAAGATTGATAATTTGCAGTATTGTAAATGGTCAGAAGAAATATTTAAAATCAATAATGAAGCAGGATTAGATGCAATTCACGTCACTATTGCCTACCATGAAGATTTTGATGAACTGCAGGATAATATTAATAATTGGGACAATAACTTTGACAGCTATTCAGATTTAATATTTCACGGCAAAACCTATCTCGACATCGAAAAAGCTAAGGAGACAAATAAAACAGCTGTCTTTTTTGGATTTCAAAATTGTTCACCGATTGAAGATAACATTAATCTAGTTGAAGAAGTCCATAAGCTTGGAGCTGTTTTCATGCAACTTACTTATAACAACCAGTCTCTTTTAGCGACTGGGTGTTATGAAGAAAATGACAGTGGAGTTACCCGTATGGGTAAAGAAGTGATTAAAGAAATGAACAGAGTTGGTGTGGTAGTTGACATGTCTCATTCTGCTGAAAAATCTACATTCGATGCAATAGAATTATCTGAAAAACCCATCGCTATTACTCATGCAAATCCATATTTTTGGCATGCTGCTCGCAGAAATAAATCAAGCGAATTGTTGAAAGAACTTGGCGCGTCAGGTGGAATGCTTGGATTATCATTGTATCCTCATCATCTTCTTGATGGAACTGATTGCACCCTTGATAGTTTTTGTTCAATGGTTGCGCAAACTGCAGAAATTATGGGTGTAAAGCAAATTGGAATTGGATCTGACTTATGCCTGAAGCAGCCTGACTCTGTTGTAGAATGGATGAGAAATGGTACATGGACTAAAACAAAAGATTACGGGGAAGGAAATGCATCAAACGCAGCTTTTCCTGATCAACCATCATGGTTTCAAGATGCCAGAGGTTTTGTCAATCTTGAGAAAGGCTTAAAATTAGTAGGTTTTGATGAAAAAGAAATAAAATTAATTTTAGGAAACAACTGGTTTAATTTTTATAAAGAATACATTAATTAAATATGTTTACTGTAGATCACAGAGATCCTAAGAAGATCATGACTTTGTCTAGACTAGGATCTTTTCACCAATCAAAATTATCTTTTCTTCGAAGTTTTATCCGAGAATTTAAAAATTGGAAATTTGAAAGAGTTATATTTGATTTAAGTGATGAGGGATATGGCTCAGCTGTTTATTCTGTAAAGAACGGTGAACGAACCTATTCATTGATTTGCTTTGCTAATGAATTAAAGTCTGATGAGCGATCTGATCGAGTAATTGCCACAAAATGGGATGCTGCTTTTGTTCTTCATGATGGAGTGCCAACTCAATCTGATTTAGATCGATTAAGAGAAAATGTACCAAAGCAGGAAGTAGGTAGAGTTTCTTATAAGGAGTTAACTTTATCGAGAGCTAATAAGTCAGTTAGAATATTTGATCATGTTGTTCAACGTCTTGCCCAAGGAATGCAGCCTGATAATAAAATGATTAATGACGTTGGATATTTATATAGAACCACAGCGGTATATGGTTCTGGAAAATTTGGACTTGCAGATCGATATAGAATTAAAGATCGACCAGAGATTTGTGGTCCATTTAGACTAGAAATGATGCTGGTTTATTTAGTAAGGCAATTTACATTTGATCAAGTTAATCACATTGCAAAGTGTAAAAACCCTGAAGAAGCTGTTGAGTTGAGTCATGACATTGCGCGTAATCTTGGCATAGGAAACTCTACTGGCTTAGGAATGGCTCCTTTTATTGTAAACCACCCAACACTTTTACATAATTGGATTTTTTCAAGAGAAGAAGCTCTTAGACAAATACGCCAAATTGAAAATGTAAGCATAGAGGATTTTGAATTTTTTAAATCGTGCTTGGATCGATCAAAAAAAAATGTAAATTCATGGATTACTGAAAGTGAATATCAAAACGAAAAGGTTGAGGGCTTAAAGCAAGATCTTGAAAAGTTAGACAGTGATCTTTTTCCCAAATTAGATACTAAACAAAAATACCTTTGGAATACTATATACGATTATATAGAATTAAACTTGAGTGATGAAGGTGTCGAGTACGTCGTATCAATGATGATGGAACCTTATGACTCCATTATCGAGCCCTTGGTAGCAAAGATGAGTTCAGAAGAAGATCAGCATTTTGATATTCCAGGTGAAAAAACAGTATCTGAATTATTATCAATTGTTGAAAATCACTATTCTAAATTTCTAGATATAAATTTTGACACAAAAGAGTCGGTGGCTAATTTTTGGTTTATTTCTAAAAATAAAGAAGAACCTAGAATTGCAAATCGATATGAAGAGAATGGCTCTGATTTAGAACAGCCTTTAGCAATTGCTCGCGATATTGCCAAATTATATAAAAAATTAAAAAGCAGTAATCAATCAAGCACAGTAGCAGAGTTTCTACTATTAAACCAAGATGTCAGACATGTTGTACGCCGATGTTTTATAGTTGAAAATTTTCCCTATTCTGAAATACAAGACAATACTATTGATGAAAAATTAGTTCCAATAGATATGCTAAGATTGAAATTATCTTTTTTTGGTGCTCAAAAATTTGATCCTAAATCTGATAAATGGTTAAGAATAAATATGTACCAAGGAGCACCTCTAATTCACGAGCTGGAATCATCTGATGATACTTGGATGTACGACCTCATATGAGAACTTCAAGTGAAATAGAAACAATCTCTAAAAGAGCTTCGCGCGCAGCAGGTTTTACTTGGGGTATTTCTGAAGAAATTGGAAAATGTATTAAGTCATTAGAGCTTTATCAGATTTCTGGTCTTGAAAACTTAAATGATTATCTAAAAAAAATTAAAAACCTTGAGCCAAAAGGACTTCAAAAGATTGAAAATAAAAATAGCCTAAAAGAGGGCAACTTTTGTCCAATATATACTGGGATAGCTTTGATGGATGCATCTAGTAGGATCATGGAGCTAAAAACTTTATCAATTCAACCAGTAGATTTTCCAATATTACTTATCCCCTTTCTAAATAGAATTTCATATAAAATTGGAAAAATGATTGAAGTTAAATTTGATAAAATTGAAATTTTATTAAATTTAAATAATTATATATCCTCAAATACCGACCTGAGAAAAAAAATATTAAAATCTACTGAATACTTAACAATTAATGTGATTGAAAATAAAGATACTTTTGATGCAAGTGTATGGGACAGCTTGTACGAGTTATCCACTGAAACTTTCGTTGAAGAAAGCGAAAGCTATCATCATTATTAAATTGTTAGATTTATTGAAATTAAGACTGAAGAGATAATATTTTATTATAAAGATCTTCTTTAATGGTGATTGGAGAGTTAGAATTTATCTGAGCGTTGTGTATCCTTTTAGCCCCAGGAACACGGGCATTTTCTTGATTGTCTACTGCATTAATTAAATTAATAATTCTATCATCAAAATTATTTGAAAATTTTTCTGGGTTAATAGCTATAAAAAATTGACCCGTAGCTGGGGGGCCTCCAGTATCATCGGCAAATGAACTAGCATCAATTCCTAAATTTGAACCTGTTAGACATGCTGCCATAATTTCAACGAATAAACCTACTCCAAATCCTTTATATCCTCCACTTGGAGCCATTGTACCTTTTAGCGCAATTGATGGATCAGTTGTATCTTTACCATCTGGACCATAAGCCCATCCAGTTGGTATAGATTCACCAGATTTAGCCCTTACAGCAATTTCACTTTTAGCTACCACGCTCGCAGATTGATCAATTAGAATCTTTACACTTCCCTCACTTTTAATTGCTACTGAAAAAGGATTTGTTCCAATAACAGGCTTAATGCCCCCAAGAGGTGCAATAGATGCTGGGGCATTCGTAAAACCTATGCCAATTAAATTTTCGTCAGCTATTGTTTTCGTGTGATAACCGAGAACACCACAGTTATATGAATTGGATATAGCTAACGATGCAATCCCATTCTCTTTTGCAGAGGGAATTAAATCGTCAAAACCAATTGAAATAGCTCTATGCGCAAAGCCATTATCTGCATCAACTGATAAAGCTACATTTGACTTGTGATTTTTTTTTGGAGATGCATTGCCTCTAACTTTTTTACAACTTAAATGTAAGCAATATATTGGCAAGTAATGAAACCCATGGCTTTTAATACCATCAATTTCTGCCTGAATGATGCCATTAGCTAGAGGCGTTGCATTTTCTTCTGTTGCTCCAGAAGCAACTAATGTTTTTATAGCTAGATCTAATGCTTGGTCTCTAGAGAGTTGAGTATCCATTTAAATTAGAGTTGAATACCAACATTTTTGACCTGAAGATAACTTTTAATTGCTTCTTGTCCTTTTTCCCGACTGTATCCAGATTGTTTATAACCACCAAAGGGAGTGGCAACACTTCCAGTAAACCAACTGTTTACATAAATTTGGCCAGCCTCAAGTTTACCTGCAGTTTCTGTCGCTTTATCTAAGTCTCTAGTGAATACTCCACCAGCCAAACCAAACTCTGTTCCATTTGCAATTTCAATCGCTTCTTCAGGCTCATCATATTCAAGTACCGATAAGACTGGTCCAAAAATTTCTTCCTGAGCGATTGTCATATCAGGTTTAACGTTATCAAAAACAGTTGCTTCAAAAAAATAACCATCGCCTTCAACTCGCTTTCCTCCAGCGACAGCTTCTGCTCCAGCCTGTTGACCAGATCGTGCATAGTTTTCAACTTTTTGTACCTGCTCTTCAGATATAACAGGCGTAAGTTCACTACCTTCAACATCTCCTGGTCCTACTTTAATAGTAGAAGCCAAATTAGCTAACTTTTCAACAAGCTCATTCTTAATAGATTTATGAGCAACTACTCGTGACATAGCTGAACAAATTTGGCCAGCCTGACCAAAAATTCCTGCTTTAGCTGATGCAACAACTTTATCTAAATCAGCATCAGGATAAACAATGGCAGCTGACTTGCCTCCTAGTTCAACAACTGCTGGAACAGCTCTATCAGCAGCGGCATGAAGAATTTTTTTACCTGTTGCTACTGATCCAGTAAAAGTTATCTGACCAACGTCGTTATGACCAGTAAGTTCGGCTCCCGCTTCATTGCCATGACCACATATTACATTAATCAAGCCTGGTGGAACTCCAGCATTATCTATTGCTTTTGCAAAAAATGAAGCTGTGGCTAATGGTGTGAGTTCTGCTGTTTTGATTACTGTTGAGTTACCTGCTGCAAAAGCACACGCTAAAGATCGAGCAAGCATGGATATTGGAAAATTCCATGGAATAATATGTCCTGAAACTCCATATGGCTCAAGCAATGTATAATCTACTACTTTAGTATTTACTGGAATAGTGCTGCCTTCTAACTTATCAGTCATTCCACTGTAGTAATCAAAGTAATTTGCGCCATCAACAAATTCATATTCTGCATTAGCAAGTAACTTTCCATTTTCATGGCACAGTAATTTTCCACCTTCTTTACTAACTGCTCGTAATTCATTTGCAATTGAACGCATAAGCTTTGCACGTTCCATTGGCAACATATCAACAAGGACTCTAGATTTATATGAGTTTAGTGCTGCCTCAACAGCCGCATTTACATCATCAGTCTGTGCACATACAACGTGTCCTATGTCTTTGCCATTTGCAGGATTTACTACATTGATTGTTTCTTTTGAAGACCCGTCTGTCCATTTGCCGTTTATATAATGCTGAAATTTTTCCATATTAAAATGATCTTATTCTGAAAGCATGCTGAAATGCAATCAATTATTTATTACTAAACTAGGAATTTAAGAGTGTTGCTACTAAATGTATGCGATCTTCTTCGCCTCCATTAATAGCAGTATGATATTTAGTATTATCTGTAATATATACACTACCATCAGCAGGAATATGGAAACCAGTATCTTCAATAAACATTCTAGATCCATAGTTTGTTTTAATAGAAACATGAATTCTTTTTTCTGGATCTCTATGCCAACTCAATGTCGTTCTTGGAGGCATTTTAATTATTCGACAACGACCTATTGCAAAGTGTTCACTCAATGTGTCGTATACATGTTTTAAATATGTGTCATTTAACTTAGAATTGAACAGGGTATATCTTGATTCATCTACGTATGGCTCTCTTTCCATTTCTTCAAATGAAGAATCAGGCTTAGTCCAATATTTTCCTCTGATATTTCCACCAAACCATTCATCAAGTTCTTTTTCATCATAGTTAAGACAAATAGCGTTTGATTTAAGAAGACCATCTTCTGGCTGTCTTTCAAATGGTCTAATCTTAATTAATTGCTCTACTGCTTCACGCATTTTATCTAAATCAAATTCGATATGCTCATATTTTTGAACATACTCGTTCATATTGGTAAAGTTAGAAATGAGATCAGTATTTTTAATTTTAAAAGACATAGTCGAAATATAATTAATCCTTCGTAATTATAGTATTTATTTCAGATTCTGTGTAGATCAATACATTAAATAATTATCAGTAATATGCTCAAAATTGTCGCAATAGGTAAATTCAAGCATATAAATAAACTTGTTGATTTTGCTGTTTTATTTCTGTTACAGTCTCTAAATATTAACAAAAATAATAAATAATGTCTGAAGTAAAGCAGGATTTTGTAAAATTCAAACAAGTTGATAAAAGCTATGATGGAGAAGTGCTTGTTGTTAAAGGACTTGATCTTGATATTGCACAAGGAGAGTTTTTAACTTTACTAGGGCCTTCTGGCTCAGGAAAAACAACCACTCTAATGATGCTCGCCGGCTTTGAGACTCCTACAAACGGAGAAATATATTTAGATGGAAGTCCGATATCAAATATTCCTCCTCACAAAAGAGGAATTGGTATGGTGTTTCAAAACTATGCACTATTTCCTCACTTATCTGTTTATGAAAATTTAGCGTTCCCACTGAAAGTTCGTAAAACTCCAAAAGATGTTATTGATGAAAAAATTAATAAAACATTAGCAATGGTTTCTCTATCAGAATTTGGAAATAGAATGCCTGCACAGTTATCAGGTGGTCAGCAACAAAGAGTTGCGGTAGCAAGATCACTTGTATTTGATCCACAACTTGTGCTTATGGATGAACCTCTAGGAGCACTCGATAAAAATTTAAGAGAGAGTATGCAATATGAATTAAAACATATTCATGAAAGCTTAGGTGTCACAGTAGTTTATGTAACGCATGATCAGAGTGAGGCTTTAACGATGTCTAATCGTATTGCAGTTTTTAATGATGGATATATTCAGCAGCTCTCAAATCCAAATGACCTATATGAAACGCCCGTAAATTCTTTTGTTGCAGAGTTTATAGGAGAAAATAATACAATTACAGGTACTGTAAAAGAAATCTCTGGGGGCCAAGCAAAGGTTGAAGCTGATACAGGAGAAACAGTTATAGCAAATCCAGTCGCTGTGTCTTCAGTTGGTGAAAAAACAAAAATGTCACTAAGACCTGAGAGAGTCTCAATAAACCCTAGTGATCTAGAAAATAAATTTGAAGCTACAGTAAAAGAGATTATTTATCATGGTGATCACACAAGAGTGAGAGTGAACATACTGAATGATGATCAATTTATCCTTAAAATTCCTAATTCCAGCGATGAAATCAAACTAAATGTTGAAGATAAAGTTCAATTAGGCTGGACTGGACACGATTGTAGAGCATTAGACTTTTAGTCCCTGATATATTTACATTTTTTTTAGAAAAATTAGTAATTTATGGTTGCAATATTTCTCCATACGTTCTGTAATACCGACATAATAAAAAGGAGAAGCTTAATAATGTTAAAATTAACAAAAATAATATCATTGGCAGCTGTATTCCTAGCTCCCTCTCTTGCGACAGCAGCAGAAGTAAATGTTGTGTCTTGGGGTGGTGCTTATACAGAGAGTCAAAAATTAGGTTATGGTGACCCTTATGCTGAAAAGTCAGGCGTTGCTGTAAACTGGATCGATTATTCTGGTGGACTGGGTGAAATTAAAGCTCAAGTTGAGTCAGGAGCAATCACATGGGACATCATTGATGTTTATGCACGTGATACTATCATCGGTTGTGATGAAGGATTATTTGTTGAATTTGATTTCGACAATGACTTTCCAGCAGGTGTAAACGGTATGCCAGCAAGTGAAGATTTCTTTGCACCAATGCCTAGTAAATGTGCTGTAGGAAACATTCTGTACTCATGGAACTTTGCTTACAATACAGATGTATTCCAGTGGAATGCGCCATCTACAATGGGAGATTTCTTTGACGCAGACAAATACAAAGGTGTTAGATCACTCTACTCCAGCGCAATGTCTAACTTAGAATTTGCTTTAGTTGCTGATGGAGTTCCTGCTGCTGACGTGTATGATTACATGGAAGAAAATGGCATCGATAGAGCACTTGATAAAATTACAGAATTATGTGAACACCCTGATGGTGGATGCATTTTCTGGTCTGCTGGTGCACAACCACCTGAACAACTTGTTTCTGGTGAAGCTGTAATGGCAACTGGTTGGAATGGCCGTCACTTTAACGCTATCGTTAATGAAGGCTCTCCAATGAAAATGGTTTGGGATGGTCAAATCCTAGATTATGAGTACTTTGTGCTTGTAAAAGGTGGACCAAACCAAGATGAAGCTATGAAGGCTCTTCAGTACTTTACTAGTTCTGAAGGTTTAGCTGGAAGTGCAAAGCATATTGCTTACGCGCCTTTCCGTATTTCATCACTTGATATTATCAATGCTGATGAGCCATGGTTTAATTCTCCAACAGCAGGAGCTGTTAGAATTATGCCTCACATGCCGACTGCGCCAGCGAATACTCAGAATTATGTCCTAATGAACCCAGAGTGGTACGCGGATAATAATACTGAAATCAATGACGCATGGGAAGCTTGGAAAGCTAACCTTTAAGTCTAATCCTTTCTTGGGCAGCCTCTAGTGGGCTGCCTGGGAAATTCTAATTTTTTTCTTTTATTTTTCTTTAAATTTCTTAGTCTATTGATGTGTCAGAAGCTATTAGAACATCAGACGGTGAACTTCTATCCGTTAAATTAAAAAAAGTAGAATCACGCAGAAGAGCAACAGCTTTCCTTCTTGTTGCCCCACTATTATTATTTATTTTGATCGCCTATATTTTTCCAATTTTTCAGATGTTGATCAG
>TARA_B110000003_G_scaffold272879_1_pt1 | contig 15882 bp, 10 predicted proteins | sample TARA_B110000003 | Tara Oceans TARA_B110000003 (sample SAMEA4396424) | marine metagenome | biome: Westerlies Biome; feature: [SRF] surface water layer (ENVO:00010504); material: water (ENVO:00002006), including particulate matter (ENVO:01000060) such as... | depth 5 m
ATACAGGGAAGTCGTAATCACCAATTGACCATTCCTTTACTTCTGGGTATTGCTTTTGCCGCCAATGTCGGAGGCATTGGAACCCCGATTGGAACTCCTCCCAATCTTGTGATGATTGGTGCTTATTCTGACCTGGGATACCCGGAGTTATCTTTCAGTGAATGGATGAAGTTTGGGATACCAGTCACGATCGTCATGGTCCTTGTTATATGGCTTTGGTTATCCCGTGGAATTACCAGTAGTCAGAAAATTTCACTCCCTCATCCCGGAAATTGGCGAACTGCTGAAGTCCGAACACTCCTTGTTTTTGGCCTGACCGCGCTTACATGGATCACCCGATCTGAACCTTTTGGCGGATGGAAAACCTGGTTGGATCTGCCCAATGCCAATGATGCCAGCGTTGCCTTTATCGCAGTCATTGCACTTTTCTGCCTGCCCAGTGGTGATGGTAAAGGAGATCGCCTCCTTGACTGGAAGACTGCCAACCAAATCCCCTGGGGAATGCTGGTATTGGTTGGTGCTGGGCTTTGTTTAGGGGAAGCTTTCAAGCAGTCCGGTCTGAGTGCATCCATTGCCGGCGTATTTTCGGGTATTGAGAACCTCCCTCTTTTCGGATTACTCCTTGGAATTTGTCTTTTAGTGACCTTCCTCACAGAAATGACCAGCAATACAGCCACCACTAACGTTTTGATGCCCATACTCGGTGCCGCCGCAACTGCTTCGAATTTAGATCCAATTCTTTTGATGATACCTGCGGCGATGAGTGCAAGTTGTGCCTTTATGCTACCGGTAGCCACCATTCCGAATGCAGTGGTTTTTGGCACCGGCGAAATTACCGTGGGTAAAATGGCCCGTGAAGGTCTGGTATTGAATATTCTCGGAGCAGTTGTAATTTCTGTCATCTGTTTTTTCTTACTTTCTTAACTTTCAAGTCTCCTCCCTACACTAAAAGTCTAACCCCACCATTTCTTCCTCCATGAAAATTTTGTCCTCCGCTTTATTGATTATCTTTTTACCCATTGCGACCATTGCCAAGGAACGCCCATCTAAACCCAATGTGGTCTTAATCCTTACCGACGACCTGGGTTGGCAGGATGTAAAATGCTATGACATTGATGAGCCCTCCCCCATGGAAACTCCCAATATCGACCGCCTTGCTGAAAGAGGTGTAAAGTTTTGGCAAGCCTACTCACCAGCTCCCACCTGTGCACCTTCTCGCTGTGCAATCATGAGTGGCAACCATCCAGCCCGGGCCCAAAAGACCCATGTAGTGGGCGGAGCCCCCCCGACCCCAAATCATAAATTAGCCTGGTCAATGATTGCTCCCTGGTACAGTGGCAGAATGCCCGCAAATGAAATGACCATTGCACGGGTTTTACGAGAGAATGGATATGTAACTGGACATTCTGGAAAATGGCATATGGCTATCGACCACAAAGCTTTTCCTCAACCTGAAGACCAAGGCTTTGACTGGACGAGAAGCAGCCGTGGTGCTCGTTCCAGCATGAAAAGTAGGGTAAACGGCTTTGCAACAACTCGAGCAAAAGACCTTTTCCGTCTCGATGAAAATGGCTATCCCTACCATCAAACCAGTGAGGATGCCCTAACCTTCTTGAGGGAGAACCACAACAAACCTTTCTTCCTGTATTACGCCACTTGGCTCGTACACACACCCATTCACACTCGCTCTGAAAAGCTCCTTGAAAAGTACTGTAAAAAACTAGGCGTAAAAAGACCTGAGACTCAGGAAGGCTGGACAATGAAAGGACAGACCAACCCATTTTATTGTGCCATGGTCGAAGAACTTGATTATCACATGGGTAAAGTTTTCGAATATTTAAAAACTACGAATGACCCAAGATGGCCAGGGCATAAACTTATAGAGAACACATATATCATATTTACTTCTGACAATGGTGGCATGGAAGGACATCCAGGCGAAATCATAACCGATAATTATCCTCTTGATAGAGGAAAGATATCAGCCATGGAGGGAGGTATACGCGTACCATTAATTATTACAGGACCTGGAATTCAAAAAGGAGTTGAATCCGATGTTATGATTAACGGCTTAGACTTTTATCCCACCCTTCTCACCCTCACGGGAACGCCTCAGCCAAAACAAAAAAATCTGGATGGAAGTGACTTAAGCGAACTTCTGCTTAGAGACCCAATAAACCCCGACTTAGTAAAGAATAAGGATGGTAGAACAAGGGATACTATGGTGTGGCATTTCCCCCATAGTGTGGCCCTGGAAAGTACAATAAGAGTCGGTGGATTCAAACTTGTCAGAAACTATAACCATCGCTATGACAAAGACACTACTGAACTCGAGCTTTACCACCTGTATGAAAAAGTAAAGGATAGACAGGTGAGAGTAGATATTGAAGAGGCAAATAACCTTGCTTCCACAAAGCCTACTCTGACCAAGGAATTAAACAATAAACTTTCATCGATTCTACAAGAAATGGATGCGAGTTACCCCTACTATAATCCCCAAGCTAATAAGGTTGGAGCTGACAAGAAAATGGTTCCTAAAGTAAAGTCACATAAAAGAGTAAACGGCGAAGTTATCTTCCAATATATTGAAAACGGTGCAAAAGTAATTCGCGGGGACTTGGTTTACACTCTCAATGGAGGCAACCGATATGAGGAATGGGATCGTCTAAAGGCAGGTAAAAAAAATAACAGAGAGATCAGATTTACTTTACCCTCCGGAACAACCCATTATTTCCTCAACCTGATCGATGAAAATAACTTTCTTGTCAGCTATCCTACAGCTCCTGATTATTCAGAGCTAAGTAAAACAAAAAAGCAATTTTCCAAATACGGCATAATTAATAAATGATGTCTTACCAAATACCCCGAAAAGTTTTAATTAAATATTAAATTTTTGAAATTTAGTTTTTTCTAAAAAGAATATAAGCTTACCTATATGCCTAAAGTTACATTTATTTCACAGGACGGAAAAGAAACCATAGTCGAAGATGCGATCGGAAACCTTATGGAAATCGCCCGCGAATACGATGTCGAGGGAATTGAAGGTGCCTGCAATGGGTGCTGCTCCTGTGCGACCTGTCATATTCGAGTAAAACCGGAATGGTTAGATAAGACTGGACGAGCAACGGAAGCAGAACAGGACCTGATAGACTTAGAAGATGGAACCGATGAAAGAAGTAGGCTGAGTTGCCAAGTTGAGATGACTGATGAATTGGACGGATTGGTAGTAGATGTTGCTCCTTTCTAGTCAGCCAATAACCACCTTTTAAATGCTTTTTTTAAAGAGAAAGTAATTGGTTCATCAGTCGAGCGGTATTTTCAACTCCTCCATCATTACCCTCTCGGGTTGCCCAGCCTCTAAATTCTATTTGCTCCAGTTCGTGGCGGACTTTTTTCCAATCCACATCTCCCTGCCCGAGTGGACAAAATCCATTCTTGGACCCCCAATCTTTTACATCCAATTTAAGGGTTCTTTTACCTAATATCCGGATCCATTTGTGACTGGGTCCATATTTCTGCATATTTCCAATGTCATAATATGCCTGAACCCAAGGACTATTAATGGCATCGATATAATCACGAAACTGCTCTGGTTTGTAACAAAATCCGTTCCAAACGGTTTCAATCAGAATATGTATCTTTAGCTCGCTTGCCAAAGGAATCAATTTACGAATTTGTTCAATGGACCGGTCCCAGACATGTTGATGAGTTTCTTGATCGCCCTTAACTCGACCAGGTACCAAAAGTACGGATGTACCACCGGCTCCCCTTGCCTCTCGCATGGCCTGTGCTAGGCCGATTCTGCTTTTTTCGCGAACCTCCGGATTTGGATCGGACAACCTAACCTTCCAATGTTTGTTGTAAACCACTCCATGCATAGGCAAATCGTGCTTTGCACATGCTTTCTTCATCAGTTCAATCTGCAAACCAGGGCCAGAACCCTCAATTCCATCAAAGCCCAAATCCTTCAACTTTTGCATTTTTTGGTCATTGGGTTTGGAGCCAAATTTAACTGCCTTCTTAATTTTCCCTTTAAAGGAATATTCTTTAGCCTTTACCAGATTAGTGGAACATAAAGCTCCTGAACTTGTGGTCAAAAATTCTCTTCTTTTCATAAATAACCCTCCGTTTTTAAATGGGTTGTGTCGAATTTTTTTTATGTTTTTAAATAACTTTAATTGGCAAGCCTTTGAAATTTTGGAGTGTAATATAGATTGCTCATCATTATAACCTTCTCCACTCTCGATTATTTGGGATCACATTCACAAGAACTCCCAATAAATAAAATTCTTTTTTAGCTTAATGAAATTTTATCTTTTCAAGTACCTAATCATTTTCAATTTTGGACTTTATATTGGCTTTGCCGATATGAAACGCGGACAGGAAGTCTACAATCAAATTTGCTTTAATTGCCATGGTCCGAAACTGGATGGCGGAATTGGTCCGAGCTTGGTGGATTCATACTGGAAAAATGGGGATTCCTACGATGCTGTATACCGAAGCATAGCCAAGGGAGTAACCGGAACCGAAATGATCGCTTATGAATTAGTCTATCCTGAAAAGGATCTCCATTCGCTCACCGAATTTATTATTGATAAACAGGAAGGAAACCGACAGACCCTACGCTCTACTTATGCTCGGGACTATTTTGTAGGAAAAAGATTACACCCCGACCTTTTTGATTCGATTGAATCAACTTCCCAAACCCGATTGCCGGAAAACTTCTATTATGTGGGAAGAATGTTTGACGGGGTTCTACGTGGTCAGTCTAAACTGTTCATAAAGACTCCCGGGAAGTATCGTTTTAATATTAATGGCAAAGGCCGAACATCGATTTGGGTGAACGGGAAAGAAGTTCACTACAGCAATGATAAAAAAAAGAGAGATACCTACTTTAATAATGAATTTGAATTATCGGCAGGCATCCACGACCTGGAAATCCTTCATGAAGAACCCACTTCCCATTCCATGAGGTTCGGAGTCAGGTTGCAAAAATTGAACGGCAAACATTGGATGCTGACGGGGAAAAGCTTAGAGGGAAGCGTTCCCAAAGTTGTTCGTTCAGACCAAAAAGCAAAAGTCATTCGAAAATGGATTGATGGCTTACCCCCAAGAACATTGCTTCTACTTTTGCCCAATCAAGTCTTATTGGCCTATGACTCCGCAAGCGGTAAAATTATTAAAGGTTGGGAATCGGCATTTATTAATCAAACCCCCTCTCTGGACAGTCGAAGTCAAAAAAAATCTGAAGTTAAAGGAATAGAATTAACCGGTATCGCAAAGACGGTACTGGAAGGTGATCGTTTTAATCTTTTACATTATGAAACCTCTGGAGACTCGGTAACAATCGCCACCCTTGTGGACGGGCAACAGAAGAAATTCAGCATTAGCCCGGATGGAAAAAATTCCTACAAACTTTCTTTCTAATTTATTTTTAAATCGATGAACATACTTTCTGCACTCCTTCTTTTATTCAGTTTCTCCATTTTATCTGCACAGATACCTGATGGATATAAAATCCAATCTATTTCCCTACCCCGTGGTTCAGTTTCGGTTCTTGGATTATGTCACAAACCTGATGGTACACTTGCGATTTGCACATGGGAAGGTGAAGTGTGGGAACGGAAAGGAGATGTGTGGACAAAGTTTGCCGAAAACTTGATGGAACCAAATGGAATCTATTTCGACGAAAAAGAAGATGCTTACTATGTCGGACAAAAACCTGAGTTAACCAGACTGATTGATCTCGATAAAGACGGGGTTTGCGATCGTTACGAGTGTATAACCGATGCATTTGGCATATCCGGAGAATACCATGAATATCATTTCGGCCCTGTTGTTGATTCATTAGGCAGAAAATATGCATCGCTTAATCTGGCGGCCCGAGGCGAGTTTACTGTACCGGATGGCAAACCATTTGGGAAAGGTGGAGGGAATATGTCCTACAACGCACCCTGGCGAGGCTGGGTTTACCGCTCCGACCGCAAAGGCCATTTCCAACCTCTTGCCAGTGGTTTTCGCTCGCCATGTGGAATCGGAATGAGTCCTGAGGATGAACTCTTCATTACCGACAATCAAGGTGACTGGGTTGCAGATTGTGCCCTCTATCATGTACGGGAAGGTAATTTTTATGGTCACCCTGCATCCCTGCCAGCTCGTCCGGATTTCACCAAAGAAAAAGTCCTATCCATGAACGCTGAGGATTTTGAGAAGATTCGTACGTCTCCTGCAGTTTGGTTAGTACGCGAGGAAATTGCCAATTCTCCCGGCAGTCCAATCTGGGATACTACGAATGGTAAATTTGGACCCTTCAAGGGACAAATGTTTATAGGTGACCAAAGGCAATCCAATTATTTTCGAAGCGGTGTTGAGAAAATTAACGGAGAATACCAAGGCTGGTGCATTGATTTTTTGCGTGGCTTAGAAAGTGGTCCAGTCAAAATGTCCTTCGATTCACAAGGTCGTCTTTGGTCTGCCCAAGTGGGCAGAGGCTGGTTTAGTAAGGGAGGTAAGCGTACCGCAATTCAATATGTTGAGTGGGACAAGAAAACCACACCTTTTGCAATTCATTCAGCAAGCCTCACTAAGACTGGATTTTCTGTTCGGTTCACCGAAAGGATTGGTAAGAAAATGACCCCAAAAGTTTCCAGTTGGGGATATCATTACTATAGTACCTATGGGTCTCCCCCAGTTGACCAGCAGGTGTTAAAAGTGAGTAATTATCAACTTTCTAAAGACCGTAAAACGGTCACATTTGATATCCCTTTAAGCGAAAAGAAAATCTACGCCATTACTTTTAACGAGCAAAGAAACACAGAAGCCGAAATGCTGGATTTTGATACCATCTACTACACGCTCAACCAAACTCGTCCTGTTCGTGAACCCCGACCAGGAAGAAATGTTGGATGGTCCCTTGCTGGTTCCAGTTGGAATCGAAATGATAAAAACCGTCCACTCCCCCCTGTGGTTGCTCCGCTATCTGCTGATAAATGTGCTATACCCGCACCCAAAGAAGCTACCCAATTGGACTCCACTCAATGGACAAACTCGAACTGGGTATTAGATAAAAATGGGGTTATGCCCAGAGGAAAAGGGAACAATTCAACAGTAAAGGCTTACGGAGATGCACGAATCCATTTGGAATTTCGGTTTGATCAATCGGATAACCCAGACTGGAAAGGACAGCTTTATGGAAATTCGGGAATCTTTCTCATGTCAGGCTATGAAATGCAGGTGGTCAACAGCTTTCAAAATCCAACCTTTGCAGACGGAACATGCGGTTCCATTTATGGCCAGCACCCTCCCCGCGTAAACTCTTCCCGTAAGCCTGGAGAGTGGCAATCCTATGATATTCTTATGCAAGCTCCCGTTTTTTCAGAAAAGGGAGATGTGAAGCAACCGCTCCGTGTCACCGCATTTCATAATGGAATTTTAATCCATAATGACACATGGGTGTATGGAGAAGTTGGAGGTCCCTACAAGAAACATGGTAAAAGACCTCTTATGATACAGGATCATAAGGGAACCGGCGTATCATTTCGCAATCTTTGGATTATCGAAGATTTCCCCTACGATCTAAACTTGCCCGCTTTTCGGAATACCTTTCCAAGGTCCTCGGCTTCTTCCATCTAAGGAAGCCTAAACGCTTCCTTTGGATTGCCATCTATGGGTAATATTGTAGAGGTATTTGTATGAATTCTCCCATTGGTGCCCTCTCCTTTATTACCAAATTTTCAAGTTCTCTTGTCTTGATAGTGCTATGTTGCAACATACCCACACAAGCCAAGGATCATCCTCAAAAGGATACAAAAAATATTCTCTTTATAGCCGGTGATACCAAACACCGTCATGGATTTCATGAATACAAAGCGGGTTCCATTTTACTTGCTGACGCACTTAATAAAAGTGGCCTTCCTGTTCAGACTAAAGTCCACTGGTACGGATGGCCGGAAGATGAAACTATCTTTAATGATGTCGATGCGTGCATTATCTATGCAGACGGTGGAGGAGAGCTTGGCGAAAAGTATGCATTCTTAGACAGGAAAGTAAAAGCCAGTATGGGGATTATGTTTATGCACTATGGTGTTCATCCGACCAAAGAAGTGGCAGAAAAATATTATCATAAATGGATTGGGGGCTATTATGACGACGCCTTCTCGGTTAATCCATCCTGGGTTGCTGATATTCAAACCAAAGAAGGACACCCAGTGAGTCGAGGAGTAAAAGAGTTAACCGCATACGATGAATTTTACTGGAATTTAAATTTTCCTGACCCCGAAAAATGTAAGCACTGCTATCCCCTTGCCACTGCAGTCCCGACTGAAAAAAATATGATTCGTTATGGAAGTTCTAAGTTTTGGAACAAACAGGCAGAAGAAAAGCTGGGTACTCCCCAAGCATTACTCTGGTGTTCAGATCCTGAAAAAGGAGCAAGAGGAGCCGGATTCGTTGGTGGGCATTATCATCGAAACTGGGCACTCGATAACTATCGGAAACTCATTCTTAATACCATTGCCTGGGTTGCCCGTATGGATGTGCCACAAGGTGGAGTTCCCTCACAAAAAGTTACCAAGGACATGCTCAATCAAAATTTAAACCGTCCAGACTTTCCGGAGGAAATTGAATTGCCCACTCCCGATTTGTTAACGCAGGAACCAGGTAAAAAACCGATTCTTGGACCGGATGGAAGAATGCCCCCACGGGCTCCCAAAAAACCTAAGAAAAAATAACTCCCTGCTCCACTTCCGAATGAAACATTTTATCCCCTTCCTTTTGCTTACTGGTTTGAGTGCAGGTATTGCTTTTTCAGCACCTCCTAAAAAGTCAGTCATGGCATGGCCCCCATCAAGTAAATCAAATCATGTTAGCGTTGATAAATTTACTGTGGACCCAACATTAAAGGTAACCATGTGGGCAAAAAGCCCATTGTTGTATAATCCAACGAATATGGACATCGACCCATACGGTAGAATTTGGATAACCGAGGGGGTAAACTATCGGGAAAAACTAGGCATTCGCCGAAACGCGGGTGACCGGATAATAGTACTGATAGATTCTGACAACGACGGCATAGCCGACCAGACCAAAGTCTTTCTTCAAGACCCATATTTGGAGTCGCCTCTGGGTATTTCTGTTTTTGATAACCAAATAGTTATTTCTCAACCGCCTGACATTGTCGTTTATACCGATATCAATCGTGATCTGAAGTTTGACCCAAAGGTCGACAAAAAAGAAGTTCTACTCACCGGTTTTAACGGACGCCAACATGATCATTCTCTCCATTCAGTAACCTCAGGACCAGATGGAAAATGGTATTTTAACAGCGGGAATTGTGGAGCGATATTTACCGATAATTCAGGCAAGACCTTTCGAATGAACACCAACTATCGGGGCGGAGCCAGCGAGAAATATTTTTATACCCCAACTCATGAACTCAAAGGTGCAAAGAGTGATGATGGATATGTGTGGACTTCCGGTTTCAGTGTTCGCATGAACCCAAATGGCACCCAGGCGGAAATTATTGGACATGGCTATCGAAACAGCTACGAACAGGTGGTCAATTCTTTGGGTGATATGTACCAAAGCGATAACGATGATTATTCAAGTTGTCGAAATTCTTATGTTTTAGAATTCGGGTCTGCCGGTTATTATTCTCTGGACGGACAACACAAGTGGCAGGCTGACAAACGACCTGGCCAAGCAATTCCGCGTGCTCATTGGCGACAGGACGACCCCGGAACATTTGATGCCGGTGATGTGTATGGATCTGGTGGACCAACTGGAGTAACTTTTTATGAAAATGGATCTTTGGGAGATAAATGGATCGGTACCTACCTCTCTGGTGAAGCTTCCCGGAACACAGTTTTTGGGTACAAACCCAAACCTCAAGGTGCAACTTATTCAATGAATCGCTTCAACTTTGTAAGTACCCGCTCCACTTCACCTTCCGTTAGTGATGAGGATCGGGATGAACGGGTTCACTTTAGACCATCCGATGTAGCGATTGGACCGGACGGTGCGGTCTATGTTGCGGATTGGTACGACCCGGGATCTGGTGGACACGCCACCCGGGATGAATCTTCTTCAGGAGCCATCTACCGAATTGCCCCTAAGAACTTTGCTCCCTCAATTCCTGAATTGAACTTGGGCTCCATAGACGGTCAAATCAAAGCCTTACTCAGCCCCACCCCCAATGTTAGGCACCTGGGTTTTCTCGCTTTGCAAAAACAGGGAGCGAAAGCATACAAGAAAGTATCCGTTCTGCTTAATCATAAAAATCCCTATATTGCGGCACGAGCCATCTGGTTACTTCCCTACCTGGGTAATAAAGGATTAAAAGAAGTCCATAAGCTTTTGGATTCAAAAAAATCTGTGCATCGACTCGTGGCTTACAGAAGTCTTCGTAGGTCAGAGCAAAAGCTTTTTCCTTATGCTGAAAAAATGGCCAAGGACTCATCTGTTGGAGTCCGTCGGGATGTGGCACTCTCCATGAGAGCATTCTCTGCAGAACAGGCAAACCCAGTCTTGCTGGAAATAGCTAAAAGGTATGACGGTCAGGATAAAAATTATGTTGAATCCATTGGATTGGGTGCTGGCGGAAAAGAAAGTGCGCTCTGGATTTACCTGCGAGATAATCTTGGTTTACAGAATTCGTCAAAATGGGATGAAGCTTTTGCCCGAATCACTTGGCGTCTTGGCACAAAAGAAGCACTGACTGACTTAAAATCCAGAGTCCAGAATCAGAAGCTTGCGATGGAAGAGAGGCTTTTTGCGATTGAATCGATCGCTTTCATCAATCACCCCTTGGCTCCCGATGCTCTATTTACTCTGGGTCAAAGTGAAAATGATACCAGAATTAAAAATGCGATTACTCAATGGATTTTAAAACGAAGTATTACCGCGTGGAACCAATATGACTTGAATAAAAGACTCAAAAGTTCCGGAATTTACGACCCGGACAATATTCAACTTGTTCCCATGAGCACTCCAGAGCCCCCTCAAAAATCAAGTCTTAAGGTGGATAATATCGCAAAGCTCAGGGGAGATCCAGTAAAGGGAAAGACCAGTATAATGCGATGCACGATGTGCCACGAAGTGAACGGCATAGGTGCAAATTACGGACCACGCCTTGAAGGGTGGGCCGCCAAGCAATCCACCTCCGCAATCATCCACGCGATCGTTAATCCATCTCAGGGAATTGCCCATGGGTTTCAAGGAACAGAATACATTCTCAAAGATGGAACTACCCTTCATGGAATAACTGAGTCTCGGGGTGATCCCGCTATTGTTCTTTCTCAAGGCGGGCTTACTCAAATGGTTCCCCAGTCGAAGGTTAAAAGCTCTAAACGAATGAAACGGTCTCTGATGCTCTCTGCTGAACAACTCGCTCTTTCGGCTCAAGATGTAGCGGATATTGTTGCTTTTATGAAAGGCTGGGAATAGCAATCTAAAATTTCTCGGCAAAAGTTTATTCTGATGGAGTGTTTTAATTAGTATGAACCACCAAGAAAAAGAGAAGCACGATCAATTCCTGCGTCTTTATGTTGAAACAGAAAGTTCATTACGAGGTTTTGTACGCTCTCTTGTTCCCACTTTAGAAGACGCCAAAGAAGTAATGCAGGGAACGGCTGCAGTGCTTTGGCGAAAATTTGATCAATTGGATTCTCCGAAAAATTTCAGGCGCTGGGCTTTTGGGGTTGCCCGGTTTGAAGCCCTCTCCTATCGCAGGGATAAAGCACGCGATCGCCATGTTTTTAGCGAGAAATTAGTAAATCAGTTAGCTAAAGAAGCAGAAGATGAAGCAGATTCAGGCGAATTGGAAGAAAAGGCTCTGGAGAAATGTATAACCAAATTACCTGAAAAACATAGAACTCTAATTCAACAGGCCTATTCCAAGGGTACCAAAATCGACAAGATGGCTGAAAGAGCAGGACGAACCCCCATGTCTCTCTACAAAGCACTACACCGCATACGGATTGCATTGGCAGACTGTATTCGTGCAGATTTAAAAAAACAGGAGGGGATTGTATGAAATCATCTAAAGAAGACTTGGAACTCGTCAGGCTTTACCTTGATTCACAAGCGAGTACGGATGATATCCAACTTCTCGAACAAAAGATGCAAAAAGACAATCAACTTAGAAAAGATTTTCTCGCTTACGCACGTCTTGATGCCGCACTCCCTTACTCCATTACTCCAGCAAAGAAGGAAAAGAAGGAAACTTCCCTTATTTCCTATTGGCCTGTTTGGGCATCGATTGCAGCGATTTTAATCTTTCTTTTTGCCTTAAAATTTAAATCAGTAAACTCGGTCAGTGAAAGTCCGCTCAAACTGGCCGTTGCCCATTTTGAAGAACTTGACAATTGCAGGTGGATGAACCCCGGCCATGAAGTAGCTAAGGGGAGTTCTCTTTTTGTGAATGATCGCATTGAGCTGTCATCAGGAGTCGCTCACATTCATTTTAATACTGGGGCTATCATGAAATTGAGAGGGCCTTCAATCGTTGAGGTCAATTCGGCCAACTCGGCTTTTCTTACTCTAGGTAGGGCTGCCGTCATAGCAGACACAAAGGAATCACAAGGTTTTTCAATTAAAACTCCAAGCTCTACCTTCGTTGACCTGGGAACCGCCTTTGCTGCTTGTGTTGGCCCAGACGGGTTAAGTCGACTGGATGTAACTCAAGGGAAAGTTAATTTGATTGTAGAGCTAGACCATGAACACCACATTATTCAGGCTGGAGAAGCGATATTTGTGGAACCAGGAAAGCGAAAATATTTGACTAAAATTGAATCAGGAGATGAATCGAAATTATTTATTTTCCCTACAATCCAACCCCCGAGTGACCATGATTATGCAGATACTTCAAGAGGACTCGCAAGTGTTTCGGTAGGAAAAGGGAAGGTCCTTAAGCAACCGAACTGGGAAGTAAATCCCATGTCCCTACTAGATGGAAAAGGTCAGACTGAACCGGATTCTCCAAAAGAATCAGTCTTTTTACAAAAAACAGACGGGACTTACGGGAATTTACTCATTGATTTGGGTAGAGAAATAGGAATTGATAAGGTAAATTCCTATTCCTGGCATCAAAACCAAAGAATAAATGATCATAAAAATAGAGCCAAACAGGTATTTACTCTATACGGGCTAAAGGATGAAGAACTGCCAGATTTAAATCTGCCAGCCAACGAAACGGGATGGGACAGAATAGTAAGAGTAAATAGTGACCGTTTCTTTGATGTCCAGGAAGACATCGATCGACCCGCACAACAAGCATGCTCTATTTTTGCCTCGAAGGGACAGATTGGTTGCTATAGATACTTATTGATTGAAGTTCACGGCCCAACATTCTTTGGCGAAATTGATGTTTTTGGGGCTCAATAATCTAAAAAATTGATGAATATCAAAATTCTCAGCCTTTCACTTTTACTTTCCACGCTTGGTCATGCTTTGCTTTCCAAAAATTCACTATATCCACTTGAAAAAGGAAAAGTGGCTCATAGTGTAAGTGAATTATGGATGGGCTATGATCCCCGAGTTGAGCCATTGGATATCAAGGTGACCCGTGAATGGGATGAGAGTTATGAAGGAAAAAAGATCAGAATTCAGATGCTTACCTTTACTGTGGGTACATTCAAAAATGAGGTCTCTCGGATTTCTGCTTACTATGGTTACCCAAAGGATATTAATGACACAGTTCCCGGGCTTGTTCAAGTACACGGGGGAGGTCAGCGGGCAGATAAAAATATTGTAGTCGTGGATGCGGCTAATGGATATGCCAGCCTATCCCTGAATTGGGGAGGGCGTGAATTGGAAGATCAAAAAACTGGCGAGCCGGGCACGGACTGGGGAGCAATTGACCCGACTCAAAAACATGTCAGCCACTACTTCAGGCTCACTCCAGACGACAAAACTGCAGAATCTATTTACAGCCCGCGAAACAATAATTGGTTTATCCTTACTCTCGCTACTCGCCGAGGTCTGACTTTTCTCGAACAGCAACCCATTGTGGATAGGGATAAATTGGGAGTCTACGGACATTCCATGGGAGGTGCGATTACCGGACAGGTGGCCGGCCTTGACAACCGAATCAAGGCAGCGGTGCCCTCTTGCGGAGGAGCAGGCATCACTCAGGCTGCAAACATTGCCAGATCTGGTGCATCATCAGACAGACGAGTTGGAGACAAACTGTATTCGAGCACCATTGATGCCACTGCATCACTTAAAAGTCTAAACTACCCTATCCTTGGCCAAACGCCACAAAATGACTTCAACTGTATCTACGATGATTTAAACTATAACTGGAAGGTCATCCCCGACCCCTCACTGGTACACTTCAGTATTTCCCCGCACCTCAACCATCGCCACATCGCGAAATCCGCTTTCACTCGTTATCGATTCTTTGATGTCTTTCTCAAAGGAGAAGGTACTTTCCCGAAGAGACCGGAATTGTCCGTAAATCTAAAGACAGCCAATGGTATCCCCATTGCCTCAGTCTCCCCCCACGATGTCGGCCAGGTACAAAATGTCCAGATTTACTACAGCATTAACCCGCATTCCCTGACACGCTTCTGGCGCCGTGCAGCGACTGCTAAGCATCGGAACAATTGGGTAGCACATCTGCCCATTTTGAGCACCGACATGCCCCTCTTTGTGATGGCCAATGTGGAATATCCACAACCCCAGCAGTTGATAGGGTCTCGGCATATGGGGAACTCCCCTGACAATTTCCTCGTTAGCACTTGGGAAACAATCATAGATCCCCCCGCATTAAAGACGGCCGGCGTAAGAGCAATCGACCGTCCAGATCGCATAATCCAGCGTAGTTTTGATGATTGGGGAGATTGGTATCAAGTAAGGTGGAGTAATCACCAGCATGCCGTTGCAGGAACCCGAAAACTAACCGACCCTAAATGGCGTGGCCCTGATGGAGCTACCCTGAGCATAGATGTAAAAGATCCGCAGGGTGGCTATTTCCTCATGGCCTTTGATGTAAACAACTGGGGTGCGTATCCAGATTTGACCAAAGGCGGGTACTATTGCGTGAAAGCACTTGCTAAAACAGAGGATTGGCAAACAGTAACCATCAAACTTTCGGATTTAAAGCCAAGAAGCTCGGGTATTCCTCCCTGTCCCAAAAGTTGGCAGGGGATTACTGAGCTTCAAATTGTGGCAGGATTGCACAGGATTCCGGGCGAAGAGAAAACTATCCTCAGCGGAGGAACCTGGCCGGGCAAGCGGGAACTTCGCAACCTTCAATGGATAGGTGGTAAATATTCATCTCCCCTGCTCTACCCGGGTGGTAAATTATCGATCGAAGAATTTCAGAAAATCTTTCAGGCCGATATTGATAAATCAATCGAATTGGAAAACCACGATACTCAAAAATAAGCGTGATAACACAATTCGCTTATACTATTTTCAAACATTCCCTCTAACCGCAATTACCGTCAGAATAATTACTGGCTAGCGATACAATATGACCGATGAAAAATAAATTTACTTTCAGTTGCAGCTTTCTTCTATTTACTCTCATCTGTGCCGGAGAGCGCATATCGCTATGGCCGGAAGGCAAGATTCCCAATTTCCAACCCCAGCAAATTGCCGCTACTACAAAAGAGGTAAAACAAGCTGGTTTCAAACGCGAGGAACATACCATGCCCTACCTCGAATGGTTCGATGCTCCGGCAGAGAAAAATGGTGCCTGTATGTTGCTCATTTCTGGCGGTGGATATCAGAACTGCTGTGACTGGCGGTGGATCGACCGCGTGGCAAAGAAGTTTACCGATCTTGGGTATGTCTGCGTGAGCCTGACCTACCGCACACCGAGGCCCATAGATCTACCCATATATCAAAGTGCTTGGCAGGACGGGCAACGGGCAGTTC
>TARA_B110000003_G_scaffold73681_2_pt1 | contig 15853 bp, 17 predicted proteins | sample TARA_B110000003 | Tara Oceans TARA_B110000003 (sample SAMEA4396424) | marine metagenome | biome: Westerlies Biome; feature: [SRF] surface water layer (ENVO:00010504); material: water (ENVO:00002006), including particulate matter (ENVO:01000060) such as... | depth 5 m
CATTCCGGCAATCTTTGCAAGCACGTTTCTTTTATTTCCAGCTTCGCTTTCTACTTGGTTTGGAGAAAACGAATCACTAAGTTTTCTGCAAAGTTTCTCGTTGGCTCTAAATCCAGGACAACCACTTTACATTATAGTTTTTGCAGGATTAATAATTAGTTTCTGTTTTATTTGGTTGGCCTTAACATTTAATACGAAAGATGTTTCAGATAATCTTAAAAGATCAGGAGCATATATCGCAGGTATAAGACCAGGTGAACAAACTGCAAATTATATTGATTCAGTTTTAGCAAGATTAACTGTCTTTGGAGCAATATACCTAACATTAATATGCTTACTTCCATTAGCGTTAATTAATTTTGCTGGAATTTCTCCAACGATATCAATTGGAGGAACTTCAGTATTAATTATTGTAGTTGTTTTAATGGATTTTATGGCACAAGTTCAATCTCATATGATGTCATCTCAATATGCATCTTTGATGAAAAAAGCTAATTTGAAAAATTATAAAAGGTAATATGAAAGTTAAAGCATCAGTTAAAAAAATATGTAGAAATTGCAAAATTGTAAGAAGAAATGGTGTCTTATTTGTAATTTGTAAAACAGATCCAAAACACAAACAGAGGCAAGGTTAAGTTATGGCAAGGATAGCAGGAGTAAATATTCCGGAAAACAAACATGTAGAGATTTCTTTAACTCACATTTTTGGTATTGGAAGAAAAACAGCACAAGATATATGTGAGTCGTTAAAAATAGATTACACAAGAAAAATATCTGACCTTTCTGAAGAAGAAATAGAAAACATAAGAAATGCAGTAGCAACTCATACTGTAGAGGGAGATCTTCGAAGAAATATCAGCACAAACATTAAACGATTAATGGATTTAGCAAGTTATCGAGGGATAAGGCATAGAAGAAAATTGCCAACAAGAGGACAAAATACTAAAAATAATGCAAGAACAAGAAAAGGGCCTAAGAAGCCTATGAGAGGATAATAATGGCAGTTAAGGGAAAGAAAAATAAGAAAATTGTTACTGACGGAGTGGCCCACATCCATTCGTCTTTTAATAACACAATTGTGACCATTACTGACAAGCAAGGAAATACAATCTGCTGGGCAACTTCTGGTGGTTCTGGTTTTAAAGGTTCTAGAAAAAGTACGCCTTTTGCAGCTCAGATTGCAGCCGATAAGGCTGGAAATGCTGCTAAGGAATTTGGAATGATAAATTTAGATGTGAAGGTCAAAGGTCCTGGCGGAGGAAGAGAGTCGGCAATAAGATCTCTTAATTCATGTGGTCTTAAGATAAAAAGTATTACAGATGTCACGCCGCTTCCACATAATGGATGCAGACCATCTAAAAAAAGAAGAGTATAAAGGAGAAATAAATGGCTAGATATAGAGGACCATCATTAAGACTTTCTAGAAGAGAGGGCACTGATTTACTTCTTAAAAGTGGAGTAAGAGCAATCGAATCTAAATGTAATATGGATACAGTTCCTGGAGTTCACGGCGCAAGAAGAGGAAGATTGTCGGATTATGGTTTACAGCTTAGAGAAAAACAAAAAGTAAGAAGAATGTATGGAGTTCTGGAAAAACAATTTAGAAATTACTATAAGAAAGCTGCCTCATTGAAAGGAAATACCGGTGAAAACTTACTTTCATTGCTTGAAAAAAGATTAGATAACGTAGTTTATAGAATGGGTTTTGGATCGACTAGGGCTGAGGCAAGACAAATGGTTTCCCATAAGGCGTTTATGGTAAATAATAAAACTGTGAACATTCCTTCTTATCAAGTTCAACCAGGTGATGAAATAGAGGTAAGAGAGTCAAAAAGAGGACATTTAAGAATTGCTGCAGCTTTAAAAATTGCAGAATCAAGAGAAGAATGTGATTGGTTGGAAGTTGATAACGAAAAGTTAAAAGGCGTATTTAAATCAGTACCAGATAGAACAGATTTAAGTACAGAAATTAATGAAAATCTCATCATTGAGCTTTACTCAAAATAATCTAACAAAGGCGGAGAAAAATTATGCAAACATCAGTAATAGACCTATTAGTACCAACTGAAATACAAGTTGATGACGTATCACCAACTTTATCAAAGGTTACACTTGAGCCTTTAGAAAGAGGCTTTGGACACACATTAGGCAATGCTTTAAGAAGAATTCTTCTTTCATCTATGCCTGGAGCTGCTGTAACAGATGTATCGATTGATGGTATATCCCACGAATACAGCACAATAGAGGGAATCAGAGAGGATGTAATTAATATATTACTTAATATTAAGGATATGCCAATTAATCTAATAGAAGGTGATTCCGCAGAGATAACCCTAGATATTACTGGTCCATGCGATGTATTAGCATCATCTTTTGACGTTCCCGGTAATGTTGAACTAGTGAATCAAGATTTTCATGTAGCTACTATTGTAGACAAGGTTAATCTTAAGATGACATTAACTGTTAAAACCGGAAGAGGTTATGAACCTGCTGACTTGAGAGAGGATGAAGACATTGTAGTTGGAGCACTTAAAGTAGACGCTTCATATAGCCCAGTAAGAAGAGTTTCCTATACGGTCGATAATGCTAGGTCAGGAAAAAGAACCGACTTAGATAAATTAGTTATTGAACTTGAAACTGATGGAACTATTGATCCAAAGATGGCAATTGAACATTGTGCAACAATCCTTCAACAACAGTTGAGTTCTTTTGTTGATCTAGATGCAATTGCCGAACAGGAAGCTAAGAAAGATCAGAATGACTTTGATCCTATATTATTAAGATCTATTGAAGAATTAGAACTTACAGTTAGATCTACCAATTGCCTTAAAGCTGAGAGTATATTTCTTATTGGAGATTTAATTCATAGGTCTGAATTTGATCTACTTAAGACTCCTAACTTAGGAAAGAAGTCTTTAAATGAAATCAAAGATGTTTTAGCTTCAAAAAATCTTTCATTAGGTATGAATGTAGAAAACTGGCCTCCAGTAGGATAAAAAATGAGACATAAGAAAGCAGGTAGAAAATTTAATAGAAACTCATCGCATAGAAAAGCATTATTTAAAAATCTTGCAATAGCTCTTATCGAGAGAGATATTATTAAAACAACATTACCAAAAGCAAAAGAGTTAAGAAGATTTGTTGAACCATTAATTACTATTGGTAAAAATGATACTGTTGCTAATCGTAGACATGTTTTTAGCAAATTAAGATCTGACTCAGCTGTCGCTAAACTTTTTACTGAAGTTTCTGTAAATGCTAAAGATAGAAATGGTGGCTATACACGAATCATTAAGGCTGGGTTTAGGCCTGGTGACAAGGCTGATATGGCCTACATAGAGCTTGTTGACAGAAAGATGGAAGATATTGAAAGCGCTGATGAGCCTGAATTAAAAGAAGAAGAATCAGCAGCTTAATCTAAGATCTTCTTTAAGAATTGCCCTGTAAAAGACTTCTTTTCTTTTGCAACATCTTCAGGACTACCTTGTGCCACAATTCTACCACCGTCTGAGCCTCCCTCTGGACCTAAATCGATAATCCAATCAGCAGTTTTAACTACGTCCAGATTGTGCTCAATTACAACAATAGTATTTCCTTGTTTCTTTAATCTCTCTAAAACTGTTAGCAATAATTCTATATCTGCAAAGTGAAGGCCTGTAGTTGGTTCGTCTAAGACGAACAAAGTTTTTCCGGTGCTTCTTTTTGATAGCTCTTTTGATAATTTAATCCTTTGTGCTTCGCCTCCCGATAAAGTTAAAGCAGATTGTCCCAAAGTAATATAACCAAGACCAACATCATTAAGAGTCATCAGTTTCTTTTTTATGGAAGGATGAGCATCAAAGAAACTCAGAGCCTCTTCAACAGTCATATTCAAGATATCGCTAATATTTTTATCTTTGAATTTAATTTCTAGTGTTTGTTCATTATATCTGTCACCTTCACATACATCACATTTAACATAAACATCAGCCAAGAAATGCATTTCTACTTTAATCATTCCATCTCCCTGACATGCCTCACATCTTCCTCCCTTAACATTAAAACTAAATCTACCTGGTTTATATCCCCTAGACCTTGCCTCGACTGTTTGTGATAAAAGATCTCTTATATGGGAAAAAAGTCCTGTATATGTTGCGGGATTTGATCTTGGCGTTCTTCCAATAGGAGATTGATCAATACTAATAACCTTATCTAGGTGGTCAAGCCCTTCGATTTTTTCACATTTAATCTCCTTAGACAGTTTAGATTTATTTAATATGAAAGAGCTTATTGGTAATAGTGTTTGATTAATTAAGGATGATTTACCAGATCCAGATACACCAGTTATACATGTAAATAAACCAATAGGTATAGCTGCAGTTATTTCTTTAAGGTTATTTTCACATGCATTAATAATTTTAATATTCTCGTTCGTTGGTTTAGATCTTTTAGAAGGAATATTTATTTTCTTTTTTCCAGACAAATACTTTGCGGTGATTGAATTTTTATTTCTTAAAATAGAATTTAAATCTCCTTCTGCACATATTTCTCCACCATGCTTACCTGCCCCTGGCCCTATATCTATAATATGATCAGCTGACCTAATTGCTTCTTCATCATGCTCAACAACAATAACCGTGTTACCCAAACTCTTGAGATTATTTAGGGTTTTAATTAATTTAGTGTTGTCTCTTTGATGTAAGCCTATAGAAGGTTCATCTAGGACATATGTTACGCCAACTAGACCAGAACCAATTTGACTAGCAAGTCTAATTCTTTGCGCCTCTCCCCCAGACAAAGTATCAGCACTTCTACTTAAAGTAAGATAATTAAGTCCTACATCTTCAAGAAATGTGAGTCTGTCTAAAATCTCTTTTAGTATTTTTTCTGCAATTTTTTTCTTTGAACCATCCAGCTTCATATTTTTTATAAAATTAAGGGAGTCGCTTATACGAAGATTGGTAATATCATGTATTTGAGTATTATTTATAAAAACATTTTTTGCATAAGTGTTTAATCTTGATCCATCACATTCATTACATTCACTTTCAGACATCAACTTTGATAACTCATTTCTTATATATTCTGAGTCAGTTTCCTTAAATCTTCTTTCAGTGCTTGGGATAATTCCTTCAAATTTATGTTTTCTAATTATTCGACTACCACTTCTAAATCTATGAGAAAAATCTATTTTTTCTTTGGTTCCCCATAAAATAATATCTTTGATGTCTTGAGGATAGTCTTTCCATTTTGTTGTTAAAGTAAAATTAAAATGGTTGCTAAGACAGCGTAACTGGTAATAGTAAAATCTATTTCTTCTAGTCCAACCTTTAATGGCACCACTTGCAATAGAGACATCAATATCAGGTATTAACATTTTTTCACTAAAAAACTGTATTACACCCAGTCCATCGCATTTAGTGCAAGCTCCATATGGATTATTAAATGAAAACATTCTTGGCTCTAATTCAGGAACTCCGTAACCACATTTTGAGCAAGAAAAATTTGATGAATACAATGTGTTTGACTTTGAATCAAGCTCTTCTAATTCAACAAGTCCATCCGATAAAAGAAGAGATGTCTCAACAGATTCAGATATTCTTGATCTTATATCATTTCCAGATTTAATTACTAACCTATCTATTACAGCTGAAATGTCATGCTTTTTATTTTTTTCAAGGTCTGGAAATTCTTCAATAGGATAAACGACACCATTAACTTTGACTCTCACGTAGCCGCTCTTTCTAAGATCATCATAAATAGCAAGATGTTCACCTTTTTTACCTCTTACAACAGGAGCCATTATCATAATTTTTGATCCTTCCTTGAGCTTAAGAATTTCGTCACATATTTCAGAAACAGTTTTTGCTTTTAATTCTTCATTGTGATCAGGACATACTGGAGTGCCTATTCTTGAATATAGAAGTCTAAGGTAATCATAAATTTCTGTGACAGTACCAACAGTAGATCTTGGATTATGCGATGTCGATTTTTGTTCAATTGAAATAGCTGGAGATAGTCCTTCGATTTGATCTACGTCTGGCTTCTCCATCATAGACAAGAACCTTCTGGCATATGTTGATAATGATTCTACATATCTTCTTTGACCTTCTGCATAAAGAGTATCAAACGCAAGAGACGATTTACCAGAACCAGATAGTCCTGTAATTACTACTATCTTGTTTCTTGGTATTTCGAGACTTACATTCTTTAAATTATGCGTTCTCGCGCCTTTTATAAAAATACTATCCATATGAAATAAAAATTCCGTGATGAAAAAATTAAATTAGGTTAAACTTCTACATATTATAAGAGGTAATTATGAGTAGAGGCGTAAATAAAGTAATTTTAGTTGGCAATCTTGGACAAAAACCAGAAATGAGGTATACAGCAACTCAAACAGCGGTAGCAAATATATCAATAGCTACAACTGAATCATGGAAAGATAAAGAAAGCGGCGAAAATAGAGACAAAACAGAATGGCATAGAGTTGTATTTTTTGGAAACTTAGCTGAGATAGCTGAGAAATATTTGGATAAAGGATCTAGTGTTTATATTGAAGGAAAAATACAAACTCGTAAATGGCAAGATAAAGAAGGTAAAGATAGATGGACAACTGAAGTTCTTGGCAACCAGCTAACCATGTTAGGCTCAAGAAATACTTCAGAATCTCCAACTCAAGCCAATGATTCATCAAATACTCCATTTCCAGAAGATGATAGCGGGCCTGGTTTAACAGATGATGATATTCCTTTTTAAAGACAAATTTTGTTAAAAGAATATGAGACTATTTCTCTTGAAGAAGTAAACTCAGTAGCATTTCTTAAATTAAATAGACCTGAAAAGCTCAATGCATTTAATATGCAAATGTTAGATGACATGACCGATGCTATTGATATAACAAATACAAATGACAATATTAAATCACTTGTTTTAACAGGATCAGGAAAAGCTTTCTGTGCAGGGGCAGATCTATCAGGTGGAGAAAAAACATTTGATAAAAGTTTTGATACAAAAGCAAAATATGCCTCAGATTTTAGACGAGATGCTGGAGGGATATTAAATTTAAAGATTTATAACTCTCTTAAACCTATTATTTCTGCATGTAATGGAGATGCCATTGGAGTAGGAGCAACGATGCAATTACCAACTGATGTAAGAATTGCCTCTAAAAGTTCAAGATTTGGATTTGTTTTTGCAAAAAGAGGTATTGTTCCTGATGGTTGTGCAAGTTGGTTTCTTCCTAAAATTGTGGGAATACCAATGGCATTGGAATTATGCTATTCAGGAAAAATCATTGATTCTTCAGAAGCTTTAAGAATTGGTTTAGTCAACTATGTAGTTGAAGATAATGAACTTTTAACAAAAGCTATTGAAATTTCTGATTTATTTTGTAATTCAAGTGCACCAGTTTCAGTTGCAATGACAAGACATATGCTATGGTCATTATCAGCAGATAGTAACCCTGAAAATTCTCATATCATTGAAAGTAAGCTAATAAATTCTAGAGGAGCTTCTGAAGATGCCAAAGAGGGAGTTATGTCTTTTTTAGAAAAAAGAGATGCAGATTTTAAAAACAAAATTTCATCAGATTTACCTCCTGACTTCCCATGGAGAGAATCACAATTTAATGACGAAGGCTAAAAATAACTATGCTTTTTGAAGAATATAAATTAAAAAACTTAGTTTTAAGAAACAGGGTTGTAATGGCCCCAATGACAAGAAATCAATCACCAGGAGGAATACCTACAGATGATGTTATTTCATATTACGCAAGGCGCGCTAAGGCAGAAGTAGGGTTAATAATTACAGAAGGAATTGAAGTTAGCCACAAAGCATCAAGTGCTTATCCAAATGTTCCAAGATTAGATACGAATGAAGCCAGAGAAGGTTGGAAAAAAGTAGTTGATGGGATAAAAAATAATAATGGAGCTGTAATTGCACAGCTTTGGCATTGTGGAGGATTTAGAAAACTTGGCATGCAACCGAACCCAGAAGTTCCTGGATATACAGCGTCTGGTTTGGTCAAACCTGGAAAGAAGGTTGCTCACGAAATGACAATAAAAGACATTAAAGAAACAATAGATGCATATGCATCAGATGCAAAAATATGTCAGGATCTTGGATTTGACGGGGTTGAAATTCATGGAGCTCACGGATATTTAATAGATAATTTTTTATGGGGTGGTACAAATATTCGTGAAGATTCGTATGGTGGCTCAATCGGAAAACGTTCTCAATTTGTATCAGATATTATTAAAGCAGTTAAAGAAAATGTAGATGATACATTTATAGTTGGTTTAAGATTCTCTCAATGGAAGCAACATGATTTTAGTGCGAAACTTGCTTCTACCCCAGATGATCTAAGAAAAATATTAATACCACCGGTAGAAGCTGGACTAGACTTTCTTCATTCAAGCATGAGAAGGTTCTGGGAAAGTGAATTTGAAGACTCAGAAGAAAATTTAGCATATTGGACAAAGAAAATTTCTAATATTCCAACAATAGGCGTTGGAAGTGTTGGACTTGATTCTGATTTTATTGATATGACTGCGCCAGCTAAACCAACTAGCATAGATAAAGCTCTAGATGATATTGCAAAAGAGAAGTATGACCTTATTGCAGTTGGTAGAGCATTGCTCTCTGACTATGAGTGGGTAGTAAAAATGAAAGAAGGCAGGTTAAATGATGTAATTCCGTATACTAAAGACGCTTTATTGAATCTATATTAATACTTACTAATAACAAGACTTGCATTAGTTCCACCAAAACCAAAAGAGTTGCTTAATATATTTTTAATAACCACTTCTTTTGTCTCAGTAATAATATCAAGACCCTTGGCCTCATCACATAACGATTCAATATTAATTGAAGGCGCTATAAATTTTTCATTTATCATCATGATTGAATATATTGCCTCATGAGCACCTGTTGCACCAAGAGAATGACCAGTCATTGATTTTGTAGAACTGATCATAGGGCCTTCTGAGCTAAATAATTGTTTGATAGCATTCAACTCAGCAGCATCTCCTACAGGAGTGCTTGTTCCATGAGTGTTAATATAATCGATTTTGACGTTCGATTGTTTAATTGCTCCTTCCATGCATCTCAAAGCTCCTTCACCTGATGGCGCAACCATATCGTAACCATCTGAATTGGCGAAGTATCCAGATAATTTTGCTAAGATTTTGGCGCCTCTTTTCTTTGCATGTTCCTCTTCTTCGAGTATTACCATTCCGGCACCACCTGAGATTACAAAACCATCCCTATTTGAGTCATATGGTCTCGATGCAGTTGTTGGCGTTGAATTATAGTTTGATGAAAGGGCACCCATTGCATCGAATAGACATGAGGAACTCCAATGCTCATCATCACTTCCTCCTGCAATTACTATATCTTGTTGACCACTTTTTATTAAGTCTGCAGCATGCCCTATACAATGAGCGCTAGTTGCGCATGCTGAAGATATAGAATAATTAATACCTTTTAATTTAAGAGCAGTAGCAATAATAGCTGATATTGAGCTAGACATACTTTTGGTGACACCATAAGGCCCAATTCTTTTTGGTCCTTTTTCTCTTGCTATATCTCCACTTGCTACCATAACTCTAGTTGAGGCTCCACCAGATCCTGCAACAATGCCAATTTTTGGAGAATCTAGATCTCTTTCGTCAATACCTGCCATGATTAAAGCATCTTTCGTAGCTAAATAAGCATATCCAGCTGACTCCCCCATAAATCTTAATAATTTTCTATCGATATATTCAGACAGGTTAATATCTACTGATCCTGAAACACAACTTCTAAAACCCATTTCAGAATAAGTTTCATTGAAGACGATACCAGATCTCCCATTTTGTAAACTTGCTAGAACTTCATCATAACTGCCACCTATACAAGATTTAATTCCAATACCTGTTATGACTACGTTTTTCATTAAAAATTACTTGGATCCTTAAATAATCCAACCTTTAGTTTTTCAGCAGTATAGATTTTTTTATCATCAACATACATCTCACCATCAGCAAGACCAACTATAGCACCTCTATTTATTACTCTCTTAATATCTAATCTATATGTAACTTTTTTAGCACTTGGAAGAACTTGACCAAAGAATTTAATATTGTCTGCGCCAAGCGCTCTTCCAATACCAGGGAGACCTGTCCATAATAGATAAAAACCTAAAAGTTGCCACATTGCATCTAAGCCTAGACAGCCCGGCATAACAGGATCTTCTTTGAAGTGACAATCAAAAAACCATAAATTAGGATTTATATCAAGAGTTGCTTCAATTGAGCCATTATCATAATTCCCAGAATGGTCATCTATGTTAATAATCTCATCAAACATTAGCATTTGATCTGATGGCAATCTTCCATCACCATCATTCGTGAATAGCTCGCCATTAGAACATGCAACAAGCTCATCTTTTGTGTAATGACTTTTCTGACTAAAACTCATTTTTCCCTATTAAGAGCATTATTGGATAATTCTATCATTTCTTCCCTGATATCTAAGTTCTTTATTTTCATTGCACACTCAATAGACTTTTTATAATATTGATTAGCTAATTGCTTTGCTTTCTTTAATCCACCCAAATCTTTAATAAGCTCTATATCTATGCTCTTAACTTTTTTTGAAGAACAAAGAAGCTCTTTTAGAATTTTTCTCTCCTTGGTATTTGCTTTTTTATAAGCATAAAAGAAAGGATATGTAACCTTACCTTCATTAATGTCTTGAAAAATCGGCTTACCTATTTTTTTATTATCGGAGTAGTCAAGCATGTCATCTTTAATTTGAAATAGTATGCCAAGATTTTTTGCACACTCACTAATGTTGGATATGAATGCTTGATTAGCATTTGAATTTATTGCTCCTGTTTTAGCCGCTGCTTCAAAAAGCCTTCCAGTTTTGTAGTAACTAATTTTTTTTAGCTTTTGAAGTGTGATATTTAAATTTTGAATAGCATCTAATTGTATTAACTCACCTTGAGAAATATCATTAGTCGCATTAGCAAGCTCATTAAGTATTTTATTGTTACCTATATCAACCATATACATAAAAGCTTTTGAATAAATATAATCACCAATCAAGACTCCATGAGAATTAGTCCATAACTTATTTACAGATTTACTTCCTCTTCGAACTGCAGAGTCATCAACAACATCATCATGAATTAAGGTTGCGGTATGCAATAATTCAATTACAGAAGCTAGCTTTATTCTATTTTTATTTATATTTTTTGATGATGCTATAAGATTCAGTCTTGCTCTAATCTTCTTTCCATTAGATTTAAAAATATATTGATAAAGTCCAGATATTGTTTTTTCTTTACTAATATCTTTCTTTATGAACATTTCAACAAGTTTTATATCTTTAGCAAGTTTTTTGTTTTTATTCATATGGCTGTATTTAATTAATCAAAATGTAACCTAAGTATTGATAAATTCTTCATTAAAGCGTATATTTTGCGGGCTTTTAAGGATTATATTATGTATGCAGTTATAGAAACAGGTGGCAAACAGCATAAAGTTGAAAAAGGTATGATTTTGTCAGTAGACCTTCTCAAGGAAGATGTGGGCAAAAAAATTACTTTTGACAACGTTTTGTTGTATGTCGATGGCGAAAATGTTGAGGTAGGACAACCTTATCTTTCTAATGTTAAAGTAACAGCAGAAATAAAAGATACTGTTAAGTCAGAGAAAATTACTATATTGCGCTTTAGAAGAAGAAAGCATAGTATGAGAAAATCTGGCCACAGAGCAAAACATTCTCAGGTTGAGATTAAGAATATAAAATTAGAGAGTAAATAATGGCACATAAGAAAGCTGGTGGATCAAGCAAGAACGGAAGAGATTCTAATTCCAAGAGGCTTGGAGTTAAACGTTTTGGTGGCCAAATAGTTAAAGCAGGTGAGATTCTTATCCGTCAAAGAGGAACCAATACCCATCCTGGTCTTAATGTTGGAATCGGTAAGGATGATACTCTTTTTGCAAAAGCAGCTGGCATGGTTCATTTTTCATATAAAGGCCCTAAAAAAAGAAAAACAGCAAACGTTATTCCTCAATAACAACACATAATGAATTTTATTGACGAGGCCTATCTCGAAATTAAGGCAGGAGATGGTGGCTCTGGAGCATCTAGTTTTAGAAGAGAAAAATATATACCTTTTGGTGGACCTGATGGAGGAGACGGAGGCAAGGGCGGCGATATATATTTTAAGGTAAATATAAATCTTAATACTCTGATTGATTTCCAAAACAAAAAGATTTTTAATGCAAAAAATGGTCAGCGTGGAGCTGGAAAAAATAAATATGGCCCTGCAGGCGAAGATTTAATTATAGATGTTCCTCTCGGAACAGTAATATATGATCACAATACTGATGAAGAACTTATAGACTGCACTGATAAATCTGGTATTTATATTATTGCTAAAGGTGGTGATGGGGGATTAGGTAACGCAAAATTTAAATCAAGTACCAATCAGGCTCCTAGAAAATGCACTCCAGGCTTTAAGGGTGAGACTAGATCAATAAGACTTGAACTAAAATCTCTTGCAGATGTTGGCCTTGTTGGATTTCCTAATGCAGGAAAATCTACCTTTCTTAATAAAGTTTCTTCAGCAAAGCCAAAAATAGGCGATTATCCATTTACAACTTTGAGACCTCATCTTGGAACTATTAAAGGCAATGATTCTAGTTTTGTTATAGCAGATATCCCTGGACTAATTGAAGGAGCATCTGATGGAGCAGGTTTAGGAATAAAGTTTCTAAAGCATATATCTAGAACTGGATTATTGTTGATATTTGCTGATTTATTTTCTACTGTAAATATTAATCCTGTTAAACAGATTCAATTATTAAGAAATGAATTAGATTCATTCAAGGACAATCTGACACAAAAAGTATCTTGGATTATATGCAATAAGATAGACTTAATTAATGAAGAGGATCTTTTTAAAATTAGAACTGATTTAGAAAAAGAATTAAAGGTTTCGTCTAAAGAAATTTTCTTTATTTCCGCAGCAACAGGCGAGGGAACTTCAGAACTATTAAAAAAACTTGAGACAGAGGTAATTAAGAGTAAATCTAGATCAGATTAGCTTAAAGCTTTTACAGCTTTTGAAAGCCTGCTTTTAGTTCTTGCCGCTGCATTTTTATGGATAACTTTTTTTGAAGCTGCAGCATCAAGTACCTTTTGTGCTTTTAAGAAAGATTCATTGGCTTTTTCTTTATCTTTAGAATCAATATCAGCCCTAACAGCCTTAACTGCAGTTCTAACTACTGATCTTTGAGCGTGACGAAGTTTGTACTTATCAGCATTTTGCCTTGCTCGTTTTATTGCTTGTTTTGAATTAGCCATATTTATTTAAATTTAGGTCGCTAGTTTAATTAGCTAATGGGCTTATGTCTATTGTTTTTATAAAAAAAAACGGCAACTAAGGCTATAGCTGCCGTTTTAAATAGCTATTTTAGAATTTATAAACTACTTCAGCTCCAACAATTTTACCTTTTGCTAATGGCGCAAAAGTTCCACCAAAGCTTAAATTAGTGTCTCCACCGTGCTTTACTTCATTCTTAAGATTCTTAGCGTATATCCCAATATTAATTTTTCCATCAGGAGAATAGACATCATATCCAAGATTTAAGATATCCTGTTCATTTATATATCCTTGGTTATTTTCATTGTAATAAGACTTGTCCCTGTGATAAAAACTAAATCTTGATATTGACTGCCACGAGCCTATATTCCCATCAACATTAAAACCAATACTATATGTAAGAGGAGCTGCTCTTGGTATTTCAAGCGCATAATCTAATGCATTGATTATAAAGTCACCATTAAGATCAGAAATTAAGTTTTCATACTTTGAATGAACATAACCAACTGACGCAACCATAGTTACAACGTCTGAAATTAAATAAACTCCATCCACTTCAAAACCTCTGTAAGCTATATCACCTGCATTTTTTACAACCTGTGCAACACCACTAACTGGATCTTGAATATTAGTCATCCTTTGAGAATCATCTACCATAGTATTGAATAGAGCCCAATTTAACCTACCTTTTTCAAAGTCTGTTTTCATACCAAACTCAAGTGTTTCAACTGTTTCATCATCTGCTTTTGGTGATGCATCCGGAAAAGTTGCTAAATCAACACTATTTCTGAGGTTATACCCACCAGATTTAAAAACCCTAGTCCAATAACCATACATCATTGAGCTTTCACCAGCATTGTATGTAAAACCAATTTTTGGGGATGTTGTTTTCCAAGCATCATTGTCAACATAATCAAATGCACATGTTCCAGCAGGCACACTACAAGGTGGAGTAGGACCAACAGAGACATTTCTATTAATAGAAGCTAAATGAATTTCTTTTTCTTCATCAGTTAATCGAACTCCAATATTTATAGAAAGATCATCATTAACAGCATAATCTAATGTTGTAAAAATTGCTGTTTGTTCAACGTTATGAAGACCGCCACCGGATTGCCATAAAAATATACCTGGTGATCCAGCTGCTGCATATAGAGCACCTCTTAATGCTCTATTGTCCCATACCATCACATCAGCATCGAACATAAATAGCCCAGCAGTTATATCAAGGTTATCTGTTAATGAACCAGAATATCTTAATTCATTGCTTATTTGCTCCATAGCAGAAGATCCTGGCGCATCAAAGAAGCTAATCGATCTTGCATCAACATCAAGATCAACCTCGAGAGAGTATTCTCTTTTGCCAAAAACATTAGTCCATGTTCCATTTTCTCCATGCCAATTTAATGTTGCAGTTATAAAGTCTGTTTCAGAAATTTGATAACCTGGATTATCAATATTGAAGTCCAATGAATTTCTGTCAAAGGTACTATTTGGAGCTGGTACAGCCGCTCCATCATCAGCCTGACATCCAGTTCCATTTGCTCCTAAATGGCATTGAGCTGCAGGACCACTTCCATCTTGATCACTATTCTCAATTCTGAGCGTCATATCAAAATTATCACTTGGCTCATATACAAAAGCTAATCTAACTGTATTTTGTTCAAATTGACCATGATTTGATCCATCAAATGAATTTTTAAAATAACCTTCATCGTCACTTCTATGAAGACTAATTTTTGCTTTTAAAGTATCACTAACCGGTCCTGAGTAACTATATTGCACAATAGAGTTATTGCCGCCTGGACCTCCGCCCTCAAAGGCAACTCTTGCTTTTTGTTTTATTTCATCGCCTGGAAGAGCAGTATTTACAAGTATTGCTCCACCTGTTGAGTTTTTACCAAATAATGTTCCTTGTGGTCCTCTTAGAACTTCAATACTTTCTAAGTCAAACATATCAAAGACCATTCCAGCACTAACACCCATATATACACCGTCTACTACTACTGCAACAGCAGGCTCGACAGATGCAATTGATGAATTAATACCAATTCCTCTGATACTAAAATTCTGAGTACCTTTAGTTGTTCCAATGTCATCCATAGCAACATTAGGCATACCAACGGATAAATCATTAAAGTCTCTAAACTTTAAGATTTCTAATTGTTCTTGATTTAAAGCTGTAAGTGCAACAGGCACACTTTGAGCTGATTCTTCTTTTTTTCTAGCAGTAACTACAACTTCTTCTATTAGAACACTACTTGAAATTTTAGATTCACTTTCTTGTGAGTCCACATCCAACGTAATGAACAACAAAAATGAAATTGACATTATTCTTGAGATAAGTTTCATAAAAGCCCCCTAGGCAATTTTTTAAGTTAATTTTGAGAAATCAGTTTGAATTATATACATATTTACTATAACTATCATCAATTGGTATTTCAAAAAAAATGGTGGAGGCGGCGGGAATTGAACCCGCGTCCGCTAATCCTT
>TARA_B110000003_G_scaffold274244_1_pt1 | contig 15849 bp, 14 predicted proteins | sample TARA_B110000003 | Tara Oceans TARA_B110000003 (sample SAMEA4396424) | marine metagenome | biome: Westerlies Biome; feature: [SRF] surface water layer (ENVO:00010504); material: water (ENVO:00002006), including particulate matter (ENVO:01000060) such as... | depth 5 m
ACCAACTCAAGATTTGTGCGCTCGTTTTCGCCACCGATGTTATAACTCCGCCCAATCGCTCCCTTCTCTAAAACTAGAAGCAAGGCATCTGCGTGATCTTCCACATAGAGCCAATCCCGAATGTTGCTGCCAGTGCCGTAGATTGGAAGAGGCTTGACAGCTAGTGCATTCAAAATAATTACTGGGATAAGCTTTTCCGGAAAGTGATAGGGACCATAATTATTTGAGCAATTCGTCAAAACGACTGGTAAGCTATATGTCTCGTGCCAGGCACGTACCAAGTGATCAGAACTGGCTTTTGAGGCTGAGTATGGGCTTCTTGGATCATAGGGTGTCACTTCAGTGAATTGGGCCGAGGGATCACTGGGAAGGCTCCCGAACACTTCATCAGTACTAATATGATGAAAGCGGAAAGTTTCAGGCTTCCCATGAGCCTGCCAATAGGTCCTAGCTGCTTCCAAAATATTAAACGTGCCAGTTACATTGGTTTCGATAAAATCTGCTGGACAATCAATTGATCGATCAACGTGGGATTCAGCCGCTAAATGCATCACTGCATCCGGTTGATGTTCTTCAAAAATGGTATCGAGAGTATTACGATCTCTGATATCTGCATGTTCAAAGGAGTATTTGGAGCTTTTAGAGACACTGGCGACATTCTCCGAACAAGCTGCGTATGTGAGTGCATCGACATTAATAATTGAGTGGCCCCGCGCAATTGCTAACCGAACAACTGCAGAACCAATAAACCCAGCTCCCCCTGTAACTAAGATCTTCAAGAATTCTCACCGAAGATGAACGGGCTTTCAAGATCAGCCAGTAAAGGTGCGGTTGCGTCTTTGTCACTCAGAATTGGGTCAGCATCTGTCGGCCAGTCAATGCCAATATCGGGATCATTCCAAAGCACGGAGCCTTCCCTTTTAGGGGCGTAATAGTCGGAACATTTGTAAACAATCTCGCTATCTGGCTCCAAAGTGACAAAGCCATGCGCAAACCCTACAGGTACATAAAGTTGGTCGCCATTTTCAGCTGTGAGTTCATATCCTTCCCAATGGCCATAAGTCGGACTGCCCTTTCTGATATCCACCGCAACATCAAAAATGGCGCCGCGACCACATCTTACTAATTTAGCTTGAGCATGTGGTGGTGCCTGAAAGTGTAACCCGCGAAGCGTACCAACATCACGCGAAATCGAGTGATTATCCTGCACAAAGTCATCATCAATGCCAAGTTCAGAGTATTTACGCCGGCTATAAGTTTCTGCAAAAAATCCCCGATGGTCGCCGTGCCGTTTGGGCTTTATTAAAATTAATTCCAATGTTTTGTCCTAATTTATTGCGATATATCGACAAAAAAATTGATACAGGTTTACATTGTCCCAAATAGGACTGAAATCTAAAGCCGAACCCACTTTGTTAAATTTTGCAACAGAAGCAATTGGCAGAGCTTCGCAACTCTTTGCAAGCGTAGCTTTTTCGAACCCAAAATAAGTGATTGTCTGATCCTTTGGGCCAAGCGAAGTTAAGTATTCGCTTAATGTTCTCACGTTGACCTCTATAAATAATCCATTTCCCGAGTGCCATTTCTTTGAGCTTATTCCCGGAGGCTTATTGAACGTGATTCTGGTTGGATACTCTCCAAGCTCAGTTTCGAGTTTACTATTGCCAGATGTAAAAATTAAGTCGCTGGATACTAAACGTTCGTATTTTTGGGAAGGTTCATCCTCAAATACTTCTTGCCCAAGGTGCTTAGCGTATTCATTCCAAAAACGTCTTTTGCACGCAACAATATTTGATGTTTTTCCAACCCAAGCAATACTTTTCGGCGAAGCACAAGCTTGTTGACCGAACCATGTCGTATCCAAATGAAATTTTCTAATCAACTCCGTATGCTCAGAATTTGACAATGTCACGCAAAAGTCTGCATTTATCAAAAAGTGTGAATATTTGTCCGCAAATGTCATTTCTATAGCATTGGGAGATAGCTCAAAGTTCCTGATATATCTTACAGTTTCGTCACCTCCCCATACAACTCGAGCATTACAAATTTTTGACAGACTGGACGTCACTTCATCACGATAACCGTAATCTAATAAAAATAATCTATTAGAAATCCAGTTAAAGTCATTTTTCACTAACTTGTTTATGATCGAAATTACAAATTGCTGTTGAACTGTAGCGTTGCTTGATACTCTAATAATGTTGATGTTGCCACAAAGCAAAGAGATTAATCCTGAATATAAAAAAATAGAGTCTACATTTGAGGGTGCAATGTGAAAAACTATACCTCTCGGTACTTGAACTACGTTTTCTATTGTCTGACAGTATAGCTTTTGTTGTGCTTCAATATTCTTTTTACGGAAAAAATTGGCCATTACCGCAAGCTCTGGGAATTCTCTAATCCGTTTATCAGTTAATATCGCTCTTCCTAATTTTGACACGAAGTCAATCAATCGGGGATCGAATGGCATAATATCCAAGTTGCGTGGAATTTTATCTTTTAACTTCTCAAGATGGGGCTGAACATTGCCCGCAGGAAATACTGTTAAAACGCTCATCTTCTAACCACCCAACACACGAGTGTCACTGCAGCCTCTCATTTCAGCGCCTGCCATGCGTCCATATACTACAAAATACTTACCGCCGCGACCACACGCACAACTGTTCTCACCTAGAATTTTTCCAACATCTTCAGTCAATATGCTATGCCCCGGATAACTGTGAGGCAGTGTACTTATTACTTGGATAACTCCATCTTCCGAAGTCGGTTCAAAATTCTTTACGGGATCACGTATAATAACGTCAGAAAACTTAGTTGTATGAAAATAGCCTTCTTCGCATTCTAAATAAATAGAACCCGTTTGCTCGATCATGCCATAGTAATTTTTAATTTTCTCGATCCCAGTGTAGGCTTTTATATTTAGCTTAAATAGTTCGTTAGATATATTTAATTCCTCTAATTTTTTCCATCCGCCTCCATGAAGAAGAATAGAATTAGGACCAATATCTAAAAATATGTTTAATTTCCGCAATTGGCTAATCAGATTCTGCCAAATTATAAATGTAAAACCAAATATAAATATGCCCGTTTCACTATGTTTATTTATGAACTCTTGTAATTCATCATATTTTAAATTCATATCTTTGTCTAAACAATAAAAATGGTCTCGACCAAACATAGAAAACCCAAAAATTCCAGCTGCGCGCGCATTGAAACGTTGCCGATTATTGACTATTTCATCAGTATCCACAATAATCATTGGCAGCCTTGCTTTGTTCATCAACAACTTCATAGTACTAGACAGCACTTTAGTTTGCTTTTGTGCTGTGAACTTATCAAGATAAATTTTAGATACATTTCCAGATGTACCACTAGAGGTCATAACTTTGAAAATTTGAGAATCTGGCATACTCATCAAATCTAAATGCTTAAAAAGACGTGCGGGAATATATGGTAAATCTTCTAAGATTTGTGCATCAGATTTTAGATTTCGTGCTGCCAAAATAGACCGATATTCCCTGCAATTTTCGATGTGATGCAGTGTTAGTTTGTTTAATTGATCAATTTTTTGTTTCTTAGCAAAACTATCATTTAAATACAAATTTTCGCTATCTATATCGTTACCTGACAATTACAAAACCTCCTCACTATTCTGGCTTATTTCTTTTAACGCTGAATAAACATCAAAGTGATCACCATCAAAATTTATTTCACTTCCTGTTAAAGAGTATTCAAAAAATAAATCCCTCTTCGGAATATAACTTCTTAATTGGGTTTTGTAAGCATTGAAAACTAATTTCTTTTCAAAATTAAGTACTGAGTTAACGCTTTGAAGTGTTTCGTATATTTCATGGTGACTCAGAATGGGTTGCATTTCGTTAATAAAATCTACAAACATTTTCCGATTTTTTCGTTTCGCTAAATACACTGGACATATGTGATAACTTTCAACATTGGGAATAGTTCCCAACTTTAGAGCTACATAGGTTCCTAGAGAGTGGGCTATTAATTTATTTTTTAATTTACTATCAATAATGCAACTTAGACTTCGTTTTAAATCTCCAATACATACATCGATATCAGGTAAACGATCATAGTTTACCGACACTAACACAAGGCATGATCCCTTGAAGAGACGCAAGTACTTGAGCCAGAACCCAGGGTTAGAAAATAATCCATGTATTAAAATGATGCAATTAGATTTATTTTTATTTATGAGAGTAATATCGAACATTATTTAATGTCTGCCAAGTGTATCAGCGAACCCTCTTCTATATCCACCAATGCTTTTTTATCTAACACCAGGTGACATTGAGATGGAGGAATACCTTCACCAGGTCGCAGATATACTAAATCAGTTTCCTGGATTATACTTCCAGCACTAATGTGATTGGCTGCAATAATACTTCTACGCATAGATAATTTTTGTTTTTCCTCATCGTCAGTTAATAGTCGATTTGTTGATCCAAGCATCGCATGATAATTATTACAATTAGTGATCATATCCGCAAATTCGTCCGGCAGTGTCGCCATTTGATTATCCATACCAATAACTGTATTATCAAGGGTGAAGTGCTTTTCTATAATGGAGGCGCCCAATGCTACGGCAGCGCAACTAGCGGATGACCCAATTGAATGATCCGAGTAACCGATAAAATGCTTTGGAAACATCTCTCGTAAAGTTTTTATGTTGAGCAAATTAAGGTCATTCTCTTTAGCGGGATAAACAGAAACACAGTGCAAGATCGCAAAATTTTCATTACCACCGTCGACAATCGTTTCGACTGCCTTTTGAATTTCTTGATAAGTCGACATACCAGTAGATAAAATAATCGCAGATCCAGTACGTGAGATATAGTCTAAAAATGGCAAATTTGTTATTTCCATAGAAGCAACTTTGATAAACGGCACACTACAATATTCCAATAAAAAGTCTACTTCAGATCGAGAATAAGGTGTAGACGCAAAAGATATTCCGACCTGTTTGCAATGTTCAGAAAGTTTTTTCTGTTCCTCTTGACTGAGGGCAAATTTATTCACAAAACGCTTAGCGATTGGATTAGTTTGGTAGTAACGATCGGAATAAAGCGTATCAGCAGACCAAGACTGAAATTTCACACAATTTGCTTCTGCCAAGTGCGCGCGCTCTATCATCTCCATTGCTACGTCCATTTTTCCAAAATGGCTAGTGTTCATCTCTGCGATGAAATAGGGGTTGTGATATGCTTCGATTTGCACTCCATTATTCATAATCATAGGTTTCATTCCTCTGAAATCTCAAGTGTTTTTACTAACATATTTTGTGAAAACTCATCACGGTTTAAAAATGGCCATTGATCTTCCAACGGGCGTCGTGCAAAGCGACCATTCTTTCCACGTGCAGCGGCAATTTCTATGTACTTTTGGTCCAGTCTGCCGAACACTTCACACAAGACTGAGCCATCATAACTAAGTGTATTTACAATGCCATTTTCAATGTCATCATACCCTGATATTCGTACATACTTTAAATCAAAAACAGCTGACAGTTTTTCTAGATCAGGAATTGTGACCCCGTTTGAACTATTCGTTCCGACTGTTCTTTTACGGAATAGTTCAGTCTGTCTTCTTTCAATTATTGAATACGCATTGTTATTTATGACAAAAATTTTACATCTTGCGCTATAGTTACGAACACTTTCTAGTTCCTGCATGTTCATCATGAAGGATCCATCACCTACTACCACTACAATATCTTTTACACTTGCGGCGTGAAGCCCCAAAATCGCCGGCAACGAATAACCCATAGCACCCTGTGAATATGGATGAATTGACCTTCTATCTTTCTTGAAATCAAAATTAGTAGGTATGATGACTTCCGCAAAACCTGAGTCTGTAATGACATGGCAATGATCAGAAACTTTCTCCGAAAGCTGTACGGAAAAATCATATAAATCTATACCATTGGTATTTGCGAACTCTTCGCGACTCAAAAATTTGTTTTTCCAGATGGAAATTTGCTCACACCAACTATCGAGGTTTCGAGTAATTTGAACTGGGGGAAGAGAAGCGAAAAATTCACGCAAATCCATTTGTATGAGTGTATCTATGTGTACACCCACTTTTGAATGTTCTATTTCGTCAATATCGACAACAACTACTTTGGCATCACGTGCAAAATCGCAATAGTCGGGTCCTGTAGTTAAAGAATGAAGCCTATTGCCCAGCACAAGTACAAAATCTGAGTTTTGAATTGCAAATGCACCGGATCGAGAACAGCCCATGCTCCCAACGGAACCCGCACAAAGGTCATGACTGACTGACAAAACATCGGGAGCACTGCCTGTGTAAGCTACTGGCAGCTGATTAAGTTCCACAAATTCTACAAAGCTCTGTACCGTTTCTGATGCCCTAACCCCTGAACCAACCAACACTATTGGTCGCTCAGCAGCACTTAATTGATCTACTATCTCTGCAATTTGTGAAGGATTTGTGGACTGGAAGATTTCACTTGGCTCCCAGGTTTCTAGAGTTTCTGGATCAATTTGAGCGCTCTGTATGTCGAGTGGGATATCTATCCAAACAGGTCCTTTTTTTCCATGATTAGCAAGGAACAGCGCCTCATCCATTACTTTTCTTATGTCGCTAGGTGACGTCACTGTTTTTGCAAACTTCGTAATTGGAGTAACTATGGTCTCGATATCGGCTTCCTGCTGTCCAAAAGTCCTTATTGGCAACTTAGTAAATGCTTGTGTCTCTTTAAGAGTATTTTGACCTGACACAAAAATTACGGGTAAACAATCTTGCCACGCAGTCAAAACCCCGGTGATCGCGTTGGTTGATGCGCATCCTGTAGAAACAACACACAGACCGTAACTATTCTTCGCTTGAGCATAAGCGTTAGCAGCGTATGCGCAAGCCTGCTCGTTGTGCATGCAAATGGGTTGAATAAAATCAGATTTTGCTACCGCATCGGTTAAAAACAACGCACCCCGGCCAGTAACCATAAATGCTGAGTCAATTTCTAAACTTACTAATCTTTCAATTACATAATCAGCTAAACGCATCGAAACTCAACCTTTCGAAGGTGAAAATTGCATCAACAAATCCGGCAATCCAACAACAAACTCTGCACTACAAGTTAGCTCCTTAGATACGTAACCCACCACGTCACCTGCAGCTATGCCTCTTCTGAACGACTTAAGGTTCGCGTTCATCACCAGAGTTTCACCAGGAATAATCTTACGTTTAAAATTCGTATTATTGATTTTTAAAAAATTCGTTTTCTTTCCTTTGTGCTCAGGCAACGTCAAAAATGTCATAATAAATGTTTGCACCATCGCTTCCAATTGCACGAACCCTGGAACGTTTGGATCGTCCTCAAAATGAGGTGGGAAAAACCACTCATTGTAACTGAAGCACTTGAGACCGCTTGCACGCTCGCCTGGCACGACATCAAAAATTTTGTCGATGAAGAGTAAGGGATAACGATTATTTTGACACTCTTTTATTCCATTAATATCAAACATCAATAGGTTGTCGTCATTCATCAAAAATTACCCCGTATTTAGCTAGAATTTCTTTGCCCTTTTCGTATGAGGACATATCAATTATGTCGTCAATTTCCATCTCGATATCAAATTCGTCTTCTAAAGTCGCTACTAACCCCATATGCCCCACACTGTCCCAGGCAGGAATATCTTGGTACTTTAGTGTTTCTACTTCTTCCCATTGAAAAGACTGTTGAAAAATCGCTCGATATTTTGACCCATGACTCATTTTTTCCTCACTATGTTAAGATCGTTGCCATTAGCTTTTAGTTTTAACGGCACGCGGTAGTCAACACGCGTGCAGAAAATCCGCTGTGCGCGGAAAATTTATGCGAAAAAGACTTAATCAGGTCTAAAGATGAAAAAGTCAAAATTATATTCGATCACGAAGAATGCGATATACGGTTTTTTTGATCCGTGTCGGTGCCAAACGCGCGCTCAATCGGACAAAAATATTGATTGCAAACTCTATATGGTTAATGTGGCCGATACGTTTTAAAAATGATAGCACCTCCATTTCGCCATAAAAATATTGAATGCCGCGTCTGTCAAAAAGGCCAGCTCCTGCACGCACGTTGACTAAGTTCTCATCTAAATTCGCAAACCTATAACCTGCTTTCAACATCGCGCACCAAAGCGCAAAATCTTGCGCTTTGCGAAATTGCTCAGGATAACCACCAATGGCCAACACGTCGCTTTTACGAAAAATGCAAGCCATATGGTTAATCGGATTTCGAAACTTTGAATAGGCCAGAATTTTAGAGTGCTCTGTCGGTAGACGCTTTTCAGCGATAATATCTAGCAATCCACTGCAGTATTCAGTTACCTTACCACTAGAAACTGAAAAATGTGGATTTGAAGTCATAAATTTCAACTGGCGACTGAACCTATTCTTATCGCACACGTCGTCACTATCCATGCGAGCAACTAATTCACTTTCGCAACAAGCCAACCCGGCGTTTAATGCCGCAGCAAGGCCTTGATTTTTGACGAGCCGCACACAAGTGAAATTGCGATCTAATTCTTCATAACGACGAATTACCTCATCGTGCTCCTCAGACAACGGCCCATCGGCTACGAGAACTACCTGCTTTACGACTTCTGATTCCGCATAAATGCTGTTCAACGCTGATTTGAAATGACTTACGTTATCGTTAGAGCAAACAGCAATCAAAATCGATAGATCATACATGGGTTTGGGTCCGCATCTGGCTAAAATACTCAGTATACCAGGAGGCAAACATCAAGATTGTCCATAAACCTTTTTGGTGGTTTGCAGTACCTTTTTGATGTTGGTTCCATATTTTTTCTAACTGATCATGCTGTATATACTTCGTATCACGAACAATTTGACTGTGGATTAGATCTCCTGCCCATTCCCGCAAAGGTCCCCTTAACCATTCCCCAATCGGAAAACTAAAACCCTCTTTAGGTCTTTCGAAGATACGTGGCTCAAGGTACCGAGCTAGAAGCTGCCTAGCTATTATTTTTGTTTTACGTCCATGTATTTTTTCGCTGTCATTTAATCCAAAAGCGAAATTCACAATACGGTGGTCCAAAAAAGGCACTCGTACTTCTAAGCTATGATGCATCGATGCCCGATCTACTTTTATCAAGATATCCTGTGGTAAATAACTTTTGAAATCCCAATAAAGAAGCTGGTTCAAAGAAGTAAAATTCCAATTTTGATGTAATCCTGGTAGGCGAAATTCCCCTCTCTCCTCAAGCGGCGGCTTAGCACATGAACTCCATCGCGAGAGAACCGAAGTATATGCCTCCTCTGAACTTTTGGCTCCAAGTATTGAACACATATACGCAATTTTTTCGGATAAATCTGGTATTACATGTCTTTTTCCCGCCAGCTTCAAAATTTTTGGTATAAGGTCTATAATGTCGGATGGGATCCCTCTGAGAGCTAATGAGAGATTTTTCCGTATAAAATGAGCAGTATTTTTCTCATACATGCTGCTGAGGGAATTAATTGCAAGGTGTCGATTATATCCACCAAAAAGCTCGTCGCCGCCATCTCCCGAAAGCACGACCGTTACATGTTTCCTCATTTGCTCGCATAATAACAAAGTGGGAACTTGCGAAGGGTCTGCAAACGGCTCGTCATACGCCTTACTTAACGTTGGTATTGAAGAAATTACGTCGTTGGGGCTAAGTATGAATTCGCTATGATTGGTACCATAAATGTCAGCAATCTTCTTTGCATGAATTGTTTCATCCGCGCGTTCACTTTCATAACCTAATGTGAAAGTATTCACCGGTGAACTAGACACCTGCTGCATGATTCCAACAATCAAAGATGAATCGATCCCACCCGATAGGAACGCGCCAACAGGGACATCAGATAGCATCTGTTCTTTTATCGAATTTTTCAGAAGTCTTTCAAATTCGTCTACAAGATCACTACCAGACAAATTAACTCTATGCTTCGAACATCGAGGCTCTAAATTCCAATATTTACTTATTTTTGGGGGCCGTGATGGAGACGTAAAGACCGCAATCTCTCCCGGCATTAGCTTAATCACATGTTTATGAATGCAACTACCAGATGGCTGAAAACCAAAATGCAAAAATTCTAATACTGAGTCATCATCCAACTCTTTAGTAACAGACGGTGCCATGTAGATTGCTTTTAATTCCGACGCAAAAATTAGTTCGTTATTTCGCGTATATATATAGAGAGGCTTCTCTCCGACCCTATCTCTGGCTAAGAATAAGCACTGTTCTTCTCTGTCCCAAACTGCAACAGAAAACATCCCACGAGCCTTTTTTATTGCCTCAGAAAAGCCAAAATTCTCTATCATCTCCAACAGGGTTTCAGTATCTGAAGATCCCCTCCATTGGATCGTGGGAAGTTCTTTAAAACGTATCTCCTGATGATTGTATATCTCCCCATTAAACACAATCACAAACCTATTACTTTTAGAAACCATGGGCTGTGCCCCTAGGTTACTTAAATCCAGTACAGAAAGCCTAGTGTGACCAAGCGTGATATTATTTTCAGGACAATGCCATATTCCGCTCGCGTCTGGCCCGCGGTGAGATAATGAAGCTGTCATTCGTTTGAAAACAACGGGCTCAACTATTTGACTTTGGTGGGACGGCCAATGACCAAGTATTCCGCACATTCATCTCTCCTTGGAACTTTCAATTTATATTGTGGGAAATATGTAAAGATTTATTTGTCATTAAACAGATGATAAATTTTGAAAATCTGGATAAGTACAACTTATTTTGTTGTTTACAATTTATTTTGAAACGACCCAAAACGATTTCTGCTAAAATCATATATTCCTCTCATAAGATAACCGAGCCTTTTTCTTTTTTGGGAACCAAATATTATAATCTTAATTATTTTTGGGAAAAATACGAACAGTTGGATTAGTTTCCAGCGTGTTGGAACGTAAGCACGAGTAAGCATCTCAATTATGTTTCTGGATTGATAATAATGTCGGATCGGGCTAGGCATCTGTTTATATCTTCGATCACCATCACCAATAGTATGGTAAAACTTTGCATCACTTACAAGAATAAGCTTAACATCCCTAGATCTCGCTCTCCAACCCCATTCAAAGTCAACACAGTCGATGAACAGTGACTCCTCAAACAAACCAATATTGCTAAATGTATCGAGGTGAACCAAAGTTCCTGAGCTCATCAAATCCCTTTGCTCAACACAAGAGGAATTTACCACGTGCGAGTTGCTTACGTCCTGATTTCTACTGTTTATGGCCCTACCACTCGTGACAATCATTCTATCGTTGGCCGCATACTTCATCAGTAGTTGTACAAAACCGTCAGACAATATACTGTCCTGATCGAGTAGCAAGACGTACTTGTAACCGTGTGCATAAGCAAACTCGATTCCTTTATTTTGAGCTGCTGCAATGCCTAGGTTGTCATCATTAACTATCAGGAAACAACCATTCTCGGCGGAAAGTTCTTGCAAGTCCTCGCTCTGGCAAGCACTACCATTATCAACAATCAGGACCCTGCACTGTTTACAAACTTGTGTCAAAACTTTCTTGAAACGATCTAGGTGCGGAAAATAAGTGATAACAATCGCACAAACGTCTTTTTCCACTAATTTTGTTTCCAACTGTTTTGAGTTTACGTTATTATATTTTAAAATAATTTCTTAGTTAACTGCTAATTTCAGAGTATCTATGTTCCATGGCGAATGCAAATTCAAGGGATATACGCCCTTATTGTGCTTCTCGTGTATCCAAGATCAGTTTTTCCCAAAGTTGCGCATAGGCCGTGTGCACATTTTCTGCAAGAAATTGACTTCCTAATTTATCTGCATTCCTAGAAACTACTCCCCACGCCTGCTTTTCTTCAATTTTTCCACACAAATCCGTTGAGGAATTTTTATATTTATCGAAATGTGAAAACTTGAAACCGCAGTGATTGGAATCCACGAACTCCGCCAATTCGGTAAGATTATCATTTACCACTAATGGCACTCCAAGAGACAGAGCCTCCACGGCTTTGGTTGAAAAATAATTGAGCCGCATATTGGATTGCGAGAAAAAGTCATCGCCTGCCGATCCAGCAATAATTAACGCTAGACTATCGTTATACAGCCGATGAACTTCATCATATGGTACTGATGTGAACTTTATTTTGAAAGGTAACCTTTCTTGGGGAAAAGAAATTTGCTCTGTAGTCGCAACTAAAAACTCAACTTCTTCGTCAAATCGAGCAGCAATCATAGAAAACGCTGTAAAGAGTTTCTCCATGTTATTCCAATGCCCTAAAGATCCTACATAGAGAAATTGTTTCTTCTTCCACGCAGTTTTAAATCGGCAATCAAGCTTTTTGTGTCTTCGTTTTAATGGGAAGCCTGATATCGGCAAAAACGCGATATTTGGCTCTTTCCCGTGAACCAACTCTAAGTATTCTTTGGATTTTTTCGCTTGGACTAATACGACATCACTGGACTTGACAAGCTCATGTTCCCAGCGATGGAAGGGCCCAAACAACAAAGAACCCATTTTACTAATGTATGGCACCTCAAACGGCATAAGCCCTCTTGTGTCAAAAACCACCTTAACTGACCTAGGTTGTCGACCCTTTACTCGTAATGCCACAAAAGCAGAATAATAATTACGGCAGTGTAATATTACTGGAGTGTCAGAAGCTAAATCCTTAAAAATTGCACTTTCGAGCCTATAAACATGAGACTTTATAAAAAGTTCGCGTAAAAAAAATGAGAACGCCCCCGACCATCTTATAGGAGTGAAGCCGAAGTTAACCTCATGTTCTGTTCTAGATTTTATGTCTTTTAGATCGGATATTACCTGTCGATAACGTTTTATACATGATGCAATGGGTAAAAATACAAAACTTTTTACAGTGTAATCGCCTGCCTCATCTATTGCATCCCCCAACTTAAGCATTTGAGAGTATACCAAATCAGAGGTTTTTACATATGATCCTACGGAAAGAAGTACTACGAGTGGTGTATTTTTCATTTATATTTATATTTACCTTAACCTTGTGACATAAAAGTTTAAGCCTTAGTATCTGACAGTAAAGTAGATTTATCTGTATAACGAGTTATTAGTCGCATATTGCCCAACACTATTAAGATCAGAAGCAAAATCCAAATCCCAGGACTATAATAAAAAGCAACAAAATTTGAAGTATACGGCAAATTAAAAGCTACGTATGTAATGGTTGCAATGGCCAGATTTGCATTATGAAAACGTCGGAGAATGGTAAAAATAAATGCAGTTACGGCTCCAACTATAAATGGTGAAAACAGAACTCCTAAAGCACCAAAGTTTCCATAAGCTTCGGCAATAAAGTAGGAACTCATGTAACCCAACAGGCCTAACTCAACCTCCTTTGGCCGAAAATGTTGCATAACTATGCGAGCAGATCCATCACTTTGAACACCCCCAAAAGCATCGGTTAGCACACCTATTCCTGAAAATAAAACAAATTCATATTCTGCCGGAAAAATTGAAAGAGTCATAAAGACACCAGCCACTTGAGCTATCAAAATACGTCCAATGATTTCTTGAGCTAAAGATAACGCTGTTCGGTCCGTACCCAACGCAACTATATAAGTTCCCACAAGCAGTCCCATGAGTAAGATGAGGATAAATCCAAGTGCAACAATTGAAGTTCGACGTCCGTGGAAAAAGCGAATGGTTAATAAACTGAAAAAGAAAATCACTATAGGACCTTTTTCAAGATTGAGTGTAAGTGCCAAAACTGCCATCGGCAGAGACAGCCAATATAAAGTTCGAAAACGTAAAGTTTTTGGATGTTGCAATTTGAGCGAGTAAGCGTAGTACGCAAGTACTTGTACACAAGCCACAAATCCAAAATCTCGGATAAATGTTACACCAGAGAAATTCAACTTCGTATTGGATCGCAACACAGCTAGTGCATTTCCACTTGAGGATAATATAGAAAGCTGCGGGATGCCTCCAAGAGAATGAAACACATGTAACGCAGACATGGTACATAAACCAAAAAGCAAAACCCATGTAATGAAATGAGAGGATTTTGGTATACTTTTACGTGTCAAACTTGTTAAAAAAGTTGACGACTTATGACGTTGATTGAAACTTTTCACGCCAAGATAAAGTCCAATAGAACAGCCTAAAAAACCATATTGAACCAAGACCCAGCCAATTAAACGTACTGGATCTGATGATGATAAATAGTTAACCCAATCGTTTTCGACTAAATTTGCTGCGATTAAGTAACTACCAAAACTCGCCATGACTAGTTGTACCGAATATATATAAGTAAGGGGGTCAATACGGGTGAAATCAAAGCGCGCGCCAGCCATCTTATAGAAACGGTACGTTATAAAGGCATTTATTGCAGTGAAGAGGCCTAGAATAACAGCGAGCACTTTATGTAATCTCAACCTTTTTCAAAAATACTATGTTAGCAAAATTCTTCCTATAAAAAGGCCTAATTATGGTTTTAATCGTTTCGCTTATACTGTCGCCACCAAAGTTAGACGTTCTGACATAGTCCCAAAGTGATGGCTCAATCAATTCAAAACCAGCAGATTCAGCGAATGCTCGTAAGCTACGTCTGTTGAAATAATTCAAGTGTTCTAGCGGAGCCAATATATCCGGAATCTTAAAACCATCTCGAAGTCCATGATTTAGCAGTGAGACCTCTTTAGATGGTCTAAAGGAGTGAGGGACTGAAATTCGAACTAACCCATCGCCACTTAGAGCACTAGAGATTAATTTAAGCACAGTTGTTGGATCAGTTAGATGTTCAAATATTTGATCGCAATTAACGAAGTCTACAACCATATTTGATAAGTAAGTTTCCTCGATCACCTGAATCCCAAGAGATGAAAGGTGCTCTTTCCTATGCTCTGACAATTCTAATGCATAAGTCTTAAATCCAGATTGGTTTGCTAATCCTATCCAGTTACCCCACCCAGCGGCATAATCCAATATTCTTATTTGATCCGGGGTTTTACCAAGTAACTTCTGAATTAAAGCGAAATCACCAAGGTATAACCTTGAATGTTCTTTGGTCAGCTTTTTGTTAGAGAGAGATCCACTTGCATCAATGTACTCATCATAAATTATAGGCAGAAAGCTTTCAGACGGTACGTATCCTTGAAACAACAACGTACATTTTTGACATTCTAATATGCTGTAATAAGCATCATCTACGACAGATTCAAATTCGTCAGAATCTACACGATAGCTGTCTGTGATGTAAGATACTATACGTACATCAGAGTATAGATATTTATTTATTGTCCTAAATTCTTCACTACCACAAGCTGGACAACAATGCCTTAAATTAAAATTACTAGATACCATGATACCTCTTTCAGATCGTGAATGAAATTAATACAGTCGGGGGATATTATTGATCTTTTCGATTACCGGTTGGAAATCCAAGTCAAGCAAATCCAAATACCATTTCAAGTTCTGATACCTTGGTTCATTTTCTTTTTGCACCAACTTAAAAGCTTGCTCTCTAGAAATATCGCCCTCCCTTATTTGGTTACTACGAAAAGTGTCGTGCTCTGTAAATCCTGCAACGGTCCTGTAAATATAGTTATAGAACGCTGCCGTTCCATCGCCTATCCGCCAGGTGGTCGAAGTATCTGAAGCCAACTCCCACTGGTACTCAGACTTTAACACTGAATCAATCTCATCTTCATTCCATTTATAAAAGTCAAATAGATGGTAATAATCGCTTTTTTTATTGAAGCTGCGATAATATTCTCCTTGAAGAGTATCAAACAATGAATTGTTGATATATCCTGGGTTCTTTAACATTTCGCTAAATCTTAGTTTTTGGTATT
>TARA_B110000003_G_scaffold87811_1_pt1 | contig 15844 bp, 17 predicted proteins | sample TARA_B110000003 | Tara Oceans TARA_B110000003 (sample SAMEA4396424) | marine metagenome | biome: Westerlies Biome; feature: [SRF] surface water layer (ENVO:00010504); material: water (ENVO:00002006), including particulate matter (ENVO:01000060) such as... | depth 5 m
TGAATCTTCAATATTAAAATCATAGATAATGTCAATTTCTTTAAATTTAAAATCTAAATTTGAATCAAGGTGTGACAGATTTTTTAAATTACCTGTTATTAGATTATCAACACCTATTACCTTATAATTTTTAGAAAGGAAAAAATCAGATAAATGTGACCCTATAAATCCAGCGGCTCCAGTGATTAAAACAGTTTTTTTCAATTAAATAAAATAAACGTAAAAATATGATTTTATATTATAAAAAATCAATTACTTTCATACTTATTATTTTTTTTTAAATATTGCAAATAAGTTTTGTTTTAAATAGTCTTGCAAATAACTTCTCTTTTGCAGTCTATTTAGAAAAGTACAATCACAATAATAAAGTTATTTATAATGTCAACGCTTCCCAGCGTTTATTTAAAATTTTCAAAAAATAGTTTATTAACAACTGGGTATTGAAGAAATTCTAGAGACGTTTTATTATAGAATTGGAGAGTTAAAAAAACATGATTCTTGGAGATTATGCTAAAGGAATGGATATTGGGTTAATTGAAATTTTAATTATTGGGTATAACATTAATGAAGAGTATTCGAACGAAATTTCTTCAAAAATTGAATTTAAAACAAAAAAATCTCTAATTATTTTTGAACCATACTATAATTTAAAATTCATTCAGCAATGAATGTTTATTGAAATTTATATATTTGTTAAAAAAAAAAAATCAATCAATTATATTAAATAAATTTGTATTTTAAATGTGACTTTTACAGCGAAGCTATGTTAAAAAACTAGAGAAGTGAGTTGATAGTTTATACAATTTTTATAATAATCACAATAATGTTAAACTACTTAAAAAAAATAAAATTATGAGAGTAGGAATTACTTTTTCCTCATTTGATCTTTTTCATGCAGGTCATGTCAAAATGCTCGAAGATGCAAAAAAACAATGTGATTTTTTAATTGTTGGTTTGCAATTAGATCCGTCTATTGAACGTAAGAAAAAAAATAAACCTTCACAAACTATTGTTGAAAGATATATTCAGCTTAAAGGTTCAAAGTTTGTCGATGAAATTGTTCCATATGTTTTAGAAAAAGATATTGAAGATATTTTAAGATCATTTGAAATTCATGTAAGGATTATTGGAGAAGAATATAAAAATGTTAATTTTTCTGGAAAAGACTACTGCCTTAAAAAGGGAATAGAAATATACTATAATGAAAGAGATCATCGGTTCTCTAGCTCAGACATTAAAATTAGGTTTAAAAACTTTTAATTTAAATCGAACTATTTATTTTATAATAGCTGTAAAACGAACCTTTATTTTAATTATACTTGCAACATATTTTAACAAATCATGAATAAAATTAAGATAGGAATTTTAGGAAACGGTTTTGTGGGAAATGCTATTAAATTAGTTTTTTCATCAAGCTACAAACTATTTGTTTATGATATAAATCCACAATTAAGTTTTGATAGTTTTGAAGAAGTTAATAATTGTGATTATGTTTTTGTTTGCGTTCCTACTCCAATGTCTAAAGATGGTTCACAAGATTTATCATATATTTTAAAAGTTTTTGAAAATTCTTCACAAAAACCAATTTACATAATAAAATCTACTATTATTCCAGGGACAACAGACGATTTGTTAAATAAATTTCCAAATATTAAAATTATTTTTTCTCCGGAGTTCTTAAGAGAAAAGCATGCTAAATCTGATATTTTAAATTTGAAGAGGGTTATTTTGGGTGGAGATTATGATTTAACAGAAAAAGTAAAAACAATTTTTTTGAATAGATTTAAGAATATTAAAATTATCCAAACTGATGCTAAAACATCTGAACTCATAAAATATATGAATAATTCTTTCTTAGCTACTAAAATTAGTTTTATGAATGAATTTAAGCTTCTCTGCAATAAGATTGATGCTAATTGGGAAGATACACTAAAAGGGTTTCTTTCTGATGATAGAATTGGTAATAGTCATGTAAATGTTCCAGGTCATGATGGAAAAAATGGTTATGGAGGATCTTGTTTCCCAAAAGATGTAAATGCAATAATTTCATTTTCCAAAAAACTTGATATTAAAATGAATATTATTGAAGCCGGATGGAAAACAAATTTAAATGTTAGACCTGAAAAAGACTGGGAAAATAATTATGGGAGGTCTGTCAGTTTTAAGAAATAAATATATATATAATAGATATGGATTTAAATAAAGTTAAAATTGGGGTAATTGGTCAAGGTTATGTCGGACTTCCTCTTGCTATAGAGTTTGGAAAAAAGTTTCAAACAGTTGGTTTTGATATAAATAAAAATAGAATTAAGGATTTGAAAAATTTTATAGATTTCACAAAAGAAGCAACAACCGAACAATTAAAAAGTGCTGAACATCTTGTTTTTAGTTCTGAACTTAATGACATTATTGAATGTAATATCTATATTGTTACAGTTCCAACTCCAATTGATCAATTTAATACTCCTGACTTAAAACCTTTAAAAATTGCTTCGGAAATGTTAGGAGACTTATTAAAAAAGGGAGATTTAGTTATTTATGAAAGTACTGTTTACCCTGGTTGTACTGAAGAGGTTTGTATCCCTATATTGCAAGACAAAAGTAAAATGATTCATAATAAAGATTTCTTTTGTGGATATTCACCTGAAAGAATTGTGCCAGGTGATAAAATAAACACCTTAACAAAGATAAAAAAAGTAACATCAGGATGTAATGCCGAAGTTGCTAATTTTGTTGATGATTTATATAAATCAATAATTACAGCGGGTACTTTTAAAGCATCCAGTATTAAAGTAGCTGAGGCTAGTAAAGCAATCGAAAATGCACAACGTGATTTAAATATTTCATTTGTTAATGAATTATCATTAATATTTGATAGAATTGGAATTGACACTCAAGATGTTTTAGACGCTGCAGGATCAAAATGGAATTTTTTAAAATACAAACCAGGCCTAGTTGGAGGACATTGTATAAGTGTAGATCCGTACTATTTGGCATATAAAGCTGAAAACTTAGGATACTATCCTGAGGTGATACTTAGTGGAAGACGTGTAAACGATAATATGAGTTCTTTTGTCGTAAATAAAATGATCAAAATGCTTATAAAATCTGGAAAACCAATATTTGGTTCAAAGATCTTAATAATGGGAGTAACGTTTAAAGAAAATTGTCCTGACATACGAAATTCCAAAATCTTTGATGTCATTAATGAACTTAATGAATTAGGATTAAATGTTGATGCTTACGATTACGAAGCCAATCCTAATGAAGTTTATGATGAATATGGCATTAAACTCATTGATAAAATTAATAATAGTTATGATGGAATTATTTTAGCTGTAGCACACAAAAATTTTGCCGATTTCGATTTCAAATCAATTAAAAAAGATAATAAAAGTATTATTTTTGATTTAAAAGGTTTTCTTACTAGAAATATAGTAGATTCAAGATTATAGAATAGATGAAAAAAATACAAATGGTTGATTTAAAAAGTCAATACAAAAGGATCAAAGATCAAATTGATACTGCAGTGATTCAGACGATCGAATCAACCAGTTTTATAAATGGTCCAATTGTAAAAGAATTTGCTAGTTCTTTAGAAAGTTATTTAGATATTAAGCATGTAATTCCTTGTGCCAACGGAACTGATGCTCTTCAAATAGCACTAATGGCCTTGTCTTTAAAGCCTGGTGATGAGGTTATTTGTCCTTCTTTTACCTATGTAGCAACTGCGGAAGTCATTTCTCTTTTGGGATTAAACCCTGTAATGACCGATGTAGATCCAGACACTTTTAATATAACTGCGGATATAATTAGGCCTCATATAACGCATAAGACAAAAGCAATTGTTCCTGTACACCTTTATGGGCAATCTTCGGACATGGAAGGTATTATGGATTTAGCTCAAGAATTTGGTTTGTATGTAATTGAAGACAATGCTCAAGCAATAGGAGCTAAATACACTTTTAATGATGGAACTGTAAAAAGTACAGGGACTATTGGTCATGTAGGTACTACTTCTTTTTTTCCATCGAAAAATCTAGGCTGCTATGGAGATGGGGGTGCAATGTTTACAAATGATGATGAAATTGCTAAAAACCTAAAAATGATAGCAAATCATGGTCAGGAAGTGCAGTATTATCACAAAGTTATAGGTTGTAATTCTAGATTAGATTCAATTCAAGCTGCAATTTTAAACATTAAATTAAATTATTTAGATAGTTATTCTTTTTCAAGAAATAAAATGGCTGAAAATTATGATGAAAATTTCTCTGAAATCCCAGAGTTATCGATACCCAAAAGGCAATACAATTCAACACATGTTTTTCACCAATACACATTAAAAATTATACCTGAATTAAGAAATTCTTTAATTGATTTTTTAAAAGAAAATAATATTCCTGTGATGATTTATTATCCAGTTCCACTCTATAAACAAAAAGCATTTAGTAGCTTTACAAATAGTGATTTTAAGATAGAAAATGTGGAACAACTCTGTAATACTGTTTTTTCATTACCTATTCATACTGAAATTGAAAATTCTTCCCAAGATTTCATTATTCAAAAAGTAAAAGAATTTTTTAATAATATATAAAATGGATTCAAAAAATTATTTTGTTCACGAAAGTTCCTATGTTGATGAGCCTTGTCATATTGGAAAAGAAACAAAGATTTGGCACTTTTCACATGTTATGAAAAATTCAGTAATTGGTGAAAATTGCAATATTGGTCAAAATGTTGTGATTTCACCTAATGTTCAACTAGGGAATAACGTTAAAATCCAGAACAATGTATCGTTATATACTGGAGTAGTTTGTGAAGATGACGTCTTTTTGGGTCCATCTATGGTTTTTACCAACGTAATAAATCCTAGAAGTGGCGTTGTTCGAAAAGATGAGTATATGAAGACTGTAGTCAAAAAAGGAGCATCTATTGGTGCTAATGCAACGATTGTATGTGGTAATAATATTGGAAGATATGCATTTATTGGAGCAGGAGCAGTAGTTACTAAAGAAGTTCCAGATTATGCATTAATAGTAGGTAATCCTGCTCGTAAAATTGGATGGATGAGCGAATTTGGAGAACGTTTACAGTTTAACAATGATGATATTGCACTCTGTAAAAAAACAGAATCAAAATATTTGCTTAAAAATAACACAGTAATTAAAATCAATGAATAAAAATTTTGCTCTTATTGGAGCTTCAGGTTATATTGCTCCAAGACATTTAAAAGCTATAAAAGAAACAAATAATAATCTTATTGCTGCTCTTGATCGTTTTGACAGTGTAGGTATTATTGATAGTTATTTCCCAAATGCTGATTTTTTTGTTGAACCAGAAATTTTTGATAGACATATTGAGAAATTAAAATTTGAAAATAATACCAACTTAGATTATATAAGCATATGCACACCAAATTATCTCCATGATTCACATATTAGAATGGCTCTTCGTAGAGAGGCTGATGCAATTTGTGAAAAACCCTTAGTTTTAAACCCTTGGAATTTAGATGCTCTTAAAAAGATGGAAAAAGAAACTGGACAAAGAGTTTGGAATATTCTTCAATTGAGATTACACGAAAGTATAATCAATCTCAAAAAAAAAATTGACGCTTCTCCAAAAGATAAGGTTTTTGATGTTGATCTTACTTATTTAACATCAAGAGGAAATTGGTATTATACCTCATGGAAAGGAGATCATTCTAAATCTGGCGGAATAGCTACTAATATTGGAGTGCATTTTTATGATATGTTATCGTGGGTTTTTGGAAGTGTAAAACAAAATACTGTACATATTCAAACCCATGATAGAGCCTCTGGATATTTAGAATTTGAAAGAGCAAGAGTTCGTTGGTTTTTATCAATTAACTATGATGTTTTGCCCGTTGAAATTAAATCAAAAGGACAAAGAACATTCAGATCTATTAAAGTAGATGGTGAAGAACTAGAGTTTAGTAAAGGATTTACAGATTTGCATACAAAAGTATACAAAGGAGTTCTTGAGGGAAATGGTTATGGTTTAGAGGATGCTAGACAAGCGATAGAAATAGTGCATAATATTAGAAAATCTAAACCGATAGGTTTGAAAGGTGAATATCATCCTTTCGCTGTTAAAGATTCTTCGAATCATCCTTTCTCAGTAAAATGATATTAGACAAACAAAATATTAAAGATTTATCATTTTTATCGTCGTCAGAGGGAATTGGATTAATAATTATTTTTTTAACATTACCAATAGTTACGAGAATTTATGATCCAGCTGATTTTGGTAATTTTGAAAAATATGTTGTTTTAGTTGGAATAATTGCGAATTTATGTCTTCTTAATTTTGAATTTAAGATATATGATTTTACATCTAAAAAAGATCAGACTCTATCTTTAATTACTTGTTTATCCTTTACTGTTTTTTTTTCTGCAATTTTTATTTGCTTTAGTTTATTACTAATAAACTTATACCCCACTGACTTAATATACTCATACGAAATTATTTTTTTAATTTTATTTTGGATTTTGTTTGTTTCATTAGCAAATATTACATTAAGTTATTTTAGTAGCTTGGGAAATTTTAAGGAATATTCGTTAATTAGACTTTTATCAAATATTGTTTTAATCGTTTCCCAAATTATATTTGGTTTATTTGGTTTTAAGTTTATTGGATTTATATATGCAATTATATTACAAAATATTTTTATTTCTTTTTTTGGAATTAAACCTATATATAATCAAATTAAAATTTTTATAAATGATTTTATTTTTAGTGATATTTTAAATCAAATTAAAAATAATAAGAACATTTTAATATTTACATTTCCTGGAAGTTTAATTAACAGATTAACTATTGCTTTGCCCATATTTTTTTTGTCTTCATTCAATCCTATTTTTTTGGGATATTATGCTTTTGGCAGTCAACTGCTTAACTATCCGTTAAAGCTTTTTAATGGTTTAGGTAATATGTATAAAAAAGAATTTAGTGATGAAATCAGACTTAATCAAACTTTTAATAAAACATTTATAAAGTATTTAAAAATTTTTTCAATTGTTTCTCTTGTTTTGTTGTTAGGAGTTTTTTTATTTTCAAGTTTTCTAGTTCCAATTTTGTTTGGTAAACAATGGACAGATTCTATACCCATAATGAAAATTTTAGTTTTAATGGTTAGTGTCAGATATATTGTTGCAGGTTTAAGTTCAGTTTTACTAATTGGAAACCTTCCAAAATATGATATTTTTTTTCAGTTAGCGTATTTATTATTTTCTTTTACCTCTATTTACATTGCGAAACAAATTTTCAACTCTTATAGTTCTGTAATATATGCATACGTAATTAGCTCTATAGTATTATATATATTTTATTTTTCCTTAATGAAGTATTTTTCAACTAAACAAATTAAATCCATAAATCCATAATAATGAATTACAAAGATGAAAATGTTATAAATCATAAGAATACTAATTTTTTACATCAACAACCTTACAGAGTATGCTCAAAAACAATTATGGATACGTCAGACATCAATATAAAATTTGATGAAAATGGAGTTTGTAACCATTTTTATATTTATGATAATTTTAAAAAAACAATGTTTGACAAAGATCCACATAAAATAATGATGGAAAGTGTAAATAAAATTAAGTCTGAAAGAAAAAATAATGAATATGATTGTATTTTAGGGATAAGTGGAGGTGTTGATAGTTCTTACCTAGCCCATTATGCTACAAAAGTTCTTGGATTTAAAGTTCTCCTTCTTCATATTGATACAGGTTGGAACTCAGATATAGCTGTTCAAAATATTAAAAATTTAGCTAAAAAACTTGATTTAGAACTTCATACCTATGTGTTGGATTGGGAGGTTATAAAAGATCTTCAAAGATCATTTTTTCTCTCAGGAGTTGCAAATTTAGATATTCCTCAAGATCATGCATTTTCCGCATGTATGTATAACGAAGCAAAAAAAAATAAAATTAATTATATTCTTAGCGGTGGTAATATGACATCAGAATCTATATTACCAAAATCTTATGGATATGATTCAAGTGATTCAAGACACTTATTGAACATTCATAAAAAATTTGGTAAAAAGAAACTAAAAAATTATCCTCTTTTTACTTTGTATAAAAGAATGTTTTATTATCCTATAATCAAATCAATCAAAACTTTTAGACCTTTAGATTATTTAGATTTTAACAAAGATGAGGCTAGAACTTTATTACAAAATGAGTATGGCTGGAAATCCTATGGGGGGAAACATTGTGAATCAAAATTTACAAAGTTTTTTCAGAATTATTATTTACCAACCAAATTCGGTTTTGATAAAAGAAAAGCTCATTTATCTAGTTTAATATCTTGTGGACAAATGACAAGAAACGATGCTATTAAAGAAATTGAAAAACCAATATATGATAAAGATGAGTTATTAATTGATAAAGAATATTTTATTAAGAAACTTGATTTAAGTCACTCCCAATATGAAGAAGTTATGAACTCAAAACCAAAGCTTCACAGCGAATATAAATCTTACAGTAAGTTGTATGACTTTTTAAAAGAAAATAAAAACATGTTTAATATTGTAAAAAAGTATTTAAATAAAATTTAGACTTTTTGTTTTATGAAAATTCTAATAAATAAAAATTTTTTATTGACACTTCTTTTAGTGTATAATAGCACCTACAGTTCAGTCATCGCTTTTTCCTATTATACTTTACTTTTTTCTTTAATAATATCGATTTTTATTTTTTTAAAAAATAAATTAAAAATTGACCCTCTTTTTTATAAGTTCACAATTTTATTTTTGCTTGTTAGTATTTATTTACTTGTAACTCTTCCATACTTTGATATTTTACTTACGGGATATAATTATTTAAAATTTTTATATGCTTATCTTTCAATAAAATTAATTGGGTCTAATTTTTTTAAAAATATAGTTAATATTGCATACTATGGATCAATTATATCTTTCCCTTTTTATATTCTACAATTAATAAATTATGACATAGCATTTAGCTTAGTTGGATTTTTTCAGAACAGTTTTGATTTTTTGTCCTGGAGAAATGATCAAATGGCTAATAATATAATATTTACAATTAATGGTGATGGAGCTCTAAGAAATAGTGGTTTTATGTGGGAACCAAAAGGATTTGCAAGCTTTGTAACAATAGCCATTATTTTTAGACTATTTATGAATAATCTAGTATTATATGATAAGAAAATAATAGTATTTGTTTTGGCAATAATATCCACCTTTTCTACAACTGGTATTTTAGTGCTTTTTTTGATTTTGACATTTTATTTCATTAATAAAAAAGCCTTAGTCTTGCTATCAATTTTTCCGATATTTTTAATTATTTCATATAGTATTTTTATTAATTCTGAAATTTTATATAAAAAGATATTATATGAAATATCACTTGAGAATGAGTATAAAATGTTGTTAGAAAAAAAAGATTACGAATCTGATGTTTATTCTTTAGGTAGAACAGGTTCTTTATTAGTTGATTTTAATGATTTTTTAAAAAAACCAATTTTTGGTTATGGATTTACCAGGGAAAATAGAACACAGAGTGCCTTTGTGAAATTAGTTAGAGTCAATGGATTTTCTGATTTATTAGCTGTTTATGGATTAGGAATTTTCCTTTTCTTCTACAGATACTATGTTTTTTTAAAGTTATTAAATACAAAAAATTATAAATTTTTAAGCATTATTTTGATCTCCATAATTTGTATATATTTTGCTTCTACTTTAACTGGACACCCATTTTGGACATCATTATTATTTTTAAGTTTAATTATTCCTAATAAACAAACTTTAACCAATTAAATAATTAAATTTGCAATTAACAAATTAAAAGATGAATAATAACATTCTGTGTTCAAAATGTATACTTGATACTACAATTGAAGAAATAGTGTTTGATTCAAATGGAGTATGTAATTATTGTCATACTCAGGAAATGATGGAAAATAAATTTCCACTTGGTCAAGAGGGAGATGCTACAGTCAATAAAATCGTTAATAAAATAAAAGAAAAAGGTAAAAATAAACAGTATGATTGTATAGTAGGAGTAAGTGGAGGAAGAGACAGTACTTATACTCTTTATAAGGCAGTGAAGCTTGGTCTTAGACCTTTGGCCGTCCATTTTGATAATGGATGGAATTCAGATATAGCAGTTAAAAATATTAACAACGCAACAAGAATATTAAATGTTGATTTGGAAACAATTGTAGCTGATTGGGAAGAATTCAAAGATTTACAAGTTTCGTTTCTAAAAGCTTCAGTCTCCGATGCAGAAGTTCCAACTGATTGGGTTATTTTTTCTATTTTATTTGAAACTGCGAAAAAAATTGGTGTAAAATACATTATTCATGGACATTCTTTTAGAACCGAAGGCTCAACACCATTAAGTTGGACATACATGGATGGTAAATATGTAAAGTCAGTCCATCGAATTTTTGGTAAGAAAAAAATCAAAAGTTTTCCAATCATGAATATGTTTTCTTTTTTTAAATATTCAATATTTTATAGAATCAAACAGATAAGATTACTCTATCATATTAGCTATGATGAAAAAAAAGTATTTAAATTGATGCAAGATGAACTAGGTTGGCAAGATTATGGTGGAAAACATTTTGAATCAGCATATACTTCCATTTTCCAATCTTACATTTTGATGAACAAATTTAATATTGATAAAAGAAAGTTACATCTTTCAGCTCTAATACGATGTAATCAAGTAACAAGAGATGAGGCTTTATTGAAAATTTCCTCTGACCCATTTGTTGGAGGTGAAAAACAAATCAAATTCACCGTTAAGAAACTTGGTTTAAAAATGTCAGAATTTCAAGATATAATGTCTTCTGAAGTTAAATCATATAAAGATTATCCAACATATTATTCTTTGATTAAAAAATTAGAAAAACTTATAAAGTTTGCAAATAAATTAAATTTGGTTCCAGATTCAGTAATCAATAAATACTTTTAATTTAAAATTTGAAAATTTTAATAATAGCATATCCGAGCTTAAAAAAAGATCCTAGACCTTATAGACAAATAAAGAACCTTTATAAGAATCATGAGTTACATTGTGTTGGTGACAGTGAATCTGGGCTTGAATTTTCTTTTTATAAACTAGAAAAATACAAATTCTATTTAGAAATTTTTAGAATTTTTCTTTTAAAGTTTGGTTTGTATGAACTTTATTATTGGGATAAGTTCAAGAAAAAAATATTAAATTCATTAAAAAATCAAGACTTTGATTTGGTAGTCGCACACGAAATTAGATTAGTTCCTTTGGCACTTAAAATAGCTAAAAACTCCCCTGTGATATTGGATGCTCATGAGTATTCTCCAAAGAATTTTGATGATAGTTGGTTGTGGAGATTTTTTATAAAAAAATATTATACTAAACTTTGTATCGATAACCTCCCAAAAGTTGATAAAGTTTTAACTGTTTCACCTGGAATAGTTGATGCTTATAAAAAAAATTTTAATACTCAAACAGTTTTAATTAAAAATGCATGCGAATATGCAGCAAATTTAATTCCTTCTAAATTGGACCCAGACTTAATAAAAATTATTCACCATGGAAATGTTAGTAGTTCAAGAAGATTGGAATTATTAATTGAAATGATGAAATATTTAGATAATACAAAATATCAGTTAAATTTAATGTTAGTTTCTGGTGCATCAACAAATTTTTACTTGAAAAAGTTAAAATATCAAGCAAAAAATTTGAACATAGTTTTTTTGAATCCTGTAAAAAGAGAAGAAATAGTCCCTTTTTGTAATCAATTTGACATTGGCGTCATATTTTTGCCACCAACTAATTTTAACTTAAAATATTGTTTAGCTAACAAATTTTTTGAAATGATACAATCGCGATTAGCACTGGCTATTGGTCCAGATATTGAAATGTCAAAGTATGTTAAAAAATATGAAATTGGAATGATAGCTAAAGATTGGTCAGCATTTTCATTAGCTAATATGATCAGATCTACGCCTTTATCAAAATTAATATACTACAAAGATCAAAGTAATAAGTATGCAAAAGACTTATCATCTATTAATGATAATCTAAATTTTATAGACTTGATTAATTCTTATAAAAATGCATAAAAAATTTAATAATTTATTAAACTTAATTTAATATGATAGTTGTAATTGATTATGGATTAGGTAATTTAAGATCTATATTGAAATCTTTTAAACCCCTTACCAATAATATAGTAGTTTCTTCAAAAAAAAAAGATATTGATAATGCAAGTAAAATAATTTTACCTGGTGTTGGTCACTTTAAAACAGCGATTAAGAATTTAAAAGCACTTAAACTAATTGATCCGCTAAATGATAACGTTTTGATTAAAAAAAAACCAGTATTAGGCATATGTCTAGGGATGCAAATCATGACCTCTTTTAGCGAAGAAGGCCTTGAAGATGGCTTAGGTTGGATTGATGGTAATGCTGCTGCTTTTAAAGTAAAGCTAAGAACTCCTCAGATCGGTTGGAATTCTGTTAAAATTTTAAAAAAAAATAAATTACTATCACCCAGTGATGTAATTTCAAATCGAAACGAATTTTTTTTTGTACACTCTTATTATGTTACACTCAATAACAAAAAAGACGGATTATTTGAGACTACTTATTCAACCAAAACATTTTATTCAGGTTTTTCAAAAGATAATATTTACGGCGTTCAATTTCATCCGGAAAAAAGTTATGACATAGGCAATAAATTAATTTCTAATTTTATAAAAAATGTTTAGACGAAGAAAAATTCCAGTTTTACTTTTAAAAGATCAAGGGTTAGTTAAAACTAAAAAATTTGTTAAAAAAAACGCAAAATACGTTGGAGATCCCTTAAATGCGGTAAAAATTTTTAACGATCTAAAAGCTGATGAATTAGTTTTTTTAGATATAGAAGCTTCTATTAATAATAAACCAATAAGTTATGATTTGGTAAAAGATATCGGAGATGAAGCTTTCATGCCCTTTGCAGTAGGTGGTGGTATCAATAATATTAAGCAAGTTGAAAAAATTTTAAAATTAGGAGCAGAAAGAGTAGTCATAAACACAAGCGCATTAATTAAAAAAAATTTTATAAGTCAACTGGTACAGGAGTTTGGATCTTCATCAATTATTGTTTCAGTTGATATTGAAAAGAATTTTTTTGGAACCTATAAAATATATCATACGTCTGGCAAAAAAAAATCAAAACTACCATTAGTTGAATACTTGAAATATATTGAAGATCAAGGCGCGGGAGAAATTTTTTTTCAATCAATGTCTAATGATGGAACTTATACGGGATATGACTTAAATTTAATAAAATATGTTTCAGAAAACACTACCATACCCATTGTCCCTTGCGGAGGGTGTTCTTCCTTTGAAAACTTCAATGATTTAGACTCATTTGATGGCATTAGTGGTTGTGCTGCAGGAAGTGTTTTTGTTTTTTACGGTCCTAGAAAAGCGGTTCTTATAAATTATCCTTAAAAATAAATTATGAAAATATTAATTGATATTGGTCATCCAGCTCATGTTCATTATTTTAAAAATTTCATATTTAAATCGATTGAAGATGGTCATAAAATTAAAATTATTGCAAGAGATAAGGAAGTTACTTTAGATCTTTTAAGTTTTTATAATTTAGATTTTGTAAATAGAGGAAAGGGAGGCATTTCTTTTTTTAATAAACTAATATATTTCCCATATGCTATATTCAAGTTTTTAGTGTATTCATGTCAATTTAAACCTGATTATTTTTTATCATTTGCTTCACCGTATCTGCCTGTTGTTTCTTGGTTTTTTAAAAAACCTTTAATCACTATTGATGATACTGAACATGATAAGTTAACACATACAATTTATAAACCATTTTCATCAATAATATTAACACCAACATATTTTCAAAAAGATTTAGGTGAAAAACATGTAAAAATTAATACAATTTTTGAACTGGGAAGTTTACATTCTGATATTTTTAAACCTAATACTGTATTTTTAGAAAAATTAAATCCAAGTAAGAAAAAATATGCATTAGTACGTTTTGTTGAATGGAATGCAACCCATGATTTAAATGAAAAAGGATTTTCCTCACAACTAAAAGAAAAAATTGTAAATGAATTATCTAAAGATTTAAAGGTTTTTATATCTTCAGAGGGATCGTTACCTGAAAATTTGGAAAAGTATAGATTAAAAATTTCTCCAGAACAGATTCATGATATTTTATTTGGTGCTGAAGTTTTTATTGGTGATTCGGGAACAATGACCGTAGAAGCTGCATTGCTTGGAACACCATCTATAATGTTCTCATCAACTGCAAAAAAATTAGGGAATTTTATTTCTTTAAGAGATGAATATTCTTTGTTAATTCTATGTGATCAAGATAGAGATTTATTAAAATTGACAAAAGATTTAATTAAAAATAAAAATTATAAAGACCTTTGGCAAATGAGATCTAAAAAATTTATGACTTCCAAAATTAATTTTAGTGAATTTTTAATATGGTTTTTTAATGATTTTGATAAAAATTTAGATATTTTACTAAAAAAGAAAAATATTGAAAATATTAAGTTTTAATATTATTTAAATGAAAAAAACTAAAATAGAACTTAATAAAACAGAAAAATTAATCTTTAACAAAGTCAACTCGAATTTAGAAACACTAAATTTTTTAAATAAACATTTTGATTTTAAAGCAAAGAAAAATCTTTTCTTATCCTCTCCAAACAATAATAGGGATTATTTGGAAAATAAATGTGATCAAATCTTAAGTTTTAAAAAGATAAATGACGAAAAATTTATAAATAAATTTTTTCAAAAAGTTAATAGTAAATTACCATATTCTGGAATTTTTTATGGTTTTGTAGAAACTCAACCAAACAGAAAAGAATATTTAATAAAAAAATATCCAATATTTTTAAATTATATTATTTATCTATTTGATCTTATTTTTAATAGAATTTTACCTAGGCTATATTTAACTAAGAATATTTTTTTTTTAATAACCAATAATAAAAATAAAGTAATTTCAAAAGCTGAAACTTTAGGCAGGTTGTATGCTTGTGGATTTGAAATTATTGATGAACTTGAGCATGAAGGCTTTTATAACTTTATTGTAAAAAAAATAAAAGAGCCTGTTATTGATAAAAATCCAACTTATGGCGCAATAATAAGCTTGTTAAGAATTGGAAAAGATAATAAAAAATTTAATGTTTATAAGTTAAGAACAATGCATCCTTATTCTGAATATCTTCAAGAATATATTTATAATAAGAATAAATTACAAACTGGAGGTAAAATTAATAATGATTTTAGAATTTCTAGTGAAGGTAGACTTTTAAGAAAATTTTGGATTGATGAACTTCCTATGGTTTATAATTTTATTAAAGGAGATCTAAAATTAGTTGGAGTTAGACCGCTAAGCATACATTATTTTAATATATATAGTAAAGACTTACAAAAATTAAGAACTCAATTTAAGCCAGGTCTTATTCCTCCATTTTATGCTGATTTACCAAAAACTATGGATGAAATTATGGAATCTGAATTAAAATATTTGAATTTATGTAATAAGTCATTAATTATGACAGATTTTAAATATTTTTTTCTCGCATTAAAAAATATTTTTTTTAAGGGTGCTAGAAGTAAATGATTGTATATAATTAAAAATTCATAAATTTATATTGTGAAGGGAATAATTTTAGCTGGTGGCTCTGGGTCAAGACTTTATCCTATAACAAAAGGCACGTCAAAGCAACTTTTATCGATTTACGATAAGCCAATGATCTATTACCCCTTATCTGTATTAATGCTTTCAGGAATAAAAGATATTTTAATTATTTCTAATCCAGA
>TARA_B110000003_G_scaffold107457_1_pt1 | contig 15825 bp, 12 predicted proteins | sample TARA_B110000003 | Tara Oceans TARA_B110000003 (sample SAMEA4396424) | marine metagenome | biome: Westerlies Biome; feature: [SRF] surface water layer (ENVO:00010504); material: water (ENVO:00002006), including particulate matter (ENVO:01000060) such as... | depth 5 m
GCCATGAGAAAGAGACTGAACGCTATCTTTCCAATGCAAATCGGAAGTAATGCTCCAAGCAACTTGGACTCCAAAGTAAGTCATAGTATTAAGTCCAATTCTAACATTGTTATCAAGATCAGGCCAATTAAGGATAACGTCAGCACCTATACCAACATTACCATTTCCTGTAGTGTTGGTATACATCGTAGCATCTCCAATACAAACATTTCTACTTCCTGTTGTATTCGATCTAAGTGCTTGGGTGCCTATAGCAACATTATCATTTCCTGTGGTATTAAGACGCAATGCTCTATATCCAACAGCAGTATTATTATTGCCCAAAGTATTGGCCAACAATGCAGACCCTCCTAAAGCAGAGTTATTATCACCACTTGTATTAGCTTTAAGGGCAGAATGGCCTGCAGCCGTATTATTGTTTGACCCCGATCCGGAAGCCATAAGAGCGTAAGCCCCTACTGCTGTGTTTTTGATGCCTCCAGCTGCGTTTTCCATAGCCTTATAACCAACGGCAACCGTTTCAGTAGTTCCAGAACCAGACGTAAGAACATCGTGTCCTATCAAAACCGATTTAGTCGCTTGAGTTCCTGTGTTTCCTATATAAACAGATTGGTTAGTATTTATAGCTCGAAGAAGATTGCCATCAATTTCAAAGTTAGTTTGGCCAGCAGTAGTAAACTGAATAATATCGTTGTCACTACCATTATCTACCCTCACCCTAGTATCACCATCGCCATCTACAATTTCTGTTATAGAGGAGGAGTTAGTTATTTTCTTCCAAATACTCCCATCATTTTCATAATGTGCATCCTCACTTTCAACAAAAACAATTTGACCAGCCAAGGGAGAGACAATAGCGTTAAGAGTTGTTATATCAGTAACGTTATGAAATCGAATGAGTTGTTTAGAGTCTTGAGCGCTAACACACAAAAATAAGGTGCTAAAAAGAAGTATTATAATGTTTTTCATGATAATGGATTTAATGATACTAAAACAATAATTATTTTAATTGATCTATTTTATTTTGTAATGCCAGTAATCTTTTTTTGGTTTCTTCCATCTCAGTTTCGTGAGAATCAAACTCTATTTCGTACGATTCTAGAGCTAGCTGCTGCTCTTTAATGGCGTTTATAGTAATCCCGATAAAGTCATTGTATCGAACTTCAAACAATCCTTTATCAGTTTTAGTCAAAAAACCCTGATCGTGATAACCAACTTTTCTTAAGGCTAACTCTAATTCTTGAGCTATGAAGCCAAATTCTCTTTTTCTCTCAAATGCTCCTTTTCGTAAATAACTCACCGGTCGCAATTCTTTAATTAAATCTAAACCATAAGCAAGAGACTGTACGCTATCTTTCCAATGTAAATCAGATGTAATAGACCAAGCAACTTGAACAAAAGCATAAGTTATGCTATCATTTCCTATTCTGACTTGAGCATCATCACTAGCAACAGGAACTTGGGCATCAAAGCCTATGGCTATATTATAACTCGATGTAGTAATAGTTTTTAAAGCATCTCCTCCTATTGCAATATTATAATCTCCTGAAATATTATTATACAATGCTTTATATCCAACGCCAAGGTTATAATCGCCAGTATTAGAAAACAATGCAAATGAACCTATGGCAGAATTATAAACTACACTAGAATTATTAATGGGCATTGCCTCAGCTCCAAAAGCAATATTGTATTGGCATCGATAACAATTAATAAGTGTTTTATAACCAACTGCTGTATTGTATATTGGCTCATGATCAACACCAGTATTAGGATCAGTCGAGGGTCCTCTCATAGAGTAAGCGCCTATAGCTACATTGTAATCAGAATTTTCTGCATATTTCATAGCTTCAAATCCAATACCAATACTACGTTCGTCATTAATATTATATTCAGAATGAGCATCGTGCCCTAATAAAATAGATCCCTTTACTCCGGTTCCTGTTTCTCCAATTAAAACAGGATTTATAGATAGAGAATTATCAACCCTAAAAAGAGGTCCCTCCATTTTAAAATTAATCGACCCGTCGTTAAACTGTATAATATCATTATCACTACCATTATCTACACTTAGTTTAGTGTCAGAGTCTAAATCAATAATTTGATTGGAAGTGGAAGAAGTAGAACTGCTAAATGCTTTCCAAATAGTGCCATCGTACTGATAAGTTAATTTAATATCGTTAACAAAAACCATTTGACCAGCCAAGGGTAATAAAATATTATTAAGAGCTGTTAGATTAGCAACATTATGGACTTTAACAAGTTGTTGCGAGACTTGTGCATTTAAACATAAGCAGCAAATGCTAAAGAGAAGTAATAAAGTATTTTTCATAGTAAACTATTAGTTTAATTGTAAAATATCTAATGCTTAGACAAATTACAAATTGGATAAAATATTATTTTTTGACTGTCCCTATTTGACTTTCGAGCAGGAGCAATGTTTTGTTCATTTGTGCCATTTCTTTTTTATAATTTCCTATTTTTTCTTGCTGATAAGTTATGGTTTGCTCTTGTTCTTTAATGGCGTTTATAGCTATTCCGATAAAATCGTTGTATCGAACTTCAAAAAGTCCCTCATCGGTTTTAGTCAAAAAACCCTGATCATGATAACCTACTTTTGCCAGTGCTACTTCTAATTCTTGAGCAATAAAGCCAACTTCTCTTTTTTTCTGAAATGATCCTTTTCGCAAATAATTGACCGGGCGCAATTCTTTAATTAAATTCAAACCATAAGCTAAAGACTGAACGCTGTCTTTCCAGTGTAAATCGGAAGAAGTATTCCAAGCAACTTGAATGCCAGCGTAATTAGTAATAGAAGGGCCATTAGCACCAATTTTACATTGGTTATCTAAACTCAAACTAGGAACGCTAGCTCCAAAGCCTATACCAATGTTATTGCTTTGATTTATTGAGTTAAGCGCTTCATGTCCCAATGCAATATTAGAACCTCCTCCAGTATTATCGTTAAGGGTATTAAAAGGAGCTGCAACATTTTTATCGCCATAATTTGTGTTTATTAAACAATTAAAACCAAATGCAACATTCCCACTCGCTCCCATAGCCTTTCGAACTAATTTATAACCCATAGATGTATTCATATCGGAATGAGCTACAGTTTCACTACCATCAAGAGGATAACCAAAATTTTCAGCACCTAAAGATGTATTGAAATCACCGCCTTTAGAAAATTTTGTATACATAAAATTACCTACATGTGTATTAGATTGAGCACTAACTGATGCGTTACGTAACGTATTCCCCCCAACAGCAACATTCTCATCAAAATCAACAGATGAGCTAGCAAGTCCAAGGCTTCCTTCATAAGATATTATAACCGATTTAGTTGAGGTGACCCCAGGATTTCCTATAAAAACAGATTCCTGAGTATTTAAAAATTTAAAAAGAGTTCCGTCGATTTCATGATTAATCACTCCCTGGTTACTAAACTGAATAATATCATTGTCATTACCATCGTCAACCTTTATCCAAGTATCAGAATCGCCATCTATAATTTCAGAAATAGCAGAATTGGGAGCTAAAAGCTTCCAAATAGTACCATCGTATTGATAGGTTCTTGTTTGGTCTATAACGTAAGCCAATTGACCAGCTGATGGGCCAGATATATTATTTAGCGTTGCTAGATTAGCAACATTGTTAATGCGTATAAGTTGCTGAGAGACTTGGGCCTTAGCACACAAGCATAGGGCACTAAAAAGAATTAGTAAAATGTTTTTCATAAACAAACTATTTAATTTAATTAAAAACAGTTAGGGCTTAAAGTAAATGCTAAGTTAAGAAAAAATAGTTACTTTGTTTTTTCTTGCATTATTAACCATGTTTTTTTCAATTCTAGCATATCTTTTTGAAGGTCTTCTATGATTTGCTGTTGATTGTCGTTAGTTTTTTGTTGGCTTTCTAAAAATTGTTGTTGACTTTCTATCGTTTGCTGTTGTTCTTTTATAGCGTTTATAGCAATTCCGATAAAGTCGTTGTAGCGAACCTCGAAATACCCACTATCGGTTTTAGTCAGAAAACCCTGATCGTGATAGCCTACTTTTCTTAATGCTACTTCTAATTCTTGAGCGATAAATCCAATTTCTCTTTTATTGTGGAATGCCCCTTTTCGCAAATAATTGACCGGGCGCAACTCTTTAATTAAATTTAAACCGTATGCTAAAGTCTGAACGCTATCTTTCCAATGCAAATCGGAAGAATAAGTCCAGGCTATTTGTATAGCAGCGTAATCAATAGCGCTATTTCCAATTCTAACTCGGTTGCTATTACCTGCACCAACATTGGCTCCTTGACCTATCCCAATATTATTAGACCCATTAGAACCTAGTGCACCACTTCCCACGGCAGTGTTATTACTCCCCGTTGTGTTAGAGAATAACGCGTTTCTTCCTAGAACAGTATTATTACTCCCCGTTGTGTTAGAGTACAAAGCGTCTGTTCCAATAGCAACGTTATGGGCTCCTATTGTGTTAGTTCGCATTGCTGTTCTGCCTAAGGAAGTGTTATTGTGTCCTGTTGTATTTAAACGCAGAGCATTTGTCCCTATGGCAACGTTATCAGTTCCTGTTGAATTAGTAAGCAGCGCTGACCTTCCCACAGCTGTGTTATTGCCTCCTGTTGTATTAGAGAATAATGCTTCTACCCCTAAAGCTGTGTTATGGGTTCCTGTGGTGTTAAGGTTTAGGGCGTTTCTTCCTACAGAAGTATTAAAGCTTCCTGTTGTATTAAAGTATTAGGCGTATCTTCCTAGAGCAACATTACTACTTCCTGTTGTATTAGAGCGTAAGGCTTCTCTTCCTGCAGCAGTGTTATCGGATCCGGTTGTATTTAAACGCAAGGCGCCTATTCCTGAAGCTACATTATTCGACCCTGTTGTATTAGATGTTAATGAATATGGCCCTACAGCAGTGTTATTACCTCCTGTTGTATTACGACGCAAAGCATCTCTTCCTACAGCAACATTAAAAGCTCCTGTAGTATTAGAGTATAATGAAACTGCACCTACAGCAGTGTTATTAGCTCCTGTTGTGTTAGTTCGCATTGCTAGTACACCAATAGCAACATTATTAGCTCCTGTTGTGTTAGATGTTAATGAAGATAGCCCTAAAGCAGTGTTCTGTACTCCTGTTGTGTTAGTACGCAAGGCATCTCTTCCTACAGCAACATTATCAAATCCTATTGTATTTGAGAATAGCGCTGATCTTCCTAGGGCAATGTTATTGCTTCCTGTTTCATTTAAGCGCAAGGCATCTCTTCCAACAGCAACATTATTAGTTCCTGTTGTGTTAGATGTTAATGAAGATGGCCCTAAAGCAGTGTTATAACTTCCTGTTGTATTATCTCTTAAAGATTCGAAACCTAAAGCAACATTACTATTGCCAACAGTGTTATTTTTCAAAGGCCTTACTCCTAATGCTACATTATAATAACCAATAGTATTGCTTTGTAAAGACTCATCCCCTAAAGCAACGTTATTATAGCCGGTAGTATTGAACTCTAGACATTCAAGACCTAAAGCGATATTAAAATTTCCTGAGGTATTGTCCTGTAAAGATTCGAAACCTAAAGCAATGTTATAATTTCCTGATGTATTAATATGCAAGGCTTGTCTCCCAATAGCAATATTTTGAATGCCAGAAGTATTATTAGTTAAGGAAGAATTTCCAATAGCAATGTTGTTCCGACCAGTGGTATTGAAGTATAGTGAACTAGCTCCTAAAGCAATATTATTTTCTCCTGTGGTATTATAATATAGGATATCCCTACCAATTCCAATATTATTTTCTCCTGTTGTGTTAGAGTTCAAGCAATAGGAACCTACAGCAACATTGTGTGACCCTGTTGTATTAGAGCTCAAAGAAAAAGAACCTACAGCAGTATTAAATTCACCACTAGTTATCCTTCTTAATGAATAAGCACCTATTGCCGTATTGTCAGAGCCAGTTGTTCCGTATTGCATGGCTCGGTAACCTATGGCAACAACTGCATCAGCACCGTTACCCGACAAAAGAACCGAATCTCCTATTAAAACCGAATTAGTAGCTGAGTTGCCTGAGTTTCCTATAAAAGCAGAATGAAGAGGGTTGGTAAGTCGAAGAAGAGTTCCGTCTATTTCAAAATTAGTCTGGCCCCCAGTAGTAAACTCAATAACGTCATTATCATTGCCATCGTCAACCCTTACCCAAGTATCAGAATCACCATCAATAATTTCAAAAGAAGTACCTAACGAACTCCATTGGGTACCATCGTATTGATAAATCGATGCCTTATCGACAACAAAAACAATCTGGCCAGACATGGGAGAGGCTATACTAATAAGTGTAGCTAAGTCGGCCACATTATGAACTCGAATAAATTGTTGGGATAGTTGCCCATGTGCAAAAAAGCACCAAAGGGTAAATGTAAGTAGTAAAAAGTTTTTCATGGCAATTATTAACTGATTAAACGATCAATACAGATAATTATTATATGGGAAGCGTTTGGCATGAATTTGCTTGGCGGTATCGTATAATAATTTTCTAAACGAATCGAAATTTTCTTTCTCTGTAGCAGAGATAAACATAGTCGGACTATCTTTTGCCATCCATGTTTTTTTCCAGTCATCTAACGAATGGTTAGCCCTAGTAACAGGTGTAAGGTCGTCTTCGTCTTTTTTATCGAAAGTAAAAGCATCTACTTTATTAAAAACTAAAACAGTAGGCTTATCTGTGGCCTCAATTTCGGCAAGGGTAGACGTTACAATTTCTATTTGCTCTTCAAAATTAGGGTGAGAAATATCTACTACGTGTAGCAAAATGTCTGCTTCCCTAACCTCGTCTAAAGTAGATTTAAAACTTTCTACCAATTGATGAGGCAATTTTCTAATAAAGCCAACTGTATCCGACAACAAAAAAGGTAAATTTTCTATCACTACTTTACGAACAGTAGTGTCAAGAGTTGCAAATAATTTATTTTCGGCAAATACTTCTGACTTAGATAAGCAGTTCATAATCGTAGACTTACCAACATTGGTATAGCCAACAAGTGCTACTCTTACCATTGCTCCTCTATTGCCTCTCTGTACTGCTTTTTGTTTGTCAATCTGAACCAGCTTTTCTTTAAGCAATGCTATTTTTTGCTGTATAATTCGTCTGTCTGTTTCGATCTGAGTCTCTCCAGGCCCTCTCATTCCAATACCCCCTTTTTGACGCTCCAAGTGAGTCCACATTCGAGTCAGTCTAGGAAGTAAATATTGGTATTGAGCAAGCTCCACCTGTACTTTTGAGTGAGCTGTTCTGGCTCTAGAAGCAAAAATGTCAAGGATAAGATTACTCCTATCTAAAATTTTGCACTCTAATACTTTTTCTAAATTTCGAAGTTGAGATGGGCCAAGCTCATCATCAAAAATAACGAGTTTAATATCGTTGGCGTTTATGTAGCTTTTTATTTCGTCTAGCTTACCAGTACCAATAAATGTTTTGGGATTAGCGTAAGGTAGTTTTTGTAAAAAATGTTTTACTGGTTTAGCTCCAGCAGTATGGGCAAGAAAATCGAGCTCCTCTAAATATTCTTTAGATTTTTCCTCGTTCTGCTGAGGAGTAATAATGCCCACCAAAACAGCATCTTCGTGCTCTATTTTCGAATCTATATTATTACCCATCTAGGAAGGTGAAGAGTCAAACATTCTTAGAGCAGACCAGCTATCTGGCAAGCAAAAAATAATGCTGGCAAGAGCCAAAATAAATAATATAAAGACGGTTCTGTTCATCGAACTATCTTCTGTTTTCTTAGATTTTGATCGGGCAATAGTAACTAAAACCAAAGCTATAGTCATCATTAATGGATGCTCTAAAGCATACAAACGATCCATAGAGTTAGACATAGCATCGCCAATGTTTTTAACCATAGGACTAACAAAGTATAAAATTAAACCAACAGTCCATTGCAGGTGAAGAAGAATCATAGCAAACAAAACTGCTTTTTTTCTTTTTGCATCAAAGGGTGTTTTATTAAAAATACCCATTAGACTGAGCACTAATACTACTAGTATTGCTACAAATAATAAATAAGGCAAACTGCTATGCAAATGTTTTAATCCTACGTACATAAAAATATTTTTAACAAATGTAAAGAATCTAATTGATAACTTACATTGGTATTTTGTATTTTCATACCCTCAAAATTAGCACTATAATGAAACTAAAATTATTCCTCTTATCCTTTGTTTTTGGCCTTGTCAACATTAGTACAGCACAAGAAACCTTCCCTAGCAATGGTGTAAAAAATAACTTTGAAGAAGTCCATGCGTTTATAAATGCAACTCTTGTTATTTCTCCTCAACAGACTCTAGAAAATGGAGTCCTTATCGTTCAAGGTGACCGAATAATAAGAGCCGATAACGATACTAGCCTAGAAATTCCTAGCGGAGCAATCGTTCACGATCTTCAATCGAAATTTATTTATCCTTCTTTTATCGACCTTCATACTAGCTACGGAATCGATAATGAAAAGCGCAGCCCTTGGAAGCCACAACCCCAATACCAAAGCAATACTGGCTCTGGAGCAGGATGGAACCAGGCTATACGGCCACAAACAAACAGCAAAAACCTTTTTAATATAAACCCTGACCAATCCAAAGCATTTAGAGCAAGCGGATTTGGAACTGTTTTAACCCACTATAATGACGGAATTGCTAGAGGAAGTGGCCTGCTTACCACCCTTAACGACCAGAACGAAAACAAAAGCGTACTGATCAGTAAAGCAAGTGCTCATTATTCTGTAAACAAGGGTAGTTCGAGACAAAAATTCCCGAGTTCTTTAATGGGAACTTTAGCCCTTATCAACCAAACTTACCTCGATGCCGAATGGTATAGCCAAAACAATATTCCCGTATATAACCGCTCTTTAGAAGCTTGGAACGAACTACAAGACCTTCCACAAGTATTCGAAGTAAACGACAAGCTAGACATCCAACGTATCTGGAAAATTGCTGACGAATTTGAAAAAGACTACATCATTATCGGCAATGGAGATGAGTACCAACGAACGGACTTTTTAAAAGAAAGCGGTTTTGCAGTAGTAGTCCCTATTGACTTTCCTAGTCCTTATGACGTAACCCTTCCCGACGCTGCCTCTATGGTTAGCTTGCAAAAAATGAAGCATTGGGAAATGGCGCCTAGCAACCCTGCTATTTTAGTAGAAGAAGGTATTTTTATGTGCTTAAGTACTAGCGAGCTAAAGAAGAAAAGCGACTTCTTAACCAACTTAAGAAAAGCCGTTACTTTCGGATTAGATAAAAGCGATGCTCTAGCAGCATTGACGACCAACCCTGCCGAATTAATGGAAGCATCGCAAATGCTAGGAACTCTTGAAAAAGGAAAACTAGCTAACTTTATTGTTTGTTCCGATGATATTTTTCTAAAAGGAAACATCCTTTCTAACTGGGTACAAGGCCAACAATACACCGTTAAATCTGAAGTAGACTTAGACGCTAGAGGAACCTATGTAAGCGCTACTAATGATACAATTATCATTTTTGGTTCTCTAGAATCGCACAAAGCCAAAATGGTACAAGATTCTACTACTACCAAAATGAAATTTCAAAAAGAAGGGCCTCACCTAACTTTTAACTTCGACAAAGATGGTATCTATTCCATTCATACTCTTTTCGCTAAGGAAAAGCTAGAAGGTGAAATATTCTTACCTAACGGAGATGTCGAAAAATGGACAGCCAACCGAATAGAAAAAGAAGAAGAAAAAGAAGAGGAGGAAGAAGAAGAAAAAGAAGATACTGAAATAGGAAAACTGTGGTTCCCTAATATGGGTTACGGATGGGAAAGCCCTCTTTCTACTCAAAATTCGCTTTTTAAAGGAGCTACTATCTGGACTAACGAAGCTTTAGGAATAGCCGAAAATACTGATCTTGCTATCTCAAACGGGAAAATTATTGCTATCGGCCCTAACCTAATTGGGGAGGAAATATTTTCTAAAGAAGCATTCACTACTATCGATGCTACAGGCAAACACCTAACAAGCGGAATTATAGACGAACACTCCCACATTGCTATTAGCAGAGGAGTAAACGAAGGAAGCCAAGCTAGTAGTGCCGAAGTAAGCATACAGAATGTGGTTAACTCCGACGATGTAAACATTTACCGCCAACTATCAGGTGGAGTTACTACTGCTCAATTATTACACGGATCAGCAAACCCAATTGGTGGCCAATCGGCACTTATAAAGCTAAGATGGGGTTCTAGTCCACAACAAATGCTATTCGAAGATGCAGACGGGTTTATAAAGTTTGCACTAGGAGAAAACGTAAAACAAGCCAACTGGGGAGATTTCGAACGCATCCGTTTCCCACAAACCAGAATGGGGGTAGAACAGGTTTATTACGACCATTTCTTAAGAGCAAAAGCATACGAAAAAGAATGGATTAATTACAACTCTTTATCGTCTTCGGCAAAAAGAAGCGCACTGGCTCCAAGAGAAGATTTAGAAATGAATACACTAGTAGAAATTTTAAACTCTGAAAGGTTTATTACCTGTCACTCTTACGTACAGTCGGAAATAAATATGTTAATGCACGTAGGTGATTCTATGGGTTTTACCGTAAACACTTTCACCCATATTTTGGAAGGATATAAAGTAGCCGACAAAATGAAAATTCACGGAGCAGGAGCTTCTACATTTTCGGACTGGTGGGCCTATAAGTTTGAAGTAAACGATGCTATCCCTTACAATGCCGCAATATTGGCAGAAATGGGTATTGTTACTGCAATAAACTCCGATGATGCTGAGATGGCAAGAAGGCTTAACCAAGAAGCTGCCAAAGTAGTTAAGTACGGAAATATGAGCCAAGAAGAAGCTTGGAAAACGGTGACTCTTAACCCAGCAAAATTATTGCACATAGACAATCGCGTAGGTTCTATAAAAGAAGGAAAAGATGCAGACATCGTTTTGTGGTCACACAATCCTCTTTCGGTTTATGCTAAAGTAGAACAGACTTACGTAGACGGAAAATTATATTTCGACATCGTCCAAGACAAGGTTCTGCAACAAAGAAACAAAGACGAAAGAGCTCGACTAATTCAGAAAATGTTAGTCGAAAAAGAAAACGGCGTTCCTACCCAAGAGGTAAAAGTCGAAAAACAAAAATTATACCATTGTGACTCCATTGAAGGCGAAGAACACGATCACGGACACAACCACTAACAAACAACAATTATGAAATATTTTATCCAACTATTACTAATTTTACCTGTAGCAGCTTTTGCTCAGAAAACCCTGTTTTTGGGTGCGGTTGCTCATTTAGGAAACGGACAAAAAATAGAATCGTCGGCTATTTCTATAGAAAATGGTACGTTCGATTTTGTGGTTGATGCTACCTCTATCCGTATCAATCCCAACGATTTTGACACCATCATCCATGTATATAACCACCACGCATACCCTACTTTTATTTCTACAAATACTACCTTAGGAATAAGCGAAATATCTGCAGTAAGAGCATCCAACGACTTTAACGAAACAGGAAACTTCAAGCCCCACGTAAGGTCCTTAATCGCCTTCAATGCTGAGAGTAAAATTATCCCTACCATTCGTACTAATGGGGTTTTATTGGCGCAGGTTAGTCCACAAGGCGGAACCATAAGCGGTACTTCATCGGTAATGAAATTAGATGGCTGGAACTGGGAAGATGCAGCTCAAAAACAAGACGACGGGATACACCTCAACTGGCCAAGTTATTTTAGACAAACAGGCTGGTGGGCAGAACCGGGAGACATCGTAAAAACCGACAACTACACCAAAAAAACACTGGAGCTAAAGCAATACCTTGTTAAAGCCCAAGCCTATTACAAGAGCAACTCTTCTAAAGTAGACATCGAAATGGAAGCTATGACAGGTATTTTTGATGGCACCAAACACGTCTACATCCATGCCAATCTAAAGAGAGAAATGATGGATGCTGTTTTGATGGCTCAAGAGTTTGATCTAAAAACAATTGTTATTGTAGGAGCAAAAGAAGCACACCTAATAAGCGACTTCCTTTCTCAAAACAATATCATGGTTTTACTAGATAGAATCCACCGACTACCACGTACTCAAGACGAAGACGTTTACTTGCCTTACAAACAAGCAGCTTTGCTAGACCAAGCAGGAATAAAGTTTGGCTTTTGCTACCAAGGAGATATGGAAGCGATGGGACAAAGAAACTTGCCTTTCTCTGCCGGAACTGCAGTAGCTTACGGGCTAGATTACGAAAAGGCGGTATCGGCACTTAGCCTTAACATTGCTCAAATGTTGGGTATCGACAAAGAGGTAGGGTCTTTAGAAAGTGGTAAAGAAGCAACCTTCTTTATCTCGGAAGGAGATGCTTTAGATATGATGGGTAATAAAGTGGTAAGGGCGTACATTCAGGGTAAGAGTGTAGATCTAGACAACCACCAAAAACAACTCGATCGTAAGTACAGAAAAAAATACGGACTAGAAGTAAACTAGTAACCTACTTTCGTTCGTACTCTATTTAAAACCTCATCGGCAATTACTTTGGCTTTTTGAGCCCCTTTTTGCAATTCTGCTTCTATTAAATCAGGATTGCTCATAAAGTGGTCAAACTTGGTTCTTTGCTCTCCAAAGCGTTCCATAATACATTCGAAAAGCGCTTGTTTGGCATGGCCATAACCATAATTACCAGCTAAGTATTTTGCTTTCATCTCTTGGCATTGCTCCTGTGTAGCCAACAAACGGTAAAGGCTATATACATTACAGCTCTCTGGCTCTTTAACCTCTTCCAGTCCTTTGCTATCGGTTTGGATAGACATAATTTGCTTGCGCAACTTTTTCTCAGGCAAGAAAATATCGATGAAGTTGTTATACGATTTGCTCATCTTCTGACCATCGGTTCCCGGAATTGTCATTACTCTTTTATCAATTTTAACTTCAGGCAAAACAAAGGTATCGCCATAAACATGGTTAAAAGCCCCAGCAATATCTCTAGTCATTTCTAGGTGCTGGCCTTGGTCTTTTCCTACAGGAATAATTTGGGCGTCGTAGAGCAAAATATCGGCAGCCATTAGTACTGGGTAAGTAAACAAACCGGAGTTTACATCCGACAAACGATCGGACTTATCTTTAAAAGAATGGGCGTTTTTAAGCATCGGAAAAGGAGTAAAACAATTCAAAAACCAAGTCAGTTCGCATACCTGACTGACATCGGACTGGCGATAAAAAATATTATTATCGGTATCGAAACCAAAAGCCAACCATGTAGCAGCCGTTGCCAAAGTATTATTTTTAAGGGTTTGAGGGTCTCTAACAGTGGTTAAAGAGTGAAAATCTGCAATAAAAAACAGACTCTGATTGTCCGGATTTTTAGATAATTCGATTGCAGGAACAATCGCACCCAAAATATTTCCTAGGTGAGGAATGCCCGTACTCTGAATGCCTGTTAAAACTCTTGCCATAATAATATTGGTATAAATGAATGGTAAAAATAAGAATTGCATTAAATAAGTCGCCTATTTAATTATTTTTGTTTGATAAATGAAAACCCTAAAAAGCATACTAAGTTTAATTTGGAGAACGTGGTTTCTAATCACTTTTGTTGTCCCTTATCTGCTTACATTGCCTTTTACGCTCTTGCTAACTACTAGCACGCGCTTTTATCCTATTCTATATTTCTTACTTCATTACATTAGTAAAGGAATGTTTTACGCAAGTGCCATAATTCCTAAAATAGAGAAAGACGCCAAGCTCGAGCCCAATACCCAATATATATTTTGCTCCAACCACTCCTCTATTCTCGATGTTCCTTTTATGTTTTTAATAAGCAAAAAGCCCATCTCTTTTATAGGAAAAGAGTCTTTGGCTAAGATTCCTATTTTTGGTTATTACTACCGTACCTTTAACGTTTTAGTAAACCGAAAAAGCTTGAGAGATTCTTATATGGCCTTTCAGAAAGCAGGACAGCAAATAAAAGAAGGAAAGAATATGGTTATTTTTCCAGAGGGAGGAATAGTAGATAATAAAGTGCGCCTATCTCGTTTTAAAAACGGACTATTCCGATTGGCAATTGAGCAAAATATTACAATAATTCCTATTACCTTTGCAGACAACCATAGCATCTTTCCGTCTTCCAATACAAAAGGGAGGCCAGGCAAGGCTAGAGTCTTTATTCATAAGGGAGTAAAGCCACAAAACAAAGACGTAGAAACACTAAAGCAAGAAGTGTATAATATAATCGATCAACAACTAATTAAGTATGAAAATTGATAGCAAACTAGTCGACAAATTAGCTCAATTGAGTCAGCTCGAATTCGATGAAAAGGGAAAAACTCAAATGACTAGCGACCTCAATAAAATATTAGCCTTGGTTAATAAACTAGAAGAGCTAGATACCGAAAACGTAGAGCCATTGGTGTACCTCAACACCGAAACCAATGTTTTGAGAGAAGACCAAGTAGGCCAACACCTTAGTAAAAACGATGCTTTAAAAAACGGACCCGATAAAGATTCCGATTACTTTAAAGTGCCAACCGTATTAAAAAAATAGAATATGAAATTTGTAAAGTACCTAGTATTTACCTTCGCCATCTTTTGTGCTGTCGCATTCTTATTGCCTAAAGACCGATACGTAAGCCGTTCTGTAGAAATAGAAAAAGAAATTGATGTTGTTTTTGATCAGGTAAATACCCTCAAAAATTGGGAAAACTGGTCGGCATGGAGCGTTAGCGATTCCAATACCGTTTACCAATACTCCAAACAAGAGTCGGGAAAAAATGCTTGGCAAAGCTGGAGCAGCCAAAGTATAGGAGAAGGAAAACTTACCATAGTAGAGTCTAAAAACAACCAACTTATCGAAACTAGCCTCGACTTTTACGACCAAGGAAAAGGAGCAGGAAAGTGGGAATTCTCTCAAAGAAAAGGCATCACAACCGTAACATGGACCTACCACGCAAACATGGGATATAACCCACTTGCGAGATGGATAGGCTTGTTCATAGATGGCATGTTAGGCCAGTCTTTGGAGCAAAGCCTGCAATCTTTACAACAATATTGCAGCTCTCTTTCCCTAGATGAAACACTAGAGATAGAGCTATAAAAACCCTTCTGTCACAGAAAGAAACCAACTCATACTAAAATAACTACCACCTCATCGTCTTTTCTGCCGTAGTCGGAAAATAAGACTTGACTTTGTCGTTTATTATTCGCTAGCTTTACAAAGAGCTATTTCCTTAGCCTTAACTTAGGTTTAATTAATTTAATATTTAAAAACTAAGTTATAAAGCCATGAAAAGACTAATCTTATTTACACTGCTTTTTCTGTTTTACCAAACAGGAAATTCCCAAATAGTAATCTCTTCTTGTTATGCTCCCGACTCCATTGTGGAGCTATACCAATTAGATGCCGATTATTTGACGGTAACAAAATTTTATGATTCAAGTCATAATCCTGCTTTTGCACCCGATAGCAACAGCATTTATGTGCCCTCTTTTTCTTCCGATAGTATAGACGTTACCATACCCAAACATCTGTCGGACAGCATTCTCAAAGCCCTTATAGCAGTATATAATGCTACAGAAATTCCTGAAAGAGATACCGTGATAGATTTATTTGAAATACATACTCACCGTGAATTTGGTTTAAATCGATTTTCTGTCCCAGACTCATTATTGCAAAACGGACTTCCTTCAGGAAATAATATTCTCGATAGCCTAGCCCTTATTTATGAGCTTTACATAGAAAATAACTCTTTATACTCTCCAAATAATCTAGACCCACTTGCCTTAAGTAATGCTTCGTGGGATCCTATAGAAGATTCCTTACAA
>TARA_B110000003_G_scaffold47844_2_pt1 | contig 15812 bp, 7 predicted proteins | sample TARA_B110000003 | Tara Oceans TARA_B110000003 (sample SAMEA4396424) | marine metagenome | biome: Westerlies Biome; feature: [SRF] surface water layer (ENVO:00010504); material: water (ENVO:00002006), including particulate matter (ENVO:01000060) such as... | depth 5 m
AACGTTATTATGACCATGAACAGCATCAATGCCATATATCAATGGAATTCTAAGTCTCGTTTTAAGTGCTTCTTTTTGAAACCCGTTATAAAGATCAACCCAAGAAGATGGTTGATTTGTGGGGGGAGTTGATCCACCACCACTAAGGATAGATCCTAAAAAATATTTTTCTATATCAGATTTATCTTTCAAATAACGATAATCCACTTGAGTCATCTGTCCTATTTTTTCTTCTAAAGTCATTTTTTTAATCAACTCTGAAATGAATTCATCATTATTATTTGAGCAACTGATTAATGATGTAAATAATAATAATGTAATAGCAGTTAATAGGTTTTTATAATTTAAATTCATTTTTCTTTCTTGTTTTATTCCAAATTACTTTTGATAAATAATTAGATTTTTCTAAAATCTTTACTTTTAAAAATTTTAAGTATTTTACCTAAATTTAAATCTATTCATTTGTTTAAGTAGCACCATATAAATAGTTTAAAATTTAACACATCACAAAATGGTTTTAAATACTGTCATAAAAAAAATTGTATTATTTCTTTTGCTTACAAATTACATATTGGCAATAGATTTTTTAAAAACAAACGGCGATATCATTGTTAATGAAAATAATGAAAAAATTATTCTCCAGGGATTTGGTCTTGGTGGCTGGTTAGTTTTAGAAGGATATATGTGGAATTGCTACATTGAACACGCATCTACGTCAAGAATGGAAGAGGCTATTGAATATTTAGTTGGAGAAGAAAAAAAGCGGGATTTTTTCGATTTATATAGAAAAAATTATATCACAGAAAAAGATATAAAATACATATCTGATAATAATTTTAATGCTTTAAGAGTTCCTCTACACTACAGAGATTTTTCGCCTAATTTTATGGAGTTAAGCACAGAGGGCTTTGAACTTTTAGATTCTTTGGTAGCTTGGGGTAATAGATACAATGTTTATTTAATTCTTGATATGCACGCAGCTCCAGGTGCACAAAATACCAGCGATTTTTCAGATTCTGAATTCAATGGAGACTCTGAACTTTTTACCAGCTATACAAATCAGCGGTGGCTAGCATCTACTTGGAAACACATTGCAAATTATTATAAAAGTGAACCTGTGATTGCTGGTTATGATCTTTTAAATGAGCCTGCAAGGCCCGGCGTTGCAACAACCCTCAGAAATATATATGAGCAATGCATTGATTCTATTAGAACTGTAGATCAGAATCATATGGTAATAATTGAAGGTAATTGGTATGGGAATGATCACACTGGTCTTTTCCCACCATTTGATCCAAATATTGTATACAGCTTTCATCATTATGTGGGTGGTATCAATGATACCACAACAATGTATAATCAATACAGAAATGGTATAGCATTACAATACAATGTCCCGCTATGGGTTGGGGAATTTGGTGAAAACTCTAATACCTGGGGGTACGGGATTAAAGAATTCTTCAATAGAAATAATATAGGGTGGAGCTGGTGGAATTTTAAAAGTGTAGAAAGAATTTCAAGTTTATTTAGTTATAAAATAACGGACGAATACCAAAAATTAATTAACTATTGGGGTGGAACTGCTGCAAGACCTGACACCGCAGAAGCCTTTGCAGGATTAATGTCAATGGCCAGAAATCTTCATTTTGATTCTTGTAAAGTAAACATTGGATTAACCAGAGCATTATCTGACACAACTTATAATTCGAAAAACAAACCATTTTCAAACTTCATTGCACCTGGTCTATTACCTGCGATCAATTATGATACAGGAAATAATAACGTAGCATATTTTGATAATCAATCAGAAGACCCAAATAAATTCTCGCCTCAAACAAAATCATGGAATAATGGCTGGTCTTCTAGAAATGATGGAGTTGATATAGGCTTTAGTACGGGTGGGACAGGACGTTACCATGTTGGGTGGATAGAAAATGGGGAATGGATGAAATATTCGGTTTTGTCGGTAGAACCTAACAATTATAAAGTGTTCTTAGAAGTTTCATCATATAACACCAACGGTATAATAATGGCTACCACTGAATTCGGAGATACATTAGGTCCTGTAGATATTCCAAATACAATAGGATTAGGGGATGGTTGGCGTATAATTAACCTAGGAAACATATCAATTAATAAAAAGATTACTTTAAAAATTGAAGCAATTAATGGGGGTTTTGATTTCAAAAATATTATTTTCAATGAAATGGATATATCATCGATTCCTACTAATTTTAACTTGCTATGCTATCCAAATCCTTTGAATTCAGACTTAAATATTCAATGGGAAAGCTCATTTTCAAGTAAAACAAAAATAACAATTTTTGATTTGCTTGGAAGTAAAGTGTTTGAGAGAAACCTTATATCTATCAAAGGGTTAAATCAATTGAATTGGAATCTGAAATCTTCTCAAGATTATAAAAAAGTCAGTTCAGGAATTTATTTACTAAACATTAAAAATATTAATTCAGAATTAGTAAAAAAGATAACCTATCTTAAATAAGTAATTTTGGAATAGTATTCATCATGTCCTGAAATAATTCTGAAAAAATATAATCCAGTCGATAAGTTTGCTTTAGAAAAGTTTACATTTGTTTTACCGCTAGAAATACCCTTATTCCGTAGAACCTCGTTACCTTTAATATCATAAAAAACAATTTCAGAAACTTTATTTTCTAAATTTTTAGGTATTGTGATTATAAATGATGAATTAAAAGGATTTGGTGAAATTTTAAAAGTTGTTTTTTCTTCACTAAAAAAATTTTCAGTAACTGATAATTCGCCACCTGAATATCCATAGGATAAATTATCAGTTAAACATAATATCAAAAACCCATCTTGTACCACAGCATTTTGTTGGACAAATTGAGCATTATTTGCCGACCAAGTGTGTGTTGCTTTTTGCCAAATTTGACTATTAAAGTAATCAAAATCATCAGACCACTGAAAAGTAAAATTGTTATAACTGCCAGCTGAACCGGAACCTGGAGTAAAAGCATAATATTTTATCCAATCATAATATGCATAAACTGGAAGAATTGATTCATCAAATTCACCTACCCAATTCTCCCAAATAGGTTGCCAAATATTCATCATAATTTTTTGACCTGTATTATGTGTGGTTACATAATTATTAAAATTTTCTCTAACCATTTGGCCATCAACAAAAAACCGAATGCTGTTTGGCGTCCACTCAAAAGCATATGTGTGAAAAGATTGAGATGGGTCAAATGAAAGCTGATTTAACTCTTCATGGTGTGTTTCATATGCTGTAATAATATTTGTTTGGATAGCATTATTATGATTACCAAGAGCTTCAAAATCGATTTCCCGCCAATTTACTGTACTACTTAAACCATCTGCCCAATAATCATCTATAGTAAAAAATGATGAAACAACACCAGACCCAATTGCTGTTTTCATTCTTATCTCAAAGCGTCCATAAAGAAACTCATTAATTGTTCGATACTCTGCTCCTCTGTAAGGTTTCTGAGAAAATGAAAAATTAGAACAGAATAGAATGAATATTATAAAGAAATTAAGTGGTCTCATTCTTTAATATATAGTCTAACATAATCAATAACAAAGGATGCTGGAAAAATAGAGTTATCAATACCCTGGATACCACCCCATTCACCTCCAATTGCTAAATTAATAATCAGAAAAAAAGGATTGTCGTATGGCCAATCATTAAAAGAGTTGGAATTTTTTGAATAATCAAAGTAGAGAATATCATCTATATATCCTCTGATAAAATCTTCTCCCCATTCAATTGCATAATTATGAAACGATGTTTCAAGATTATTTGATTCATAAACTCCCTGTTGGCTAGTACCATGAACATTACCATATAAGTTATTATTATGAATGCTGAAAAAAACTTTATAAGGATCAAATCCTACATGCTCCATAATGTCAATTTCACCACAATTTGGCCACCCTATTGAATCAATCTTTGAGTTTAGCATCCAGATAGCTGGCCATGTGCCAACCCCTGATGGTAGCTTAGCCCTTATCTCCCAATAACCATATTGTAATTCAACTTTGTCTTTTGTATTAATTCGACCTGATGTATAGACAGGATTATTGGTATCGAAAGGCATTCCTTTCTTTGCACGTATATATAATTTCCCATCTATAACTATTATATTATCTCTACTATCTTCATAACTTTGACTTTCCTCATTAAATGCACCAGGCCAAAATTCTTCAATGTTCCAAAACTTTAAATTAAGACTATCTTGATTAAACTCATCATTCCAAAAAAGGTTATAACCCTCTACAATGCTTTCTTCGTATAAGCAATTCCCATCATCAATGGTTGCAACTGAATCATAATTAATAGCATTTGTTTCTGTACAGCCAGAGTATAAACAGCTACCATCATCAATAGTTACAACAGAATTATAATTTATAGAGTTAGAATCTGAACATCCATATATTTCATTAGAACTGACAGATTTATTTTTTTCTGCACAAGAAAAAAAAAGAAAAATACTAATTAAAGTTATGTTTTTTGCCATAATCTAATACATGATCATCAGTTAAAATTGGGAAGGATGGTTCAATTAACGGATAAGCTTGATTCGTATAAATAACATTCATATCAATGCTTGTTAGTTTAATTTGCTCAAATTTATCTGTATCAATTTTTATAATACTTGAGTGTAGTTTTTGTAATGAATCTATCTTTGAAGAAAGTTTTATAAATGCTTCCTTATCTGATAACCCATTTGTAAGAACATCTTTCATTATAGATGAACTAATAAAATCTTTCCATTTATTTTCTATATTAACAATATCTTTTTCTTTATCATAGTCTAACCTATATGCTTGATCAGTGATTTCTCGATCACGAAACAAATCTGCCAAGGCATATTTTAATTCATTACTGAATGATTTTGAAGAAACATTTCGATTTCGAAAAACAAGGGGGTGCTTCTTTATTAAATTCAGAACATTACGAACACTAAATTTTTCATTATCAAATGTTAAAAGTCTTTCGTTTCTTATCATTTTCAAATCATTAAAAGAAGAAATGTCATCTACAATTTTTGTTTCCTCATTCCATATAGTATTTTGAATTACCGATTCTTTCTTTTCTTTTTCAATTAAATAAACATCAGATATCTTTTCGGAAAAAACTTGAAAAACTTCTGGGTCGAAAACCAACTCTTTTTGGCTCATCAAAGTAGAAATATATTTTTTATAAATTTTTAAGGCAGTTGATTCTCTGTATGTTTTTTCAGCATCTATATAAGCCTGCTTTTTTTGTTCATCTGTAACAGAAACTAATGTATTCCAACTACTCACTTCAAAAAACATATGTTTTGTTTTACTTAGAGCAATCGGACCATAAAGAAAATTCTTAGCTGGTTTTAAAAAAAATAAAATATTTTTTACTTCATCAGGCATTTCATCATTCAATGTGATCAACTTAGTACTTACTGCGGGCAAATCAGGTATACGATCTTGAATATTAATTAAAGATGTAATGCGTTCTCTGGAAACTTGTTTGTTTTGAATAGCATTTAAAATCAAAAAAGAAACTTCATATGTCCTTTTACTTTGTTTGGCAATAATATCGACAACTTCAGAATCTAGTTTAACTTTATCAAAGCCGTTAATTTTTAACATCAACTGCCTCATTGATTGCTCTTTTCTTCCGGTAATTAGGTTTTTTTGAGCATTAGTAAAGTTCAGTTTTTTCTTTTCAAACTCTAATGCTAATAACTTCTCAGCAATGAGCGAATTAAGAGCAATTTTTTTATGAATATAATTATTGTTTTTACAATAATTTGGTCTGGGGACGTATTCGCAACGCTTTATATAATCATTTACTGTTATTACTCTATTACCAATGGATGTTAATACATTCCCACTTACTTGAGTGATTTTAGCATCTTCAACTTTCTGGTCAGCACAAGATAAAATGAAACAGAATAGTAAAGTTGAGGATAAGGAGAAGACCCACCTCATAATGCAATACTAAAATAGTTTAAAACGCATTGTAATAAGAGATACATCACCAAAAACTCCAATTGATTGATATGAATAATCAATAGCAATACTTTTATTACCAGGAAGAGATTTTTCATAGCCCAAACCAAAAGTTAAAGTTGAAAATGGTATATCTAGACCTTCAAATAATTCTGATTCATTAGCTTGCTTAATTCCGACTCCTTTAATTCCAGCTCTCAAGCAAACAATATGACCCCCAATAAATTTGTGCTCATATTCTCCACCTAAATTCAAAGACTCGCTATTATTATTCGGATGAAGTACATCGAAAGACAGTAAAAGTTGTTGGTTCTCATTTTTTACAGGCTTTAAAGATGTCCCTAATCTAAATATCAGCGGAAGCTCCCAAGATTGAGTTCTGTATTGACCTATTACATTCTCATAATTGCCATTTTCATTTTCAAGAATATCAATTGGATTAATCAAATCAATCCCATCATATCGCATCTTAGAACCATAATTTGAAATACTCATTCCAATATTCATTCCATTCTCTCTATCATTAGTAGTGGAAAAAAAGTTTGTTTTTACAATCACACCAAGGTCCAATACAGTGGCTCTTGCTGCAGAATGCCAAATATTAGAACTAATCATCTTTATAGATGCTCCAAAAGAGAACCAGTCTACAAGATTTCTGCCATAAGAAAGAGCAGCAGACAACTCATTAGCATTAAAATATTCCCCGGTTCCATTTTGATTTAAAATATTAGTTACTTCAGTCGAACCATAATCAAAATCAGTAAACCATGTACTAATAGTACCATAGCTACCCATATCAATTGCTGCGGCAAATGTAGAGTGCGTTATACCAACAACCCAATCTTGATTTGAAACTCCAAACTCAAGACCTTTAACGTATGCTAATCCAGCTGGATTCCAATAAGCAGAGTTTACATTATCAGCTAAGGAAACATATGCTTCACCCATTGAAACGGCTCGACTGCTCGTTCCTATCTCTAAAAAATTAGCTGCAGTAGTACCATACCTATATTGACTATATAAGGAAGTAAATAAAACTAGACCGGTAATTATAAATTTCTTCATTTAATCACCGCAAATTTTCCTGTATGCTCTAATCCATTCAATGCTTTATCCGAGAAGTTTGGCCGCACATGGTAAAGATACATACCAGCTGCAATTTCTAAACCTTCTTCATTTAATAGATCCCAATAAGCCATGCCATTATCAATTCCATCATTTTTATTAATCGTTTTCACCCTTACTCCACTCGGCGTAAAAATAGAAATAACACATCTTGATGGTAAATTGGTAAACATGATCTTTCTTGGCTGATTAAGAAATGGGTTTATAACAGCTTCCTCCATGGCATTTGTACCTACATAGGGGTTTGGCACTACTCTTATATCTTTAATATCATCTTCAACATCATCAACCAAAAGATTTTCTACAGTATCTATTGAAAATTTAAATGTATCTGTAATCCAAAAATTTCTATTCCACTTTATATTATATCTATCACCTGCTTTTGGTAAGAACACACTATCAATATTAAAAAAGTCAATTGCAAAAGCTGTACCTTTCCAATTATTTAAAGAATCAACTTCTCCTACAAGCACCCTGTCTTGAAATTTATTATAGACACCATCGTAACTCCATGAAGACCCAACGAAATCTTGAACAACTAAATCCATTAATGTGTAATTACCGTCTTTATCTAATTTGGATTTATTAACAACATAAAAATCAAAGGACTGTCCTAATATTGTTCTGTTGGGAAACCACAACCTAGTATCAACATCACTTCTAATTCCAGGACTATTATCGGATGGACTAGCGCTTTCCACTCTTGAGGTATAACTATTACTTTCAGTAAAAATAATTTCACAATCCCACGGAATAAGCTTTGATTCTCTAGTTGATATAGTAATGTTAGCTTCTCCATAGCTATCTCCGATCCACCCTGTATTAGCAGTATCCACTGTTGGGACAATATATAATTGAGATATATCTAATTGAACCCCCTCAAATACATCAGAGACTATATTATTATTCATCTCCCAATGACTGTTTTGTTCATTATAAATTAAGTTAGAACCGCTAAAGTTAGGTTGCCCGGTTAATTCATATGTTGGGCTCTCGCCATAGACAGTTGTGCCCTCAGTTCTGTTATATACCTGATATCCAGGATTATTATAATAAGCTGGTCTTGAAAGTTCATTAAAAATGGTATCGAAACTAAATGTTACATAATATTCACTACCCGGTTTTAGCTGTCCCCTAGAAACTACACTAGGAGAAATAAAACCATTCCCTAACATTTCGTTATTTAAAGAGTCTAGAGTTATATCAGGATCTGAATAACCTGCTGCGTCAGATCTTGGAGTTACAATTGCAACATTAATTCCAACACCTCTAATGTTATCATATTCATCAATATCAATTACTGTATTATTTTCTGAAGGCGAAATACCTGGGCCAATGTCAGGGGCACCATAGTCATATGCGACTATTGCATAATAGTAAGTTCTTCCATTATCAACATTCTCATCTCTGAAGTAATGCTTAATGCCTGTATTATCCCCAAGATTGTATGCTGTGCCATTTACTAAACCAAAATCAGTAAAGCCACTATTTTCATTTACCAAGTCACATTGATAAATAGGTTTTAAAAACATAGGTGTACCATAACCGTCTGTAATAACTTCAGCATCTGAAAAATATTTATCTGTTGCCCTAAATAACTTATAACCTTCAAAATCGTTAACATTGCCCAAAAAAGGGTCCCGAGTTAATTTATCTGCATCATCATTCCATGAAAGCATAACGTATCCATCACCAGCAGAAGTTGTCAAAGTAGGAGTCTTTGGAGGTTGGGCAAAACGGTAATCCTTTTCATAAATCACCTGCACAATTTCTTTTAACTTAAATAATGCGGGAGCTATGCGATCCGAAGAGTTCAACCCTTCAAGAGGATCGTAAGAATGAATTTCTGCCATTGAGATTCTTTCTGTTTTTCCTCTGAAAAGTGGGAAAGGACCAGAGGCAAACAATTCAACCAAATTCGCTACTGTTCCATAATACTCTGTAAGAGAGTCTGCAGAAACTAAATCCCACATTACATCGTCATTTCTAAACCAAGGACTACCCGGAGGAGCAGGGTGCTGATCAAAAATAGGGAATAACTGAAAAGATGTGAGTCCAACCATATCAGATTCAGAAACATCTGTGGCTGCAAAGTTTGGTTCACAACCAACAGATTCAACATAATCTGGCTTGCCATTTCCCTCCCCTTCATCAGGACCATTATAATTTAGTTCTAATGGGCCCACGCCATCTAATCCAACATCATCTCCTGGGTTTTCATTTGCTTGATAAATACCATCACCATTTATATCGTCTCCATTCCTCCAATCTTGATCTTCATCGCCTTCATAGTGAGGCTTTAAATCGGCAGCCGTTAATTTATAAAAGTCTAAAAACTTAGCTAAATCATCAATCCCATCCGTTGGTCCAACAATCTGACCTGCTTCATTATCTCTTTTCTCATCAACCAGTCCATCATCATCATTATCCAATCCATCATATCCGATGCCTGGACTCTCCAAATATGCAAAACCCATTACGCCTGGCAACAAACCTGCGATACCTATTCCATTTTCATCCCAGGAATATGAAATATCCAGGAGGTCATTAAAAAACCCTAATTCATCATCTGCTCCATCACCGCCAATAGCATTATCAACCCAATAACCAAAACATACTTCAGGCAAATCATATTCAGAAGTATTGGATATATTATATTCCCAAAAAATTGCATCTCTAGCCTGTGGGTTATTCCATTGAAAACCTCTAGTTTCAACTCTCAAACCAAGGCCACCCCAAGGCTCACCGCTTTGAATGGAAGATGTTTCATCTATTAATTTTGAGCTATATCTAGGGTAATACTTAACCATATCCTCTTCACCTAAATACTCTAGATCGTGGGCATCATTTACGACAAAATATGTTTCAAGATCTGCATAGGTAACACCACGACCAAATCTGCCATTCCATTCACCTGGCCAAATTGGGCCCCCTGACGATGGCCACCCACTCGATGGCCACGAATCAGGCAATCTACTTAGAGCAGGATACTCATTATTTGGATTAAAATATCCAAAAATAGGATAAAATCCCCATTCAATCTGACCAGAAGGGTCCGTATCCATCTCTTCCCTGTAACTTGTTTGCAAATAATGCAATATATGGTGATCTTTATCTGCTAATTGGGTTAAATCAGTAATAGGAATTGTATCTACTGAGCTAGGGTCCAAATCATCTTCAATATATACTCTAGCACCAACCAATAATCCAATACCATCTAACATTTTAGTCCCCTCAGGATTATTAGGCCATTTTGAGACATTTGGTTTTGGCCAATCTGATAATTCTGTTGTATTTCTGTAATAGAGATAAACTCTGTTACCATTCATATAACCCTCACGCTCTGCTTCAATATCACCAGCGGGGTCATCTGGTCCCGCATAATCGACACCCTGGGAAAAAACCAAAGAAAATAAAATTATAATTCTAATTAGTATGCTTAGCATGTTAAAAAGGTATTGTTAACCCTACTTTTATTTGCCTTGGGGCCTGAAACATAGATGGATCTTTGTACCTATCATCATATGTATTAAAATTGCTCCTGTGACTCAACAACTCCGTCTCATTTACCACCGAAGTATAAGCCCGCCCTGTTTCAGAACTGACTCCATACTCATTATACCTATCAAGCAAGTTGTAAACGATAAAATCTATTTTAGAAGATAATCCAAAAACTTTAGGAAGCTTAACATACCCAGACAGGTCAGCATGATAGTTTGATGGCTTGTAATCATTATTCGGGTATAAGTTTAACAAAGCAAGATTACTTTCTCCTTGGGGAGTAAATGTGTAAGGTGTTCCAGAATTATAATACCCTGTTGCGGTAATACCAAAATTATCGGTGTTATAACCAATTGATAAATTGAAGGTATGGCGCTGGTCCCAACTCATTGGGATCAATCTAATAACCTCATCAATGCTCGACCCTTGCCTGTTAAAAGTTTGGGCAGGGTTATCTGCATTCCCTCTGGTAAACTGATATGTATAATTTGTTTGTAAAAATAAATTGTCAAAACTATAGTCAAGCTTTAGTTCTAACCCTCTCACATTACCATAATCTTTGTTGGTAAAAATACCATATTCAACTTGATTATAAGTGCTTACAACAGCCAGACTCAATAAATCATATATGTCTCTATAATATAAATTGATTTCTAAACTTGTGTTTTTCCCAAGCTCTTGCCAAAGACCTATTTCATAGCTAACAGTTTTCTGTGCATTTAGCCCCAAACTATCAGAAGCTAAATTTGCATTCCCCACTGTTGTAGAATAATCACTAGGCCCAATAATTGAGGAATGGTTTGAGAAAATAGAATACATGGGCGGCATTTGAAGAAAATGGCCATAGCTAAAATGTAAAACAGCGAGGCCACCTAATTGATAAGCAAAACCAAGCCTTGGTGAAACTTGAGAGGCAATTTTTGAACGAACTTGAGAGCTCATTCTTGACTGATCAATAATTAAATTTCCTTGGCTGTCAAGAGAATCATTACCGCTAGAGTTTTGTAAATAGTAAGTAGATGAATTTATAGGGTTGCGCCTCTGACTAGGGTAGGTCGTGTTTGCATCAAAAGAGTCATACCTCAAGCCAAAATTAATAACCATTTCGTCTCTTTCATATTTATCTTGAATATAGAACGAACTCTCTTTTGGTTTAACATTATATATGTCTGAATAAACAGTACTATCTGGTAGAACAACAGGTTTATAGAAATCACCTTCAAGAGCGGTGCCAGCATAAGCATTTCTAATAGTTTGGCTGGTGTTGTTTAAGTCATAATTAATAAAGGAAAATCCTGTTTTAATACTATGTGCGCTATTTGCTTGAATTGTAAAATCAAACTTTAAATTGTTTGTGATTAATGTCCGCTTTAGGTGCCCTTTATCTTGTCCACCTGTAAAAAAGCCTGTACCGTAAGCCGTCATGTATTTATCATTTACATAATTATACAATGTATCTCCGACAAACAAATATTCACCTCTATATATACCATCCTTAGAAATGATCTTAAAGTTATCATAATCTTCATATAAGTATGAGCCATAATCGTTGTGCGTTCGAGAAAACTTTAGGTCATAAAACATCTTATTATTTATAAAATGATTTAACTGCAACATTGTTAAGGTAGTCTTTGCATCACCATATCCGCGGCCATCGGGATTATATTTATAAACATGACTATACCCTTGAGATATGGAATTATTTTGATTAACCATTAATGCCAGCCTAATGTTGCCTAGATTATAAGAGACCTTCCCCATAAAAGATGAGTATTCTCCTGTACCCATAGGCACATATGAACTGTCACCGGTATTCTCGCTAACCCATTGTGTAGAATCCTGATCATAAAAATTACTCAGATTCCAAACCTCAAACCTTCTAATACCATTTAAGTGCCCATTAACATTTTGGGTTCTATAATTAGTAAAAAAATAGAGTTTGTCCTTAATTACAGGTCCACTTAAATTAAATTTCAAGTCATTATTTGAGTTAATTCCAAAAGGCTCTAAACCAATGAAAACCTCTTCGCCGTTTCTTGAGTTTTCAGTAAAATATGTTGAATAAGCCGTATTAATACTTCCGGTGTAATCGTTACTACCATCTTTAGTAACTGCATTTACCACACCACTCATAGCATTACCATATTCTGCATTAAACGTACCAGTAATTACCTCAAGGTCTTTTACTGCTTCTACCTCTAAAGAAGATACAGCAGCAACTCCACCATAAGAATCATTTACAGGAACTCCATCGATCATATAACTAACTTCATCACGTCTCCCGCCGCGGAAGTGACCAGCCACAACACCAGCTTGCATGTTTACAACAGCACCTAGATCCTCAACAGGTAAAATTTCCATCTCTTCAGATGATATGTTTTTAACCGTACTTGTCTGATCTTTTTTTCTACTGAGTTTACTAGCATAAATGACAACTTCTTGCCCCTCAACAATACTTTGTTTCATTTTGATATCGAGATATGTCGTTCTATTTACCGATACAATAACATCTTCAATGTTCACAGTTTCATAGCCGATCATCATCGCTTTTACAGAATATTTCCCGGGCGATACATTAATTAAATTAAAATAACCATCTTCATCTGCACTGATTCCTGCTTGAGTTTGAGCGATAATCACATTCGCACCAACAAGTGGCTGGTTATTTGAAGCATCAATTATTTTGCCAGATATTTTTCCTGATGTTTGGGAAAACGAAACCGACATAATTATAACGACATATGAAATCGTTTTTATTGTGGTTTTAAACATAATTTATTTTAAACGAAAAATAGAGATAGTTTTAAATGAAAAAGGGGAAGCTTAAGCTTCCCCTTTTTTTATAAAGCGTAAACTTATTTTAAATAAGTAATCTTAAGAATGCTCCTTCCGGATTCATAGTTTATAATTGCAAAGTACATGCCAGAATTAACATCCAACCCTTTTTCATCTTTTCCATTCCAAGTATATGTATAAGAACCTGGTGAATGTATAGAATTAACAAGAGTCTTTACATTTTGACCTAATAGATTCACAATGTTAACTGTAACATTTTCTGAATTAGGCAATTCATATGAAATATTTACATATGGATTAAATGGGTTCGGATAAGCTTTACTTGAGAAGACCTCAGGAATTATACTGAATGATTCATCTTCATTTGATAATATTGTAGGATCATTCCAGAAATAGATGTTATCTAGATATATATCTACATTATCACCACCATCTGTGCCATCAGCATTATATCTTTCAAACTTCATCTGATGTAAATTATCCCAAGTCTGTCCAGTAAAAGCAGACTTTGGAAGATCTACACTGTTCCAAGCACCAGGGGTCACAGGCACCTCAACTAGAAATTCATTCTCCCCTGTTCCGCCATTACCATCATTGATTGGAGTTACCTTGATCATTTCATCTTGACCCACAGGTACCCATATATCAATGTGAAGTGAATTCATGCCAGAAGCATCTGTCCCAGGTTGTAATAATGTTCCTTGATAGTTCATGTTTGAATAGTGTAAAACGTAGTTAACGCCCAATCCGGTAGGATCAAATCCAGCATTAACTGTACCAGCTTGGCTCCAGCCCGGGTTGTATTCAGTACTTACACTAGTGTAGGAATCACTATATACTGAAATTACATTTGCTGATGCAAGTGTTGGTTCAGGAGCGTCATCAAACGGTCTAGTAAGGTCAACTGGACAATTACCATAAGGAACTGCCTCAAGTACTAGAGTCAAGGCTCCTTGTGCATCTCTTAAAGGCAGCGGCCTAACGTTAAGCACTAAATCAGAATCGTATGTACCACAATTAGCAGGAAGTGTTTCATAGTTACTACCATACCCAAATAGGACAGTTACTGAATCATTAAACATAAACCCAGATACAGTTCCAGTGTAAACACCATCACTATCTGCGTCAGATAAAACATCCTGCTGACCAGTCCAATCATTGTAAGAACCAAATACGTAAGGAACATCCGTGCCGGCGGTAAAGCCAGTAACGCCATTCATATCGACATTGAACGTAACATCTAATGCATAGTTATCAATACAGTTTGAACAACTGCTAAAACAAACAGTATCAACCGCAGCATTTGCAGAAGGGACAGTATAACCCCTGTCCGCGCCATCACCAACAGCACATTCTGCTGGAACTATTTCCCATGCGCCTTGCCAATCTGCAGTTATAGGTCCATTAACAAATTTGTATGTTATATCAACGCCAGGTGGTGCTGGTAGTGTAATTGTCCATACATCGTCATTGTCGCTATCAGCCATTAAGTGCCCAGGATTTCCTCCAAAACTTCCACCAGCTAACCATACTCCTGCTGGGTCTACATCTACATCAGCCATATTAACTGCAAATGAAATATCAACAGTTTCAGGAACGTAGTCACAGCTATAGCAGGAACCATAACAAACTGCAGCTATAGTGCTATCAGCCATGGGAACCTTGAAAAACCGGTCGTTATATGCACCAGAGTTACAACCACCTAGTACCAAACCCGAGGGGTCTTCAAAACCATCCCATGTACCAAAAGAAGGCTGATTTCTGAATTTATACGTCATCGTATCACCTACCGAGCTTTCAGGAATTTCCAATGTAACAGACCAAACACCATCACCATCAGTGTCCGCCATAAGATGGCCGTCTTGTCCAAAACCTCCACCAGCTAGATAAACTCCATCAGGATGAACAGTCGCTTCTTCTGACATATCGACATTAAGAGTTACATCTATACACTCGTAGCAACTGCCATCGTCAATTGTTGCTTCAGGGTTATAATTACAAGCTGTTTGAGTCATACAACCTGGGATATCTTGGGAATATATAGCTTGAATATCCTCAATCATAAATCCCCCTGCGACAGTCAAATCTTGACCACCCATAACGACCTCAATGGCAATACCACCAATTTGGTCAACGTCAAATACATTATTACCCGCAATACCAACACCAACAGTAGTGCCCCAGTTTGTGAAACCATCCGCATAGCTTGTTTGCTCGTTGCCGTTCGCTACAATTGGTATTCTATATTCAACCCAACCATCCTCTGCGGTATTTGCGAAAGGACTATCAGTACCAGCAAAAAATGCCCACCATAATTCAACATCTGCTCTTGATTGATAGTCACCGGTAACATCGCTAATATCCCATAAAACGACTCTAAAGGATAATCC
>TARA_B110000003_G_scaffold276479_1_pt1 | contig 15802 bp, 18 predicted proteins | sample TARA_B110000003 | Tara Oceans TARA_B110000003 (sample SAMEA4396424) | marine metagenome | biome: Westerlies Biome; feature: [SRF] surface water layer (ENVO:00010504); material: water (ENVO:00002006), including particulate matter (ENVO:01000060) such as... | depth 5 m
CTTTTTTCTTAGCAGCTGGTTTTTTCTTAGCTACAACTTTTTTCTTAACCATAGGCTTAGTTTTAAAAATTCCCATAAACTCATTGATAAATTTCTCAAGCATTTAATTTCTCCCAATATTAAGTAAATTTTGTCTCTAATTAAATTATATATAAGTTATTGATTAATTACTTACATTTTTACCAATTAACATTGTCATAATAGCCATTCTAATTGCAATACCATAAGTTACTTGAGATAAAATAACAGACTGTTTTGAGTCAGCAACTTCAGATTCAATTTCGACACCTCTATTTATTGGACCGGGGTGCATTATAATCGCATCTTTTTTTGCAAGTTTGACTAATTTTTTATTTAATCCAAAGTTTTTAAAGTATTCTTCTTTTGATGGTACCCCTCCTTCTATTCTTTCTTTTTGAAGTCTTAGCATCATAATCACATCAACACCTTTTAAGCCTTCTTCCATATTGAAATAGGACTTAATATTAATTCCATCTAAATCTGATGGAATTAATTCTTTAGGCCCAACTAATCTAATTTCTGGAACACCTAGAATTGAGAGAGCTTGTATTTCTGATCGTGCAACCCTTGAATGCAAAATGTCACCAATAATGGCAACCTTTAATTTAGTAAAATCTTTTTTATATTTTCTAATAGTAAAGGCATCTAATAATCCTTGAGTAGGGTGCGCATTATTACCATCTCCAGCATTAATAACATGAACACTTTGATCTATATTTTCGGATATAAACTTAGGAACACCAGGTTTCGAATGTCTAATAACAAAGATGTCTGCACTCATTGCAATTAAGTTATTAACTGTATCAATTATTGACTCACCTTTTGATTGTGAAGATGATGAGATATCGAGGTTTATGACGTCAGCAGATAATCTTTTTGCTGCTATTTCAAAAGTTGTTCTTGTGCGCGTACTATTTTCAAAAAAAAGATTACAAACTGTTTTACCTCTAAGAAGAGGAACATTCTTTACATCTCTTTGGCTAGTTTTTAAAAATGTTTCAGCCATATCAAATATTTCAATTAATAAATCTTTAGGAAGCCCCTCTATTTCTAGCAGGTGCTGAAGGTTTATTTTTTTAATTTTAGGTTGATTACTCACTTAATGATCTCATCTCAAATTTTAATTCTTTGTTATTTTTTATTAAGTCAATATATGTATTATCAATATCAATAGATTCATATGCAGAAAAGTCTGGTTTTATAGGCAATTCATTTTTTTGCCTATCAATTAAAACGTATAGAGAAATTTTCTTTGGTCTCCCAAAATCAAATAGCTCATTTATTGCAGCTCTAATGGTTCTTCCTGTATAAAAAACATCATCAATTAATATTACTTTTTTCCCATTTATATCAAAATCAATTGAAGTTGTTTTTTCTTTAACATTTACACCCGAGATATCTAAATCATCTCTATAGTATGAAGTGTCAATTAATCCAGAATTAATATTATTTCCAAGTTTTTTCTTTAATTCTTCAAGAATAATTTCACCCCCAGTCGGGATGCCAATTAAACAAGTTTCATTATCAATTTCTTTGATTATATGACCGTACATTAAGCTTATTAAATCCTGAGGATTAGGTAACGACATGCTCAGCCCCTTCAAAATAAGATGTTAAAATAATTTGTGCGGCAACTTGATCTATTACCGATTTTCTTTTTTTCACATTCGCATCTGTTTCTTTAAGTAAAATCTCAGCTTCAATAGACGTTAATCTCTCATCTATTAGTGATATTTTAATACCAAATTTATTTTTAATCTTACTGGCAAATTTTTTTACTAATGCAGTTAATCTGCTTGAAGTTCCATCTTCATTTAATGGAAAGCCAATAACAATAAGTATGGGAGACCATTGAGAAATTAATTTTTCAATAGCTAAAAATCTTTTTGTGTTTACTGGTGTATCTATAGTCGAAAGTGGATGGGAGGTTTTAGTTATATTATTACCAATGGCAACACCAATTCTTTTTTCACCAAAATCAAAGGATAAAATATTACCTGAAATAGGGCCAAACAAATCTTGAGTATTTCTATCTTTAGTTGACATATCGGGGGTTAACATTTCGGAGATTTATATAAAAATTGCAAGAAGTTCGTTCTTTTAATATCATTAGTTTTGATTTATAGATATCCAATAAGGAAATATTATCATGGTCTTATAATTTCTACTAGTCATTATTTTCAATAAATTCAGTTACTTGAAGCCCATATCCCGTCATACTTGGCATCTTTCTTGGTGTAGCTAATAATTTCATTTTTCCAACACCAATATCAACAAGAATCTGAGAGCCGATACCATAATTTCTTAAATCGGTTGATGCTTTTTTCTTAGAATGAATGTCAATCATTAATTCATTAATTGTATTCTGACCACCTTGGTAATTTAAGAAAATAATGACTCCTTGAGGCGCTTTATTTATTTTTTTTAATGCTACAAGTGGTGCCCATGAATGGATTGATTTTTTATCAATAAAATCAAAAATAGAAAGTGGCTCATGAACTCTAACAAGAGTTTCATCTTTTGAATTAATTACCCCCTTAACTAATGCTAAATGAGTATTTTTAGACAAAATATCTGAATAGATAATCAAAGTCATCTTACCAAATTCTGTTTCAATAACTTTTTCATTAATTTTATTTATTAACTTTTCCTTCTTACTTCTAAACTCAATTAAATCTGCAATTGATCCAATTTTAATTTGATGTTTTTTAGAAAATTTCTGCAAATCATTAAGTCTGGCCATGTTGCCATCCTCTTTTAATATTTCGCATATAACAGAAGCAGATTGAAGTCCTGCAAGTGATGCTAAATCGCACCCTGCTTCAGTATGTCCTGCTCGGTATAGGACGCCTCCAGGATGAGCAATTAATGGAAAAATATGACCTGGACGAACTATGCAGGTGTGATCTGATTCTGGCTCTATAGCTGCCTTTATTGTCTTAGCTCTATCACTGGCAGAAATTCCAGTCGTAACTCCAGATGCAGCCTCGATAGATACAGTAAAATTTGTTCCAAGCTTACCTTCATTTTCTTGAACCATTAGTGGTAGTTTTAACTTTTTACATTTACTTTCGGTTAATGTTAGACATATTAAGCCTCGCCCATATTTTGACATAAAGTTTATATGGTCTGGTGTTACAAAATCGGCTGCAAGAACTAAGTCGCCTTCATTTTCTCTATCTTCATCATCAACTAAGATGACCATCTTGCCTTGTTTTAAGTCTTCTATTATTTCTTTAGTAGTATTCATAATTAATTTTAATTAAGTCTTCATCAATTTTTCAACATATCTAGCAAGCATATCTATTTCAATATTAACTTTATCTTTTAATGTAAGATTGTCTAGACAAGTTTCTTTGAGTGTAAATGGAATTAAATTTATATAGAATCTTTCATTCTCAACTTTATTCACAGTTAAGCTTACTCCATCAATTGTTACTGAACATTTTTCAGTTATAAATTTCATTAAATATTTTGGTGCTTGAATGACCCATTCTTCACATTTATCTTTTTTTGTGATTTCCAAAATTTTACCAACAGAATCTATATGACCTGAGACAAAATGGCCAGAGATTCGTCCATTAATTTTTAACGAGCGTTCTAAATTTACATATTGTCCAATTTTAAATCCTGCCGTCCTACTATTTGTTTCGATAGAAACGTCAAAATATAATAATTTTGAATCATAGCTTTTTAAGGTTAGGCAGATTCCATTAATAGCAATACTGTCTCCATTTGAAATATCATCAAAATTGGATTCATCGTATTTAACTATTAGTTCGATATCCCCTTTATTTTGCGAAAGAGATTTGATTTGACCTATAGATTCAATTATTCCAGTAAACATGCCATAATTCTAGCAGAATGCTCAAATTCAAGTTTAATTAATAAAGAAGTATGAAAAATTTTTTAAAAAATAAAATGTATGAAGTTTGGATTGCCTCCAGATACACTAGATTCAAAAATAAAAATAACTTTATTTCCTTCATCTCATTAACCAGCATAATTGGAATAGCACTTGGAGTAATGGCACTGATAATAGTGCTTTCTGTTATGAATGGGTTTCAGTCAGAATTAAAAACTAGGATTCTAAGTGTAGCTTCTCACTTAGAGGTTTCTAAGCCTGGAAGCACCATTCATAATTGGCAAAATCTTCAAGCTAAAATAAAAACTCAAGATGGAATAAAAGATTCAGCTCCATTTGTTGAAAGTCAGGCTATGCTTGCTTTAGGAAAGTTCAACAGAGGCGTAATTATCAGGGGCATCAATCCTCTATTAGAGTCAAAAGTAAGTGATATCAATCTTAAAATTGTCGAAGGAACTTATAATCTTAAGCCAAATAAGTTTAATATTTTAATAGGAGTTGATGTTGCTAGGTCATTTCGTTTGTCTGTAGGAGATAAAATTACTGTAATGAGTTCTCAGTCAGATTATTCGCCAGCTGGGATGATACCAAGGTTAAAAAGATTTGTAATATCTGGTATTTTTGAGATAGGTATGCACTCATACGACTCTGGTTTAGTTTTAATCAACATACGAGATGCCCAAAAATTTTTTCAAATGGAGTCAGGTGTTTCTGGTCTCAGAGTAAAAATTAATGACCTTGATCAAACTAAAAGTATTTCGAGTAAATTAAAAAGTTATTTGAGTTCTTTTGATCAGCTTTATTTATCTGATTGGACTATGCAACATGCTAATCTTTTCGCGGCAATTCAAATGGAAAAGAAAGTGATGTTTATAATATTGACTCTGATTATTGCAGTTGCGGCATTCAATATTGTTTCTACTTTAGTAATGGGTGTAACAGAGAAGAGGGGAGATATTGCTATTTTAAGAACTTTGGGTGCCTCCCAAAAAAGTATTATGTTTATATTTATTGCTCAAGGATCTTTGATAGGGGTCATAGGTACTTTTTTTGGAGTTCTTTTTGGAGTTTTAATTTCAATAAATATTGATGTTATTATCCCTTTTATAGAAAATTTATTTAATATGCAGTTTCTCTCGAAAGATATTTACTATATTTCAAAAGTACCCTCAAAACTTCTTATTTCAGATATTTATTTCATAGGACTAATGGGTCTATTGTTATCTTTCATTGCAACAATTTATCCGAGTTATAAAGCATCTAAAATCAATCCAGCAGAGGCTCTTAAGTATGAATAAAAGATTTTCTCTTAAATTAACCGGTATAAATAAAACTTTTAAGGGATTGGATGTTCCGGTATTGCAAAATTTAAATATTGAAATTAAGCCTGCAGAAAGACTTGCAATTAATGGAATGTCAGGTTCTGGGAAAAGTACTCTTCTTCATTTGATGGCTGGGCTTGATAAACCGGATAGAGGGTCTGTTAAGATAAATAATCTTAACTTGCACGATATTAAAGAGAGTGAGTTGTCATCCATAAGAAACAAACAATTTGGCTTTATATATCAATTCCACCACCTTTTAAGTGACTTTACAGCAATAGAAAATATAATGATGCCTCTTATGATAAGAGGAGGTAGTTATTTTGAAAAGAATACTAATGCATTTAATAAAATTATTAAAAAATTATCTTTATCTAGTAGACTGAATCACTACCCCCATGAACTATCTGGGGGTGAAAGACAGAGAGTTGCGATAGCTAGGGCTATGATAACCTCTCCCGATATAATTTTTGCTGATGAGCCAACTGGAAATCTAGATCATAAAAATGCTAAGATTGTTTTTGACTTATTTATGGACATGGCAGTTGATTTTAATACAGCGATTGTTCTAGTAACACACGATTTGTTATTGGCTAAAAAAATGAAAAAAATTTATTACTTAACTCAGGGTAAATTAATAGCAAGCTAGTATAATCTTTAAAGAATTAATTATAGGAGTTTTTGATGTTAGATATTATTGAAGCAGCAGGCTGGCCCATATGGCCACTCATATTAACTTCAGTTTTTGGAGTAGCTATTATAATTGAAAGGATTTGGTCACTCAGACCAGATATTATAGCTCCCCCGAAATTATTGACTGAAGTCATTACGATGGTAGGAAAAAAAGATGTCAGAAAAGAATCTATTATATCTCTTCAAAAGCATTCATTATTGGGTGAAATTTTTGCGTCTGCTTTAAGTAATTCTGATAGCTCATCTCTGATCATCAAAGAGGCTGTGGAGGAGTCAGGGAGATCTGTCAGTCATAAATTAGAAAAGCATCTTTCTACACTAGCAACAATTGCAACAGTTGCTCCTCTATTAGGGTTATTTGGAACAATTATAGGAATGGTTGAGCTTTTTAGTTCCTTTACATCAAGCGGACATGATGTCGCAGTTTTTGCAAGAGGGATTTCAGTAGCGCTTTATAATACAGCAGGTGGTATTGTAGTTGCAGTTCCAGCAATGATTGCATATAGATTTTTTAGAACTAAGGTTGATAATATGGTTTTAGATATGGAAGAGCAGGCAATTAAATTAATAGAAGTTATTCATGGTAATAGAAAATAGGTGAGAATATGAATTTCCAAAAAGGTAAAAAAAATGAAGAATTTGAAATTAACTTTATTCCCTTGATTGATGTCTTACTTGTAATAATCATTTTTCTTGTAGTAAGTACAACATTCTCAAGATTTAGCGAGATAAAAATTAACTTACCTTCAGCGAATGCACAGCCAGCAGAGAAGCAAGATTTTGTTATCAATGTAACCGTTACTAAAGATGGTAAATATGCTGTAAATGAAGAAGCTATCGATGCTGATAATATTTCTGGTATTGCTGTAATTCTAGATAAAATTTCCAATAAAAATTTGGATACGCCAGTTGTTATAAATGCAGATGCAAAGGCTACCCATCAATCCGTTATAAATGTGATGGAGGCTTCTCGCCAAGTAGGGCTTACTAAAATTACATTTACAACGAAAGTAAATTAACTAAAGCAATTATTTTATGTCGAAAGAAAAAGCGACAAAAGCACCTTTAAGTAAATATAAAAAAATATATTTGAGGCTATTAAATTATGCTCTGAAATATAAAATTGTTTTGATAATTAGTATTATTTGCATTTTTTTTCAAGCCGCTACGAATACAGGGTTTTTAGCTCTAATTAAAAAAGTTACTGATGATGGTTTTAATAATTATTCAGATATATCTTCTTTACTGTTCCCAACTCTTCTCTTACTTTTAATTTTATGCAGAGCAGTTTCTAGATTTATTTCAAGTTATGCTTTAAGGTGGATTTCAAGAAAAGTAGTGGAAGATTTGAGGTATCAAGCTTTTAGAAGGCTTATGCATTTACCTATTTCATTTATTGATGATAATTCAACTGGGACCTTGGTTTCAAAGTTAACTTATGAAACTGAGCAACTATCAATGATTGCTACGAAAGTTGTTTTAGATACCCTAAGAGATGCGCTGACGATTATAGGGGTTGTTGCTTATATGCTTTACCTAGACTGGCTACTAACATTAGTCTTTGCATTAATAGCACCGATAATGATTTTTTATCTAAAAAAAATATCTCCTAAATTAAGAGAGTCAGCCAGAGAGGTTCAAGCATCTATGGGTGAAATGACAAGTGCTTCAGAGGAAGCAATATCAGGTCAGCGTATTGTAAAAATATTCGGTTCTAGTATGTATGAATTAAAAAGATTCTTCAAAATTGTGACTCGTAATCGGAAGATGGCAACAAAATTGGCAAGATTAACTGCCACTAACGGTTTTATTATTGAGATTTTGTCTGGATTTGCCCTAGCTGCTGTTTTGTATTATTCGGTGGGCAATTTAACACCTGGGGAATTTGCTGCTTTTATAGGAGCAACAGTTTTTTTAATAACTCCGATTCGAAGATTAACTGGTATTAATGAGCAGATACAAATTGGCTATTCAGCAGCTGTCAGTATTTTTAGTATCATGGATCAAAAACAAGAAAATGATTCAGGGAAGCTTGTATTAAGTAAAGTCAAGGGTAATATAGAATTCAAAAATGTTTCATTTCAATACCCAAAAAATAAACAATTTTCGATTGTAAATATTAATATAAAAGCTAAGCAAGGGGAAAAAGTTGCAATAGTCGGCCGTTCAGGTGGAGGGAAGACAACTATTTTAAATCTTATTCCTAAATTCTATAGTTTAAGCAGTGGTAAGATTATTATAGACAAAAAAGATATTAATAAGATTAAGCTTGATAATTTGAGGGAACACATATCTTTAGTTAGCCAAGATACTATTTTATTTAATGATACTGTTTATAATAATATCGCCTATGGCGCTTTGAATAAAATTGACCCTGAGTTGGTAATTAAGGCTGCTAAAGCAGCAAATGCCTCGGAATTTATTAATAAATTACCAAATAAGTTTGACCATTTAATTGGTGATCGGGGTGTAAGGTTATCCGGAGGTCAAAAGCAACGTATTGCTATAGCAAGGGCAATTTTGAAGAATGCACCAATACTTTTGTTAGATGAAGCAACATCTGCTCTAGATTCTGAATCAGAAAGGTTGGTTCAAAAAGCACTCGATAATCTAATGGATGGAAGAACCTCAATCGTTATAGCTCATAGATTAAGTACAGTTATCAATGCTGATAAAATTATAGTTATTGAACAAGGAAGAGTCGTCGGAGAAGGTAATCATAAGGACTTATTAAGAAGTAATAAAATCTATGCAAAAATATATAAAAAAGGACTAGAGTAACTTGAATTCAATACATGAAATATTGAATAATCAGTATTACAAAAAATCAACATGGATATATTTGCTCGTACCTTTAAGTCTTATTTATTTGCTAATAATATTTGTAAGAAAGCTCTTGTATAAGCTAAGTATTCTAAAAAGTTATAAAATTAGGGTACCGGTAGTTATAGTTGGAAATATTAATTTGGGAGGTACAGGTAAAACCCCGCTTGCATTATGGATACTAGAAAAATTACTTATTAAAGGCTTGCATCCTGGTTTAATTTCAAGAGGGTATGGCTCTAAAATAAATAGTTATAAAGAGGTTACATTAACATCAAATGTTAGTGAAGTTGGAGATGAACCATTACTAATAAAGTCAAAACTAAATTTACCAGTATTTGTTGGTGCTGATAGAGTTGCGGTAGCTCAAGCATTGTTGTCTAAATATCCAAAAGTTAATATTATTATATCTGATGATGGTTTGCAGCATTATAGGCTTGCAAGAAATTTTGAAATTATTGTTAAAGATTCATCAAGAGGTTTTGGTAATGGATATATTTTTCCCGCCGGTCCTTTAAGGGAGCCTATTTCAAGATTAAATTCTGTTGATGCGCTAGTGATAAATGGCGATTCTGATTATGTAAGCCATTATAAGATGTGCTATCAATTTGATTTACTTGTTAATTGTAAAAATCATAAAAAAATTCAAGTAAACAAACTACCGTATTCAAAAAATATTGCTGTCACAGCTATTGGAAATCCAGATAATTTCTTTAAAAGCCTTAGTGAGTTAAAAATAAAATTTACAAAAAAAATATATAACGATCATCATTTATTTACAAAAAAAGATTTTAACTTTTTTGATTCAAGTACCAATATAATCATGACTGAGAAGGATGCGGTTAAATGTAAGAATTTTGCTAGAGATAATTTTTGGTATTTACCAATTAAGCCAAAAGTTGATCAGCAGCTATTTTTAAATATTATTAAAAAATTAGGAATAAAATAAATGGATAAAGATCTTCTTAAGATTCTTGTTTGCCCGGTTACAAAAGGACCTTTAATTTATGATAAAAAAAATAAAGAGTTAATCTCAAAATCGGCAAAGTTAGCCTATCCAATCAAAGATGGTATTCCAATTATGTTGGAAGATCAGGCAAGATCAATTTTAGAAAAGAAAAAATAATCATGGGATTTAAGGTAGTTATTCCATCTAGATTTCATAGTACTCGTCTTCCAGGAAAACCTTTAATGATGATAGGGGACTTTCCTATGGTAATTCATGTAGCAAAAAAAGCTGTTTTGAGTGGTGCTGAAGAGGTCATTATTGCAACTGATGATAAGAGAATTAAAGATGTTTCTGAATCATTTGGCTTTAATGCCATTATGACTAGTAAAGATCATTTAACTGGAACTGATAGAGTTTGCGAGGTTGCTATAAAAAATAATTGGTCTGACTCTGAAATCATTATTAATGTTCAGGGCGACGAACCTTTAATTGATCCTAAACTTATTTTATTAATTGCAAGTTCTATGAAAAAAGAAAATTTAAGTTATGTAACTGCTTGTTGCGACTTTGATGATGAAAAAGATCTTATAAGTCCTAACAACGTAAAAGTAGTTTTGGATGCAAATAACTTTGCAGTAAATTTTAGTAGAGAAGTAATCTCTGAATTACATCATATTGGTATATACGGGTATTCTGTTGAATTGTTAAAACAATTTTGTAAGCTATCTTGCAGTAAGAATGAAAAGTCTCGAAGTTTGGAGCAACTTCGTGCTCTTGATAATAATATTTCACTTAAAGTCTTGAAATTTCAAGGTACTTTTGTAAAAGGTATTGATACATTAGAAGATTTAAAAGCTATTAGGAAAATTTTCTCGTAATTTTTTTTATTTAAATTGCTGTATCTCCCTTTTCTCCTGTTCTAATTCTAATTACTTCATTTACATCCATTACAAATATTTTTCCATCCCCTATTTTTCCGGTATGAGCTGTAGAAACAATTACATCAATAGCTTTTTGCGCCATATCGTCAGCGATTATTAAATCAAGCTTTACCTTAGGAAGAAAATCAACAACATATTCAGCTCCTCTATATAATTCTGTATGTCCCTTTTGTCTTCCAAATCCTTTTACTTCGGTTGCAGTCAAACCCATGATACCAATAGCTGATAGGGCTTCTCGTACTTCATCTAACTTAAAAGGCTTAATTATTGCTTCAATTTTTTTCATTTCTATTTTCCTATATTTTTATGATTTATATTTACTAGTAATCGGATAACGTCTATCTTTTCCAAAAGCTTTTGATGTTATTTTTGGACCTGGCGCTGTTTGCCTTCTTTTAAATTCGCTCATATGAATTAATTTTATAACTTTTCTTACTACTTGTGCTGAAAATCCTTTATTAATTATATTTTTAATACTTATATTTTTTTCAATATATAAATCTATTATGGCATCAAGTACCTCATAATCAGGTAAATTATCTTGATCTGTTTGATTTCTGCAGAGCTCAGCTGAAGGAGGTCTTGTTATTATTCTTTTTGGAATAATTTCATTAGTAACATTTATCTCTTCTGCAATTCTATAGACCATAGTTTTTGGGACGTCTTTTAAGACTGAGAAACCACCAACCATATCTCCATAAATAGTTGAATACCCAACCGCAACTTCACTTTTATTGCTTGTTGCTAAAACTATTCCATTAAACTTATTCGCATACGCCATCAGCAATACCCCTCGAATCCTTGCCTGAATATTCTCTTCCGTAATATCTTTTTTTAATCCCTTAAAGTCTTTGGTAAGAGATTTATTGAAAGAACTCATTAGTTGCTCAATAGGACTTACTTTATAAGTTATCCCCAGTTTATTTGCAAGAATCTTTGCGTCCTCTAAGCTTATTTTTGAAGTATATTTACTTGGCATCATGATAGCGTTGATATTTTCTTTTTTACATGCTTGAGACGCAATATATAATACGACTGCCGAGTCAATACCCCCTGACAGACCAATAAATATATTTTTTATTGAGTTTTTTGAAAGGTAGTCCTTAAGGGCTAAAATTAATCCATCCAATAAAAATTTTATTTGTGATTTAAGTATCTTTTGAAGATATATTCTCGCATCTATATTTATAATATTTTTAGTGTCTATTATTTTATTTTTAGATTTAAATTGTTCAATATAATCAAGTAATCCATGCTTATCGTTATAAACAAATGATCCTCCATCGAATAGTAAATCATCTTGACCCCCAACTAAATTAAGATAAATAAGAGTACTGCCGTTCAAAGACACTCTTTTTTTAAATTCATCTATTCTTGATTTATATTTATTTATTTCATAGGGGGAAGCATTAATGCATATTATATAATCAACATGAAGTAACTTCTCAATAGGTTCTTTTGCCCACATATCTTCACATATTAATAAGCCAAATTTAATACCTTTGTGTGAGAAAGTTAGGGATTTCTTTCCTGGTTCAAAATATCTTTTTTCATCAAATACTCCATAATTCGGAAGTGATTGCTTATCGTAGGTTTTTTTAATCTTTCCTTTATATAAAATAGATGCAGAGTTATACAATGAGCCTCTATAATTTCTGGGATGACCAACAATTATTATTAAACTTGGAAATTTCTTTGCGATTTTTAGTAAAATATTATTACATTCATCAATAAAGTCTGTGTTGAGAAGTAAGTCTTCAGGAGGGTATCCACATATACTTAATTCAGGAGTAATTAAGATTTCTGCATTTGATTTTTCAGCAATTTTTGCATGCTTTAATATAAGTTCGTAATTAGATTGAATATCACCAACAGTTGGGTTTATTTGAGCTAGGCTTATTTTCATCGTAGACTAGTATCTCCCTCCACCAGCTTTTATCATTTCTACTATTTCTTTACTTCTATTCTTTAGTGCATACACCAAAGCTGTAAGACCATACTGATCTTTTGCTTTCAGATTTACATTATTTTTAATTAGTAGCTTTACAATTTTTTGAGAATTATTATCTACCGCATAATGAATTAGTGGCGTACCTTCATTATCTTCATGATTAATATTTGCATTATTATTAATCAAAATTTCTGATATTTTATATTTATTATTTTTAACTGCCCACATTAAAGCAGTCCATTCATACCTATCCAGCGCATCAATTTTAGCCCCATTTTCGATTAAAAACGTTACTGCATCTGGCTTATTATTTCTTACGGCATATATTAAAGCTGTTCTACCAAATTTATCCTTTAAAAGCGGACTTGCTCCATTTTTTACTAATATTTCAATGGTTGGTATGCTGCCACTTTTACAAGCTAACATTAGAATGGTAGTACCTGATGCATTTCTGCTATTAGGATTTATTCCATCCTTAATAAGTAATTCAATGGTTTCATGATAACCAGAAGTAGCAGCCAAGCCATATGCTGACCATCCGTCAGGATCTGTTATTTTAGGATCTGCTTTATTTGCAAGTAATATCTTAATAACTTCTATATGATTTTTTTTAGCTGCGTACATAAGTGCAGTCCATCCATCTTCTTCAGCGTCATTGATATTTGCTCCTTTTGATATTAGGTAATCTGCTATAGCAAATTGATTTTTCCTTGCTGCATACATTAAGGCAGAAACATTATCTTTGTCTACAGTATTTGGATCACCACCACTTTCTATAATTGCTTGGACGGTTTCAAGGTCACCTTTTCCTGATGCAGAAAGTAGATAGGGAATCTCTTCGCTAAGAGCTACTTTAGAAGTTACTGTATGAAGAATTAACAAGATAAATATTTTTTTTAAATAATTTATATTCATTTCTTAAGTGCCTCATTCATTACTTGACCCATTTCAGATGGAGATTCAGCAATGGCTATACCTGCTTTTTTTAAAGCATATATTTTGTCAATAGCCTTACCTGAATTGCCAGATATAATTGCACCTGCATGACCCATTCTTTTGCCAGATGGAGCAGTTAAACCTGCAATGTGTGCTACAACTGGCTTTGTGATATTACTAGAAATATATTCTGCAGCTAGCTCTTCATCAGAGCCACCGATTTCTCCAACAAGAATAATTCCTTTTGTATCATTATCCTTTTCAAACATTTCTAGACATTCTATGAAATTAAGACCTTTAATTGGATCTCCACCAATACCAACACAAGTAGTTTGACCTAAACCAAATTGAGATGTTTGATGAACTGCTTCATAAGTTAATGTTCCTGATCTTGATATAATGCCTATTGAACCAGTCTGATGAATATTTCCTGGCATGATACCAATTTTGCATTCATCCGGAGTAATAATTCCGGGACAATTAGGACCAATAAGAATTGATTTATTTTGACTTATAACTGATTTAACTTTCAACATATCAAGAACAGGTATTCCTTCAGTGATGCATACGATAATCTCTATACCTTCTTCGCTTGCTTCAATTATAGAATCTGCTGCAAATCTAGGAGGAACATATATCATCGAAGCATTTGCATTTGTTTCATTCTTTGCCTCTTTAACTGAATTAAATACAGGGAGATCTAGATGGGTTTGCCCACCTTTTCCTGGGGTCACTCCTCCAAGGACTTTAGTACCATAATTTATTGATTGCTCACTATGAAAGGTACCTTGTTTGCCAGTAAAGCCCTGACAGATTACCCTTGTATCTTTATTAATAAGAATAGACATTAATTTCCTATTTTGTTAATTTTACTGACCTTGTTGCTGCATCAGTAAGACTGTCGGCAGAAATAATATTTAAATTACTTTTTTTTAAAATATCTTTTCCTAATTCTACATTTGTTCCTTCTAGACGAACAATAATTGGTATTTGAATACCCACTTCTTCAACTGCATTAATTATGCCTTTTGCAATAATATCGCACCGCATGATACCTCCAAAAATATTTACTAAAACAACTTTCACTTTTGGGTCAGATAAGAGTATCTTAAAAGCTTTGCTAACAGTTTCAGGTGTTGCGCTACCACCTACATCAAGAAAATTTGCCGGGAGACCTCCAGACAATTTAATTAGGTCCATTGTAGCCATTGCTAAGCCAGCACCGTTTACCATACATCCAATATTACCTTCTAAAGCAATATAATTTAATCCATTATGAAAGGCTTCTGCCTCTTTTTTATCAACTTGTTCCCAATCAAATGCATTACTAATACCTTGATGTCGAAAATTAGCGTTATCATCAACTGTAATTTTGGCATCAAGAGCTATAATTTCATTGCTTTCAGAAAGAGCAAGTGGATTGATTTCTAAAAGAGAAAGGTCTGTCTTAGAAAAAATATCTAAGCATGTGTTAAGAAATATCTTGAATTGAGGGAATATGTTTTTTTCTAATCCTAACCCATTTGCTAGATTATTGATTTGAGAGTCTGAGAGTTGTTGATTAATTTTGTAATACTCTTTTGTTATAAGGCTAGGATCTTTTTTAGCTATTTCCTCTATTTCCATACCTCCGGATTCTGATGTTATTACGGCTAATGACTCAGTTTGCCTATCAACCAAAACTGAAAAATACATTTCTTTATTTACATCAATAGTTTCTTCAATTAAAAGCATATTAACCGGCTGGCCAATTGGTTTATTTTGGTTTGTTATTAAGTTTTTTCCTAGAATAGACTCAGCAAACTGCCTTGCTTCTAATGGAGTATGAATTAATTTAATTCCTCCCGCTTTACCTCGACCTCCGGAATGTATTTGCGCTTTAACTGCTAAACTTTTATTAAATTGCTTAGCAATTACCTCGGTTTCATCAATACTTTTCGAAAGCTTACTTTCAGGAACTTTTATCCCATTAACTTTAAGCAATTCTTTTGCTTGATACTCGTGAAGATTCATCTAAAATTCTTTAAACTAATTAGTGAATACAACATGATATCAGAATGCTTAATCGAATTTATATAATGTGCTTAAAGCTTTTTCTAGGAGACTTTATTTTTAAATAATACTCTATTTTAAAGGGTAAATTGTCACCGTACCTGCTTTCATATCAGGAATAATTAAATGAGTTCGATCCTTAGTAAGTGCAATATCAGCAGCTGCTTTAAATCCATCTAGAATAATTTTTGAAGTACCTTTTTTATATTCGTATATCTTTCCTTCTTTCCAGCTACTTATGTATATCGA
>TARA_B110000003_G_scaffold249057_1_pt1 | contig 15786 bp, 13 predicted proteins | sample TARA_B110000003 | Tara Oceans TARA_B110000003 (sample SAMEA4396424) | marine metagenome | biome: Westerlies Biome; feature: [SRF] surface water layer (ENVO:00010504); material: water (ENVO:00002006), including particulate matter (ENVO:01000060) such as... | depth 5 m
GCTGGTAGTGAGTTCACTATTAGTGATGCTGTTATAGCAAACAATCCAGGCCTAGCATTTAATTTTGCTGGTGCAGGTACCTTGACAACTGGTGAAGATACAGCTGGAGCGTCCCTAATGTCGACAGCTCTTAATATTACTTCTACTGCAACTGGTGCTCTTAAATTAGTTGGTTCATCTGCTGCTGATACATTTACCTTCCAAGAAACAGAAGAATTAGACGCTTCTGATACTATTGATGGTAATGGCGGAATTGATATCATTTATATTGAAAATGATGATGAAGCTGTTGGTGGTGTTGGTGATGGTGTAGGTGTTGCTACAACTGCTGCTTTAGGAACTTCTGTTACTAACGTAGAAAAATTAGTCGTAACTGACCTTTCTGTTGATAACAACTTAGGTGATGTTACAATTACTTTAGCTGCCGGTATGACACAAACAGCATTTGAAGTTGATGGTTCATCTCTTGATGCAAATGTTACTACTTTAGCTAATGGTGAAAGGTTAACTGTTACTAATAGCGATGATCTTAAACTTACTGCTCTTGGTGGTAGTTTTGGCGATTCACTTACTGGTGGTTCAGGTGCTGATATTCTAACTGGTAATGGTGGTGCTGATACACTTCTTGGTGCTGCAGGTAATGACGTGATTTCTGGTGGTGATGGTATTGATAGCATTACTGGTGGTGCTGGCGTTGATAGTATCGATGGTGGTGCTGGTAATGATATTATTATCGTTGCTGACGATGCTTCGTTTAAAGTCTCCGGTGGTGTTGAAACAGTTAAAGGTGGTGCTGGTACAGATACATTATCATTTACTGAAGCTGCAGATCTAACTCTTACTGCTCCTGAGCTATCTAAATTATATAGTATTGAGAAAATTACTCTTGGTAGTAATACAACAAGCCTAACTTTTGGTAATGAGACATTTACCAATCTTGGTAATGCTTCACTGCAAATCACAACAACAACAACAGATAATGTAACTACAATTGACGGCTCTGCTGTTTCAAATGGTTCATTCCTCATTGTTGATGATGGATCTAATACTAATCTTGATAAATTAGTTGGTGGTTCTGGTGATGATATCTTTAGATTTAAATCAACAACAGGCTTAAGTGATGGTGATACTATTACTGGTGGTGCTGGTACTGATACAATCCAATTAGATAATACTGCTGCAGTTACTGCTATGTTAGACTTTAATGAGATAACTGGTGTTGAAAATGTAACAATTTACACATCAGCTACTACTGGTCTTACAGCTGGTGCTCTTATAATTACTATTAATCCTCATACGGTTGCTGCCCTTAATGCAGGTGCTGTTACTATTGATTTATCTGGTAAAAATGTTGGTACATCAGTCTTTAATACTGCTAATGATGATACTGTTGATATCAACTTTACTATTATTGGTGGTTCTGTAGCTGATGACATTCGAGGTTCAATGGGTGATGATACTATCTCTGGTGGTGGAACTCTTGTTGGTGATACATTAGAAGGTGGTTCAGGTAACGACTCTATTACTGGTAACTCAGGTGCTGATACAATTGATGGCGGTGCTGGTAACGACGTAGGTAACGGTGGTGCTGGTAATGATATTATTAATGGTGGTACAGGTAATGATACATTAGACGGCGGTGATGGTACTGATACTATTGAAGGTGATGCTGGTGCTGATAACCTAACTGGTGGTGCTGGTAATGATGTCTTTAAATTTGATACCATTACAGACTCATCTGGTAACACGAAAGATACTATTACTGACTTTAAACAGTCTACGCTAAATGCAGCTACTGGTGCTCAAATCACCAATGGTGACTCAATTAGCCTAGTAGTTAGTTCTGGAAATGTTGCTAATGGTAATACAACTTCCTTTGTCCTTGCAGATAAAGGTGATGTTGCTAATGCCGGTGAAGCTGTTAATGCAATGAATAATTCTTCAGGTAGTTTTGTATTCGCTAAAGATAACGATGTTCTTTATATCGATATGGATGGTGATTCAACTCTTAACACTGATGACTATGCCTTTACACTAACTGGCTTAGATTCATTCCATGGTGCTGATATCGATGTTACTGTTTCTGGTGATGATAATGTTGCTACTACAATTACTACTCTTGATGGTAACGATATTATTACTACTGGTTCTGCTGCTGATATTATTAATTCAGGTGGTGGTGCAGACATTATCGTGGCAGGTGCTGGTGCTAATATAATCAATTCAGGAGCTGGTAATGATAATATTACTGGTGGTGCCGTTATTGATACTATTAATGCAGGTCCCGGTGATGATATAATCATACCTGGTACTGGTGCTGATGTTGTAACTGGTGGTACTGGTGATGATAATATTACTGCTACTGGTGTTATAGTCGCTAATAGAACACAAATCCAAGACTTTGAGGATGCTGGCGATACTGTAGGTGATACTGTCAATCTCTTAAATACTGAAACTGAGCTTGGTGGTGCTAATGGTGCTAATGCTGTTCTTGTTCAAGTTGCTGTTACAACAGTTGCTAATGATGCTACTTACAATCTAGGTCTTGCTACTGGTTCTATTGAGGGTGCTACTGCTGCTGCCTTTAATACCAATGCTGTTGATATCGTTGAATTAACAGGTACTGTTGATCATGATTTAGCAAATGACTTTGCCGATGGTGATGGTGCAGAGCTACTTAAATCACTTTCAAGTGGAGCTAGTGCTGCAAGTATTACCGCTGATGATTCTGATGATGATTATTTCATAATTGCATCTGATGCTGCTGTAACTGTTGTTTATGCTGTTCAAGATGGTGTAGCGGTTGCTGCTGATTTAGATCCAATTCTTATGTTCAATTCAGTTATTACTGAAGGCGCGTTTGTTGGAGCTGACTTCATTATGATTGCATAAGCATTTATAATTAAATTAAGAAGGGAAGCCTCGGCTTCCCTTTTTTTTTACACAAAATCTTTTCTTTAATTTATAATATAGAATGGTAAAAATTTTTTTACATATTGGTTGTGGGCCATTATACAAAGACAATACTACTCCTGCTTTTAATTCTGATGATTGGGATGAGGTTCGTCTTGATATTGACCCTACCCATAATCCAGATATAGTTTGTTCAATGAGTGATATGTCTACTTTGGAAGATAATAGTTTTGATGCAATATATTCTTCTCATAATATCGAACATGTATTTCCTCATGAGGTATTAGGAACATTTCAGGAGTTTAGGAGAGTTTTAAAAGATGATGGTTTCCTGATTCTTACTTGTCCTGATATTAAATCTGTTTGTGCTTTAATTGGTGAAGGAAATATAGGAAAAAAATTATACACATCACCTGCTGGTGATATATTTCCGCTTGATATATTATATGGACATAGAAACTCTTTAGCGTCTGGACATACCTATATGGCTCATAAAAATGGCTTTACTTCCGAGAGTCTTTCTACACAGATTAAAGGTGCTAATTTCAAATCTTTTTGTATTGGAGAAATGAAAACTGCTTTTGCATTATGGTTAATTGCTTATAAAAATATTGATAAACCTACTGATGAATTAACTAAAGAATTAACCTCCCACTTACGATATGAGAAAGGTGAATGATGGGTGAAATTTCAAAAAAAAAATATCCGTTGTGGTCTATATGGTATGAGGATGAGGGTTATGATATTAATGGTGAAAGAATTATGGGTCGCCAAGCTGCTGGGTGGTCTTTTTTAAAAGGAATTATTAAGGACAAGCCCGATCGTATAAGTGCTTATATTAAAAATGACGAACAAAGAAGTTTTTTTGTAGAAAAAGTTAAATCTGTAATATCACCAGATCATCAGATGGAAATTGATTTTATTAATTTTTCTGAGCCTCAAAAATCTCAGGATTATGGAGGAATTTTTATTCCTGGTCCTGGTATTTCTGATTTTTGCTCTAAACGTTCTTTTCATGGGCATGATAAGTATAGTGTTATTGGTATTACTCATACAACTGCTTCTCATACTGTAATGAACGGATTATCATCTCTTGCAATGTCTGATGTTATGCCATGGGATGCTATCATATGTACTTCTGAATGTGTTTTAGATACAGTAAATAAAGTTATAGAAGATAGATTTGATAAGTTAAGTTCTAAATTCTCTATTAAAAACCCTGTTTATCCTCAATTACCAATTATACCACTTGGTCTTGATAAGGATGAATTTGAATATACAGAGGATTTTAAGATACAATCAAGAAATAGCCTTGGAATAGGAATTGATGATATTGTTATAGTTTATGTTGGTCGTCTAAGCTTTCATGCCAAAGCACATCACCTTCCTATGTATTTAGCACTTGAGAATTGTTCTAAGGAATTACAGGATAATCAAAAAATCCATATTATTCAAACTGGATGGTTTGCAAATGATTTTGTGAAAGATGCATTTGTTAACGAAGGAAAAAAAATATGCCCTTCAGTCAATTTTCATTTTCTAGATGGTAAAGATCAAAATAATAAGCACATTTCACTATCATCTGGTGATATATTCATTTCATTAAGTGATAATATTCAGGAAACCTTTGGCTTAACTCCAATCGAAGGTATGGCAGCGGGATTGGCTGTGTTAGTTTCAGACTGGAATGGATACAAATCAACTGTAAGACAAAATATTGATGGCTATCGCGTTAATACGATATTATTACCTAATGGCTATGGGGAGGATTTAGCTTATGATCATATGATGGATAAAATTAATTATGATCATTATGTAGGTATGTCTGTTCAACGTGTAGCCATTGATATATCTGATTGCATAGAAAAATTATCAATCTTAATAAAAGATAAAGAAAAAAGAATAGAATTTGGAAAATCTGGCAAACAAAGAATTAATAATTCCTTTGACTGGTCTATTATATTAAAAAAATATAGAGAATTAGCTGACGATCTAGATTCAATTAGATTAATAGAGTCAAAAAACTATAAAGATTTTTGCTTGCCCAGTTTGCCAAGTAATAGAATGGATCCGTTTAATGTTTTTTCTTCCTATCCAACAGCTACATTAAAAAATAATCATAAATTGATTAAAACAGCAGGTATAAATCAATATTCAATTAGTGAATTATTTACCTTAAATAGTATTAATTATTCTAAAGAATATTTGCCACATCTTGATGATTTTGTATCTATTTATAATTTTTTTGAAGATGGAAAATTTCTAACAATCAAAAGCTTAATTAATAAGACTTCAATAGAAGAAAGTGATATTTTTAAAATTATCATTTGGTTAATAAAGTTTGGCTATATAGCTTTTAATGGTGAAATGGATGAAAAATAAAACGATACTTTTTGTTCACCAAAATTTTCCCGCTCAGTTTAAATCCTTAGCACCAAAGCTAGCAAACGATAAAACTTATGAAATTCATACCTTAGCTGCAAAAACAGATAATTCTATTAAAAATCCACCAGATTATATTTCATCTATGAAAAATATCTCTCATCATCATTATGTTATTGATAAAGGGTCATCTTCGAAAATTCATTTATTTGCTCAAGAGTTTGAGACTAAGATGATAAGGGCTGAGGCTGTTGCAAAAAAATGTTTTGAACTTAAAGAAAAGGGATTGATTCCTGATTTAGTGATTGATCATCCCGGTTGGGGTGAGACTTTTTTTATTAAAGAAATTTGGCCTGATTGTAAGTTATTGTCGTATTTTGAATTTTATTATAACACGCATAACTCTGATGTTGACTTTGATGTAAATGAGGTTGAGTTGCCTATATCTGGTTTTGATCTTTTTGCTAGATTAAGGGCTAGAAATGCCCCTGGTTTAATGTCTTATTTAGAGGCAGATCAATTAATTTCACCTACTAGCTTTCAGCGATCTACGGCTCCGATTTTCTTACAAAAGAAAATAAAGGTTATTCATGATGGAATTGATACGACCTTAATTAAGCCTTTTAAGGAAGGTGAAATTAATATTGAAAATTCTCAAGGTTTAAAAATAAATCTAAGTAAAAAAAATAAAATAATTACTTTTGTTAATAGAAACTTAGAGCCTTACAGGGGATATCATTCTTTTATGAGGTCATTGCCTAATATACAAAAAGAACATCCTGATGCATATATTTTGATAATAGGTGGTGATCAAGTAAGTTATGGATCCAATTCACCATCTGGAAGAAGCTATAAAGATATATATCTTGAGGAGGTTAAGGATGACTTGGTAGATTTAGAAAAAGTTATTTTTTTAGGTAAGGTTGATTATGCTAGCTTCTTAACTGTTATTGGTCTCTCGAGTGTTCATGTTTATTTGACTTATCCCTTTGTTTTATCTTGGTCGATGCTGGAGGCTATGGCCCTTGAGTCAATTGTTGTTGGATCTAAAACAGGGCCTGTTGAAGAAATTATTAAAGATAAAGTTAATGGTTTACTGGTTGATTTCTTCGATATTAATGAGATTTCATTAGCTGTGAATGATGTTTTGCATAATCCAGAGAAATATAAAAAAATTAGAAAAAATGCTAGAAAAACAATTATTGATAAATATGATTTAAAGAAAGTAAGTTTGCCAAAGCAACTTAATTTGATTAAGGATCTACTAAATGAAAAAAATTAATATATTTAGTGATGTTGCTGTTATTACTCCTGATACTTTTGAGGACTCAAGAGGTTTTTTTTCTGAGACCTATAATAGGGCGTCAATTAAAGAGCTGGGTATCGATATAGATTTTATTCAGGATAATCAGTCTTTTTCTCAAAATGTAAATACATTAAGAGGTATTCATTTTCAGTCCCCACCTTTTGCTCAAAGCAAGCTTATTAGAGTTCTTTCAGGATCTATATTTGATATTTTTATAGATTTGAGAAAAGATTCCGAAACTTATGAAAGGCATGGGACCTTTACTCTAAACCCAGAGGACGGTTGGTTATTTGTACCTAAGGGCTTTGCGCATGGCTTTGTTACTTTGGAGAATAAAACTAATATTTTATATAAAGTCGATGCTTACTTTAATAGTGATTGTGAATATGGAATTAAATGGAATGATGATTTCTTCTCTATTGAGTGGCCGGTAGACGAAAAAAAAATTATTATATCTGAAAAAGATACTAATTTGCCCTTATGGCAAGATGTTAGAGAAAAAGTTAATTCTTGGAGTTGGAGTTGAAAAAAAGACGTTTTTTGATAACCGGCGGGTATGGTTTCATAGGTTCCTCCTTAATTCGCGAATTAATAAATGAAGATGGCGTTGAAATTTGTAATATTGACAAACTATCGTATTCATCAAATTTAAACTCTTTTAATCATGCATCAACTACAAATTATCAGTTTAAAAAGATTGATATTGTAAATTCTAAATTAATTGAAGAGGCTATTAGAGAATTCAAACCAGATTATATTATTCACTTAGCAGCCGAAACCCATGTTGATAGATCAATTGATGGTCCTGATGCATTTATTCAATCAAATATTATTGGTACGTATAATTTATTAAACTCAAGTTATGAATTTTGGAAAAAATTAGAATCTAGTAAAAAAGAAATCTTCAAATTTTTATATGTTTCTACTGATGAGGTATATGGGTCTTTAGGTCCTAATGATAATTCATTTACAGAAGAAAGTAATTATAAACCAAACAGTCCTTATTCAGCCACTAAAGCTGCAGGTGATCATTTGGTGAGAGCTTGGAATAAAACATACTCTTTGCCAGTAATAATTACAAATACATGTAATAATTATGGCCCCTGGCAGTTTCCTGAAAAACTTATACCTCTAGTTATAAAAAAATGTTTATCTAAGGAGCCGATTCCTATTTATGGAGATGGGAAACAGATTAGAGACTGGATAAGGGTTGAGGATCATGTTTCTGGAATTCTTAAAGCTCTTGATAAAGGTGCTTGCGGAGAGAAATATAATATTGGAAGTAATTGTGAATTAACTAATATTCAAGTTGTTTCTGATATTTGTATGTTACTTGATAGACTTAAGCCTAATGAAGATAAATCATCATACCTTGATTTGATAACTTTTGTAGAAGATAGGCCTGGTCACGATAATCGTTATTCTATTGATAGTATGAAAATTACTAATTTAAATTGGAAACCTAAATTTTCTTGGGAAAATGGCTTAAAAGATACTGTTGAATGGTATTTAGCTAATAAAGAATTTTTAAAAGAAACTAACAATGAGAATTACCTTGGTGACAGACTTGGAAAATTATGAGAACTCTTTAAAGGTTCTTGTTCTGGGTGGTTCCGGTCAAATTGGATCAGAAATTAGAGCGTATCAAGATAATATTAATTTTTCTATGACCTTTCCGAGCTCCTCTGAATTAAATTTAAAAAATATAAAACAAATAACAGATTATTTAAATTCTCATTCATTTGATATTATTTTAAATCTTGCCGCTTATACCGCCGTAGATAAAGCTGAGACAGATAAAAAGTTATCAGACCAAATAAATCATATCGGACCGAAGCTTCTAGCTCAAGAAGCTCAGAAAAGAAATATAGGTCTGATCCATATTTCGACAGATTATGTTTTTGGTAAAAATGGATCTGGGCCATATAAAAACTCAGACGCTAAAAATCCAATAAATTATTATGGACTTACAAAATCCTTAGGTGAAGATCAGGTGCTGTTAAATCATGATAAAAGTTTAGTAATACGTTTAGCTTCTGTTTTTGGTGAATATGGTAATAATTTTGTAAAAACAATAACTAGAAAGCTTCTTGAGGAAAATGATGTTAGATTGGTATCTGACCAATTAATATCACTTACATACTCAAATGATTTTGTTAAAAATTTAAAAGAGATCATTATTCTCTATCAAAGCCTTGGCGATAATATAGCTTTAAAAGATAGGATACTCCATTTTACTTCTTGTCAGCATACAGACTGGTTTTCTGTTGGAAGTATTATTTATGATGAAATAGAAAAATTCAAAAAAAACCCTCTTTCAGTTAAATTAATACCTATTTCCTCTTCGGAGTGGAGTTCTGACGCTCAAAGGTCATTAGACACTAGGCTTAAAGTTGATTATAAGTTTTTAAAAGAAAGAAATATAAATGTTTTTCCTTGGCAGGAATCTGTTCGATTAGTCGTTAGAAAAATTCTTTCTAATATAGAAGGGTAAACTTCATGAAAGAAGAAACCAAAGTAAATACTAAGGGAGTGATCTTAGCGGGAGGATTAGGGACTAGGCTTCATCCCTTGACATCTGTAATTTCTAAACAACTTCTTCCTATTTACAATAAACCAATGATTCTCTATCCACTGTCAGTTTTAGTTGATGCTGGAATTAATGATATTATGATTATTACTACCAAGGAGCATAAGGAAAATTTTAAAAAGCTTCTTGGCTATGGAGAGGATTGGTATGTTAATTTAACCTACAAAATTCAGGAGAAACCTGAAGGTATTGCTCAGTCATTAATTCTTTCCGAAAGTTGGTCTAAAGAATCGCAGGTTGTTCTAATTCTTGGTGATAATTTATTTTTTGGTCCAAATCTTAATAATATTGTACGAGATGGTATAAAAAATAATTCTGGCGCAACTATATTTTGTATTGAGTCAAATAATCCAGAACGTTTTGGTGTTATTGAATTTGATAAAAAATTTAAAGCTATATCAATAGAAGAAAAACCAAAAAAACCAAAAACTAAGTGGGTTGTTACTGGTCTCTATATTTATAATAATCAAGCTCCTAAGTACGCTAAATCATTAAAAAAATCTAATAGAGGTGAATATGAGATAACAGATTTAAATAATCTCTATCTTTTAAATAATAAATTAAACGTAAAAAAACTAGAAGGTGATTTTTCTTGGCTAGATACAGGAACTTTTGATTCTCTTTTGGAGGCATCAAATTATGTTAAAGAACTAGAAAATAAAAAATAACTACTCTTGCAAGGCTCTTTGTGAAAGTTTTGTTATAGGATTAAGTACATAGCTCATAATAGTTCTTTCCTCGCCTATAATTGAGACATCAGTTTGCATACCAGACTGTAAAATAATCTTTTTTTCAGAATTTTCTATTGTTTTGTAATCCAATTCTATTATTGCAGGGTAGTAAGATACACCTTCTTCATTTGTGGTTGTGTTTGCACCAATTTTAGTCACCATCCCTTCAAACTGGCCATAAATAGCCATATCGTATGACATAAAGGCTATTTTAGCTTTTTGTCCTTTTCTAACATAAGCAATATCTTTTGGAACAATGAATGCTTCAATTTTTAAAATATCATCTTTTGGGACTATTTCAGATAACAGATCGCCAATTCTAACTATTTGCCCTATATTCACGACCTTAACACTACTAACACTTCCTGAAACTGGAGACTTCACATAAGAAAATTCTAAGTTATTTTTTGCAGTATTATATCTTGATTCAGCATCAACTAATCTCAATTCTTCATCAAGAAGTCTAAACTCAGAGTCAGACCCGCTACTAACAAGGTTTTTAAGAATAGCGACCTTTCTTGATCTTGTTTCAAATTCTCTTTTTGCAAGTTCAAAAAATTTTTTCTTATTTATTGTGTCTATGGAATATAGCGTGTCGCCTGCGATTACCTCATCATCAAGCTTAATATTAATTTTTTCTATTGGTCCATCAACTCCTGATTGAACTAAATGAACTTTTGAATCTGGTGTAACAATACCTTGAGCTCTAACAACTTGGTTAACCTCTGCTATAGAGGACCAAATAATAAATATCACTGTAAATGAACCTATTAACCAAAAAAGGATGAATGACTTTTTATTATTTGCCCAATATTCAGGGAGGAGGAAGGATATTATATCCTCTAATCTTTTTCTATCAAATTTAATGATAGTAAAGGTCTTAATAAAAATATCCTTTATTCTTTTTATAAGATATTTCATCTTAATTATCCTTATTAGGTTGAGTATTTTGTTTTAAAATTTTATCTCTTGGTCCGTACTGAACTAAAGAACCATCAATAATAACTCCAATTTTATCAACTCTAGCCAAATGATTTGTTCTATGGGTTGATATAATAATAGTTGGTTTATAAGGAAGGGATAATATATTATTTATAATTCTTTCTTCTGTTGCACCATCCATAGAGCTTGTTGGTTCATCTAAAACAAGTATAGATGGTTTTCTTACCAAAGCTCTCGCTAGAGCTATTGCTTGCCTTTGGCCTCCTGATAAATTACCACCTCCGTCTAAAAGTTGAAAGTTATAGCCCCCTGGCATTTTAACGATAAAGTCATGAGCGCATGAAAGTTTGGCAGCTTCAATAATATCATCTTCAGATACGCCTTCAATCCCAGTTCCAATATTTTCTAATATTGTTCCTGTGAATAATTGAATTTTTTGGGGACAATACCCTATATATTCTCTTAAATCATCAGATGGTATATTCTTAATATCATATCCACTTAGATTAATTGTTCCTTTTGATGGAAGATGGAAGCCAATGATATTTCTTAATAATGAAGTCTTTCCACTTCCAATGTTTCCAACTAAACCTACCTTCTCACCATCCATAATATCCATATTTATATTTTTTAAGATACTAACTTCATTGATATCAAAATTAAGTTCCTTTAACTTTATTTCACCTGTTGTGAGTGATACTGCTTTAAAATCATTAGTTTTTTCATCTCGTGACTCTATCTGCATTAATTCATCAATTTTTTTAAAAGCAGATAAGGCATGGTTAAGTTTAGTTAACAAAGATCCGGCTTGCACCAAAGGTGATAAAACTCTTCCTGAAAGGATAACGCAGGCGATCAATGCTCCAGATGTTATATCCAAAGATCCTACTAAAACAACACCGTAACAAACTATACCTGCTTGTGCTATCTGCAGGCTAGTTTGAGAAAAAGTAGTAGCAAAATTTGCTACTCCCCTTGCGCTTGTTGCGTTTTTACTCTGATTTTTAACACTTTTATCCCATTTATTTTGAAGAAATTTACCGCCAGCAACAGTTCTGACCGTTTCAACATTACTAAGTAACTCATGAAGCACTATCATTTTACCCTGTTGATTAACTAAATTTTTATCACTAAACTTTTTAAGAATTGGTTGGATTATTGCAGATACGCCTAAAACTAAAGGAACAACCAAAATTGGAACAACTGCTAATGGGCCTGCAATAGCATAAATTACAAAAAGAAATAAGAACATAAACGGTAGATCTATAAAGGCAACCATACTTGCTGACGTAAAGAAATCTCTAACTCCTTCAAATTCTCTTACAGTGTGAGCAACACCAGATGTCTTTTCTAAAAACTCGCTATCATGACTTGTTATTTTTTTAAAAAGTGAGTTATTGATATTTTTTTCTAAATTATTTCCAGCCATATCAACAAAATATGCACGAAGAAGTTTTACTATAAAATCGAAAAGAATAACTATACCCATACCAATAGTTAAAGCAATAAGCGTATTATAAGCTGAGTTTGGCATAACACGGTCGTATACTGTCATTATGTAAAATGCGCTTCCTAGACCAAAAAGATTTATAAAAACTGATGCAAGAGCTATTTGAGAGTAAGTTCCTTTACTTTTTAAAATAGATCCCCAAAACCAATGTTCACTTAAAGGACTTTTATTTTTTTTCTCACTCATGGATTAATCCTTATATGATTTGTTAATTTTTGATTTTGATGAAGAAAAGAAAAGTATCCTTGTATAATATTTATTTCTATATCTAAAGCTTGGTTAAAAAGATTAATCTCTTCAATTGCTGCACTTACAAAAGTTTCAGGTGAGAAACTTGTAGAATCAAGCCTATTTTTAATAATTCTTCTTTGATTTTTTGTATCCTCAAATGCTTCAATTATTTCAAGACGAGTATTTAAAGAGCTTTTCATGAGATTAACTATTTCATTTTCTTTCACGTCATCTTTTTTTCTTTCAACATCTATGCTCATTTTATAAGCATTTTCTTTTGCTCGAGCAGAAGATATTTTCGCTGTTGCCCGTCCAAAAGTGAAAAGAGGCATTGAGAAATAAATACCACCTCTTACATCTGCATCATTTTCTTTTTGATCAATATCATAGATTGTATATCTTGTATTTATTCCAAACTGAGGTCTAAACTCACCTTTAGCTAACTTTGTATCTTCTTGCATTCCCTTGTATTGAATTCTTGATGCCTTAACATTATACGCTTCATTATCTTTATTCATTTCAATATAAGGTATAAAAATATTAGGGAAAAACATATTATCAAATTGCTGATTAAAGAAATATTCAAAAATACCAATATCACTATTTCTTTCTGCTTTTAGTCTTTGTACCTTAGACTTAAGGGTATTATATTTTATCATAAATAGAGCAAGTTGAATTGGATCTGAAATACCAAGATCAACCCTTTCCTGGACCTTTGATAAGTAAGGTTCTATCTCTTTAATTATTTTATCACTATAACTAAATAAAATATTTGATCTTACAGCACTCAAATAGATATCATTTGCATCTAAAATTAATGACGATAGTGCGTTTTCTTTTTCTAGTTTTGATAAATTCTTGTCTGATAATGACCTTCTTATACGAGCATTTATAGTGCCGCCTGTGTATATTGGCTGAGATAATTCAAATGATGCATCAAAACTATCATCTTGTCTCTTTCTTAGAGATGTTAACTCACTAACTTTTCTGTCTAGTATATGATCATTTATTACTTTTACCGATAGCTCAGGCCATCTCTGTCGTTTTGCGTATTTTAAGGATTGATTTTTTTCAATAAAATTTGAATTAGCATAGAGAAATTCTGGCTGTGTTATTATACTTTCTCTTATAAAATCATAATAATCTGTTTCATTGATTGTACTGCTTCCAAGATTTATTTTAGAAAAAGTTAAATTGGGGCTAGGTATTGGATTTCCATCAACTGAGTGAACCTCAAAAGATATTAAAATATTAAAAATCAATAAGAAATTTAAGATTACGAATTTTTTTACAAGAGGTTTCATGAGCTGAAATAAGAATTAAATCTTAATTCTTTTTCTTTTTTGAGCTTGAGGATTTCTTTTCTTCTTTTTTTGAAGAAGATTCTACTGGCTCTCCAATCTTTTCTGAAATTCCCTGAGCAGCTGCTGTTAAGGATGTTATTACATCTCCAACCTTATTACCTGGAATTTCAATCGAGCCTGACTCATTGATCTTTCCATCTGAACCAACGGCAACTGTTTGAATTCTTAATAAACCGTTTACAAACGAAACATTTCCTAATCCTTCTATAATCATAATTTCCTCCACATTTTGATTAAATATTTAACATTAACTTAATCACTTAGATAATCAGTTATTTCGATAATACAACCCCTATATTATTTTGATTCGCTTAAAATTAGCCTTTTATATTGAAATATAGGGATTTTAATGGGGTTTCTAGAGTTGAAAAGTAATTTTTTTTAATCTTCACTATCTATAGTATCAGGAAAATGAAAAGAACCTCTAATTGTAAACTTTTCGTTGTTTTTCATTATATTTTGTTTATGAAGATGGGTCCAGTCTGAGGGAAAAATTAAAGTGGTTCCTTTTTTGGGCTTTACTGAAAGATTGAGATAATTAAAAACAAAATTTCCCTCATCATCATCAATATCATTCAGAAAAGTAATCCATGACAGAATTTTATGGGAAGAATTTATATTTTGTCTATCACAATTCAGTTCCAAATGATGTCCCGCAACCAAATGTTTTTCAATTTTAAAAGGCCCTATGTAAACTCTTTGCCAGTTTTTTATAAAGCCCCATTGCTCTTGATAATCATTGTAGCATTCTACTAAATTATTTATATAATCTTTAAAAATATCTATCTTTTTTTCTTTAATTTGCTTAGGACTTATTGATATCTCTAATAAATCTTTCTTTGATTTATCGATCTTTCCTAGAGCTAATGTTCCTTGTTTATGATGTTCATGATTTAGATTAAAGAATTCAATTAACTTTTCTAATAAATTATCGTTTTCTAATTCCCATATTCCAAGAAAATTACTTTCTGAGATTTCTTCTATTTCTATTCTCTTCATTTTAAACTCTCAATCTATCAACAGTTAATTTTTATTTGATTATTTAAAGTATTAATATCAAATACTCCATCAACCTTTTTTTCTAAGTGAATTGCTTTATTCTTAATTCCATAAATATTATATATTCCGATAAGATTTCTTTGTATTGATAGTTCTTGAGGGGATGTCTCATAGGCCAGTTCAAAATACATGATTGCATTCTTTTTCTCCTCAATATTATTGCTTTTATTAGCTTTCTCGAAGAAACAAAGTGCTAATCGAAAAATTGAAAAAACATTATCTTTACTTTTATTTAAATCAATAGATCTTTTATAATACGAAATGGCTTTATTGAAATCCTTCTTATTGTAAAAAATATCTCCTAGAATATTTATTCCTTGTTCAAATTCTGGATTAAAAGTAACAGAATTTGTAAAATACCTGATGGCTTCATCATTCTTTTTAAAAGATTTGTGAAGTTGACCAAGATTAAAGTTAATAATATGATTAAGTGGTTGTATTTCTAATGCCTCTAGCAATTGCTTTAAGGCATTAGTATTATCTCCTAATCTCCGATAACACATACTCATTAATTGTTTTATATCAATATTAAGAGGGTAATCTTTCTCTAAGACAAGAAGTTCCTTAATAGATTGATTTGGATCATCATTCTCCATTATTTTTGGGAATTTGTGTGAAATGTCTTTCATATCAACTCTATACTTCAATACTTAATATTTATCACAAAAAATAGGGATTTATAAATATAATATATAATATATAAATTCTTTGTATGGTGGGCGCGGCTGGGTTTGAACCAGCGACCCCTACGATGTCAC
>TARA_B110000003_G_scaffold275348_1_pt1 | contig 15701 bp, 12 predicted proteins | sample TARA_B110000003 | Tara Oceans TARA_B110000003 (sample SAMEA4396424) | marine metagenome | biome: Westerlies Biome; feature: [SRF] surface water layer (ENVO:00010504); material: water (ENVO:00002006), including particulate matter (ENVO:01000060) such as... | depth 5 m
TTGCGAGATTAACTGCATTTGTTCGAAGTAACTTGGGGTTTATGGAATTTTTATAATCGGTTGTATTCTCAATTGATTTGGGTAGAAAAATTTTCTCAAAAAAATTAATTAGTTTTACAAGACACTTATCTTCATGGACATCGGTAAAAGTTAATTTAATGAGATTTCTTTTGTCGTTTTTACTAATTCGTCCGGTTGCATTAACTCCAATTTGCAGGTTTTCTTTTGCCGCTTTTTCTTCCAACTCTCGAACTGGTAAATCTGTTTCCAAGATTAGTTCATTAAAGCTATTAGATTCTTCAAAGGCTGGATTGATTCCATCAAGTTTTACGATTGCTTGGAGAATCCTCTCTTTTGCCTGCTTCGCTACTGAAATTGAAGCAGTGAGCCCGTTTTCCCCTTTTGCTAAAAGAGATGCACCCGCAAGCGTTGCTAAAAAAGCTTGGTTCGAGCATACATTGGATGTGGCTTTTTCTTTTCGAATATGTTGCTCTCTAGTCGATAAAACCATAACGAAACAATCTCTACCATTAAAGTCTTTGGCCTTGCCAATATATCTCCCTGGTGTGGCACGAAGATCTTTTTTATTCTGTTCGTTATGCCTGCATCCAAATATCCCAAGTCCCGGACCGCCAAAATTGGGAGCAATTGCTAGGTGTTGTGCTTCGCCAACAATAAAGTCGGCTCCGTTTTCGCCGAAGTCAGTAGGTGGTTTAAGCCCGCCAGTTCCTAAAAGCATGGGGTCAATGCATGCAATCGATCGAATTCCATGCAAATTTGAAAAATCACTTAGAAAATTAACATCCTCAAGCAAGCCAAGGGTATTTACTTGGGGGAAGACAAAAGCCGAGATTTCCTGGGTATCTTCCAATGGTAAATTGTTGAGCCAATCATAATCAAGTAAACCTGAATCAGGATCAATTGGAACAGATATAAATTTTAAATCGGTTTCTTCTGAAAGTGTTTTTATAACTTCAAGTTCAGACTCGAACAAAGAGGCGGACAATAAAATCTTTCCCGCGCGTTTGTTTGTTCTTGTGGCACAGGTAATGGCTTCATAAATTGCTGCCGATCTGTCGTAAAGTGAAGTGTTTATGGCTTCAAATCCGGTTAAAGTGGACATTACACACTGGTAAATCCAATGAGTTACAAGCGTACCTTGGCTTCTTTCAGGTTGATAAGGAGTGTAGGATGTACTTAACGATCGGAGATTAGATACAAAGTCGACTATTGGGTGGATTTTCCAAAAAGGTAAACTATCACCAATAAATGATGTTTTTAAATTGGTTTTACTACCAATTTCAGAAAGCTGTGCAACTGCATCATCGTAACTAAGCTCATCGGGTAGATCAGTACCCATTTTAAAGTGAAGAGAAGTAGGAATATGTTCGAAGAGTTCGTCCGTAGATGTCAGTCCAATAAAATGGAGCATTTGAGCAATGTCATCATCACTTGCTGAAATATAATGCCTAGAAAGTTCTCGAGGGAACTCAGTCGGTTCGTAAGGCAAATTAATCTTGGTTTTGTGGATACTTGGATTGGATGCTACCATTTGATGAAACTACTACGAATAATTTATAGGGGAAATATAATGTTTTTAACGTGAGTAAATACTATCGATATAATCATCCACGCCAAATAATTTGGCTATTTTGTGTATTAAAAATGAGAAACTGTAATTGAGCCAAGTTTTTCGACTAGCCGGTCCAAAATTATTACTTTATACGGATGCCTTTTTCCCAAATATTTCGCTCGGTTATGGTTCCTGTTTCGTCCATAAAAACTTCTTCTCCGTGGAGTCGTCCGTCAATCAGATTCACTTCCCCAATTAAAGATCCTTCCTGATCTAAAATTTGCATTTTACCGGTAAAAGGAATTTTCGATTTAGCATAGCTTACCGTATCAATCCCATCTATCAAATCAGTAACAAATTGATTTTCCGCCTCATTAACAGTACCTGTCCAAATATTTGAATTAGTAGAGTTTGTTTGAGTCGTTTCTTTAGTTTTGATCTGCAGGGGAGGGGCGTTTTGAACTTTGGGCAGAATAGAGCTTGTTTCGATAACGCTTAAATCTGCTTTCGGTTGTGTAGGTTGGTTTAATGTTGATCCTTCATTAGCAGGGATAACTTGCAGATTAGGAGGGATCTTTTCTATTGCCGAATTATTTTTTATTTTTGGTGAAAGGCGGGGAGACTGACTTTGCAGAGATGCGGTTGGATCAACCGCAGATGTTACAGGTACGCTTCTGTTTATTGTAGTCGTTGGCGTCGTCGGTTGTAATTCGATTATTTCTAATTTTGGTTTAGATGCGGTTTCGGGAAGGATTGAGGGTTTTGTTAAAATCTTTCCATTCCTCCATACCCCTCGAACTAAACTTTTATCGAGATTGGTAAGTTTTCCTTCTCCATGTTGCATATCATCGAACCATTCACCATCATAGACTACTCCATTTATAGATTGAAAAACACCAGTGCCATGTCTTTTTCCTTTGAGAAATGATCCTTCATAAAATGAACCATCTGGCCAACGGTATATGCCTAAACCAGTTCTTTCGTCTTCTAGGTAATCACCCTTGTAGGATTCGCCGTTGCTCCAATTAAACAAACCATTTCCATGTCGGAGATCATCTTTAAAGTCTCCTTCATATGTTGATCCGTCATGCCAAACATAAAAGCCAATTCCATTTTTTTTCCCTTTCTTATCTATTTCACCCTTGTAAGAACCATCTGAAAAATCGATCGAAGTCATTTTGGACGATTGGCATGACAAGAAGAAAAAAGTGAGAGGAATGATGAAAGTTTGAACAAAGAGTTTTTTCATGATTATATCCAAGAGATGGTGTGCATTTCGGGCAAGCGTGTAAATAAAATTTGTGGAATCCAAAAATTTGGCAAATTAAGTTGCCTTAAGAATGTAGATTAATTCATTATAATAGATTGGAGAGGTGGCAGAGTGGTCGAATGTGCCCGACTCGAAATCGGGTGTGCCGCAAGGTACCGGGGGTTCGAATCCCTCCCTCTCCGCCAGATTTATCTAGTGGTCTATTACGCATTTTTGGAGTAAAATGCATTGATCTTATCGGCTACATCTCGAAATGATATGTCGGCTGAATAAACCACTTTAAATTCTTCAATAGCCTTATCCTGGTCTCCCATTGATTCAAAACAGCAACCTAATTCATAAATTGCATCTTTTTTTCTTTCATCCATTACCTGAATCTCATTTTTTAAAAGAGAAAATTGCTCAATAGCAAGGTCGTGGAAATTTTTTCTACTGTAGGCTCGTCCGAGGTATAAAATTGAATCCAATCGAACTTTAGCATTTCTTTGAGCGAGTTGAAAATGAGAGAGGCAATTATCATAATCTTCATTCTCAAAAAGGTTTATGCCAAGTTCATATCGGTATCCGTAGTCGTTAGGATATCTTTGCACAAGTGACTCTAACTGACTTTTTTCATAAAGCTTTTTCTGAGAAATCGCTTTATTCCATGATTCTTTTGTTTCTAAATTGTCAGGATTGGCAATATGAGCTTTTTCCCACTCCTGAATTGAATTATCAAAATATTCGATGGTTAAGAGTCTTTCTTTTTCTTCAAGTGATACATCTCCTTGTCCTGCTGGCTGTTTTCTTGCTTCCTGAATCCAGGCAATAGAGTTTTCCAAGTCTCCATAACGATGATAATATTCACTTAACTGAAGGTAATTATTAAGAATTCCAGGTTCCTGTTCAACTTTTTTGTAAGTTTGTCTAATTAGATCCTCAAGGCCTTTGGAATCGGTTACCGCTTTTGCCTGCTGTTCAAGTGCCTGAGTTTCCGATTCATCCTTAAGTTGAGCCCTAAAATCTTCCGATTCTTCCCATTTCCCCTTATTCATTGCAACTGCAACCGATGCTCTTTTCATTAAATCAACTGCATCACCGTCGGTTGGTTGGATCTTTAAAATCGCGTTACCAGTCTCTATTGCCTTTTCAGTATTTCCGAATTCTAAATAAGCATTTCCAAGTTCTTTCAAGTTTTTAATATTGGTCGGGTGAATTTTACGAATAGTTTCGTAAGCAAAAACTACTGTTTCCTTCATCTCTAGAAGGTTAGCTGCATCAGCAAGCATTTCATGTGCAAGAACATTGCCCGGATTTTTTTCAATAAGAGCTTCGGCTTTTACTAGTGTTCCTTCCGGGTCCTTTTCGCTTTTTCCGCCGAACATAAAAGGGACTGAAGTTACTTTTCCTAAAAGATTATTGAGCCCTTTGGTTGAACCTTGGGCACTCTTTATTTGAAGTGCACGAAGTTTTTTACGTAATTCTAGACAACCCTGTGATTGCTTTAAAATAGAACCATAAATTTCCAATGTGTAAGACAAGTTTGTTTGAATTGCAGCGTCGGCAACTACAAGTTGCTTAACTTGGCGAGGATCTAATTGGGCAATAGGTATCTCCTGAATCATTAGTTTAATATTATTGGGTGTAAATAGTCGGGAGAACAATGATTAACCTATTAAGTAGTAAAAATATTACAATGTTTTTTCAATTATTTCAGCAATAGTATGATAGGCATCGTTTGCTTTTTCAGAGTCAACGGCCTCAACGAGTAATCTTATCTTAGGTTCAGTACCAGAATATCGAAGTAAGATTCTGCCTCGTTCGCCAAGAGAAACTTTAACTTTTTGAAAAATTGAATATAACTCATCACATTCTTCGATCGGAATTTTTTCTTTAACCAAAAACGAACCTTCAACGCTTGGCCAAAGTATAATTTGATCACTTAACGAATGAATACTTTCTTTAGATTCACAGGATGCACGAGTAACCATCAATGCTGTAAGTAAACCATCTCCCGTAGGTAGGTATTGACTGGCAACTACATGACCGGATGATTCTCCTCCTAAATTAAGGCCTTTTTTTCTCATCATTTCGGCAACTTTTCGATCACCCACATCCGCTCTATGTAAACTTATTCCCTTTTTCTTTAAACTTGCATCAAGGCCCGAGTTGCTATGCACGGTTGCGACAAATCCTTTTTGGGCAAGACGATCATGTTTGGCTTCATTAATTGCGAGTAGACCGAGAATTTTGTCACCGGGAATTACCTCGCCGTTTGAATTACAGAAAATAACCCGATCGCCATCCCCATCATGTGCAAAACCAAAGTCGGCATTTAATTCTTTCACTTTTTGAGACATGACCTCAGGGAATTCTGAGCCAACTCTGTCGTTTATTTCTCCAGAATCTAAATTAATAGCATGTATTTCCGCACCCAATTTTTTAAGGATAGTAGGGGTAGTTTGCTGTGTTGCTCCATTCGATAAATCAATAACGATCTTTTTACGTTTTAGCATGTTTTGGGGAAATAGGCCTGAAATATAATTTATGTACGACTCAATAATTTCAATGGATTCGGTTTCAATAATCTGTGATTTTTTTTCTTTAATTAGGATTTTTCTCTCGATGCTTTCTTCCTCAGAATCACTTAATTTTTTACCCAGTGCAGAGAAAAATTTAAATCCATTATCCTGTGCGGGGTTGTGTGACGCTGTTATCATAACGCCCATGGACATTTTTTTCTCCATAACCCCAAATGCCAGAGCTGGGGTGGGTAAAACTCCAGCGGAAACGCCGTGAAAGCCATTTTCTTGTAATCCTTGGTGAAATGAGCTTAACAGGGCTTTGCCAGACGGTCGTGTATCTCTTCCAATGAGAACTTTGTCACCATGCATATTCTGTTCTTTCATAAAAGCCCCAAGTGCTTCTCCCAATGCAAATGAAAAGTTTTCATTCAAAAATGATTTCTCAAAAGTTGAGCGAATTCCATCCGTTCCAAAGTATTTCATGACAAATTATTTAAAAAAAGTAGTAACTTCTGCCAGCCATGTTTTGACAGTTCCATCCTTTAGTAATTTTTTGCTTAGATCCACACCCTCCTCCAAATTTTTAGTCCGCCCGGTAGTTAAAAATGCCAACGATGCGTTCATTAGAATTGAATCCGTAAGACCCGTTGATGCACTACCGTCTAACAGACGTTCCATTATTCGTAAGTTTTCAGATAAATCTCCTCCTGCAATATGCTCTATGGGTGCTGGATTACATCCAAATTTTTCGACATCCCAAATGGTCTTTTTAGTGGAAGAGTTTTGACCAAAACCTTGTACGATATTTTCTCCGCAAGAACTTAATTCATCAATACCTTGAATCGTGGCGTTGCCTTTTATGCGTCCGTGAATGACAAACCCACTTTTTTTACCTGATTGATCTAGAGATTCACTTATTTTGGAAACTAATTTTTCTGAATATACCCCCAGTAATTGATATCCAGGTCGAGCGGGGTTAATCATGGGTCCAAGTATGTTAAAAATTGTTATAACCCCTTTTTTCGCAAGTTCTTTTCGAACAGGGGCAATGTGTTTAAATGCCGGATGAAATGCAGGCGCAAAAAGAAACGCGTAATTTAAAAATTTAACGCCTTCTTGCCTTTTATTCTTTTCGACTTCAAGGGGAATACCAATGGCCTCTAATAAATCCGCACTACCGCATTTTGAACTGATTGATCGATTGCCATGTTTAATCACAGGAATTCCTGCTGCTGCTATAATAAATGAAACAAAAGTTGAAATATTAAAACTTCCTGCTCTGTCCCCACCTGTCCCGCATAGGTCAATTGCGTTTTCTGAAAAATCCGAAAGTTCCGGATCCTTGGAGAGTTCAAGGAAGGAATCAATAAAAGAAGCAATTTCAGATATGGTCTCTCCCTTTTGGGAAAAAGAAATTAAGAAACTTTCCTTTTCGGAAAATTCAACCTTTTCAGAAACAAGCATATCAATAGAAATCTTGATCTGTTCTTTGGTTAAATTCTCTTTCCTTTTCAGTATAGCTGTAAGATTTTTTAAGGTATCCATGTATATAAATGAGGAATATTTTGATTATTAAGCCAAAAGATATTCTTGCTCTTTTGGGCAACAAGGTTTGTAGAGCTTTTAATGCTTATTCGCCAACATTTTTTTCTTTCTTTGGTTGCTTTGTTGTTACTTTCAGGGGGGAATTTACTAAGTCAGCAGGAGATTAGTAATTTATCCGAAGAATCAATTGAACAACTAGATTTAAACCAGTCCATGAGTTATTCTGATGCTTTTATCTATGGAATAGTTGAAGGTGTTACCGAATTTCTCCCTATATCATCAACGGGGCATTTGGTTGTAGTCAGCGAATTTCTCTCTTCAGGAGAAGGTAATCAGGAAGCTTTAAATGCTTATCTGATTGTCATTCAGGCGGGTGCAATTATGGCAGTTGCTTTGCTTTATCGCAAAGAAGTCTGGTCGATGATCTTAGGTTTACTGGGGTTGGACCCTCGAGGTAAAAGGTTAGCAATGCATGTGATAATTGCATTTATACCCGCTGCTATCCTTGGACCACTTTTGGATGATAAAATCGAAAAGTTTCTTTTTGGGCTCTTACCCATCGCGGTTGCGTTATTCCTTGGTGCAATTTTTATGCACTGGGCAGAAAAAAGAAAAAAGTCAAAGGATGCTGGAATAATCGTTGAGCAAGGACGAACGTTAGATGATTTAACTTTTACCCAATCATTATTCATAGGTTTTATGCAATGTGTAGCAATGTGTCCGGGAACCAGTAGGTCAATGATGACTATTGTGGGGGGGTATCTAGTAGGATTACAAAGAAAAAAGGCTGCAGAATTTAGCTTTCTTCTAGGTTTACTTACTCTGAGTGCAGCAGCAGGATATAAAATTCTTACTAAGTGGGAAGTAATGGAAGAACATTTGTCTATTGGCCCCATTTTTTTTGGTTGTTTAGTTGCAGGTATATCAGCAGCCCTTTCAGTTTTTTGGTTGGTCGGCTATTTATCTAGACGAGGTTTGGGTATTTTTGTTTGGTATAGAATTTTTCTGTCTGCTGTTCTTTTTACCATTTATTTTAATTCCAGTTCTTAATTTCCTTAGCTTGACCAATTTTACTAATCATGCTTAAATTAAAAATTATTCAATAAGTTATGGGACAGCCAAAAAGAAAACATTCTAAACAGCGAAGCAGAAAGCGTCGTGGTGCAAACCGCTTCCAAGAACCTCAACTTGCCAAAGAACCCGATGGGACTTTGACTCGCCCACACCGCGTCAATCCTGAGACTGGTCAGTATCGTGGCAGGCAGGTTCTTGATGTAGAGGTATAATTCCTAAGTGCTTCGGCATGGCTAAGACCGAGGCTCGAATAAAGCTTGCCATAGATGCTATGGGTAGCGATCTAGGACCTTCAGAGGTTTTAGAAGGAGTTGCACAGGCAGTAGATCGTTCTCCTTGGAACACTGAGTTTGTTTTGTTCGGAAGAGAGGAAGAAATTGAGCCTATTATTTCTTCTCACTCTATTTTGTCCCGTTCAAAGGTTGAATTCGTTCATTCTCCTGAGGTGGTAGGAATGGAAGAAAAGCCCATAGCCGGAATTAAGGGAAAGAAAAAATCTTCCATGAGCTTGGCGTTACAGGCTTTGAAGGATGGAGAAGCCGATGCTTTGTTAAGTTGTGGTAATACTGGGTGTTTAATGGCAGGTGGGGCTATAAAATTAAGAACACTTGATGGGGTTGAGAGGCCAGCCTTATGCACTATATGGCCTGGTCGAGAAAGATATTTTACCCTCCTGGATGCTGGCGCCAACCCACATGCTAAACCATTTCATATTGCTCAAAGTGCAGTGCTTGGTTCCAATTATGCAAGAGTTGCCCTTGGGTTAGTAAGACCTAAGGTTGGGCTTCTTACTATTGGAACTGAAGAAGGTAAGGGAAATGAAGTTATCCACGAAACACACGAAATGTTAAAGGATATTGATGGTAGTATAATAAATTATGCGGGATTAATTGAAGGATTTCAAATTTTTGAAAACGTGGTTGATGTTGTAGTTTGTGATGGTTTTGTTGGTAATATTGTACTTAAAGCCTGTGAGTCTTTGAGCAAACTAATTGGAAGTTTTCTAGATGAGGAACTTAGACGAAATGCATTGAGAAAAACGGGAGCACTTTTGTCCAAAGGAGCATTTAGAAGTTTAAAACAAAGAATAAATCCCGAACAATTTGGCGGAGCACCCTTGCTTGGCCTTACAAAAAATGTGATCAAAGCTCATGGATCTTCTAATCGTAATCATGTTAGTGGAGCGATTAAAATTGCCTTAGATTTAGTGCAGCATGATATGTTAACACAGGTTCTTGATGATGTGCATGAAGCGAATGAGATACTTCGTCCTGAACCCCTTTTGAATAGAGATTAATATGGCAAGGGAACCACGAAAATCTACTAGTATTATTAGCGGTGTGGGTTCATATGTACCACCTCAGGTGGTTGATAATGCGACTTTGAGTGAACGAGTGGATACAAGTGATGAATGGATCAGGTCCCGCACGGGTATTAAGCAGAGAAGGTTTGCTAGCGAAAAAGAGTCAACCAGTGACCTCGCTTTTATTGCCGCCCAAAATGCGTTAAAAGACGCAGGTAAAACGGCGAATGAAATTGATTTAGTTATTGTTGCTACGATTACTCCAGATATGGCATTTCCTTCAACTGCTTGCCTTATTCAGCATAGATTGGGGATTCCAAAAGTGGCCTGTTTTGACATTGAGGCAGCCTGTTCTGGTTTCCTATATGCTCTGGATATTGCTGATGGTATGCTCAGTAGTGGTCGTTTCAAATGCGTTTTGGTGGTAGGGGCGGAAAAACTTTCCAGTATAATGGATTGGGAGGACCGTACGACATGTGTTTTATTTGGAGATGGCGCCGGGGCAGCAGTCCTAACAAATTCTGGCGAAGGACCTCAGCTTATTGGCTTTAAGAGTGGGGCAGATGGTTCAAACCCAACTCTTTTACATCAACCCGCGGGTGGTTCTTTAGAGCCTGCATCTATGAAAACCCTCGAGGCAAGGGGCCATTTTTTAAAAATGAATGGACGTGAAATTTTCAAATCTGCTGTTCGTGTAATGGGAGCAGCAGCACGAGAACTTTTAGCTGAGAATGGTTTCAGTGAAAAAGATGTTGATCATGTAATTCCCCATCAAGCAAATGCAAGAATTGTTGAAAGTTTGTCTCAACGATTGGACATTCCATTGGACAAGTTTTTCTGTAATTTAGATAAATATGGAAATACTTCAGCTGCATCAATTCCAATTGCTTTCGATGAAGCAACAAAGGCATCCATCTTTAAACAAGGAGAATTGGGATTATTTGTAGCATTTGGAGCAGGCTTGACTTGGTCCGCCATTCTTGTTCGTTTTTAATAAATTATAAACCTAATGAAACAACTTAATATATTTATCGGTATCTCACTCATCTTGTCTTTTTGCTCTCTTTGGTCTGTTTCTCCTGGTGATAATAGAAATAATCGTAATTCATTATCTCAGGATAAAGAACATTTATTTCCAGGTACCGGCTTTTTTAAAAAGAATCGCGATCCTTTAGAAAATGCACAAGCTCAACAATGGTTTTTAGATGCTGAAGCTGCAGAGTCTTCTGGTGATATAGGGGATGCACTCTCTATATATGAGAAATTTTCTAAGAGAAGGTCTGATTTTCGGATTGTTAGAAATGAAGAGGAAATCCAGATCGGACCTGAGTCTCTTTACCGAGCATCAAATCTCCGAGAAAAAAGGGGTGATTGGCAAAAAGCGTTTGAACATCTCCGATTGATTGCGGAGGCCTACACTGATTACGATTTTGAAAGGGTGGCTGAATCATTGATGAGAATTGCAGAACGATTAGCTAAAGAAAAATTACCTCGAAAATGGGGAGTTCTTCCACGGTTTCGTTCCGGAAGCCAGGATCGATTGAGGCTTAATCAAATTGCCGGTCTTGCTAGAGGACCAAGATTTGCCCCAAGAGCCCTCATGGCATTGTCTGAAATTGCTTTAAAAGATGATAAAGAAGAAGAGGCAGTTGATGCGTTGGAACGGTTGACCAATTTATATCCAGATAATTACCTTTGTGAAGAAGCTTATTTTATATTAGCTAAAATATTCGAGGATCGTGTTGCTGGACCCTCTTATGATCAGGGGGCCACTTTAAAAGCTTTAAATTTCTACGAGGATTATTTGATACTCTTTGCCGAGTCTCCGCCGCAAAGCAAACATGAGGAATTGGAAGAATACAAAGTTCGATTAATAGAAGCCAAGCAAAGAGTTTTACTTGCTGAGGCAGGTCGAAAAAAAATGCGGGAGACACTTGCTGCGAGTAAAGTTGTAGTGGGAGAATATGTAGAGAAGTATGGAAAATATTACCTTGTAAATTGGAAAGAATTGGGCAATCGACCGGCTCTCCAATTTTACAATGAAGCGATAACAATTGCCCCCGAATCCAAAGCTGCTAGGGAGGCTGAGAGCAAAGTAGCAAAACTTCGAAGCGGCGATGAATAAAATTTTTTTTTGGCTACAAATTCCATTTATTTATATTTTACTTTCAGGGTGTAAATATAAAAGCACCGATCCAAGATATAGTGGTGAGAAAAGTGTTTACATTGAGGTAGTTCAAAATCACACATTAGCTCCTCAAATTGGGTCTCTAGTAGGACATAAATTACGGGAACATATTCTTCGAAGAGGTCATTTTAATATTGTCTCGAACCCTAAAAAAGGAGACTTCTTCGTTCAAATTATTTTAAAGAATTACACTAAAAATTCCGAAATTTTTGATCCTGAGGATACTATTATTGCTTCTGGTTTTCGTTTAAACATAAACGCAGTGGTTACTCTTTCAAATCGTAATGGAAAGCTTTTAATTGAACAAGCTGTAGTAAATGAAAAAGTTTCCGTTTTAAGAAAAGATTCTTTAACAAAACCGTTAGATAGACAGGCATTTTTAGCATTATCTGAATCTTTAGGTAGACAAATTTCACAACTTATAGAAAATTTTAAGTGGTGATTATCGAAATATAATTATGGAGAAAATATTAGCCCCTTCAATATTAGCCGGTAATCATGCTAATTTAAAAAATGCCCTTAAAATTGCCGAAAATGATCAGCGTAAGTGGATACACTTGGATATTATGGATGGTCATTTTGTCCCTAATTTGAGTTTTGGTCCTCAAACCGTTGCTGATTTAAGAGAAGAGTCTCAACTTTTTTTTGACGTTCATTTAATGTTGGATAATCCCCATCTTTATATTGATGCCTTCGCTAAGGCAGGGGCGGATCTTATCACTATTCATATTGAACCTTCTTACGATCATCTAGAAACGATCAATCACATTCGCTCCTTGGAAAAAAAGGTGGGTATTGCTATAAATCCTAGTACGCCAGTTAACGATATTTTAAATATTATTAATTCAGTAAAGCTAGATTTGGTCTTATGTATGACGGTTAACCCAGGCTTTGGTGGGCAAAGTTTTATGCATGATGTTTTACAGAAAGTTGAGAAACTTGCTGTAATCCGAGATAATCTATCAAACGATTATATGATTGAGGTTGATGGGGGCGTTGGCCCTGAGCATGTACAAGCATGCTTAGACGCTGGTGTAGATGTTTTTGTTGCTGGAACCGCTTACTATAAAAGAAGTGAATCCGAACGAAAGGTCTTTGCCGAGTCAGTAGGCGAAAAAGATTAAACTTTAATAAACGGTGCCATAACCAAGGCCACCACAGACATCAATTTGAGTAAAATGTTAAGTGATGGACCTGAAGTATCTTTAAGCGGGTCGCCAACTGTATCTCCAACTACTGTTGCTTTATGAACCTCTGTGCCTTTTCCGTACTTTTTGCCTCCCATTTTATAACCTTCCTCCACCATCTTTTTTGCATTATCCCACGCTCCGCCTGCATTGGACTGAAAGAGTGCCATGAGTACTCCGGAAGCAGTAACCCCGGCAAGTAAGCCTCCGAGCATAACTGCACCTCCTCCAAAACCAATAGCAACGGGAGTCAGTATAGCAACCATTCCGGGTGCAACCATTTCTTTAATCGCAGACTGGGTTGAAATTTCAACGCATTTTCCATATTCTGCAGAGTCAATAGCTTCATCAAATTTCTTTCTTTCTTCGTCAGACCATTCATTTGAAGGTTTACCCTCATACTTATTCATAATAACAAGAGCACTTTTTAAAGCGGGAATTTCTTTGAATTGCCTACGAACTTCCTGTATCATTGCCATTGCAGCTCTCCCCACAGCACCCATGGCGAGGGCACTAAACAGAAAAGGAAGCATCGAACCTATAAATAACCCTGCCATTACCTTTGGGGTGGATACATCGATTACATCTATTCCTGCAGTCTCTTTGAAAGCCGCAAAAAGTGCCAATGCAGTAAGAGCGGCAGAACCGATGGCAAAGCCTTTACCAATAGCAGCAGTGGTATTTCCCACTGCGTCTAGTTTATCTGTTCTTTGGCGAACTTCACTTGGGAGTTCTGACATTTCAGCAATACCTCCAGCGTTATCGGATATTGGTCCATATGCATCAACTGCCAACTGAATGCCAGTATTTGAAAGCATTCCTACTGCCGCAATTGCGATTCCGTAAAGCCCTGCTAATTCATAGGCACCAACTACTGCTGCTGCTAGAATAAGAATAGGAAAAGTAGTTGAAATCATACCAATACCAAGCCCGGCAATGATATTGGTTGCACTACCTGTTATTGATTGTTCCACAATTGATTTAACAGGTTTCGTATTTGTACCTGTGTAATGTTCAGTAATCTTCCCGATAGCAAGTCCGGCAATTAAACCAATTATAATTGCAAAAAAGACACCATTAGATGTGTATTCAATACCACCATAATTCCATGATTCAGGCATGAAATGATTGATAGCAATGTAGGAACAAAGGATCATTGCTATAGAAGAGGCTAATTCTCCTTGATTTAATGCTTTGTGTGGATCTCCACCATCTTTTACTTTCACTAAAAATGTTCCAAGGATTGAAGTGACAATTCCAATAGCCCCTAAAATTAAAGGAAGGAAAACAGGAGATAAACCGTTTAATTGATCCTGAAAATTAGTTGCCCCTGCTACCATGGCTGCACCTAAAATCATAGTACCAATAATAGAACCCACATAGGATTCAAAAAGGTCAGCACCCATTCCAGCAACATCCCCGACATTATCTCCGACATTATCAGCAATAGTTGCAGGGTTTAAGGGGTGATCTTCCGGAATGCCGGCCTCAACTTTTCCTACTAAATCAGCACCCACATCAGCGGCTTTTGTATAAATTCCACCACCTACTCTTGCAAACAAAGCGATAGATGATGCTCCAAAGGAAAATCCAGTTAGAACAGATAGGGTAGTGTTAAGAGCGTCACCCCCTTCAAATGCTTTAAATGCATCTGCAAAATAAGCGAACAAACCTCCCAAACCAAGAATACCTAATCCAACTACACCAAGACCCATAACTGACCCCCCTGCGAAGGCGACCTCAAGTGCCTTTCCAAGGCTTTCCCTTGCTGCATTCGTCGTTCTGACATTAGCCTTTGTGGCAACTACCATTCCTAAATATCCTGCAAGTGCTGAGCAGAAGGCTCCTACTACAAAAGAAATGGCAACAAAAGCGTGACTATTTGGATTATTAGATCCACTCCACCCAAGAAGGACGGCAACTGTAATGACAAATACAAATAATATTTTATATTCAGCCTTCAAAAATGCCATTGCACCTTCTTGGATACTGGCAGCAATTTTAGCCATTCTTGGCGTTCCCTCTGAGTGGGCGTTGATTTGTTTGGTTTTCCACCAAGTGAAAGCAAGTGCCAAAACACCAAAGGCGGGTATAATAAGAACAAGGTTGTCTATATTCATATAATAAATAAGGGAGGGAATTTATTACCAATGCGGTAAAATTCACATAAAACATAATTATAAACTTATGACAATAACATTGTTTAAATGAAACCTTCAAACTTGCATTGTTTAATAAAATGAACACCATAAACTTTATGAATAATCTGCTGTCATTTCTTCTCCTTGCCTTTTTTTTACTTTTTGCATCCTGTCAAAATAGTTACCGACAGGATGTACCCGGTAGTCCTACCAAGCAAGGTATAGTCGGAGTCAGTGATGATGCCTATCAAGTAACTGCAGAGGAGTATGGCGATTTCTTCGAGTCGAGATATGGGTTACTTTACCAAAAGTTCAACGATCGCCCATTTACCGGTAGAATCTTAACTATAGAGAATGGAGAGGGTGGGGATTATGTATCCGCAGATGAATCCTGGAAAGAAGGGAAAAAAGACGGAATTAGTTCAAGGTGGTTTTCAAATGGTGTTAAAATGTACGAGAGGAATTACAGCGAAGGTCGCTGGCATGGCACCGTAACAAGGTGGTGGCCAAACGGTCAAAAAATGTATGTTCGGGCATATACAAATGGGACAAGACACGGTAAGGAAGCAACCTGGCGTTCTGATGGTTCACCAATTCAATTATCCGAAAAACCTTTTGTTTCCCCGTTGAAAGCTAAGTCTAGTGAGGCAGTTGAAATTGCACCAACCCCTTCTGGAATTGTTTTCCCCCCAGAATCAAACAATTTTCCTGCTCCAACTCCTGTTGCCCCAGATGAGCCACAAATTAATCCTTCGCTCAATGATCCAACCGAATCCTTTCCTCCCCTTCCCACAGTAGAGCCGGTTGAAACTCCCGATGCTTTTCCCGTTGTTCCGGAAGCACCCTCCTCGACGGAGAGCTTTCCTGCTTTCCCTGCCATGCCTGCGGATAATTCTTCTAATATCCCCACTAATGA
>TARA_B110000003_G_scaffold21512_1_pt1 | contig 15698 bp, 2 predicted proteins | sample TARA_B110000003 | Tara Oceans TARA_B110000003 (sample SAMEA4396424) | marine metagenome | biome: Westerlies Biome; feature: [SRF] surface water layer (ENVO:00010504); material: water (ENVO:00002006), including particulate matter (ENVO:01000060) such as... | depth 5 m
ATAAGTGGAGTCTTCTCATCGTTCCCAACCCTGTAAGATATAGACCTTCCCTTAATAAGAGTCAACACATCATGTTCTGTCGACCCAAACTTATTAATTTTAATATATATGTCGTCGTCGTCATGTGGTGATGTAATATATATATACTGTTCTTTTGCGAAGAGAGTATTCTTCTGATTGGAGTGAACTGGCCCAACATAATGAACTATAGACTGCGAGTATATATTAAAACAAAGAAAAAATAAAGGTATAAGGAATCTCATCGAGATATAAATATACTAATCATGGGTTAAAACATGATAAAAGTGTACCTATAATTAATGATTATTTAATCTCTTGTCTTTGCTCCACCAAGTTCTACGATGATAAATTCCGTCCTCCTATTTAGCTGGTGCTGTGCCTCAGTCAATGTACCGCAGCCATTTGGACTTGGAATATTTGGTGAAGTCTCCCCAAAACCTTTACCGTATATCCTGTCTTTATTATCTATCCTCTCTTGTACGTAAGCAGCAGAAGATTTTGCTCTCCTGTCTGAGAGGTAGACATTGTAATCGTTATTACCTCTACAGTCGGTGTGAGAACCAAGCTCTATCACCATACCTGGATAATCTTTAAGGACCTGAACAATTTTATCTAGCTCTAAGGCAGCATCTGACCTTATATTAGCCTTGTCAAAGTCAAAGTATATAGGGTTTATCTCAATTATATCCGCAAGGTCAACCCCCACAGCTAGTTTACTTAACACTACAAAACTTGTGTCAGATTGTACTCCGTCTGATGCAAGATAAAAAATGGTGTCAGAAGTGTAAGGTATCTCATCATCAGGAATATAGTTTACACCTCCATCATCTGTGAATTCTATCTCTCCGAAGACTGGGTCTCCAATAATTATGGCCTCTAGCTCATCTCCTCCTGGGTCTGAATCATTAGCGAGAAGTGTATCTGATATTATTCTAACTGGGCTGCTAGGGTCAAAAATTATAAGATCCTGCTGTGCAAGTGGCACCGTTGGGTCTATAATCTTAATCTTAACATTAACTGGTTCACTCTGTTGCGGACCATTAGACACGATATACGTGAAAGAGTCTAGAACAGCTGTCCTGTCTGTACTTATATAAGAAAATGTACCATTATCTTTAAAATCAAGGCTACCCATATTAGGAAGATTATCTAGTATTGTAGACCTAGAAACCAGTCCCTGCAATATATCATAAGAAGTACCCAGTACCTCTCCGTCGTTGACTAAAACTCCCATGTCACCTAAAACCAGGGTGTCACCCCTAGCCATAGTGTAGTAGTCATCAATACCGTACGGAGGTTTTATATCAATTTTAAAAGAGTATATGTCGTCTTCACCTTTACCTCCTTGTCTATTAGAGGATATGTATCCAAACTTAAACTTTGAGTCTATAAAGAAACAGAAGTCGTCTTTAGATGAGTTAAAAGGAGAACCTACATTCTGAACCTCTTGTTCCTGAGTGCCAAGTTTTATCGTCATGAATATGTCAAGACCGCCAAGGCCTGGATGTGAATTTGAAGCAAAAAACAAGACATCCTCTCTGAAGCTAAATGGAAAAACCTCATCACCTTCTGTATTTATTCCAGGGCCAAGATTTACAGGTTTCGAAAATCTTCCGTTCCTGTCAATATTTACATAGTATATATCAAATCCACCAAGTCCATCTGGCATATTTGAAGAAAAATACAGTCTAGTTCCGTCCTTGCTAATAGACGGGTGCATTACAGAGTATTCATTATTATTAAAAGGTAAATTCCTAACTCTCGATAAAGTTCCATTATTATAACTTGCTGAGTATATGTTTAGGTGTAGTGCGTCATCCCTCCCTGATTTGGTTCCAGACCTAGTAAAATAAACCATCTTACCATCTTCTGAGACAACAGCAGGACCATCCTGAAATGCAGTATTCATCTCCGCTCCAGAGATAAGCTTTGCATCGTATGAGTAGACACTGTCCTCTGTAAATTCAGAATTAAAAAGATTGAAAGTGGGTCTCTCAGGTCTAATATATTTTCCCCTACTGATTTTTCCAGTATTTTGAATTCCAGATGAGGTAAACATCATCCTAATATCTTCTCCATTGTCTCCGGAGCGGATAGCATATCCACCAAAATCTGATAACTCAGTGTTTGTAGCTAAGTTTTTAAGGTCGTAATCACTTATAGTATTAAGGAGAGCCTGGTAGTAGTTATCGTCAGTCTCAAAAAGTGAGACTCTAACTTCTCTTGCCTTCTGTCTTGCGTATTTCTTTCTATTCTTATTTGCCTCGTTGTACTGTCCTGTGATGTCTTGGAGTTGAGAGAGGTTAAGGTAGTCCTCTGGCTCGATATCATCTCCTGCATTTACTATTGTCTCAAACATGACAAGTGCCTTGTCTAAGGAGTCAATCTCTCTATAAGAAAGTGCAAGATTCCTCTGAACTTCTACTCTTGGGTTCACTACTTTCTCGTACCTTTCGACTGCCTTACCAAAGCTTTCATTATTATAATGAAAATTACCCCAGTTTATATTTTTAGTATTATCATCACCTTTACTTAACTCAAATAGTGGAAATCTACTCTTCTTATCTTCTACTTCTTGAGAGAGAGAAACTAAAGGTAATAAAAGAAATATCGTAAAAAGTATTCTATTCATATCTAAAAGTATCTAGGTGATTTGATTATATCTTTCTTCTTGAACATAAAATCATACCTTAGCATTATCTCGTGACTTCCTCCGTTGTACTTAAACGTAGTATTTCCTAGTGAGTAGTCGTAAGTATAACCTATTGCTATATTATCATTTAAATTAATTCCTGCCATTAGTCCGAGTCCTCCACCAACTTTAGCAGTTGGTATAATTCTTCCCATAGCTGTCCTAGCCATACCACCTAGCCAGAAAAAGTCTTTAAATACTGCATAGGCACTAATATCCATAGTAACAGGAGCATTCTTAGTCATCTTAAAGTATACACTTGGCCTTAACTTAATATCTCTACTAATCTCAAATAATGCACCTCCAATCGCAAATAAATGTCTCTGTGATTGGTCAAATTCTTTTTCTAATAAATTTGGTACTGATAATCCTGCGTACCACTTCGTAGTATTATAGTACACTCCAGCTCCTACATTTGGAAGAAATTTCTTTCTTACGTCTCTACTAAATGAAGGGTCTATCTGGTCAGGATCTCCCGCATCTAAATCTAACATTGAGAAGTCAGAGCTGTACGCATTACCTCCACCTTTTATTCCAAATGAGAGTTTATGTCCACTCTGGCTTACCTTTAAGTGGTAAGCTAAATCTATTGCAAAATATGTAGATTTTATTGGTCCTATCTTATCATTAAGTACAGATAAACCAAAACCAAGTTCGTCGTTAAAAAGAGGTGAGTTTAGTGAAAGAGTCTGTGTCCTAGGGGCCCCGTCAAAATTTATCCACTGAGATCTCAGCACAGAAAGCACACTTAGTACCTCTCTAGAACCAACATAACCTGGATTTATTGCCTGAGTATTGAACATGTAATGACTAAACATAGCGTCCTGTTGCGCTCTAGCTGTGAAACTAGCACTTAAAACAACTAAAAACAATATTACTTTTCTCATCATTACTTTCACAAATTTATTCATTTCCTCTTCTAATATAAACAAAACCTTTTCTGTATCTGTTATCTTCCTCTACTGCATTTCCATCAATATCTGTGTCACCTAGGTCAATAACAAAGAAGTATACAGTCTCTGGCAATAATTTACCATTAGTATTACCAAAGTTAGCAATTCCTTCAAAATATTTCTGAGGGTCATCATTTTTATAACCTTCCATCTCAAATACCTTAAGTTCCCACCTGTTATATATCTGCACGACACTATTAGGATAGTAGTCTATTCCCGTAATAACCCAGTTATCATTTGTTCCGTCACTATTTGGAGAGAATCCTTGAGGTATGTGAAGGTCTCTAAACTTGACGTCAAGTACTGTAGCTTCAGATAGTACGAAAGCACATCTATAACCCGTAGCAGTAACTTTCACTCTATATAACGTGTTATCAAACTCATCGAATGACACGTCAGATATAGTCATCGAGTCGGTGTCTATACCGCTGAACTGTAGGTCATTAGCCAGATCAGACCACGTAGTGTCTTGCTCGTCGTCAGAGACAACACCCATCTGCCACTGGTACTCAGCAGGTAAGTCACCGTCAACCGTCACACCAACAGCGTAAGAAACATTATCTCCCTGGAATACTGTTCCAGCATCCTGAGGTTGAGAAGTGATATTTACTACAAGTATCAATGCATCATAGCAATCTAACACACCGTTATTATCAGAATCCACAGGAAGCACATAACCTTCTTCTTCATCAGTTACCACAAGACCATTATCGTCAATCTCAGGAAGACCAACTCCTAATATACCGTCACCATCAAGGTCAGCAAACCCAGCTTCTACCACGTCATTACATCCGTCGTCGTCACTGTCTAAGTCTAAGTAGTTAGGTATTCCATCATCTAAGTCTTCAGTGACATCACTATTAGGTTGCCCAGTATCCTCAGAACCATCAGCCATACCGTCGTTGTCTGCATCTACATAACCCACATCGTCAGAGTCGATCATACCGTCGTCGTTAGTATCTAAGTCAGTAAACTCATTTGTGCCGTCTTCGTCGAAGTCCGCGTCGATTCCGTCTCCACCCTCAACTACATCAAATATACCGTCGTTATCTGAGTCAAGGTCTTGGTAGTCATTTGCTCCGTCACCGTCAGAGTCGATAACAGGAGTGTCCTCAGTCTGATCTGCCATACCGTCGTTATCAGCATCTACAAACGTGAAGTCAACGTCATTATCTAAGGTGTCAATCATTCCGTCTCCGTTAGTATCAAATACACCGTCTCCACCTTCAATAACATCCTGGATACCGTCGTTATCAGAGTCAATATCTACAAAGTCAGGGTTTCCGTCATTATCAGTATTTGTTACAGGAGTAGTCTCAGAGTCGTCGTCCATTCCGTCAGAGTCAGAATCAGAATATCCTGTATCAGAGTCATTGATTACACCATCATCATTAGTGTCAAGAGAGCTATCTCCACCTTCTTCCACGTCGTAGATACCATCATTATCAGAGTCGATATCTAAGTGGTTAGGTAAGCTGTCTCCATCAGAATCTAATACGTCTGTAGGCTCAGAGTCGTCGTCCATTCCGTCTCCGTCAGTATCTGTGTAATCGCTGTCGTTAGAGTCAATAGCACCGTCTCCATTGGTGTCAAGGTTACCGTCACCAGACTCAGTGACATCATGAATTCCATCATTATCAGAGTCAATATCTAAGTAATCAGGAACACCGTCAGAGTCGCTATCAGTCTCAGGAGTTAACTCTGCTGTGTCGTTCATACCGTTACCGTCAAGATCAAAGTATCCGTTGTCTTGAGAACAAATACACCCAATCACACCGTCTCCGTCTACGTCAAGGTCACTGTCTCCACCCTCTAAAACATCAAATATACCGTCGTTATCAGAGTCAATATCTTGGAAGTCTGGCACAAGGTCATTATCTGTATTTGTCACTGATGTAGACTCTGCGTCATCGTCCATTCCGTCTCCGTCAGTATCTGTGAATCCAGTATCTCCAGAGTTTATTACACCGTCATTATTAGTGTCTAAGTCACCGTCTCCACCCTCTTCAACATCAAAAATACCGTCGTTATCAGAGTCAATATCTATATAGTCTGGGATACCGTCTCCTAGCTGGTCTCCGTCTGTGTGTACTACTGGAGTAGATTCTGAGTCATCGTCCATTCCGTCTCCGTCCGCGTCAACATAACCGTCATCATTAGGATCAATTGTACCGTCTCCATTAGTGTCAAGGTTACCGTCTCCACCCTCAATTACGTCATGTATACCGTCGTCGTCAGAGTCGATATCTAGGTAATTAGGAACTCCGTCAGAGTCACTGTCAAGTTCAGAAGTCAATTCTGCTGTGTCGTTCATACCGTCACCGTCAAGATCAAAGTATCCACTATCCTCAGAGCATATACATCCAATGACACCGTCTCCGTCCACGTCTAGGTCTCCGTCTCCACCTTCTACAACATCAAATATTCCGTCGTTATCAGAGTCAATATCTTGGTAGTCAGGGATAAGGTCAAAATCACTGTTTGTAACTAGAGTAGTTTCTGCTGTGTCGTCCATTCCGTCATCATCAGCATCTACAAAACCTGTGTCATTTGAGTCAATTACTCCGTCATTGTTAGTGTCTAAGTCACCGTCTCCACCTTCTTCCACGTCGAATATACCGTCGTTATCAGAGTCTATATCTAGGTAGTCAGGGATTCCGTCACCTAGCTGGTCTCCGTCAGTGTGTACTACTGGAGTAGACTCCGCGTCATCATCCATTCCGTCTTCGTCGACATCTGAGTAACCTGTGTCATTGGTGTCAATAACTCCGTCATTATTAGTGTCTAGACCTCCGTCTCCGCCCTCATCAACATCAAATATTCCGTCGTTGTCAGAATCGATATCTAAATAATTAGGTTTGCCGTCTCCGTCATTATCAGGTACACTAGTAGGCTCAGAGCTGTCGTCCATTCCGTCACCGTCTAGGTCAGTGTAACCAGTGTCGTTTGAGTCAATAACTCCGTCGTTATTAGTATCTAAGTCACCGTCTCCACCCTCTTCAACATCAAATATACCGTCGTTGTCAGAGTCAATATCTAGGTAGTCAGGGTTTCCGTCTCCGTCGCTGTCAGGAGCAGGAATTAACTCACTGTCGTCGTCCATTCCGTCACCGTCAACGTCTGAGAACCCGTCGTCATTTGAATCTATAACACCGTCGTTATTAGTATCTAGATCACCGCTTCCACCTTCTTCAACGTCGAATATACCGTCATTGTCAGAATCAATATCTAAGTAGTCAGGGTTTCCATCACCGTCATAGTCAGGCTGAGGTGTGTCCTCACTGTCGTCAGCCATTCCGTCGTTATCTTCGTCAGAAAATCCGTCGTCATTATCATCGATCATACCGTCTCCGTTAGTATCAAGTTCACCGTCTCCACCCTCAACAACATCAAATATGCCGTCATTATCAGAGTCTATATCTAAGAAGTCTGGTGTGCCGTCTCCGTCAGTATCTGGCTGAGGCGTATCTTCTGAATCATCTGCCATACCGTCCTCGTCTTCATCAGCAAATCCATCGTCATTCTCGTCTATCATGCCATCACCGTTGGTGTCAAGGGCTCCGTCTCCACCCTCTATCACGTCTGGGATTCCATCGTTATCGGAGTCAAGATCTAAGTAATTTGGTATTCCGTCACCATCTAAGTCGCCATATCCTTCGTCAACATTAGGAATTCCGTCATTGTCAAGGTCGATGTCAGTTATAACTGTTACTAAGGCGGAGTTAGAGGTTGATGGTATAGCACAGGCGCTAGTAGGTATGTCAACAATAACTCGGTAGTATGTAGAGTCAATGATAGTATCTGCTCCAGCAATAAATAATGTGTCTGCAGTAGATCCCATGTACATAAGAGTATCGAATATACCCTCACCTCTATCTAAATAAACTGTGTCATCTGTAACATTAGACCAAGAAGACCCGTCATCAGACTTCTGCCACTGGTATGATGCACTATCTTGTACATCTGCTTCAACGAACAGGTACCCAGTAGTCTTGTCAGGAATCTGAATACTAAGAGGTTGTGTTGTGATTGATATATCAAAGTTGTCTACCTCCTTATAGTCTACTACTCCTGAACCGTCGGAATCATTTGGTTCGGTATACCCGTCTTCTGGTACATCAGAACCAGGAACTGGCACACAAACATTTTCTAGCCATACCACCTGGTTATTATATGCTGCACCTGTCGCGGCAGTGAAACCATAGTATACTTCAGCATCATCACTAAATATATCTGCTACAATGTCTTTTGTTAGAGTAATAATTTCAGTTCCATCCCATGACACCGTCATAGTCTTTGTCTCTGCGGTCCAGTTAAATACAAAATCATGGTATAATCCGTCCTCAATGCTAGTATTAAATACATGAAGGTTAGTATGTGTTCCGTATGGCACTCCATCAAATATTACTGCGGCATGATTAGATGCTGTACCAGAGAAACTATTATTATACGTGTCAAACTCGACAGCTACTGATGGTGATATGCCAGCATATCCTAATCCTCCACCTTCACCTCCAAGGTCTGATGCTAGTGGCTGTATCACAAAAGCAATTCCGTCAGCTCCAGAAGGATTACTTCCTAGGTTTAATTTTCCTTCTACCTTAAAGTCTTCTGATAGGTTAATTTTTTCTTTAGACCATACAGAACCAGACTGAGTAGTTGTAGCTCTTGTAAGTCTATACACTTCATTATCTCCGTCATCAGTCCACTTCTCAGCGTCTCCTACTAGGTTGTAGTCTTCGTCGTCAATACTGTTACATGCTAGGGACGCGCAGCCTATTACCTGACCAATATTATTAACAATTACAGGACTTGTACAAAGAATTCCGTCTCCGTCAGGGTCACTAAACCCAGCTTCAAGTACATCGAAACACCCGTCTCCGTCAGAGTCGAGGTCGTAGTGGTTAGGGATACCGTCGTTATCGTAGTCGTCGTCATTCTCAGAGTCGACAACTTCTAGTGTATCAACTATACCATCATTATCGTCATCAATATCTATATCGTTTGGAATTCCGTCCTCATCGTAGTCATTAGTTACCCTTATTGGGATTACAGACGTAGTGTCGTTGTCACCACAAGCATAAGCAGGAGTAGAGACTATCATCTTGTACTGGTAGTTATTCATAGAAACTGGAGCACCAAGAATAGTTAAGGTGTCAGTGTCAACTCCATCATAAGGTGCGAACGAAGGTAATTTAATCCACACATTTCCAGAGTCTCTGCTCTCGTACCACTCGTACACTGCAGAGCCAGTTACATCTACAACAGTTCCAATCACAATTGTGTCTCCTACTTCAGCCTTATCTAGCAAAGGCTCAGTTATGATAAATGCAGCAGAACCCACCTCTCTGTAGTCATCAACACCGTTAGCGTCTCCGTCTTTAGGCTTAAAGTAACCTTGAGAAGTCGTACCGTCCGCACTCTGGATTACTCTTCCAAGCTCGTCTACTTTGACAGGGCTGTTACCAAGAACTCCGTCAGGGAGGGTGTCATTATCATCAAATCCAGCTTCAATCACATCGAAGCAACCGTCTCCGTCTGAGTCGGGGTCGAAGTGGTTAGGGATTCCATCTCCATCAATATCAGTAGTGTCTTCCTTAGTGTCGAGGATTCCGTCGTTGTCGTCGTCCACATCGATATCATCTGGGATTCCGTCTGCGTCGTTATCTGGGAGAATTTCAAGGAGCGCAGGTGCTGAAAGTACACCAGGATCACAAGCAAACGCAGGGTTTCTAACTGTAGTCCTGTACATGAATCCGTTTATATCTTTAGGTGGTTTAGGGATATATAATGTGTCATTTTTAATTCCTGAGTATGTAAGGCTATCAGCAGAGGTGATATCTTTCCAAGTCGTGGCAGAGTCACTACTTACCTGCCAGTCGAATACTACGTTTCCACTTTCATCACCTTCTAGTGTACCCGAGACACTAATATCTTTTACTGACTGGGTATTCCAGTAATTTCCGGTAGAAGCTGTAAATCCAAAGTTTACCTGGCTCATTCCAAAAACTTCTGAGACAATATCTGAAGTTGCAGAAACAATTTCAATTCCTCCTATCGAGACAGCGAGCTTATTAGCATCTGCATCCCAAGAAACTGAGATGTTTTTGTATGTGTTATCTTCAAGCTCTGAAACATTTTTCGTAGATAATACTGTCCTAGTACCATTTTTAAGAGATACTATCGCGACAAAGTCTTCAGTCTGGCCGTGAGTATCAAACTCTACAGCAATTGCATTACTGATATTTCCAGCTTTATATCCAAGGTTTGCGTAATTAGATCCATATGCTGAGGTACCATTTGGCTGGAGGACAAACGCCACTCCCTCACCTCCGTTGCTACCATAAGAACCGAAATTAATTTTTGATGAGACAACAAAGTCTCTGTCAATATGTATCTTCTTCTTGTTCCATAACTGACCATCTCTGTAGCTGGTACTTGTCAAGTAGAAGTAAGATGTCTGCCAAGAAGCGTTATCTTGAGTGACCCAGTCATAGTAGTTGAAAGGATAACTATTCATCGCACCACCTACCGCAGTTCCTTTAGCGACAAAGTATACTGCTGTACCTTGCGTTCCAGATACAGTGTCAGGGCTTGAGACAAGAACTGCCACAGTTCCGAACTCAAGGAAGTCAAAAGTACCCGAGTTATCGTTATCAGCTGGTAATGTGTAACCATCAGAACCAGAAGTTACAAGTCCGAGGGTGTCAACAGTAACAGGAGAGTTTCCTAATAAACCGTCGTCATCTCCGTCAGTAAATCCAGCCTCTACAGCGTCAAGACATCCGTCACCGTCAGAGTCGAGGTCGAAGTGGTTAGGGATTCCGTCACCGTCAGTGTCTTCGTCTGTCTCTAGAGAGTCTAAAATTCCGTCATTGTCATCGTCTAAGTCAATTTCATCAATTATTCCGTCCTTGTCATTATCAAGGAAAATAGCAACCCTGATACAGTCTCCTCCGGACTCTGGAGAACAAGCGTACGCAGGATCAATAACTGCCCTTCTGATCCTCACACCGTCTAGTGTAGCGGTCGCGTTCTTAAGAGTAAGATTATCAGAGTCAACATCTTCAAATGTCGGAGCACCAGCAAAACCTCCTACTGGGAATGGGTTATCCATCTCAGTATTGAAGCTAGAACCTAGAGAACATCCCCTACACGTCTTCCAGTCATTCACGTTGAATGTAGAAGAGTAAATTCTTCCGTCTTTCCTGTATGCCCATCCTAGAGTATAATCCCAAAGCTCTCCCGAGCCGTCTTTCCCTGGTGTGCCAAACACGTCCACAATACTGTCGTTTTTGTAAAGAACTATTGCATCGTCACCGTCAAAGTTATTATACAGAGACTGCTGTGAAGGATTATCTCCGAACCATGACTTGTAGTAGAGGTCATTTGATGACACGGTGTAGAACTTACCAGAGTCTAGAGATACTGCGCTGAGAGAGTACTCTTCTCCGTCTGAGGCAGCACCGTCTCTCGCTATCTCTATACCGTATATACTAAGGTCAGCAATGTCTTCGAGTGCATAGAATTCGATAACTGAAGGCTCTATCCCTCCAATATCTCCTCTGAAGATACCTGTCATCATAAGTCCCGGAGACTTCTCGATGATTGTACATTCTGAGCAGTCGTCGTTACACATCTGCCATACCACGTCACCAGTTCCATCGTAAGTAACTGATGTTGTGAATGTGGTGTCAGAACCCTCTTTTACAATGACTATGTCGTCGTCTTCGTAACTGTCAGAGAATTCAGGGACATCTCCAGCCTGCTTGAAGTCGTACATTCCGTTGTCGTCAAGGTCATTAGGTTCCTTGTATCCTTTATATATAGACTCTCCAGAAGAGGCATCTATCTCGCAGATGCTCTTGATGTACACTCTCTGCTCTTGAGCATAATTATAGTTATCTGAGGTGAATCCGAAGTACGCCAGATTAGATCCGTCGAGCACGTCTTTTACTATATCAACCTGGTATGTCATAAGAACTTTACCATCGAACTCGACAGTTACAGTCTTAGTAATTGCATTCCAAGAGAACACAAACTCCCTCCACTGTCCGTCTTCAATATTTTCCAATGTCTCGGTGATGATTGGAAACTGTGAATGACGATTATATCCATAACCACTAGTTTGAGTTACTCCAAGATTATCTGTTCCAGCAATATTATTACCATTTATATGTAAAGAGGAGTGGTCAGCTTCTGGGTCATAAGCACCATCGTCTCTCGTATCAAACTCGACAGATAATGCGTTAACATACTGCATTCCCATCTGTCCATAATAATATAAAGAGTATTGGTTATAACCTTTTGTAATATTAAATGCAATACCTGAACCACCATTACTATCTTTATCTCCTAGGTAGAGGTCGGCCTTTATGACAAAATCACCTCTTAGGTCTACCCTGCCGTTATTTGGAGATCCATTCCTGAACACAGAACCATAATTGAACGTACTGGCATTAGTTAGTTTGTAGTAACCCGGTGTTTTTTCAGAGTCAGCTACATATTCTGCGTTTTGTCTTGGGTACCAAGACATGTTTGTGTAAGGATCATCATCACAGCTTGAGTCGTCTAAACACACAACCTTACCTAAATCATCCACGACAACTGGGCTAGCACATAGTAACCCGTCTCCGTCTGAGTCATCGAATCCAGCCTCTTCAACGTCCTTACACCCGTCTCCATCAGAGTCTAAGTCGAACCAGTCAGGGATACCGTCACCGTCAGTATCTCCACCACCCTCTATAGAGTCTAATATCCCGTCATTGTCGTCATCTAAATCGATTATATCTATTATTCCGTCTTGATCGTTATCACCAGCTAATATAGCTGAAACCACTGCTGAAGGTGTGTCTGGACCACACTTGAATGAAGGAGTGCTCGCAACTAGCCTGTACTGATACTCACCCATCGCAAACGTCACATTTGTTATGTTTAGCGTAGTGTCTGTCTTTCCTGAGAAGTAAGATGTGTCCTGACCAATTACAAGAGTATCTACCACGCTATTCCAGTTACTTCCGTCGGTACTGTACTCCCACTGGTAAGTAATTACTCCATCAGCCGTAAAAGATGCTGTGAAAGATGCATTTTGACCTGCTATTAAAGTATCGTTTACTGGGACTGTGTTTGCCACTGCATCAGATCCAAACTCTAGAAGGTCTAAGACCCCGTTTTCATCAATATCATCTTCTGGAGGTTGGTATCCACCATGACCTATCACAGTACCCACAGAAGTTACTTCAAATGGAGATGTTCCAAGGAACCCGTCGTCGTCTCCATCCTCGTACCCTGCCTCTACAGCGTCGACACATCCGTCTCCGTCTGAGTCGTTATCTTTTGAGTTAGGTATTCCGTCATTGTCTGTGTCTACGTCCTCACCCTCACTTATGTCTATGATACCGTCATTATCATCGTCAATATCAATATTATCTGGGATACCGTCTTCATCCCAATCCTCAGAGTTTATAACCATTACAGGAACAGAATATACCGTGTCACCACAAGCAAACGCTGGAGTTGTGAGCATGACCCTAAACTTGTTGGCAACGTAGTCAGTTATATTGTCAACATTGAGAGTGTCAGTAGTAACAGTAGAGAAGTCTTCCGCATTAACTAAATCAGTCCAATTTTCTACTGTGGTATCCAAAAGTATCTGCCACTGGTATCCAATAACTGCATCCGAAGAAGCCTCTACAAAGAACTTCACCTTCTCTTCAAAGTATATCAGGTTATTAGGTTGATTATCTATTGTAACTTGTGACCCAGCCTCTTTGTAGTCCATGACTCCATTTCCGTCAAGGTCTAGTGCAGATGGCGTAGAGTACCCACCCTGGTTAAGGACTCTACCCTGGTTATCTACAGATACTGGAGAAGTTCCCAAGTATCCGTCATTATCAGGATCAGTGAATCCAGCTTCGACGGCATCGAAACAACCGTCACCGTCAGAATCTAGGTCAATGTAGTTAGGGAATCCGTCACCGTCAATATCAGTAGTGTCTTCGTCTACGTCTAATATACCATCATTATCTGCGTCAAGGTCTAGCTTATCCACGTAACCGTCATTATCGTAATCTGGAAGGAATACGTTTAGAGTAGATACGTCAGTCGAAACATCAGGGTCACAAGCAAATCCTGGTGTTTGTAACTCTAAATTAAACTTATATCCAGACATTGAGAAAGGAATATTTTCAATTCTTAAGCTGTCAGAGTTAACACCTGATATCATTACAGATGTCCCGAATGATGCTACCGGGAATGAGTCTGAGCCAGCAGATAAATTAGTAAATTTGTTATTTAGACATTCATCACAAGTTGTCCAGTCCTGAGTCCTGAAATTATTAGATACTTGAGTTGTGTCTTTCTTGTATCTCCATCCCTTATTATATCCATCTGTGTCACTTCCCTCAACCCTGTCTACCTCGACCCATTTTGATGAAGCATAACCCTCAGGTGCATATTCTAAGGTCACATTATTTTTTCCACTTAGTTGAGTATTAAGGTTATTTACCTGGTGGTATTTATAGTTATTTAAGTTGAAATTATTATTTGAACCAGATCCTGCTAAGAAACTAACCGCTTCACTAGAGTTGTATACTATGTAGTAGAACTCTCCCTTGGTAAGCGTCACACATGATGATGTGGTGTTACCCAGTACATACTCTGCAGTTCCAAACTTAACCTTATAATCTCTTAAGCAGTCAACATCTCTCAGAGCCTTGAACTCGATAAGTTTAGGCCTCTGAACATTACTACTTCTATTTGCCTCCATTACACCAGTTATGATAAGAGAAGGAGTGTTCTGAAGAGTTCTGAAAGTAATTCCTCCGTCATCACTCTGCTGCCACCTCTGTGTAATGATACTTGGTGAATTTCCAGATCCTACGAGTACCGTGTCATCTAATAATAAAACATTTACAGTTGCTGGGTTTAAGGTTATAGTAACCGTGTCACCTGCCTCTAGGTAGTCATTGACTCCGTTATTATCCAGATCGCTAGGGTCAGAGTACCCGTCAATTCCACTTGTTACAAGTCCATTAATATCAACAAATACGTCCTCAGGGCCAAGGAATCCGTCAGCATTTTCGTCAGTAAATCCGGCCTCTAATACGTCATCACAACCGTCACCGTCTGAGTCTGAGTCTAGACAATTTGGAAGTCCGTCACCGTCTGTGTCTATATCACATCCCTCGAAGAGGTCAGGTATACCATCATTATCTGAGTCTAAGTCTACATAATCTGGGACGCCGTCTTCGTCAGTGTCTGACATCGATTCAACCTGGAGATTAGCACAAACTGAGACCACTGTCGTGTCACACTTGAATCCTGGAGTAGTGAGTACGACCCTAAAGTTCTTTTCATCGTAACTTAGAGGAGTCCTCAATATCTTTAACGTATCACTTTTAACTCCTTTGAATTCTGAAGGACCAGAGAATCTAAATAGTGGATAAGCGTCCTGGACGATGTCGTTACCGTTAGTGCTAGTTCCTCCTATCAGACTAAATTCTTTCTTCTTTATATTCCAGTCGTCAGCGCTATAAGTGAGAGATGCCCCCCTACCATTTTTTCTATACGCCCATCCTTCTTCTACGTCCCATGCTGATCCATCTGCTGAGGCTGAGTGGTCACCGTAAACGTCGACTTTACCCCACTGATTACTAGTATTTTTCTCAAACAGTGTGATATTAAATCTGTTATACCTCACCATATCATAAGTACCATATACCGACTGAGATTTATAAGTCGATGAGGCCTCATTACTAAAGAAGTTTGTCCAATTGTTATTATAGTATAACATGTAGTACTGACCCTTCTTAAGGTCTGTATTTGCAAGAGCATAACTTGGGCTACCCCCTGAAGTTCCTGCGCTTGTGGTTATCCCGTAATTACTTAGGTTGTCGATATCTCTAACAGCGTAAAGCTCTATACCGTAATAATTTCTATTTTTAGTCTCAAATAATCCTGTAATCATCAGAGCTGGCGACTCACTGAGATCTGTCCATGTCTCACAGTCGTCACTAATCTGCCACTGGTAA
>TARA_B110000003_G_scaffold42720_1_pt1 | contig 15634 bp, 16 predicted proteins | sample TARA_B110000003 | Tara Oceans TARA_B110000003 (sample SAMEA4396424) | marine metagenome | biome: Westerlies Biome; feature: [SRF] surface water layer (ENVO:00010504); material: water (ENVO:00002006), including particulate matter (ENVO:01000060) such as... | depth 5 m
TTAAAGATTTTGATGATTTATGTAAATCAAATAAATATAAAATTGTTGACAGATTAGTTCTTACTGATACTAAGTCAGTAAAGTTTTTTCCTAATTTACTTGGTGCACTTGCTCTATATAACTTGGTAAATCGTTAACTCATATATGTCGGATTCATCAATAATTTGGCGTGATTTACTCACAAAGAAAATGCTTATCTGTATTTTTACAGGTTTCACTTCTGGTCTGCCATTATTCATTTTAATTAGTCTTTTACCAGCTTGGTTAAGTAGCAGCGGGATGGACCTTAAAACAATTGGTTTATTTGCACTTATCCAATTTCCCTTTACTTGGAAATTTATTTGGGCTCCTATTTTTGATAGATTCACATTTGGTATGGGTCGACGAAGAGGATGGTTAATTATCTTTCAGGTTTTACTTTTGATCACGATTTGTAGTTTTGGGTTCTTAGAACCGCAAAGTCAAGTAAGTACAGTTGCTATAATATCAATTGTTATTGCTTTTTTTAGCGCTAGTCAAGATATTGTAATAGACGCTTATAGAAGAGAATTACTTTCTGATTCTGAATTGGGAATAGGTAACGCCATACATGTTAATGCTTATAAAATCTCTAGTCTTATTCCAGGATCCTTAGCATTAATCCTTGCTGATTCCTTTGATTGGGAATTCGTTTTTCTGATTACAGGTTTATTCATGTTGCCAGGGATTATCATGACCTTACTAATTAATGAGCCTCTTCTTAGATATGGCTCCCCCAAGACTCTAAAAGAGGCAGTCATTGAACCCTTTAAAGAATTTAAAACCCGTAAAGGTATTAAAGGGGCTTTTCTTATACTACTTTTTATTTTCCTATACAAAATTGGGGACAGTATGGCAACAGCTCTTGCTACTCCGTTTTACCTAGATCTTGGTTTTTCAATGACTGAAATAGGAGTAATAGCTAAAAATGCTGGATTATGGCCTGGAATTATTGGAGGTTTAGCTGGAGGTATCTGGATGATAAAACTTGGTATTAACAGGGCGTTATGGATATTTGGATTTATGCAAATGTTTGCCACACTTAGCTTTGCATGGCTTGCAATATCAGGAGATAATAATTTAATTTTAGCTATTACTGTAGGTTTGGAATTTTTCGCAGCTGGTCTTGGGACTACGGCTTTTATAGCTTACATCGCAAAGACTACTCACCCAAAATATACAGCAACTCAATTTGCATTATTTACAGGCTTAGCGTCAGTTCCTAGAACTTTTACTAATGCATCAACTGGTTATCTAGTCGAATTCTTCGGGTGGTATCAATTTTTTATTTTTTGTTTTCTTATCGCCATCCCTGGAATGCTGCTACTAATTAAAATTGCTCCTTGGAATCAATCGCAGTCATCGTAATCAATAATTAATGGTGCGTGATCACTAAATCTTATTTTTTTGAATACGGTTGCTTTCCTTGCTTTCCTTGCTAATTTGGAACTAGTAATTTGATAGTCGATCCTCCATCCAACATTCTTTGCCCAGGCCCGGCCTCTATTACTCCACCAGGTATATCCTCCTTCTCCTTTATCTGAATATAGATTTCGGAATACATCGACCCACCCCACCTTGAAAAATAAATATGAAAGCCATTCTCTCTCTTCAGGGAGGAATCCTGAGTTCCTTTTGTTTCCTTTAAAATTTTTTAAATCTATTTCATTATGAGCAATATTAAAATCTCCACAAACAACTACATCCTTACGTAATTTTATTTTCTTTTTTAATATCACTAAAATTTTATCTAAGACTTTATATTTAAATATCTGTCTCTCTTCCCCACTTGAACCAGATGGAAAATATACTGAAATAATAATAACTTTATCTAAATCAATCTCAATATAACGACCTTCATCATCTATCTCTGGAATACCAATTTTACTAATAATTTTATTAGGTTTTTCTTTAGAATATATGCCGACTCCGCTATAGCCTTTCTTATTTGCATAACTAAAATTACCAAAATACCCTTTTGGTGACTTCATATGATCATCTAAATCAACTTCATGTGCCTTTAATTCTTGAAGGCAGACGAAATCTGCTTTTTGACGAGGAAGCCAGTCAAAAAAACCTTTTCTTGATGCTGAACGTATTCCATTTAAATTTAGGGTTATAATCTTCATAAATTATTTATTTTATATATGACGCTATCTACTTCATTATTTATTGAACTTGCTCTTAAGAAAAAAGTATTGCAATTTGGTGACTTTCATACCAAAGCAGGGCGTAATAGTCCTTATTTCTTCAATCTAGGAGCATTCAGTGATGGGGAAAGTCTCAAACACCTTGGTGAATTCTACGCTAATAAAATCATAGCTACAAAAATAAAATTTGATATGATTTTCGGGCCGGCCTATAAAGGAATTCCTCTTGTTAGTTCAACATCCATAGCATTGGCAAATAGAGGTAAGGGTGCGCCTTACTCATTTAATAGAAAAGAAGTTAAAGACCATGGTGAAGGAGGAGAAATAATTGGCTCAGCAATAAAAGGTAATGTATTAGTTATTGATGATGTTATTTCTGCTGGTACTTCAATTAATGAATCATACAATCTTATCCATAAGAACAAAGCAAAAATTGCAGGTGTTATTGTCGCAATTGATCGACAAGAAAAAGGTAAAACTTTATTATCTGCAACCCAAGAAATTGCAAAAAAATATTCTATACCAGTTATTTCGATTATTACTTTAGAAGACATTATTAATTACTTAGAAACATCTAATAGCTTTCCTAATGAATTAGAATTGATTAAGAAATATCAAAATACTTACGGGGTTATTTAGAAATTTTTTCTTTTAAAATAGATGAAACCTGAGCAGGATTTGCTTTTCCTTTTGAAGCTTTCATTACTTGCCCAACCAAAGCGTTAAAAGCCTTATCTTTTCCAGATTTAAACTCCTCAATCATAGCTAGATTATTCTTTAGAACTTCATCAACTATAACGTCGATTTCATTACTATCAGATATTTGTTTTAAACCAAGTTCATCAATTATTAAGTCTACTTCTTTTTTACTATTGTTCCATAAATTTTCAAATACTCTTTTTGCTGCGTTATTTGAAATTGTATTATCGTCAATTCGATTAATAAGTGTACTTAATTGTTTAGGAAGAATAGGGCTATTTAAAATATTAAGATCTTTATCTTTCAATTTAGAAAATAAATTACCAAGAATCCAATTAGCTGATAATTTAGCATTTGCCCCTAAATCTATAAGTTTTAAAAAATATTGAGTTACGTCGCGACTAGATGTAATACCCTCCGCATCATAAGTCGATAAACCTAAATCTTTTTCAAAGCGTAATTTCATTTCCCCAGGAAGCTCAGGCATTAATTTTTTAATTTCACTGATATCTTCATCAGAAATAACTAATGGTAATAAATCAGGATCTGGAAAATATCTATAATCATTTGCCTCTTCTTTTGATCTCATTGATTTTGTCTCGCCTGATTCGGGATTAAATAAAATAGTTGCCTGTTCTATTTTTTTTCCATCTTCAAGCCTATCAATTTGCCAGTTTACTTCGTAATCAACAGCTTGCTTGATAAATCTGAAAGAATTTAAATTTTTAATTTCCCTTCTCGTGCCTAGAATATCACTACCCTTTTTTTTCACTGATACATTTACATCGCAACGAAAACTTCCCTCCTGCATGTTTCCATCACATATCCCTATCCACTGAACCAAATCGTGAAGTTTTTTTGCATAAGTAACTGCTTCTTCAGCCGAACTCATATCTGGCTCAGTTACAATTTCAAGTAAAGGGGTCCCTGCTCGATTAAGATCAATACCAGACTTACCATCTATAACGCCGTGAGTAGATTTACCAGCATCTTCTTCTAAGTGAGCCCTTAAAATTCTTATGTCTTTAGAGTTACCATTAATATCAATTGACAACTTTCCCTTACCAACTATTGGTAACTCAAACTGACTAATTTGATATCCTTTAGGTAAATCTGGATAAAAATAGTTCTTTCTAGCAAATATAGATTTTGAAGCAATATCAGCATCTATTGCTAAACCAAAACGGATTGCGCTATTAACTGATTCTTTATTTAGAACTGGAAGAACTCCTGGATAAGCCAAACTTATTAGACAAGCTTGAGAGTTTGGTTCACTTCCATACTTTATTGAAGCCCCTGAAAACTGCTTTGATTTTGTTCTTAACTGAACATGTGTTTCAATACCGATAACGATATCCCAATCCATTAATCTATTCCTTTTGGGTGTTGCAAATGCCAATCTGTATTCTTTTGATAAATATGAGCTGCGTTAAGAATTTTAGCTTCTTCAAAATGATTACCTATTAATTGAAGGCCTACAGGAAGTTCATTAACAAAACCTGCAGGAATACTCATAGCTGGCAGCCCAGCAAGATTTGTTGAAATTGTAAATACATCTTGCATGTACATTGCAAGAGGATCTTCTTGTTTTTCTCCGGACTTAAACGCAACAGAAGGAGCTGAAGGCCCCATAATTAAATCACATTTCTCATAAGCACTTTTAAAATCATTTGAAATTAATCGTCTAATTTTTTGAGCCTTAAGATAATAAGCATCAAAATAACCAGCACTCAAAACATAAGTACCAATTAATATTCTTCTTTTTACCTCATCCCCAAAGCCCTCCTGGCGAGTTTTAAAATACATATCAATTAAATCATCATATTCTTTAGCTCTATGTCCATATCGAACTCCGTCGTATCTAGATAAATTACTTGATGCTTCTGCAGGAGCAATAACATAATAAGCAGGAATTGATAAATAGTTATTAGGTAGAGAAATGTTAACAATCTCTGCGCCTAACTTTTCGTAATACTTTAATGCCTCTTCAATTACTTTTTCGACATCTGAACTCAAACCTTCTTCAAAAAATTCTTTAGGAATTCCTATTTTTAGACCATCAATTTTTTTATCGATAGAATTTGAATAATTCTCTTTTTTTCTATTAAGGCTAGTTGAATCCTGTTCATCATGTCCTGTCATAACATTTAACATCAATGCACAATCTTCAGCACTTATTGCCATAGGGCCTGCTTGATCAAGACTAGATGCAAATGCAATCATTCCATAACGAGATACAAGACCATAAGTTGGCTTGAGACCAGTGAAGCCACAAAGTGACGCTGGCTGCCTTATTGATCCACCTGTATCAGTACCAGTAGCTGCTGGGGCTAACCTGGCGGCAACTGCTACCGCACTTCCTCCTGAACTTCCACCAGGAACGCAATCAAGAGCCCAAGGATTTTTAACAGGCCCGAAATAAGAAGTCTCATTAGATGACCCCATGGCAAATTCATCCATGTTTGTTTTACCTATATTAACTGCACCAACATCATTAAATTTATGAATTACTGTTGAATCATATGGAGATATAAAATTTTCAAGCATTTTTGAGCCACAAGTAGTTCTCCAACCTTCTGAACAAAAAATATCTTTTTGGGCTATTGGTATACCAGTTAAAATAGATTTTTTTCCTGCCTGAATTATTTGATCTGACTTTTCTGCCATTGCTAAACTTCTAGCTTCATCGACGGTAATAAATGCATTTAACGATGGATTAAGCTTTTTTATCCTATTTAAGAAAAATTGAGTTAATTCGACGCTAGTAAACTCTTTTTTCTCTAAAGCTTGAGAAAGTTCTTTTAGTGATAAATTAAGCATTCTTTATTCTATAACTTGAGGAACAATGAAAAGGGATTGTTCTGAATGAGGAGCTAAATCAAGGGATTTATCCCTAATATCTTTTGCAGTCACTTTATCTTCTCTCAGAGGTTGGTTAATATCAAGGGCGTGCGACATTGGCTCAATTGAATTTGTATTTACTTTTTGCATTTTTTCAATTAAAGCTAAGATTCCAACAAGTTTTTTTTCAACTTGGTCCACCTCTGTTTGAGAAACATTTATACGGGCTAAATGTGCGATTTTTTTAATTTCTTCTTTGTTTATACTCATATTTATATAAATTCAGTTCGTTATTTTCAAATAATCAGTTATTATACATGGGTTTAGAGCCTCTTTTAATAGGCAATTTAAAAACTATTTGTAGATAATGAGATAAATTCAATGGTAAAAGATTTCTTTAAAAAATATGTTGATAATGATATTGCAATAGATTTAGGTACCGCTAACACATTAATTTACCTTAAAGGGCAAGGCATAGTTCTAAATGAGCCTTCAGTAGTCGCAATGAGAAAAGAAAATGGACCCAATGGGCCCCAATCAAAAATGGGGTTACTTGCTGTGGGTAAAGAAGCAAAAACAATGCTTGGCCGCTCACCACAAAATATTGAAGCAATAAGGCCCATGAAAGATGGGGTAATTGCTGATTTCAATATTACAGAAGAAATGATTAAATTTTTTATAAATAAAGTACATCGTGTAAATTGGTTTACTCCGAATCCAAGAATTGTTATTTGTGTGCCTCACGGCGCTACTCAAGTAGAAAGAAGAGCTATTCGAGAATCTGCAGAAAGAGCTGGTGCAAAGCAAGTCTTTTTAATCGAAGAGCCTATGGCAGCTGCAATTGGATCTGGACTCCCAGTTAATGAGCCTTTAGGCTCTATGGTTATAGATATTGGTGGCGGAACAACAGAAGTTGGTGTTTTATCCCTTGGCGGGATTGTATACGCTAGCTCAGCCAGAGTAGGTGGAGACAAAATTGATCAAGCAATAATTGATTACATGAGACGAAATTATGGAACATTAATATCAGAGCCAACTGCTGAAAAAATTAAGAACCAAATAGGTAGCGCTTTTCCTATGACAGACCTCATGGAAATGGAAGTAACTGGAAGAAATTTAGCCGAAGGTCTTCCAAGAAAATTAACTATTAGTAGTAACGAAATTCTTGAGTCTCTTTCTGATCCTTTGCATGCAATAGTAGGGGCAGTAAAAACTGCTCTAGAACAAACGCCCCCCGAGCTTGCAGCTGATATATCAGAAAATGGTATGGTACTTACTGGTGGAGGAGCTCTTCTAAATAATCTAGATAGATTATTGACGGAAGAAACCGGGGTTCCAGTAATAATAGCTGAAGAACCGCTTACATGTGTTGTTAGAGGATGTGGAATGACTCTTGATAATCTAGATTTCTTTAAAAATGCTTTTACCAATGAATAAAAATGGCGCAAAAATCAAATAAAGGTGACTTAAGACTTTTTAATCGAAATACATTTCCTATAGGAACCTTTTTTATATTATTTTTTCTATGCTCAATATTAATGAGTTTTGACTATCGTCATCAAATTTTAAAAAAAATTAGAATAGAAATACCAATAATTATCGACCCAATTAATAATTTAATAAATTTACCAATAAATTTATTTCTTGAATCAAAAGATACCTTCATTTCAAAAGAATTACTTAAAGAAAAAATTGATAGAATGGAAGAAACTATCTACAGTTTGTCCATCCAGGTTCAAGAAAATCAGCTTCTTAGATCAGAAAATAATATACTCAGAGATATATTAAAATTAAAGAAAGATTTTAATATTATTGGGCAAACTGCAGAAATAATTCTACCTGAAGTTAAAAATGGGCATTCAATAATTACAATTAATAAAGGATTTAAAGATAATATTAAAGAAGGTTCAGCAGTCATAAATAATAAAGGGTTAGTAGGTCAAATTATAAATACCTCCCAAAGATATAGTGAGATAGCTCCCCTTACCTCAAAATCTTATGCTGTTCCAGCAATTAAAGATAATGGCAAAGAAAATGTTATTCTTTATGGAAATGGGAATGGGGAAATGGAAATTCCACTTTTTCCTGGAGATACATCCATTAAAATTGGTGATGCTTTTATTACCTCCGGAGTAGATGGCTTATATCCAAAAGGAATTCTTATTGGAAAGGTTTGGAAAATACAGCCAACTAAATCTCCAAAATTTAATTACATATTAGTGAAACCCTTTTCTCAACCTACGACTTTTTCTCATATAACTGTTCTCAATATAAAAAAATGATTCAGCTAACAAAGATACATAAATTAAAAGAAAAAAAATTATTTCTTCTTTTATTTTTAATATCATTATTACTCTCACATATGAACATCTTTGGTATTAGTAATCCAGCCATTATGCCAAATTATTTCATAGCACTTATTTTATCTTTTTTGTTAGCAAATAAAGCTAGCTTAAATTTATTTAACTTAGTAATTATTGGATTAGTTATTGATGTGCTTGCTGGCAATCTATTAGGCCAATATGGATTAATTTTTATATTTATTTACACTTTAAATCTTATAACTAATAAAATTTTATTTATTAAACACCAATCGCAAATAATAGCTTTAAGTATATTCTTAATTTTTTTTAGTTTTATTACTTTATGGTTAACATCAGAAACTTTTGAAATATTTATTCCCTTTCAGACGTTATTGATACAATCTATCTTAACTTTTATAGCCTTCTTATTTTTTAGAGTAATTATCATTAAAAATATTTCATGATAATTTAATTAAACATGGATTTATATCAATTTAAATACACTTTCAGACAAAGATTAAATTTTATCTTTGGCTTCTTTATAATTATTTTTCTGATTATAATACTTAATTTTTTTTATTTACAAGTAGTAAAATTTAATGATTATTCTTCCCTTTCCAAAAGTAATAGTATAAAAATTATCCCAATTCCACCTATTAGAGGTCAAATTTTAGATCGTAATGGTGAAATACTGGCGGCAAATAAATTAATTTATTCCCTAGAGATAGACCCAAAAAATAAACAGGATTTTGATAAGATTAAAGAACAATTAGATGGAATTGTTGAAATAACAAAATATGATATTAAAAAATATAAAAAAATCATTAAAGAAAATTATTATTCTTCAACATTACCTATCAAAATAAACCTTAAAGATACTGAAGTGGCTAAATTTATAGCTAATAAATATAAATACCCTAAAATTATTCTAAAACAAAAATTTTCTAGGGATTATCCAAAAGGAAAATCAGGCGCACATTTTATTGGCTTTATAAATCGTATTAATAAAAAAGATATTAAAAGGTTAAAAAGACTTGGAAATTTTGAAAACTATATGGGGACAGAGCACATAGGAAAAACAGGTATTGAATTTTTCTATGAAAATATTTTACATGGTTCTCCAGGGTATAAAAAAATAGAAGTAGATGCTAATAATAATGTAATTAGAACGATTAAAACTATTGAGCCAGAACATGGCAGAGATATAACTCTAAATATAGATTATAAAATACAAAAAGTTGCCGAAAAAGCTTTTGGTAATCATAAGGGAGCTTTGGTAGTTCTTAATCCAAATAACGCGGAAGTATTGGCACATGTTAGCATGCCTTCTTTTAATCCTAATCTATTTGTAAACGGTATTGATGAAGCTAATTGGAGAAGACTAAATGATTCAATTCATAAGCCTTTAATTAATAGAGCGATCTCGGGTGTCTATCCTCCAGGATCAACTCTTAAACCTTTTGTTGCTCTTGCAGCATTAGAAAATAATGTAAGACGTCCCCCTTTTTCTATTATTGATAAAGGTTTTTTTAATATGCCTAACCAATCTAAAACTTTTTTAGATTGGAAAAAGGGAGGTCATGGTGAAGTTGACATGATAAAAGCCATAGCAGTTTCATGTGATACCTTTTTTTATGGATTAGGTATTGAGCTTGGTATACCAAAACTCAATAAAGTATTAAAAAGATTTGGCTTTGGGGAAAAAACTAATATTGATTTACCTAATGAAAAATCAGGTCTTGTCGCTTCTGCGGAATGGAAAAAGAAAATTCATAAAAAGAAATGGTACCAAGGTGAAACTGCAATCACTGCCATTGGACAAGGCTATACTCTAACTACACCAATTCAATTAGCTTTAGCAACTGCAAGATTAATTAATCCAGATTATATTCTTCACCCCTTGCTGAAAAAAGAAGATTTAGTACCGAAACATATAAAATCAAACCCTTATGATTTAGAAAACCAACCCCAAAGGCCCTTAGAGAAAAAGACGTTCAGCTTGTTTAAATCAAAAATAAATGGAATGCAATCTGACGATTTAAACTTAATCAAAAAAGGTATGTCCCTAGTCACAAAAGAGGGAGGGACTGCAGCATTTATTGGGAGAAACTCTAATTATAATATTTCTGCAAAAACAGGTACTGCTCAAGTATTCGGTCTAAAAAAAGATGAAGTTTATGATGAATCTAAGCTTCCTGATAGGTTGAAAGACCATGCATTATTTATCGCTTTTGCTCCAACTGAACAACCTAAACTGGTTACGGCTATTATTGTCGAAAACGGGGGTCATGGAGGATCTACAGCCGGACCAATTGCAAAAGAAATTTTTGATGCTTATCTAGCTGGGAAAAACTAATTATGAATCAAAGTTTTTATAAATTTTTCGAAAATATTGATCGAATTCTGATGGCTCTTATTTTAGTTTTAATCCTCATTGGATTGGTAACTTTAGCTAGTGCAAATCAAGAGAATATGACTTTATTTACAAATCAAATAATAAATATTTTAATTGGAATGGTTCTGCTAATATTTTTAAGTAATATAGATCCAAAAAGTTTTCTTTTTTTTGCACCACATTTATATATTTTGAGTTTGATTTTACTATTATTTGTTGTATTTTTTGGCTATGAGAGTCATGGCGCAAAACGTTGGATAAATATCTTATACTTTAATTTTCAACCTTCTGAAATTATTAAAATTACGATACCACTTATGCTTGCTTGGCTTTACCATAGATACCAAAATGAAATAGGTTATAAAATACATGCTATAGGATTTTTTATTTTAGCTATCCCTTGTTTAATGATAATAAATCAACCTGATCTAGGAACTGCTATTTTAATTTTTCTAGCTGGTGGAATAATTATTTTTCTAGCTGGGCTTCCATTAAAATTTATTTTGGCTGGCATGTTTAGTTTTTTAATTTCACTACCATATCTCTGGTCGAAGCTTCATCTATACCAACAAAATAGAATTCTTAGCTTATTTGATTCTGATCGAGACCCTTTAGGTACTGGTTATCATATTACTCAATCAATCATTGCAATCGGTTCTGGGGGATTTCTTGGTAAAGGTTGGACTAATGGCACGCAAACACAACTTAATTTTCTTCCTGAAACATCGACTGATTTTATTTTTGCAGTATTTTCAGAAGAATTTGGATTTATTGGAATTTTTGGAATTTTTATTATCTATTTTCTTATACTATATCGATGTATCGATATGGCAAAAAAAATGCAAAACACTTTTTCTAGATTAATAACTGCTTCATTAATATTTACTCTATTTATTTCTACTTTAATAAATATTTCTATGGTCAGTGGCGTTATACCTATTGTTGGTGCTCCACTACCATTTATCAGTTATGGTGGCACATCTATGGTTGTATCTTTAATTATGATTGGTATTATTATGAGCTTACATTCACATAAGTCTTTAATTGCTAATTAATGAAAAAATCTGTTATCACGTTTATAATTACTTTTTTACTCTTTGGATGCAAATCAATAGAACCAATCTATCAGGAAGAGCTTAAAAAAAATAATGTCGATAATGCTGAGGTAAAAAAAACAGGGGCATACTACTTAGACGATGGACCAGATGAAAATCCACCAAAGGATCTAGATAAAATCCCTAATGCTCAACCAAGATATGAAGCACTTTCAAAAAGGGCTAGTCGTCCTTATGTTGCATTCAATAAAAAATATGTACCTATGAAAAAAATTATTCCCTTCAAAGAAGAGGGTTATGCTTCTTGGTATGGAAAAAGATATCATGGTAAAAAAACATCTATTGGAGAAGTTTATGACATGTACCAGATGACTGGCGCCCATAAAACTTTACCACTTCCTTCTTATATTAGAGTAACCAATTTGATAAATGAGCGTACAGTCATTATTAGGCTTAATGATAGAGGTCCTTTTATTGATGATAGGATTGTTGATTTATCTTATGCAGCTGCTCATCAACTTAGGATTATTGAAAAAGGAAGTGAATTAGTAAAAATCGAAATGGTAAATCCTTCTTTAGCAAAAAAAAACTTAAAAGAAAATCACAAAGTTTCTTCAAATCCGACCCCTAATGAATCTTTTTATATTCAAGCAGGGGCTTTCTCAAATGAGGATAATGCTTTTTATTTAATTGATAGAATTTCTAAAATTAAATTTAAAAATATATTAAATATTAAGAAGTTAAATAAAAACTCGCTTCATTTAGTTACTATTGGGCCTTATTCGAGCGAAAAGATTGCAAAGGAAGCCTTAAAAAATATTTCAAAAAAAATTCAACTTAATAGCTTTATTATTTCAGAATAAACAAGGCCTATGACCCAAGGTGAAAAAAATAAACTAATAAAATTTCCTTGTAACTTTGATATAAAAGTTATGGGTGAAGCAAAAGAGAATTTTTCTGAATCCATTATTGAAATTATTAAAAAAAATTATACGGATTTTGATGCTTCAAAAATTGAAATGAAGGGAAGTAGTCATGGAAAATATATAAGTTTAACTTGCAATGTCTTCGTTACCTCACAAAAACAACTTGATAAAATATATATTGATCTATCAAAAAGTCCAATGACAAAATTTGTTTTATAAAATATGTCATTAAAAATAAAATATCTTGGATTTACAGATTATTCAAATACATTAAAAGATATGAAATATTATATTGATCAATCACCAATAAATGATGAATTATGGATTACTGAACATCAACCGATTTTTACCACTGGTGTAAATAAAAAAAATTGTATAATTCCAACTTCTGATATTCCGCACTTGTTTGTTGATAGAGGTGGTAAAACTACTTATCATGGTCCAGGACAATTAATTATTTATACACTAATTAATATTAAGAAAAATAATCTTACAATAAGAAAATTAGTATCAATTCTCGAAAATTCAGTTATTGATTTCTTAAAGAAAAATAAAATTAGTTCTCATTCTAAACTAGAAGCACCTGGGGTATTTGTAAAGGAAAAAAAAATCTGTTCTATTGGCTTAAGAATAAAAAAAAATTATACGTATCATGGTTTAAGTTTTAATGTTGATATGGATACGAAACCGTTTACAATGATTAATCCTTGTGGCTTTGCTGGATTAAAAATGGCACAATTATCTGACTATGATATTAAAAGAACTTTAGAAAAATCAGGAAAAGAAATTGCATTAATTATTAATAAAAAATTACGCCTTCATTATGAACAGAATAATTAATATTAAAGAAGTTGGTAAAGCAAAAACGGCAAGATTACCAATAAAATTTATTGAAAAAGATAAATTGGTGAAACCATCATGGATAAAGATGAAGTTACCTAATAGTGATAAATTTTATGAAATAAATCGCCTACTTAAAGATAACCAACTTAACACTGTATGTGAAGAAGCAAGTTGTCCTAATATTGGGGAATGTTATAGTAAAGGTACTGCAACGTTTATGATTTTAGGTGAAATTTGTACTCGTCGTTGTCCTTTTTGTGATGTTGCAAGCGGGATACCTCTTAAGCCAGATCAAAATGAGCCTATAAATTTAGGTCTTACAATTGCACAACTTAAATTAAATTATGTTGTGATCACAAGCGTAGATCGAGATGATCTCGAAGATGGTGGAGCTAGTCATTTCTCTGAATGTATAGACGAAATTAGAAAACATAATAAAAAGATTAAAATTGAAATTCTTGTGCCTGACTTTAGAGGCAACGGAAAAATAGAGAAAGCCTTAAAAATACTATTAAAACAACCGCCTAATGTTTTTAATCATAATCTTGAAACAATTCCTAGATTATACAAACGAGCGAGACCAGGAGCAAGATATGAACACTCTCTTTCACTTTTAAAAGAATTTAAAAACCATATGCCTTTTATTCCGACTAAATCTGGATTAATGCTTGGCTTGGGTGAAACAAATCATGAGATATTAGAAGTTATGAAAGATTTAAGATTACATAATGTAGATATGTTGACTTTAGGCCAATATTTACAACCTACACCTTACCATCTCCCTGTAGAGAGATATGTATCGCCAAGCGATTTTGATAATCTTAAAAAAGAAGCAGAAAAATTAGGCTTTACATCCGTTGCAAGCGGCCCAATGGTAAGAAGCAGTTATCATGCAGATCAACAAGCTCAAGGACTATAGCGGACATGATTCCTATTTTAGAAACTAAGTTAAGTTCCGAATTATTTAATTTAGAAAATTACATAATTAATCATAGTTGTGATATTGAACATTGGTTTAGAATGCAATGGTTAGAGCATGCTGCACCATTCTATGCCTCTGTTGACCTAAGGAATTCTGGCTTTAAATTAACTCCTGTAGATACAAACCTTTTTCCAGGCGGATTTAATAACTTAAATCCTGATTTTGCGCCACTCACAATTCAAGCAATTTCAGTTGCTATAGAGAAAATTTGTCCGGATGCATGGCGAGTACTTATTATTCCAGAAAACCACACACGAAATAAGTTTTATTTAAGAAATATATTTGAATTGACAGAAATTTTAAAAAATTCTGGGCTTGAGGTTAGAATTGGAAGTATTGATGAAAATATTAATGAAATCCAAATAATTAAAATTGATGAAAATCATTCAATAAAAATTGAGCCTATTCATAAAGAAAATAATAGATTATTTTTAAAAAATAATGATAATTCGACTTTTACCCCATGTGCCATTATTCTAAACAATGATCTATCTGGAGGTGTGCCAAAAAAAATCAAAGATGTTGATCAAAATATTATCCCCCCACTCTCAGCAGGATGGCCGACCAGAAGAAAATCAAATCACTTTAATTATTACAATGACATAGTTGAAGAATTTTCTAAATTTACAAATATTGATCCTTGGCTAATTAATCCATATTTTGAAAAACTAAACGGTTTAAATTTTCTTGAAAGGGAAGGAGAAATTCAATTAGCTGATCATATTGATAAACTTTTATTAAAAATAAAAGAAAAATATTCGCAATACAACATAACTCATGAGCCATATGTCGTAATTAAAGCAGACGCTGGGACTTATGGAATGGGAATAATGACAATTAAGAATAGTGAGGATGTTATAAATCTTAATCGAAAAATGAGAAAAAAAATGTCAGTTGTTAAAGAAGGCTTAAAGGTTACAGAGGTTATTATTCAAGAAGGGGTTCATACAGAGGAGACAATTGGTAAGGCAGTAGCAGAACCTGTTGTTTACATGATTGATCATTTCGTTGTTGGTGGTTTTTATCGAGTTCATACAAGCAAAGGAAAAGATGAGAATCTTAATTCACCTGGCATGCATTTTGCTCCTGTTGCTTTTGAAACGTCATGTCTTATGCCAGATCAAGGCAGACCATGTGATGATAAAGCAAATAGATTCTATGCTTATGGTGTCATAGCGAGATTAGCACTGCTTGCTGCTGCAAAAGAACTTCAAAATTAGATAAGATGAAATATTTATTCATAATTGATGAGCCAGAAACATTAAATTTTTATAAAGACACATCTATAGCCTTAATTAAAGAATGTCTTACTCAAAAAATTGAAACTCATTACACAGATATTAATTCGATATCTATTGATAAAAAACAAAATATAATTATCGACAGTCATCATATTTCTAGTATCAATTCATTAAGTATCAA
>TARA_B110000003_G_scaffold5983_1_pt1 | contig 15585 bp, 16 predicted proteins | sample TARA_B110000003 | Tara Oceans TARA_B110000003 (sample SAMEA4396424) | marine metagenome | biome: Westerlies Biome; feature: [SRF] surface water layer (ENVO:00010504); material: water (ENVO:00002006), including particulate matter (ENVO:01000060) such as... | depth 5 m
TTGAGTACACTTAATAAGAAAATATCTCTCCCCTTCAGGAATCCATCTCATAGACCAGGGAGGCTGAGTCTCACTTCCTTTCATACCTAATAGTGATAAAGGCTCCCCGTTCATTGATATATTAAATGCCACATTACTTGCCCCCGTTTCATTAACCCAAGACTCCTGCATACTACCTTCAACTAGACTATTTGGGTCATTCATGAGACTTTTATCATTTTCAACAACTTGTTCAAACTCGGCCCGGTGTCCCTCTCTTGGCGCCACCAATAAAAGACTCCATCTCCTATCCTTCATGTCTTCGGGAACCGCAGATGCAACCCCCTTAATTCTTGTGGTTCCTCTTTCAACAATACTAAAACCCATCCTTTCAAGCTCAACCTGAACGGCATCAACAAGACCATAAGCGATATTTTGCTCCCTGACCTTCCCTACACCTTCCACTCCCCATGGCAAAAAACCCAACAGCCCACCAATTAAAAAACCAAAGACCGCCAAGGCAATGACAACCTCTAATAATGTGAAACCATTTTTAAGGGGCTTCTTTTTACGAAAATGATCCATACATCTAAAATTCATTCAAAATCTTCCAGTTCCAAAACGGCAAAGCCTCCATATCTACGCAATAAAATTCCAGCTATTGAATTGGGATTGTCAAAACGCAAAGGCTTACCCTCTCCGGTAGGGTTTGGTGCCCCTACCCCCAGAACTAATCTCGGTGCTTTCTGCATTCCTCCATCTGAGGACTCTGGAAAAACAACATTGCCCATCTGATTAAAAGCAAGGTAACGAAATTTACTTTCACCATTTAATTTTCTCTCCCCCTTAAAGGAGTCTGCAAGAGAGAAAGCTTCACCTGCTTCGCTCCAAACGGTAAATGCATCACTCCTCCAATCAGTTCCAACTTCAGACTTACCTTCTTCTTGCGGCACAAAGTATACTCCATCTGTAAGATATTTACCTTCCCCCATAACCAACCATTTTACTTCACCGGTTGTAGAACAAGTATCCTGAACTATAATTTCCATATAACGATGGTATTTATCAATATCCTCCACCATATCATTGACAATAAGCCGTGTCTCACTGCCGGACAAAGCTGCCCTTGATCGTGCCTGTTGAACATAACCAAGAAGTTCTCGCTGTGCCGCCCCAAGTTCAGCTCCACCGCCCCCCAACAAGGAAAACCCAATGAGCCCCATCATTAAACCCATTACGGCCAAAACAATCAGCAACTCTAAAAGGGTAAAACCGTTAGAATTGGTTGCCTTCACCTTCGGGTAAATTTTCAAAGCATTAAAATTCAATCCTCTACTAAGTACTTCCCAATATCCCAAGAGAAAACATTTTCGGATTCAGTTTCACCAGATTCATCATACAAGACATAAATCCCAACTTTTTCTCTTATTACAGAAATTTTTTCCTTAGCAGCATCTACAATCTCTGGATCATTATCTTGCTTAAGTGCGGATATAATCTCATCAACGGCGGCACTGTCCAATTTAATGAGACCATCTCCATCCTGGTCAACTAAAACACGGATCTTAGTCCCACCCCAAGAGTCTGCCAAATAACCATCAGGTCCGAATTCATCTTCCGAGAACGAATGAAACTCCCTTCCTTTTCGATTCTGATCTCTGAGTTCATTTCCCTGCTCCAAGGGTTGCCACTCTGACATATCCGGTTCCCACTTCATACCCTTTAGTGCAATAATGAAAGATTCGTGATTGATATCATCTGAAAGTAGTAAGGGTTTACCCTCATCCTCCTCCAACAAAAAAGGAGGGAAGTATTTGTAAAATTCTTTATATTGATGGAGCTGAGTTACCCAGCTTCGAAAAACAGCTTGTGATTTCTTTACCTTTGAACTCGTGAGCAAATCGAAAACTTTGGGACCGACCATCCCCATTAGGATACCAATCACGGCAATTACAACCAAGAGTTCTATAAGGGTAAATCCGCGTATTTTAGATTGTTTATTTTTCATAAAATTAATTACCATTTCCCTGGCTCAGAAGCGGGAATATTGTCCTCATCAATATTCTCTTTTTGAGGAGTTGAGCTTAGCTCTTGATTAAAAACTGAAGTCAGCCCATCGGGCCCTTTTGTGAAAAGCAAAAAACCTTTGTGTCCATCTTTTCTGGGAAACTGATAAATGTATGGTTCATTCCATGGGTCCATAGCGAAAAATGTTTCCCCTGAGTTTGACTGCCAATCACTTTCTTCTGGAGTGAAAACCTCGTTTCTCTTCCCTTCTTGCTTCCCCAAGACGAGAGCATCACCTGGAAGAAAACTTTTTCTTCGCTCATCTGCTGCAATAGGTTCCCCGCCTTTTCCCACGACTCCTTTTAATGCAAAAAGAAGGAATTCGCCACATTTAAAAACATCTTCTTCATTCGAAATTGAGTCAGTCCTAGGATATCCCCCCTTTTCACTTTTATATTGATCCAAGGCAAGCGAAAGAGCCTCTATATGACTTTTCGCCTGTTTTTCATCTTGTGCACCCAGTAAATAATCCGCCCCCGTAAAAGTGATACCGGCTAAAACACCGATTATAACAATAACGACTAACAACTCCACTAAAGTAAAACCGGCCGCCGTGTGTCTTCTATAATTCATAGATTAAAATACACAATATTTGTTATTATCTAACCAACTTTGTCAACCTATCGTTATTCCCAAGTCTTCTCTTACTTTTTGTTGAAAGGCCTCAAAAATATTTTATCACGAATTTTCTGAAGGTCAGGAAAACCAAGGCAAACCAAGCACACAGCATATACTAAAACACCCAATGGAATGGTAACCATTAAACCGAATATAGAATCCCATTTCCCCGATCCAACATACTCCATCTGATTAACAAACCACAAAACTAAAAACATGACCAAAGACGAAATAATTATGCTTGGAAAACAAAAATCTGATTTGATCATAAACGACTTCGATTTAAAAAAGCCTAACTTAACAGCTAGATAAACAGTTTGAACCATGGCTGAAATTACATTTGCCCAAGCAAGTCCAAACATTCCAAAATATTGCATCAATAACAAACTTAATAATAAATTGACTACAAAGCTAATGATGGCTGCATTCAGGGGCACCCTCATCTCTTTTTGTGAATGAAATGCCTTTACAAAAAATGCGGCAAGGGCGTAAAATGGCAGGGCAAAACAAGAAATGAGAAGTACATCTGATGCGAGAACCACATCCCCTTGTCCAAACTCACCCCATTGAAAAAGAACGCTTAAAATCAAATTTGCTAGCAAAGCCAAACCAATCGCAGCAGGAAGTGTGATCGCAAGGGTCAACCTAAAGCCCCGAGCAAAATATCTTTGATATTCAAGTGTTTGCCCTGAAGAAAAGGTGCGGGAAAGTTCAGGAAAAAAAACAGTCGAAATCGAAAGTGCAAATACACCTAAGGGAAGTTCAATTAAACGAGCTGAGAGAAAAAGATAAGAAAGTGCTCCTTCATTTTCCAAGGAATAAGCTAAAAAACGAGAAACCATAATATTAACTTGTCCCACGGCAGCTCCCAAAACACCCACAACAAACAGGCTTTTAATTTTTTCCATTCCTCCTGAAGACGAAAAATCAATCTTCCATTTCCAATCAAAACATCTTCTTAACTGAAACCAAGGCCAAATCATTTGGAAAGCCCCTCCAATCAAAACAGCAAAACAAAGTGCGGTTGCCAATTTAAATTCTCTCCATGAGATTACAAAATAACAGAATGTAAGAATCCCAATCATAGAGAGATTTAATATGATAGGAGAAAATGCACCGGCAAAAAACTTTCCATGTGCATTTAAAGCTCCAACCATAATCGCGGAAACACAAATTAGAAAAACATAGGGAAAAACTATAGAATTTAAATGTAATCCATTGACCCACTTTGGTTCATTTACCCAACCTAAAGTTGATGTTGCCCAAGAAAATAAACAAATAACCATCGTCAAAATAAAAAGAAAAACTATTAAGCGAGATAGAACCTGATTCAGAATTTGCTGAGCCTTGTCAATCTGCCCTGATTTTATCTTTTCGGAATATACAGGAATGAAAGCCGAGCTCAATGTGCCTTCTCCAAGCATCCTTCTAAATAAATTGGGTATAGTAAATGCCAGAATGAAAGCATCCCCAATAAGGGAGACGCCAAAACAGGTGAAAAATAAAACATCTCGTAAAAGCCCCAATAATCTTGAAGCAATCGTAAGTCCGCTAACGAGCGAAACATTCCCTATTAGACTGCGCATGGTTAAAGAAGACTCTCCATGCAATTAGTGAAAACTTTTTGTTGTAAGAAATAAAGTAAGGCAGAACCTACACACATTCAGCTAATAGGAGTTTTGCCTCCTGTTCCGGGTCTTCATGCCCTTGATTACGGGCAAGAATAATAGTTTGCTTCAATGGAACACGGGCTTCTTTTTTTTGCCCTGTTTCAACAAGTGCCTTACCTAATAATAAAGAAGCCATCATCCAATCGCTTCTTTTATTAATACATATCGTCAGGTGAATAATTGCTTGTTCATAACTACCACCTTCAAAGTAAGCTTGGGCTAGGCTAAAACGATTAAGAAGACTATCGGGATTCTCCTCCAATTTATCAAGAAAGAGGGAAATTCGTTCGGACATCTTAAACCGAAAAATTAAGAGATTTTAATACAAACTGCGGTCGAATTATCAGTTCCGCCATTTTGATTAGCCAAATCAATTACTGAGTGAACAAAAGACTTAGGGTCCATCTCGTTTAACATTTTCTGAATTTCGGGCAATTCCACCATATTCGTGATCCCGTCCGAACATATAAGAATTGATCTTCCCGGAACCATAGAGATTTCTCCAATATCAACTTCAAAATCAATATCTTGTCCCATACAACGAGTAAGAGTATGCATATAATGCTCGGGCATATCAATCGCGGCTTCGGGACCGTGCTTGTCAATTAACTCATCACCTAAAGTATGACATTTCGAAACTTTTATAAGACCGGACTCATCGTTGAGATAAATGGAAGAATCTCCCACATGTACGAATACCATTTTATCGCCAACTTGTCGTAGCCCAGAAAAAGTACAACCTATTCCATTCTCACCTCCCACTATTGTTCCACACTCAACAATATTATGGTGAATACTGTGAGCAAGGATACGGAGTTCATGTTCAGTGGTACAATCATCAGGGTCATGAACTGATGAATTATAAAACTGAACCGCAAGCTTACTTGCCAAGGCACCAAAAGGAAGTCCACCAACCCCATCAGCAACTGCGTAAACACCCTTATGGTCATCAACTAAGAAAGAGTCCTCGTTCTTTTCACGAACGAAACCGACATCACTGTGACCATGAGAGGCAATAATCATACTTTAATTAAGGGTTGGGTTTAAGTATACTGGGGACAATTATCAATAAAATACTATTTTTTAATAATTATTCGGAAAGTTCAAGAATGTTTTAATCATCAACATAAAGATTTGGCAAAAGATCACCCGAATTTATGATTTCATACTCCTTTTTAGGGAATTCACGTATGAAATCCCGACCATAGCCTTTTTTCAAGATTCTGGAATCCAAAATAATTAATTCTCCCAAATCGTTCCTGGACCTTATTAACCTACCCATTCCCTGACGAAATCGTATTACTGCAGTCGGTAAAGTAATTTCCATAAAGGAACTTTTGCCAGCCTTGCTCAATAACTCAGATTTAGCCTCCAAAACAGGGTGCCCAGGGTTTTCAAAGGGTAAACGGGTAATTATCACTTGCGAAAGGCATGGGCCTTTGGCATCAAAACCCTTCCAAAAACTTTCCGCCCCCAATAACAAAACATCCTGTTCTTCGATCATTTTCTCACGCAACTCGGATCGAGAAAGACCCTCTCCTTGAGCATAAACCGATCGGCCAAGCTTTTTCCATCGGGGAAGTAAGTTATGATAACAATGCTTAAGGTCGGAATAATTGGTAAATAAGACTAAAGTCCCCCCCTCAATGCTTGTTGCACATGCATTTAAAACCTCTACCATGTAATCAAGATAAGGAAGCCTGTTATTAGACATGGGATCGGGGCAATCACTCAGAACTCTAATTTGTAGGTTTGCATCATAATCAAACGGAGAGTCAACAATACCTTCATCGACTAATTCCACTCCTATTGTGCTCCTAAAAGCTTTGGCAGTTCCTTTACGGGTTAAAGTTGCACTTGTCATTAAGACCGAAACATCCCTTGCGAAAAGCTGTTCTCTTAAAGCCTTTGCAATTTCCAAGGGTGCACTCCTTAAATGAATAATCTGGTTTTGCTTACCAGTTCGTTCTATCCAATACACCGCATTTGAATCCTTTAAATCAAGAACTTCCGCTAAGCCATTCAAGTACCCTTGCATTCGGCGTGCTTGATCTTTCAACTCCAGTTTAAGGGACTCATCCTCAGTCAATTCACCAAGTTCAATCAGGCTTCGGCACAATCTACTAAGGGGTGGAAATATCTCCATCGGTAAAATTCCTTTTTCCATTAGGCGAATCCGATCTTTTTTTCCCAATGTATTTATGTGCAAATATTGAAAAAAATCAGAAACGGCAAGTTCCGCATTTTCAACCGCCTCAAAATCTGTCGTCCGACCCATTCGAGAAATTAAACCTTTTCTTTTCTTGGAATTATAAATCCTCCGGATGCTCATCTCTAAAGCCCATGAACTGATCGATAAACCAAGGTGGTCTCCTGCCACATCAGGCATTTCATGAGCTTCGTCAAAAACAACAAAATCATTTGCGAACATGACCCCACCCTTATCATCAGGCGGTCCAAAACCCGCCCCCATAAGCGAGAACAAAAGGCTATGATTAACGATAACTAAATCGGATTCTTCCACCTCTGCTCTTGCTTTTCGGTAAAAACAATTTTCAGGCTTACATCTCTTTGAAGAACAAAGGGAAGAATCCGCACTCACCGCATCCCATACTGTGCCCATAGGTTGAGGAGATAACTCCTGGCGGATTCCCTCAATTGCACTCCCCGATGTCGCCCATTTTGCGATCCTTTCCAACTCTTGTCGTTGCCTTCCTTCAAATAATTCACCCTGCCCGCTTAATGCGCGATGTAAACGGGTAGTGCACAAATAATTGGCTCGCCCAACCAATAGAGCACAACGAAAATTAAGAAAATTTTTGAGGGAAGATGTCTCTTCCATTAATGTGCGAACAGCAGGTATATCTTTATCCAGCAGTTGCTCCTGTAAACTGATCGTATTGGTCGCCACGACACAGGGGCGCTTGTTAAGTTTAGCGAATAAAATAGAAGGAATTAAGTATGCCAAGCTCTTCCCCACCCCGGTTCCTGCCTCAAATAACAAATGATTCTCTTTTAAAAGGGAAGCGGAAATAGACCTTGCCATTTCATATTGCTCCGGTCTGTGTTCAAATCCAAGAACTTGCTCGAGTATTCCTCCTTCCTTAAAAATAGAATTAACAATGGAAAGCAAATCGACATCTGCTTCCCCACACTGTTCCTCAGCAAAACGAATCATTTAAAACTTTAAAGAGGACGAACAAATGGATTATTTCGACGCTCCGCCCCCACCGTAGTATTTGCGCCATGCCCCGGAAAAATTTCAGTATCTTCGGGTAAATTATAAACCTTCATCTGAATAGAATGTTTTAAGGTTTCAAAATCACCACCTGGAAGATCAGCCCGACCTACACTGCCTTCAAAAATTACATCGCCCACAAAACAAACTTTTTCATCTTGCACCCAAAAAATCACATTCCCAGGACAATGACCTGGACAATGGAAAACATCAACCTTTCGACCAAACAAATTCAAGCTATCTCCTTCATCCACCCATTTTGTAACTGAAACCGGCTCAAAATTCATTCCGGGCATGGCAAAGGTTGACATAACCTCCGGTTTTTCAAATAGCATTTGATCAGCTCGATGTCCAACAACAGAAATATCATCGTTCAATAATTCAGAAGCACCGGCCATATGATCCCAATGACCGTGAGTCAGCCAAAGCTCCTTTAGCTCTAAGGACTCTTTTGCAAGGTGAGACTCCACCGTTTCTCGGGAATCAGGTGGTGCATCGATCAGTACAGCATCTTTTCCTCCATCTTCCCACATTAAGTATGCATTAGTGCCAATAGGTCCAAGTTCCATTTTAGTAATCCGCAAAGAATTCATGTGGTCACTCAAACTGAAGCTTCTATTCATTCCAAGCAAATTACTTGCATCGATTCATATTAAGCAGAAATGCATTAACTAAATTAATTATAAACATGAATAAAATAAATAAATAAATATTGACAATAGATTAATTAATACCCTCTAGTAGAAAAGGTGATGTCAAGGATGGTGGTAGTTTTTGAATTTTTCCGGTTTTACCGGTTCAAGGCTCCTTTGGCACTTAATTCAAAAAAGAGGATACTATGAAGGATGTAATTTCACAGGTACAAGAATGGATAAAACTCGTTTCTCAAGTCGGCATAGGACTAATCGCATTAGGAATAGTCGTGGAGATTGTTTTCGGCAAGGGGGCAATCTTTGGAGCAAGCGTAATTCAAAACCTTTCTCAAATTGTGGCTGAGATTGGCGGGGAGAATGGATTTGTTGGATTGGTTGCGATCCTCTTGATTCTAGCAATTTTTCAGAGGAATCAATAGATAGTTTTTCAACTTTTCAAAACTACTGAAATAACTAACAAAAAAGTGGGGGAATAAAAATGGAAAATGTAGCAAAAAAACTAAAAGACACCATTGGTGGATTAACCGAAATTCTAATTGTTGCGATTGGCTTACTAGTCGTAGTTCAAGTAGTTTTCGGTTCCGATGGAGAAAATGGTGGAATTGATATAATAGGAAACATCACCGGTGTGGTTGATTCCTTTATCGGTACGGGTGCAAGCTTAGCCAGTCTTGTTGCCCTATTGATCGTGATGGCGGTCCTAGGTAAAAAAGGCTAATTAAAATCTATATTTATAGTAAAAGGGGCGTCTATCGCCCCTTTTTTTAGGATAATTTAAAAAGGCTCCCAAGAGAACCGACAAGAGTTGATCATAAAAAGGCAGAAATGTTTGGTCTTCTACGCATTTGGTTTTTAAATTGCCAAAGACTCGTATTTGGAAGTTGATGTTTTCTTTGTGAAATTCAATTCCTTACTAATTTTCCTTCAAGCACTAATTCCTACCTCAGTTGCATTCGCTCAGACAATAATAGTTAGTAGCAGTTCATTACCATCAAATGGAGGAACTGTCTCAAATCCATATTATGGAACGACTGAATACAGTAATACCCTCACTCCCAATTTCTGGTATGATTTATACGCTACACCCGCGGTTGGATATTATTTCTCGGGATGGTCTGGAGATTCCAATAGCACCACAAGTCCTCTTTCCTTTTATCCCACTTCAAACTTTAATATAACTGCGAACTTCGAACTCCTCACCTATTCGATTTCTTCTGAAATTATCGGAGAAGGTAATACTTCGGGTGAAGGAACTTACTCCTACGGTTCAGAAGTAAGTCTTGTCGCTAACAATTTATCAACGAGTACTTTCCTGGGATGGGATACAAATAATACAGCGAAGACAACATGGTCATCCGCAAACCAAGGATATTTCCTAAATCAAACGAACCCACTCACTGTGAAAATCCTTCAGGACAATTATTACAAGGCTTATTTCAGCAAGAATGTTTATCCTACCGACGGGAATCTCACACAGTCTCTAAGTGATTTTATCGTAAGTTACCCATACACATTATACTTTTCTGGTATTCCCCTTACCAACAATCCCAAACAACTAACCGAAGCACATTTGGAAGGCATAACTTATTTCACGGCACCTAAGAGTGGACAAGTTATTAAAAACTTAGAAGGCATTCAATATGCAAAAAACCTTCAAGCCCTTTCCATTCAAAGGAACGGAATTTCTGACCTTTCCCCCCTCTTAAGTCTCGGAAGTTTAACGAGTTTAGACCTGAGCGGTGGTGGTACTATTTCCTCTATTCAAGGAATTGATAAACTATCTTTTCTGCAATATCTCTATTTGGACCGCCACCGGGTTTCAAGCATCTCACCGCTTACAAAATTGCCCTATTTGTATCATCTCAAAATAAAGGAAAACTTCCTTGATCTGTCTGACCCCGTTATCCAATACGAAATATCTGCGTTAAGACAATACGCTACGGTTGAAGTGGAACAACAAATACCTGTTCCCGTTCAAAATCTTGCTACCAGCATGAAATTGATGAAAGAGAAATTAAAAATCGACTCGTCCGACCCAACAAGTAATTTCCTTTTCGCCCTGGAACTAATCCTCAACCTCGTTGAGGACGATGGTTCAAACTCGCTCAAAGCACTCGCTCTTTCACTTGGAGCCAATCAGGACATTTCATCATTTTCTATCCCAGATATGTGGTTGGAAGATTTGCATTATGGAAAACAAATCAACCCTACCTTCAACTTTACCGAAATTGAAAGTTATCTGAAAGACACCTTCATCGTAACCCTCGAAGTTGCATACCTTTATCTGGATAGAATACCTGATACCACTCCATACCTCACCCTAACTCAGGATTTCACAGGGTTAGAGCAAGTACTTTATGCTGACATGGGAGATGTCTATTTACTCAAATCGATTATCAACGGATTAATTGGATTCTCTCAAATAATTCTGAGTTACGACTGGCCAATGACCGGTTTTACTGCAAAGCAAATGCACGACAAAGGAATGGTTAACTTGGAAACTCTTTTTGACTCCTCAAGACAGTTTGGCTCTCTAAAAAAGAAAAACCTTCTTTCCGAATCCAGGCAAAATATAAAAGAAGCAATCACCTTTTACAAAACTGCTTCCGAATACTTGAGATATAGAATCGCAGAAAAACGTTTTTTTAACCTCGATAGCTCAGACCTGGTTATGGAGGAAAAATTCCGTAACGATCTAGATGATGTAATGATCTCCCTTGATTATCGGATCGACTTAAACAATTCAGATACTCAAAACGATGTCGTTCATCTTAAGAACTTCTTCTTAGGAAAAGTTGAAATATCGGACGCCATCCCTCCCCCCGTCGGAAACAATTTTGAATCATCTCAAGTTCAAGATCCGACCTTTGGAGGGGTCCTTCCCTTTTGGACAGATAAAATTGTAAAAGAACAAATGGAACAAGCCAATCTTATTGCCAACGATGCAATGGAGGGAGTAAAGGAGATAAAAGGTGCCCAGAATTGGCTACAATCGAACTGGTTGGGTTATTTTTATGTACCCGACCGCACAAAAAAAGATAAATTTTGGATGTATCATATAAAGCTTGGATGGATTTACCTTTCATCCGAATCTCCTTCCGACATCTGGCTTTTTCACCAAATAACAAATTCCTGGCTTTGGACAAAAAAGTCCTCATTCCCTTATTTGTACAGTCAAACTGAAAAAACTTGGTATTACCTTCTTGAAACCGGCCAAATGCTAAAATGGAAGGAAAATTCATGGAACCTTTGATCACGAGCGGAGGTCTTTGAACCTCGAGTGATCAAATTAAAATACCTTAATTCCTCCAAGTGAAAAAAAAAGTTATTCAATTACTTACACTTTCCTGCATTCTAAATATTTCCTCGTTGGCAAATGTTCAGAAATTTTCCCAATTTACAAAATTCAGTTCAACATACTTTAATCGCAAATCAGGAAAACCGGCTTTACAGTTTTCCTTTCAAAAAATATCAAAAGAATCGCCCAAAATTGGGTTCTTGAAATTTTCTTTGCCGTTTTATTATGTGGAAAATCTTTCCGTTCAAATTGAAATGGAAAACATGGACAGCAAAACGATCTGGGATGATTTAAAACAGTATCACAAAAAAAATGCTATCCGATTCCTGCAGGCAAGAAATGTCAAATTTGATTTTCTGTTCGCAAAGCAAAAAAAATTACAAATCTCTTCCAATTCAATGAAACTAAAAGAAGATGGAACTTATCTATTTTCTGGTAAAGTGACCATATTAACAGATGATCAAGTTTTAAATTATCCTTCTTTACTCCTTTCATTTTCACCAGGCAAAGGTTCCTATCACATCGAAAAAAGAGAAGAGCGAATAAAACTTCTAATATTTGAACCTTCCCATTTCTCAAAATCTGAAGTAATTATTTCACCATGAAAAGTTCATTTGAATTAGCTATGGAAAGAATGGGGGGGAACGATTCCTCCCTTACTGATAGTCAGAAAAAAATCATTGCGGATATAGATTCTAAATATAAAGCAAAGGTTGCAGAAAGAAAAATCTTTCTCGAAAAGGCTGTATCGGACGCATTACAAAAAGAAAACCTTGAAGAAGTAGACCTTCTCCGAAAACAGGTTGCCGAAGAAATTAACTCCTTGGAAAATAAAGCCGAATCAGAAAAAGAAAAAATTCACGAGCAAAAATAACCCGTCTAATTTAATTCTAATCCTAGGCATCATTTGCTTTACGGTAAGATAAAATATAAAGCATAATTAAGGGTACACCGTAGTCACCCCAGCGTTCGATCCATTCAAAAATATTTACCATTCCCATTCCCGCAACTGTATCGGCAGGAACATATAAAAACTCGGTAAACAACTTCCAGAACAAGGCTAAAAAGATGAAAGGTCTTAGGGGGAAGATAAAGATCAGGACACCCAAAGCAAATTCAGCGTAACCTACTTTTGTGATAAATGCTATATCCGCATTCACACCGATCGATTGCCAATGATCGATAAGCATCTTCTTCTCGACTGCAAACCCGAACCCGGAATGCCCAATCAACAGAAGAGCCAAGCATACCTTGCAAAGAAAGAAGACGGTATCAATAGTGGAATCCTTAATTTCTGGTTCTTTATAGGGTTCCAATAAATCCTTGCGGGTCATCGCAAACGCTCCCCCCATTACTAGCAGCATGAAAGGGGGGCCCCAGTTACCTGCTCTTTCCCAAAATTCCCAGGTCTGCATTTTAGCGACTCTCATCGATTCAGTCGCCAATTGTACAATCCATTCTCCATCCACTTGGACTTTTTCAAGGTTGCCGGCAAGTGGGCGTAAAATGGCAGTCCAAAGAGCCCAAAGAAACATCCAAATAATAATCGAACGGTTCGGTTTCCTTAAAAGAATGACAGCCATCAAAATATCGAAAGCACCAATCAAAGGCTGTAACTTCCATGCAATTTCAGGCTCAATTCCTTGAGAAGCAAAAAAAGGAAGCCACCCCGCCTTGGTTATTAAACCCCAAGTTCCATGACCAATAAAACAAAGAGCTGCCGTTATCCTTAATGTCCAATGCAACTGATTTTGTAAAATTGCTTTGTCACCAGAATGTGGACTAAATAAGCCATGAAAAAGGAAATCTTGAGGTTTCATTCTTAAACTTTCTAAATGGATAATAAATTTAAGTAAAGGGCATACCACAATGGAAGTTGACTCCATATTAACAAGCCCTTTCTTTCAGAATATGCATATTACCTTTTCGAATCCATGGGCAAAGTTGATTTTAAGTACTTTATTAATTATTTCTCATCCAACATCTTCTATCGCTCAATTGAATGAAGAAAACTGTGCCAAACTTAAGAATTTTGGAAAATTCTACGAAAACCAAGATACAGTAGGATTACAAAGCGCCAAAATTTTTCTTTCCTACCAGCATCAACTTGGTTCGATCGATGGAAAGGATTCAAACGAAAAAAACTTTAATGACGACTTTGAAGAAGTACGCAGATTTTGGATGGGGTTAAGCGGGCAATTTGCTACCTATTGGAAATTCAAAGCGGTTAGCCAACTTTCTAACGATCGGCACAACTATCCTGAAAGCTCCGGCGGTTCATACCGGCAATGGGGTCACGAAACTTTTCGTGCTGCAAATATAACTTTCGATGCCGGTCAATTTTGGGATATTTCAAGTGTCGACAGTATGGAAATAGGTTATGGGCGAAGAACGGGTAGAATGGCAGATGAATGGCAAAGATCTTCCACAATGATCAATTGCCTGGAAAGATCTTCATTTTCTAACAAGCTATGGCTTTACGACAAGGAAAAGGGAAATCCAATGGCGACCTGGGTAAAATGGAAATCAGGTAAAAATACCTTCGACGCTGCGGTCTTTTCTGGAACTTATGAAGACTACATTGGTGGATGGAGTGACAGTAAAGTTTACTACGCTTCATGGCTCGGCGATTTCTCTGAGTCCAGCTCCTACGAAATGCATGAATATTGGCTCTCCTACTACAAACAGGACGGTGCCCGAGAGGAAGACCAATTGGCAGGAGGAAACGATTGGGCATTGTCCTTTGTTAACCGATTGGGAAATGATGCTTGGGCTCTCCATTCAACCATTGCGTTTGGGAATAATGGTGAACAGACAAACTTCAACCGAGAGGGAGATTTTGGAGGTATTGTACTTATGCCCATGTACTGGATAAAAGAAGACAAGTTCAAATTGGTCGGTCGATATCTTTACCAAGAGTCAGACCAAGTTGAAGGGCTCAAACTTAATAGTCGCTATGCCCCCTTAGCAGATACTCGTGATAGTACAATCGATTTAAACAATGGACGGGGGGACGAGCACCACGCGTTTTATCTCGGTTTGAATTACTACATTTGTGGGGAAAACCTAAAGCTAATTAGTGGTATTCAACACGATGACCTAAGTGCAAATGGACTGACTCAATATCGTGGGTGGACAATCGGGTCGAGTTTTCGCATTTGGTTCTAAGTATAAATTGATCTTCAGGAGTACATTGAAAGAATTTTGATGTGTCTAGAAAAGCAAGGAATAAGCTAGGACAACTTAAATATGCTTAAAACCTGTTGGGTTATTACCATTTTTAGGGATGGGATACAGAATAGTTCAAAATAAACTTCTATAATTGTGCAAACCTAGTCTTGTTTCTTTGGGTTATAATTAGATTAAGATTTTGTAATGGTTCTTTTACCCAAAAAATGGGTATAGTGTTAGAATTATGAAATCTCATGAAGTTTTAAAACAATCCGTGGAAGATGTTGGGGTTAAAACAATCGCGTCGGACTTAGGGGTTTCTCCTTCCCTACTTTACAAATGGTGCCAACCCGGAGACGAACCGACTGACAGCGGAGCCACTAACCCTCTCGACCGTTTAGCTAGAATCTTCGAAGCCACCGGAGACGAACAAATCATCTCATGGCTTTGTCAAAAAGCCGACGGCTTTTACTGCCCAAACCCAGCAACGGAAGAAAATCCGACCAAAGATTTATTTGCACATACCCAAAAATTGGTTCGCGAATTCTCGGATTTACTTCAAGTCGTTTCCCAAAGTAACAAAGAAGATAATACAATTTGCGAATCAGAAAGTAAGAAAATTCGCAAGGAATGGGAAGAACTCAAGGGTGTGGGTGAATCCTTTGTTCATGCCTGTGAGCAGGGATTATTTTAAAAATTAATATTTAAATGCCCCAACCCATCGATCTTGATAACGATCCCGCCCACGCATTCGTAAAGGCGATATTCTCCGTCTCCTTATTAAATCCATAAATTATATAAACATGCCTGGTCCCGGAGATGTGCGGATTTCAAAACCCCTTATTTCCTTCGATGCATTTTTAATTCTCCCCTACCACCTTTAAGACCTCC
>TARA_B110000003_G_scaffold123648_1_pt1 | contig 15559 bp, 15 predicted proteins | sample TARA_B110000003 | Tara Oceans TARA_B110000003 (sample SAMEA4396424) | marine metagenome | biome: Westerlies Biome; feature: [SRF] surface water layer (ENVO:00010504); material: water (ENVO:00002006), including particulate matter (ENVO:01000060) such as... | depth 5 m
TTAGTATTAGAAATAGCTTCAGATATCTCTCTTATTACATCTTGATTTCTTCCTTCGGAGAAATTTGGTACACACTCAATTATTTGATTCACAATTTAAAATTAAATATTAATTATAGATTTTACCTCTTTTACAGATAAAGGAAGGCTTCAACTTCCCCTGATTGTAAAGAATATCTCTAAAATCATTTGTCTCAAAACCTATAATATCTGCAATTTTTCCTTTTTCTAAAGATCCTCTATCATCTAAAGATAATGCATTCGCAGATCTACATGTAATTCCAGCAAGAACTTCAGCATTTGATAACTTTTCTAAAGATCCAAGAAGAGCTGCCTGCATTAACAAATCACCCATAGGAGCAGACCCCGGATTCCAATCCGAAGCTATAGAAACCTTGCAATTATTGTCTAAAAGTTTTCTTGCAGGAGCAAATGGGATACCTAAACCTAAACTACATCCAGGCAAAATAACTCCAGTTGTCTCAGACTTTGATAGATAATTTATTTCTTCATCAGTTATTATCTCAAGATGATCTACGCTGACAGCATTATTATCAACACCTACTTTTACACCTCCTGATGTAAACTGATTTGCGTGAGCAGTAATTAAAAAATTATTTTTAACCTTATCTAAAAAAGCAGAAGCCTCACTAACAGAAAAAGCCTTTTCTTCAATAAATATATCTACCCTATTTGATAAATTATCTTCTTTAATTTTAGGTAATAAATCATTTAAAATAGAATCTAGATAACTTTTAGATGACTCAAAACCTTTTGGTGTCACGTGGGCTGCAAGGCATGTAGGGATTAAATCAATCTCATTGCCATTATCAATCTTATTTATAATCTCTAACATTCTAATTTCATCATCTAAATTAGGAGCATAACCACTTTTAACCTCACAGGTTAGAACTCCATCAAGGAAATGTCTATTTAATCTTCTTAATGTATCATCTTCAAGTTGATCATTAGTACAATTAGAAGTGGATTTCATTGTATTATGAATTCCGCCACCTTCTGCTAAAATTTGCTGATATGAAATTCCGGAATTTCTTTTTGCATACTCATCAGATCTATTTCCAAAATGACAAACATGAGTATGAGAATCTATAAATCCAGGAACAATTACACAAGGAAAGTTAATTTCTCTAATACTCGAAGTATTTTTATTTAGTTGAGAAAAAATTCCTATTTCTAAAATTTTTTCATTTTCTACAACTATTCCTCCGTCTTCAATTATATCAAGATTTTCGTCATTAATTGCTCCCCTATCTGGCAAATTTGCCATAGTAATAATTTGTGAAAAAGGGCCAATTAGTTCTCTCAACTCTATATATCTAAATTAAATTTTTTTGAATGTTCTTTAGCAATATCATACCCAGCATCATTATGTCTAAATACTCCCATTGCAGGATCATTATGTAAAACTCTTCTAATACACTTTTCAGCTCTCTCAGTCCCATCAACTACAACAACCATCCCAGCGTGCTGAGAATAACCCATCCCGACACCTCCGCCATGATGGAAAGAAACCCAGGTTGCTCCCCCAGCTGTGTTAGACATTAAATTTAAGAGAGGCCAATCTGAAACCGCGTCTGAACCATCAATCATTCCTTCAGTTTCTCTATTTGGTGAGGCTACAGAACCACAATCTAAATGATCTCTTCCTATCGCTATCGGCGCTGATACCTTTCCACTTTTAACTAGATCATTAAATATAACTCCTGCTTTTTCTCTCTCTCCCATCCCTAGCCAGCATATTCTACAAGGTAATCCTTGAAATTGAATTTTATCCCTAGCTTGGTTTAACCAATTGATCATATCCTTATTATCTGGAAATGCCTCAATTAAAGCTTTATCTGTTGTATATATATCTTTAGGGTCACCAGAAAGAGCAGCCCATCTGAAAGGACCTTTCCCTTCACAAAATAATGGCCTAATATAATCAGGAACAAAACCATTAAATTTAAAGGCTTCACTCTCACCACCAATCTTTGCAAACTCTCTTAGATTATTTCCATAATCGAATGTTATAGAGCCTTTTGATTTCATATCTAACATCAAAGAAACATGTCTCGCCATACTTTTTAAAGATAAATCCTTGTAAACTTTATGGTCACCTCCCCTTAATTCCTCTGCCCTCTCCAAAGAAATTCCATTTGGAACATACCCATAAACAGGATCATGAGCAGATGTTTGATCTGTTAATATTTCTGGAATAATATTATCATTAATTAGTTTTTCTAACATATCACCTATATCACTCACTAATCCTATTGATATATTTTTATTATTTTTCTTTGCCTCAAGAGCCCAGTCTCTAGCCTCCTCATAGGAGTCAGTCATTCTATCGATATATTTTGTTTTTAATCTTTTTTCTATCCTTTTAGGGTCAACATCTGCACCTAAAAATGTTGCTCCAGCCATTGTGGCAGCTAAAGGTTGGGCTCCCCCCATACCACCAAGACCTCCAGAAACTAACAACTTCCCTCTTAAACTTCCACCAAAATGCTTATTAGCACATGCTACAAATGTCTCATAAGTACCCTGAAGAATACCTTGAGTACCAATGTATATCCAACTTCCTGCAGTCATCTGACCATACATCATAAGACCATCATTTTTTAACTTTTCAAAGTGTTCCCAATTTGCCCATTCAGGGACTAAGTTTGAATTTGCTATTAGCACTCTTGGTGCCTGCTCATGAGTTCTTACCTTCCCAACAGGTTTACCAGATTGAATAAGTAAACTCTCATCGTTTTCAAGGTTAAGAAGAATATCAATAATCTTTTTAACAGAATCTATATCCCTAGCAGCTTGACCAGAACCGCCATAAACGATAAGTTTTGAAGGATCCTCAGCAACTTCTGAGTCGAGATTGTTAAGAAACATTCTAAGAGGAGCTTCAGTCTGCCAACTCTTAGCATTTAATTTATTTCCGGTTGGTGCCTTGTAATTTGGATGACTTGCATATTTATCTAAAAAAGTTGATGTATCCATATTATGAAGTTAATTGAAGTAATTTTTTTGATTTAATTATTTTGGTCGCCTCTCTTATGTCTTCTATAAAGACCTTATCATTTTCACAATGCTTAATTTTAGTTCTAATGTAATCATGACACATATTAATTTTATCACCTGACTTAAGAGGACTTAGAAAATCAAATGCCTGAGAAGAACATAAAAGTTCAATCGCAAGAATCTTCTCTAAATTTTTTAAAACTCTTAATAATTTTACTGAACCAATGGACCCCATACTAACATGGTCTTCTTGACCTAAAGAAGTAGTAATAGAATCAGCACTTGCTGGAAAGCATAAATTTTTATTTTCGCTAACTAAGGCTGCAGAAGTATACTGAAGTATCATAAAACCAGAATTTAATCCTGTATTTTGTAAAAGAAGTCTAGGTACTTTATCATTCCCTTTTAATAAAAGATATATTCTTCTATCTGAAATATTTCCTAATTCTGATGCAGCAATTACATTATAATCAATTGGAATAGCTAGTGGTTGGCCATGGAAATTACCTCCACTTACTACCTTACCATTTTCTAAAACTATAGGATTATCTGTGACTGAGTTTAATTCAGTATTTACAGTTTTCTCTAGATGATAAAAAGCATCCCAACTTGCACCATGAACTTGAGGTATGCACCTAATAGAATAGGGATCCTGTACCTTATCACATTCCTTGTGAGATTTTACAATCTGAGAATTATTTAAGAGATCATGTATCCTTTTTGAGACCTCTTTTGATCCTTTAAATGGCCTTAAATCTGAAATCTCTTTACTAAACGGCACAACTGAACTCAAAGTACCCTCAACGGAGATAGAAGATATTATATCTGCATTAAGCAAACAATTATGAAATTTACTTAGAGAGCAGCAGGCATATGCAGCTATGAATTGAGTTCCATTAATTAATGCTAGACCTTCCTTCTCTTTTATTTCAATAGGTTCTTTATTCTCTTTTGAAAGAGAGTCTGATGATTTAATTTTCTTTTTTTTATAAAATACTTTTCCTTGACCAATTAGTGGTAAGAACAAATGAGCTAAGGGAGCAAGGTCACCAGAGGCTCCAACTGAACCTTTTGAAGGAACTACTGGAATAATATCTTTTTCTATATGCCAACAGATTCTTTGAATTAGATTAATTGATACACCAGAATACCCCATAGATAAGGAATGAACTTTTAGTATCATCATAAGTTTAGATACGATTTTTGGAACATTAGTTCCAACCCCAACAGCATGGCTCTTTAGTAAATTTTCTTGAAGAGTATTAGCATCATTTTGAGAAATAACTGTGTTACATAAGGCTCCAAAACCCGTATTTACACCATAAATTACTTCATTTGAATTTAAGGCATCCTCAACTTTTTTTCTTGAGGATAATATTTTTAATTTTTGATTATCAGAAATATTTCCTCCTAACTTACCCTCAGCAATATCAATTGCAATTTGATAAGACATCCTATCTTCTCCGTAATTAAATTTATTAGTTGACATTACAATAAAGTTAGTTTTTTTAGAGGAATTAAGTAATCAAAAAAATATCTTATTCCTGGTAAGATTTATCTAACTCAGCCTGAAGAATCTTATAACATTTATCTCTAAACTCATCAACATCTTTAGTTGTGAACCCATCAGTTGATATTGGTTTATGACATATTATTTCACAAGGACTCCACCTTATATAAAATGAGCCTTTCATAATTTTATATGCGCCGAGAAGAGAAACTGGGAGAATAGGAATTTGTTTTTCTAAAGCCATAGCAAAGGCGCCATTTTTAAATGGTGCCATTATAGGTACCTTCTCTGTTTTTATTCCTCCTTCTGGAAAAATACCTATACTATAACCTTCATCAATAGATTTAAATGAGTCAATATAAGTTTGTTTTCTACTATCTTTTCTATCTCTATCTACCATTATATGAAGGTTTCTAAAAATGTAGCCAAGAATAGGAATATTATTTACTTGCATCTTCCCAATAAACTTAAAAGGTATATTTAATGCAGCAATTGCAGGAATATCTATATAAGAAAAATGATTGGCTATAATAACGTATTGATTATTCAAATCGACGCCTTCTTCATATCTTACCTTCATCGGAATAAATATTAAGGTAAAAAATATTCTAGCAATTTTATGATGAGCCCAATACGCCATCTTTTTTAAGCTTTTAAACCATATTCCTAGAAGTAGAGGTATTGAAAAGAAAATAAATAGAGAGGAGAAAACAAGTAGGCCATAAAAAGAATATAAGACAGTAAATATTTTCATAACTATTTAGATGACGTAAGATAATTAAAACGAATAACATGAAAAACTGCAGCAATGGTTAATCCTACACTTAAACCTACCCATACCCCATATAAACCATAACCCATTATTATTCCAAGAACATAAGAAAGAGGAATAGCTATCACCCAATAGGAAACAAAAGTAACTAATGTAGGTATTTTTGTGTCTCTTATACCTCTTAATATACCTAAGCCAACAGCTTGAATACCATCAGATAATTGAAATAATCCCGCAATTATTAATAAAGAAGAAGCAAGTGTTATTACCTCGATATCATCAACATAAAATGTTGGCAGAATATTTCTAAAAACAATAAAAATAAAAGCCGAAATAATCATAAGAATTAATACAAGTATGAAATTAGAATAGCCTGATTTTCTTATTTCTTGTTTATCACCTATCCCATAGAAATGACCTAGAGATATCATTGAGGCAGATCCTATTCCTGATGCAATCATATATGAAATACTTGCTAGGTTTAAAGCAATTTGATGTGAGGCTAGCTGAACCGCACCAATTGATCCTATAATTACCGTGGCAACAGTAAATGCTCCAACCTCAAAAATATATTGTAGTCCAGAGGTAAATCCTATCCCAAAAATTGATTTTAAAGATTGATAGTTAAATGATATATTCAGGCTAAGAATAATTTTTTTAAATTTTGTGCTTTTAAGACAATAAATTAAAATAAGAAAGAACATAAGAATTCTACTTATTAAGGTGGCGTAAGCTGCACCAACTATTTCTAACCTAGGAAATCCAAATAAACCAAAAATTAAAATTGCATTAAGTATAATATTTAAGACATTAGAAAAAATAGATATGTACATCGCTGGTTTTGTATGACCTAATCCCTCAATAAACTGTTTAAAGGTCTGGAATAAAATTAATGGAATAAGAGAAATACATATAATGTCTAAGTATCTGTATGTATGATATAACACTTCTTCATCTTGACCTAAATACTGAAGAAAAAACTTTGAATATATAGTAGCTATTACAAGGACTATAGTAAAAAATAAATTTAAGTACAGTCCATTATAAAAAGTCTTTGAGACATAGTTTGTATCAGATTTATTTGAGGATATAAGTGGGGTAATTCCATATGATAAACCAACACAAAATAGGAGAATGAAGCCAAAAATAGAAGTTGATAGAGAAACTGCCCCAAGCTGAGTGACTGATATATTCCCTACCATAATACTATCTACAACTCCAACAGAAATATGGCCTAGTTGACTGATCATAATTGGGAAGGAGAGGTTAAGATTTTCCTTAATATGCTGAGATAATTTCATTGGAAACAAAGATAAAAAAAAGCCCGATGTCTCGGGCTTTTTAAATGAATTGTTGTTAAACTTTACCTAGTATGAATCTTGTTCTTGAATCATATTCTTAAATTTCTTTAAATCATATTTATTTTCTCTATGTACTTTTTTTTAAAATAATTACTTTGTTGTTTTACTTGTATAAACATTAGACGACTTAGTTCAATTATTATTGCTCTATAATCAGATATTAATTATTAAAAAATGTTAAAAAGTCAATTTCAGAAAAATCTTATTGAAGCTGGTTGTGATGAGGTAGGCAGAGGGTGCATAGCTGGACCAGTTGTTGCAGCTGCTGTAATTATGCCACCTGACTATAAAAACAATAATATTATGGACTCAAAGAAACTCAGTCCAAAGAAAAGAGAAATCGTTGAAAAAGAAATTATTAAAAATGCAAGAAGCTGGGCAATTGCCTCTGTAAGTAATAATACTATTGATAAAATCAATATTCTTAATGCATCAATTCTAGCTATGCATAGAGCCTTAGATAAATTAGATATTAAACCAGAATTCATTTTAGTTGATGGAAATCAATTTAAACAGTATAAAAAATTAAGACATGAATGTGTTATTAAGGGAGATAATAAATATCAGAATATTGCAGCTGCTTCTATCCTTGCAAAAAATTATAGAGATAAATTAATGTATGATCTTTCATCTAGTTTTGATAAGTATTCTTGGGAAACAAATTTTGGTTATCCTACAAAAAAACATAGAGAATCTATAAAAGAGTATGGAGTTACTGAATATCATAGGAAATCATTTAAACTTCTATAAATTAATCTTTAAAACTTATCTTTGAGTCATGAATACTAAGAGTCTACAAAACGAAAAATTTCATGTTGAAAATAATGCTAAAATGGTTCCTTTTGCTGGATACAATATGCCTATGTGGTATTCATCTATTGCTGATGAACATAATTGCGTAAGGGAAAAAGTAGGAATTTTTGATGTGTCTCATATGGGAGAATTTTTTGTTACAGGAGAAATGGCAAAAGATTTTTTACAGATGGTTACTACTAATGATATTAATAAATTAACTAAAGGGAAAGTACAGTACTCTTCAATACTAAATCGCTCAGGAGGAATTATTGATGACCTGCTAGTCTATGACATGGGAGAAAATAATTACATGCTAGTAGTTAATGCATCAAACATGGAAAAAGACTTTAATTGGCTTAATGACAATAATAATCTTAATGTAGAAATAAAAAATAATTCAGATGATTACTCATTATTTGCAGTTCAAGGACCAAATGCAGAAAAAGTTTGTAGTCAAATATTTAATGAAGATCTATCAGATATTAAATATTACACATTTACCGAAAGAGAAACTAATGACTTTGGGAATGTAATCATTTCAGCCACTGGGTATACAGGTGCTGGAGGATTTGAGCTATATGTAAAAAATAAATTTGCAGAATCTATTTGGAGTAATGTGATTTCAAAAGGCATGGAATATGGAATTCAACCTATAGGACTTGGTGCTAGAGATACCTTAAGACTGGAGATGGGTTTCTGCCTACATGGAAATGATATTGATGACTCTATAAATCCAATTGAAGCTGGGCTTGGATGGATTTGCAAAAAAGATATTGACTTCATTGGTAAAGATATAGTAGATAGAGATAGATCAAGTAAACCATCTAAGATTCTAATTGGATTTGAATTAATTGAGAAAGGAATTCCTAGAAAAGGATATAAAATATTTAATAAAGAGAAAGAATTAGTTGGTGAAGTAACTAGTGGCTCAATATCTCCATATTCAAAAAAAGCTATCGGAATGGGATATGTTAGCTACAAAGAAAATACTATTTCAGAAAAGATATTTATAGAGATAAGATCAAAAAAAGTTCAGGCAAAAATAGTAAAAAGACCTTTCATATGAATTCCGTTGAAGTTTGTTTAACACATCAACAGCTTGAAAATTATCAGCATATAGACAAAAATGTCATAGTAATTGATGTATTAAGAGCAACAAGTACAATAAATACAATTCTCTTTTATGGAGCTAAGTCTGTGAAGCCAGTAGAGTCACTAGAAGAGTGTATGAAACTTAGAGATAAAGGATATATAATTATGGCTGAGAGAATGGGAAAAAAAGTTGAAGGGTTTGATTACGGAAATTCTCCTACAAAAATAGAAAGAGATTTATTTGAAGAAAAAAATGTAGGTATAGCCACAAGTAATGGGACAAAAGCAATAGTTAAAACAAAGGGGTCACACATCACTCTTATAGGTTCATTTCTAAACCTTTCAAAAGTTATTGAATATTTGAACTCTAATAAAAGAGATATACTTCTAGTGTGCTCTGGGTGGAAAGGAAGTACTAACCTAGAAGATACTTTGTGCGCTGGAGCAATAATAGCAGGATTAGAAAATTTTGAATATAAATCAGATACGGTAATAATTGCAAAAAAATTATATGATCAGTCAGAAGACGATATTCTTTCTAATATGAAGAAATCTTCGCATGCAAAAAGATTGTCAGGTTATGACAATATAAAAGATATTGAATTCTGTTCTCAAGTTGACACTCAAGAGGTATTGCCTTATTTAGATAATGACGATATTAAGTTATTGTAGTTTTTTGTTATTTATATGTCTTTGAGAGTCTCTTCTATCTTTCTTCTCTATATTTTTTTTTAATGCATCGGTAAGATCTACACCTGTCTGATTAGCTATACACATTAAAACCCACATGACATCAGCCAATTCATCAGCTAAGTCAAGGTTTTCCTCACCTTTTTTAGTTGACTGCTCACCATATTTCCTAGACATAACTCTAGCAAGTTCACCAACTTCCTCCATGAGGATAGTTGTATTAGTTAGTTCGTTAAAATATCTAACACCTTTCTCTTTGATCCAGTTGTCAACAAGTTTTTGCGCTTCTTCTATAGTCATATTTAAATTTATAGTTATTTTCACATATTCTTAAATAAGATTAATCTTTTTATGGAGGAACTAAATCAGGGTTACAATTTAATAGAAAATAAAAGACTTGATATACTTGAGCTGACTACAATACTGCTCATTCTAGCTTCTTTCTTCTCAATAGTAAATTTAAGATATCTAAAGCTTCCTATGACTATAGGTCTTATGATTCTAGCAATAGCACTGTCTATATTTATTTTAATTTCTGGTTTCTTCTTTCCTACGATATTAGATATTGCATACACAATAACAGAAAGTTTTGACTTTAATTTCATGTTAATGAATGTCATGTTACCATTTCTCCTCTTTGCAGGAGCAATGTCGATAAATGTACATATCCTGAGAAAAGATAAGCTCACTATATTGCTTCTAGCTTCGTTTGGTGTTTTATTTTCTACTTATGTAGTAGGAAGTTTAACATTTCTATTACTTAATGCCCCAATATTTGGTTTATCTAGTCTTGGCATCACATATATTGACTGCTTATTATTTGGATCACTAATTGCACCAACTGATCCGATAGCTGTTCTATCTATTATTAAAAAAATGAAATTATCCCCTCTGACAGAGACTAGAATAGCTGGTGAATCATTATTTAATGATGGAATAGGTGTTGTAGTTTTCTTGACATTGCTTGGAGCAAAAACATCTGGCGCAGTAGTGACGGTTGAATCTGTTAGCTCATTATTTTTTACAGAAGTAATAGGAGGTATAGCTCTAGGAGCAATAATTGGATACCTAGGATTAAAATTAGTCAGGTATATTGAAAATGAACATGTTGAACTTGAGGTGTTAATTACTTTATCACTTGTTTTATTTGTTTCTGTCCTTGCAACTAGATATCATCTATCTGGACCTCTTGGTGTTGTAATTCTTGGACTTTATTTAAATAAACACATAAAGGAAAAAGATGGAAATGGAGATTCTGAGCTAGCTATGGGAGATTACGTTTATAAATTTTGGCATCTCTTGGATGAAACACTAAACGCGATACTATTCATACTTATAGGTTTAGAGATAATATTAATTTTTGATAGCTTTAATTTGATGTATTTATTTCTATCCATTGTAACAATTTTTCTAGTTGTTCTATCAAGATACATTGGAGTTTCAATACCAGTTGTTATTCTTTCCCAGTTTAAAGATTTTGAAAAAAACACTGCTAAAATTATTACTTGGGGAGGTCTGCGAGGTGGTCTTAGTATTGCTCTTGCTCTTAATCTACCAGACTCTATGGGAGATGTAAAATCTTTAATATTAATTCTTACCTATGCTGTAGTATTATTTACTATCCTTGTTCAAGGATTAACAATGCATAGAATTATAAAAAGCAATTAGTGTGAAATATTTTTTATCAATATTTTTTCTATTCTTTAGTATAAATATTTTCTCTCAAAATCAATCTATAGAAAATAAGTATTTAGTTACTAATAATAATTTTGGGGAAATCAACTCCAAGACAACTATTGATGATTTATTTTCAATATTTGGTAAAGATAATGTAAAAGTTTCCGATGCTCAATCATGTGATGGAGACCGCTATAGATCGTATTATATAGAAACAGAAGATATAGAATTTTATATTAATGATTGGTCTTGGTATAATGGATGGTGGGAAATTTATTCATATAATAAAAAATTCCGGACAAAAGATGGTCTAGGAGTAGGTAGTAATAAATCGGAAATTGAAAAATTTAATGGGCAATCAATAGATATTTGTTGGAATGATGATGAAAACCAGGAAGCGGATTGTTATTGTGATGGTCACGTAGAAAGTTATAATGGAGGAGTTTTTGTTGAAGGAATTGGACCACCTATGAAAAATGGTATTAACTTTGAATTTAGTTATTATGAGAAGGATGTGGCAAAGAAAATAAAATTATATTTAATAAAATAGCTCACTCCTTACTCTTAGAATCTATAATAATTGTTGTAGGCCCATCATTGATTAAACTAACTTTCATGTCGCCCCCAAACTCTCCTGTCTGAATTCCCTTACCCAGAGACTGCTCTAATATTTTAATAAATTTCATGTACATGACATTTGCAAAATCTGGCTTGGCTGCCTTAATGAAAGAAGGACGATTTCCTTTCTTAGTTGACCCGTGGAGAGTGAACTGACTGATAAGAAGAATATCTCCACCTACGTCTTGGACACTTCTATTCATCTTTCCCTCATCGTCATTAAATATTCTGAGATTGACAATTTTTTTTGTCATCCACTCAAGATCAATGTCATTATCCTCATCAACAAAACTTACAAGAACCATGAGACCCTCCTTAATTTCACCAATTACCTCTCCTGAGACCTTGACATTTGACTGACTTACCCTCTGGACAACAACTCTCATTTTATTACTAATTTATCCATCATCTCATTTACTGACATACTTGATAAACTTTCCATATCTAAAAAGGAATTCAATATATCATCTGATTGGTTTCTAGGGTAATAACTTTTTATTGCATTCTTAAATTTGTCAATAAGAAGAGGAATCCCCTCTTCTCTCCTATTCCTGTGTCCTACCGGATACTCAACAGTTATTTTCTCTGACTTTGACCCATCATCAAAAACTAGAGTGATACTATTGGCGATTGATCTTTTACTTGGGTCCAGGTAGTCACTAGAAAATTTTGGGTTTTCACTGATTACCATCTTTTCTCTCAACGAATCAATCATCGGATTACTCGCAATTTCATCTTGGTAATGTTTAGCCTCAACCTTTCCGTATATCAATGCTATAGCAATCATGTACTGTAGGCAGTGGTCTCTGTCAGCATAATTATGTAGTGGTCCGGTCTTAGATATAATTCTTACTGCAGGCTCCTGAGTCTCCACATCAATACTTGATATTTTGTCAAGCTTTTTCCCATACTTTTCATGTAGAGATATTCCAGCCTCAACAGCAGTCTGTGCATGAAACTCTGCAGGAAAAGAAATTTTAAATAAAATATTTTCCATTACATAAGTACCGTACTCTTGACTTCTTTTAATTGGTTTACTTTTAAAACTTACATCACTAAACCCCCATGTTTTTGCTGAGAGAGCACCTCTGTATCCACCTTCACCTCTTGTGGTAAGCCAAGCAAGATGAACTGCTCTGGAAGTTGCGTCTCCCGCAGCCCACGACTTTCTACTTCCCGTATTAGGGGCGTGTCTGTATGTTCTTAGGCTACTTCCATCTACCCAGGCGTGGGAAATAGTATTACATACATCATCAAAATCACCGCCAAGAAGGTATGATGACAGAGCGCTCGACGCTACCCTGACAAGCAATACATGATCAAGTCCTACTTTATTGAAGCTATTATCAAGAGCTAAGACTCCCTGGATCTCATGAGCTTTAATTGTGTGTTCTAGTAACTCTGATACTTTAATTGGGTCTTGACCTTTTTTAATTTTCTTTAAGCTTAAAAAATCAGTAAGTGGAAGAGTTGCACCCAAGTTGTCTGAGGGATGACCCCACTCCTGGGCTAACCATGTGTCATTAAAATCTAGCCATCTAATTATACAGCCTGTATTCCAAGCAGCTCTTATCGGATCCAGTGTATAGTTTGTTCCAAAAACTCTTGCTCCACCATCTATATTAGATCCACCAAAGACCGGACCTAATAAGTTTTTACATGATTCATTTTTTAGGGCTAGTATCCCACAGGCTATACTATCCAAAAGTACGTAGTATGCTGTTTGCCTTGAAAGGTCTGAAAAACTTGAGAAGTTTACTGTATAGTCTGCAATCTCTTTTATCTCTTTGTCATAATCAGAAATAAAATTTTCTGAAACCTCATTTTTCATATTAATCTCTTTCGTTTATTGGAACAAAATCAAGTGGTTCACTACCAACATATTTTGCTCCTGGCCTTATTAGTTTATTATCTGATCTCTGCTCAATAATATGTGCTGCCCAACCCGATACTCTTGAACATACAAAAATAGGAGTGAAAAGCTTAGTAGGTATATCCATAAAGTTGTAAGCTGAGGCATGGAAAAAGTCGGCATTGGCAAAAAGACCTTTCTCCTCTTTCATGATTCTCTCAATTCTAGATGATATATCATAAAGTTTTTCATTAGGTCTCCCCACTGATAGTTTTTTTGACCACTTCTTTATTATATCATTTCTTGGGTCCTGTTTTTTGTACACGGCATGACCAAAACCCATAATGAGCTCCTTATTTTCAAGCATAGAGTAGATAGATTTTGCAGCTGATTTCTCATCTTCAAATCTTGAAATGAGTTCCATCGCCTTCTCATTTGCTCCACCATGAAGAGGACCCCTCAAAGTTCCTATCGCACCAGTAACACAAGAATAAAAGTCTGATAAAGTAGCGGCACATACTCTTGCGGCAAAGGTAGAAGCATTAAACTCATGTTCTGCGTAGAGGATAAGAGATATATTCATAACCTTCTCCTCTGTCTCTGTTGGCATTCTTCCGTGTAAAGTATGCAGAAAATGACCTGCAATAGTTTCAGAGTCATTTTCCTCTGAAATCTTTTTTCCAGAATGAGAATAATGATACCAGTAATTTAATGCTGAAGGAAATATTCCAAGTAATCTCTCAGAGCAGTGCATCTGATTATCAAATGACTTCTCAGGTTCGATGTTTCCAAGGAAAGAACACGCAGTCCTTAGAACATCCATAGGGTTAGTTTCCTTTGGTATTTTTTCTAGTACAATTTTTAAAGAGTCTGGTAAAGACCTCTTAGAGATAATATTATTAGTAAAGCTTTTCAGTTGGTCTTTATTAGGAAGGTCACCGTGCAGAAGTAAATAACATACTTCCTCAAAAATGCAGTGCTCACTTAAATCAACAACGTCATAACCCCTGTAGTGGAGATCATCACCCGTCTCCCCAACCGTACAAATCGAAGTTGTTCCTGCCTCAATACCTCTTAAGCCTTTACTCATCTTTTTTATTTAAAATATCATCCATCTCCTTCTCATATTTGTGGTATGAAAGGTAATCGTATAACTCATCTCTAGTCTGCATTTGCTCAAGCATATGTTCCTGAGATTCTTTACTTGATAATTCCTTATATATTTTTTCTGCTGCTTTACTCATTGCCCTAAAAGCAGTTAGAGGATATAAAATCATAGATACTCCAACATCATGCAATTCTTTTTTTGAGAATAAAGGGGTCTTCCCAAATTCTGTGATATTAGCTAGGATCGGTACAGAAGATGCTGCGGCAATTTTTTTATATCCATCTAGGGAAACCAATGCCTCTGGAAAAATCATATCTGCCCCAACTTCCACATATGAATTAATTCTCTCCAATAACATTTCCTCGTTTTCTACTGCTAATGCATCAGACCTTGCCATGATTACAAAATTATCATCAGTTCTGGCATCAACTGCTGCCTTGATCCTGTCCTGCATCTCAACGATTGTAACTAATTTTTTATTAGGTCTGTGCCCACATCTTTTAAGATCAACCTGATCTTCAATGTGCACAGCTGCAACATTTTCTTTCTCTAAAGACTTAATAGTGTTTTGGATAGATTTTGATGATCCAAATCCTGTATCTATATCAACTAGAAGAGGTAAATCACATGCTGAGGTGATTCTTCTAGCATCTTCAACAACATCTTCAAGCTTAGTAAAACCAAGGTCAGGTAAACCAAAGGATGATGCTGCCACACCACTCCCAGAAAGATAAATTGATTCAACACTATTTTTTTGGGCAAGAATTGATGAGAATGCGTTAACAGTACCAAGAATAGATAAAGGTTCTTTATTGTTTTTTACAAGGTCTCTAAATAACCTTCCTCTCATATGGGCTTAAGTAATTTGTTGTTCTTTCCAAACATAAAATAATTTTTAATAATATGCCCTACTCCTTACTACTTTTCTCCCATTCTAAAAACTTATCAATATCTTCTTTTATAGAGTCATAAATCCAAGCAATAAAAGCTACATCATCTATCAATCCAGAAACTGGGATAAAGTCAGGTATGAGATCTACTGGATAAATAAAATATATTAAACC
>TARA_B110000003_G_scaffold73846_1_pt1 | contig 15531 bp, 12 predicted proteins | sample TARA_B110000003 | Tara Oceans TARA_B110000003 (sample SAMEA4396424) | marine metagenome | biome: Westerlies Biome; feature: [SRF] surface water layer (ENVO:00010504); material: water (ENVO:00002006), including particulate matter (ENVO:01000060) such as... | depth 5 m
CTCACCTGTGCCCCAGCTGCTATTAAGGATGGGACACTATCTGCTGCCGGAGACCCATTACATAAATTACCAGCTAAAGTTGCTCTGCCTTGAACCTGAGTTGAACCTATCAGATCCATTGCTTCAATTATTCCAGGCCACTCCTGAGCAAGTTTTTTATGTTCGCTCATTTCAGCGCCGGAGACAGCCACGCCAATTTGCCACTCGTCATCATTTTCTATTATGTCTTTTACACCATTTATGTACTTCATATCTATAAGCACATCTGGAGTTATGATATCACTTCTCAACTGCACAAGTACATCTGTACCTCCAGCGAGAAATCTAATTATACCAGCATTTTTGTTAGCTAATTCAGTAGCTTCTTCAAAACTACCTGGTTTATGATATTCCATTGTTACTCCTACCAACGTTATCGGTTTTTCTAATTAATATTGAGCCTAAGATTGATGATAAGTTCAAGTAAAAAATGACTTTTTTCCCAAACAAAAATTATTTTTCTTGAGGTTTGATAGTTCCGAGGGTTAGAGCTATATAACAACTATAGACAAAAATGTGAGAAATTATTTGAGAATTGATAACTTACAATATGCGAACTGGTCGCCGAAGGTTTTCAGGCAATTGCGAGCTGGAGAGATTGATGCAGTTCACGTAACTATTGCTTACCATGAAAATTTCCGTGAAACCGTTTTAAATTTTGAGAAATGGAACAGGTGGTTTGAGTTGTATCCAGATTTAATTATGCCTGGATATCATGCCAAAGATATTGACGTCGCAAGAAAGTTAAATAAGACAGCAATTTTTTTTGGATTTCAAAATCCTAGTCCCATCGAAGACGATATTGGCTTAGTAGAGATTGTGCACCGGCTAGGTGCACGCTTTATGCAACTTACTTACAACAATCAAAGTCTGCTTGCGAGTGGTTGTTATGAAAGAGAAGACTCTGGCATTACGCGCATGGGAAAGCAGGTTATCAAAGAGATGAATCGGGTCGGGCTGGTTATTGATATGAGTCACTCGGGTGATCGAAGTACCATTGATGCCGCTGATTTGTCGGAAAGACCTATAGCAATTACACATGCAAATCCTTACTCTTGGCACCAAGCACTGAGAAATAAACATGATCGAGTAATCGAAGCTGTTACATCAAATGGCGGGATGATTGGTTTTTCACTTTATCCTCACCATTTGAAAGGTAAATCTAACTGTACTTTGGAAAGTTTCTGTCAAATGATTGCTGACTCGGCAAATAAATTTGGAGTAGATAAAATTGGCATTGGTTCTGATTTATGTCAGGACCAGCCTGACAGTGTTGTGGAGTGGATGCGCGTTGGAAGGTGGTCAAAAGAAGTTGATTACGGAGAAGGATCGGCAGATTTACCAGGCTTTCCTCGGCAACCTTCCTGGTTTCAGGATAGTAGAGATTTTGTAAATATTGAGAATGGGCTGTCGGCAGTAGGAATGCATTCAGAGGAAATTGATAAAATAATGGGAATGAATTGGTATAATTTTTACTCCATGAACTTCACTCCTAGCGCGGATTCTGTAAATGCTTGATGTTGATAAAAAAAGCATAACTGAGCTGCGAGACCCCTCTGAGGTTATGAAATTATCTAGAATGGGAAGTTTCCATCAATCTCGTTTGTCATTTATGCGGATTTTAATGCGACAGATCAGGGATGAGAATTGGAAATTTAAGAGAGAAGAGTTTAATGTAAATAATAAAGGTGTAGGACACGCAATTTATAGTGCGACGGGACCTAAGAATACCTATTCTTTGATAGCTTTTGCACATGACTTGCCAGACGAAAAGAGATCAGATCGTGTAATTGCAGATGCCTGGGATGCTACTTTTACCTTATATGATGGAAGCCCATCGGAAGAAGATATAGAGCGATTGAAAAAGAATGTACCGCTTCAAGAAGTTGGAAGAATTTCAGAAAATGAATTATGCTTAAGTCGTGCTAACAAATCTGTTCGATTGTGGGATCATGTAATTTCGTCACTTTCCGCTGGATGTCAACCTGATGTTGAGCAAATAGACTCAGTTGGATATCTTATGCGCACTACAGCAGTTTATGGATCTGGAAAGTTTGGTGCTGTTGATCGAGAATTTGTTTCAGACCGCACAGAATTTAAAGCCCCGTTTCAATATGAACTTTTATCTGTTTTTATGATTCGGTGGTTTGTTTTAGATTTAGTAAATCAGATGGCTAAAGTTCAAAATCCAGATAAGGCCGTACAGCTTGATCCTAAACTTGGTTATCGATTGGGCATTGGAAACTCTACTGGCCTAGGAATGGCTCCATTCTTATTAAATCATCCTGTCCTATTGAATAATTGGATTTTAGCAAGAGAAACGGCTCTTTCTAGAGTGCGTTCCGTTCAAAAGTCTTCAATGGAAGAAAATAAATTGTTTTTGGAATTATATGAAAAATCTATTATTTTGTTTGGGCTATGGCGTTCAGATCATCCGTTGCAAATAAAAAAATTAAAAGAAATTTCAAATGATTTAACTCGTTTAAGTAAATATTTAAAAAAATTTGATTTTGAATCAACATATCCTTGGGACAGGCTTTTTAATTGGTCTAAGAAAAATCTAAGTATGGAAGGGCAAGAGTTTATAATCTCATTAATCATGGAACCTTATGGGAACCTGGTTGATGAACTCGCTTTCACAATGTCTGACAATAATCAGTCATATGTAAAGATTGATGGCTTGAAATCTATTGGAGATATTCGCAAACAGCTAAATAAAGTTTATGGATGGATTTTTGATATTGATTGGGAATGTATGGATTCAAATGCTAGAGCTTGGTATGTATCTCAGGAGAAGTTGGAACCACGACTGGGCGAAAGATTTTCTGAGCCAATCGGAAATTATGAACAGCCCTTATCGCCTGCTAGAGATGTTTATAGACTTTCAAAAGATTTAGCTAATTTTGGTGATGATGAGCTTATCGCAAATTTTTTAATGTTAAAGCCAGAACATCGACACATCGTGCGTCGCCTTCAGATTGTTTCAAATCATCCTTATTCTGAAATTCGTGATAACACAATTGGCTCCCAATTACTTCCGATAGATATGCTTCGATGCAAACTATCTTTCTTTGGGGCGATTCATTTTGATCCAAGATCAGATCGTTGGGTTCGTATTTGCATGTTCAAAGGTGCCCCTTATCCCAATCAAATTTCAAATTCGATCTCTGATTATTGGAGTTACCTTGAAGGATTTTAAACTAAAAAAATGAAAGTTTCATTTAATGAATTAAAGTCTATGTCTAAGGGAGCAGCTCGTGGTGCTGGGTTTGATTGGGGATATGCTGAAGACATCTCTTTTGCAGTAGTATGGTTGGCAAAGAATGGGTATAATTCGGCAACAACCTTGCTAACTTTTTTAGATAACAAAACGATTTATCCCCCCACCAATACTAATGGAAATATTTGGTCTAATGACAAAGGGGATTTAGACCCCATCAAGACGGGTGTGGCACTATTAGATTTGAATATTTCAAAAACTATTGTACTTCAGGGTATATTTTTACCACTCTTGTTAGCTCCTTTTATCTCCCAGTTAGAAAACACTATGGCACTGGAAGGAAATAATTTTAAATTGGTCACCAAGAATGGCTTCTCTGATAATAAAGTTGAATATTTACCTTTAAGAGCAAATGTTCTGAAAATATCGTCAACACAAGAAACACAGGGTTTCAACAAAATAGAGGAAAACCCTTTAGCAAAAAGATGTAAGGTTGATAATGACGTCTGGAACAGGCTGGAAGAATTTACTTATCGTACTTATGCACCGGTAACTGATGAAAGTAGAATGTTGGGGGCTGGATCTGGTTTATCCGATAACGATTAGTTAAGATCTAATAATTGGCGCGCTTGAGTATGAGTAGCCACGGGTCTCGAATATTTGTCACATAACGATGTCGCCAATTCCACAAGTTGTGCATTTGAATTGGCTAATTCGTCCCTGTTAAGGCGGATATTATCCTCTAAACCTGTTCGGGTGTGTCCTCCTGCAGCAATAGACCATTCGTTTACCAAAAGCTGCCCAGCGCCAATGCCTGCTCCGCACCATTCAGTATTCGGTGCAAGTCGTTTTACTGTTTCGACGTAATAATTAAATACATTTTGATCCACTGGCATCGCATTTTTAACGCCCATGACAAATTGAATGTATAATTTTCCGTTCAGTATACCCTCTTTTGACATTTTAATTGCCTGGTGAATATGGCTTAAATCAAATGCCTCAATCTCTGGCGTGATGTTATAGCTCTTCATCTCGTCCGCCAGCCAATGTATCAATTTAGGGCTGTTTTCATAGACTCGCGTTGGAAAATTATTAGAGCCAACCGTTAGGGATGCCATATCAGGTTTGAGAGGTAGCATCCCACCTCGTTCTTTTCCTGAGCCAGATCTACCTCCAGTCGAAAATTGAATAATCATACCTGGGCAGGCTTTATTGATACCTTGCTTGAGCTCTTTGAATTTGTTTGGATCTGATGATGGAGTTCCGTCATTATTTCTTACATGTAAATGCGCAATTGAAGCACCGGCATCAAAAGCTGCTAAAGTACTTTCAATCTGCTCTTCCACTGTTATTGGTACAGCGGGATTATCTTCTTTTGTTGGTACTGATCCAGTAATTGCAACGCAAATAATACATGGTTTACTCATTAAACTGACTTAATGCCTGCCTCTAACGCAGAAATTATTGTGTTTACGTGATCCTCAGTAACAATCAGTGGCGGTGACATCATTATATTATGGCCACCAACTCGAACAAAGGCACCGTGCTCATAAGCAGTTTTTTGTATTTTCGCCATTGAATCGTTGTCTAACGGAGTTTTACTTGCTTTGTCAGAAACAAATTCAAGAGCAGTCATAAGGCCGTGACCACCTCTTACATCGCCAATAATATCGTATTTTTCTTTTAATTTAAATACAGCGTCGAATATCTGTGTACCACGTATTTTGGCATTTTCATTAACTTTTAACCGCTTTGTCTCTTTCAAACAAGCAACAGCTGCCGCCGCTCCAACAGGATGGGCGGAGTAGGTATAACCATGTCCAATAGAAGCAGCACCAGTTTCATCACTCTCAAAGACATCTGTTACTTTTTCGCCGATCATAGTTGCACCGAAGGGATAATAAGCTGACGTAATTGCTTTTGCACAAGTCATCATATCAGGCTTAACGTTCCAATGGCGTGCTCCTGACCAATCTCCAGTCCGTCCAAAACCAGTTATTACCTCGTCGGAAATAAGTAGGATTCCATATTTGTCACAAAGCGCTCTAATGCCAGGCATGAATGATTCGTGGGGTACTATAACGCCTCCAGCGCCTAAAATTGGTTCCATGATGAATGCGGCAATTGTAGATGGATCTTGAAATATAATTTCATCTTCAGTTGCTTGGAGACACAATTGAGCCAATTTTTCTGGGTTTGTTTCATTAAATGGATTTCTAAAAGTATATGGTGAAGGCATGTGATGGCAGCCAGCTAGCAATGGTTCGTATGCAGTTCGAAATCTTTGGTTTCCATTAACTGAAGCCCCGCCAAAGTGTGTTCCATGATAACCTTTTTTAAGGCTAAAAAATTTTGTCCGTCCAAAATCACCTCGTACTTTGTGGTATTGACGCGCAAGTCGCAGAGCGCTTTCGACGCTATCTGATCCACCTGAAGTAAAAAAAGCGCGCACCATACCTTCTGGCTCAAACCATTGGTTCAGCTCATAAGATAATTCAATTGCCGCATCATTTGATGTGCCTGCAAAAGAGGAATAATAAGGTAACTTATCTAATTGTTCGGTGATGGCATTTTTTATTGGCTCACAAGAATAGCCTACATTTACACACCATAAGCCACCTACCGCGTCTATTGCCTTGTGGCCATCAATGTCCTCGATTGATACGTCACTGGCACCAACAATGATTTTTGGTGTATTTCTTTTAAGTTCTCCTGGATGCCCCATTGGGTGCCAAATATGGCGAGCATTATTTTCTTTTAAAAAATTACTATCTTTCATTTTGCACCTCATTATTTCTCAGCAAGTTTGATCAAAAATGTTCATAAACGTCAACGCTTCATTGAAGAGGTCTTTGTTTTTTTACAGGCTTGCCAATTTTCCCTTCCCGAAAAACAACATATAAACCAGTGCCAAAAATCAACATTATTCCAAGCCAGGCGGGCAAATCAGGCCAATGCCCCCAAATTAAAATACCCCAAACAATTGCAAGTGGCATATTAATATATTCGAAAGGAGCTATTTTATTTGCTTCTGCGACTCGATAAGCTTGACTGATTAAATATCCCCCTAAAGCAGAAGTTATTCCGATTGTGCACATAATACTTAAATCAAAAGAGGTGGGTACGATCCATTGCCTGAATATAAAATCTAATGATGGGTTGCCAGTTCCATAGTAGCGACCATCCCCAACAATTAAACCTATGCCAGCACTTACGCAAATAAACGTTAATTGGATATAAAAAGACATTGTTGAAGCGGTTTCAGACAACCCGATTTTTCGTGTTAGTGTGTGAAGAAGAGCGTAAAACAAAGCGGCACCTGCTGGCAATAATGCAATGAATTTTATACTTTCTGAGCCGGGCCTTAGCATAATTAAAACACCCATTAGTCCTAAAAGAACAGCTACCCAGCGACGTATTCCAACCTTTTCACCTAGGAAAAAAACTGCGAAGGCTGTTATTGCAAGTGGAGCTATAAAAAAGATAGCAGTGGCTTCTGCTATTGGCATTGATGCGAGGCCAAGAAAGAATAACATATTTGCCATCACAACACATAAACCCCTGACCATGTGCAGTAATGGCCTTTTTGTTTTTAAATTTTTATAGCCTCCCTCTAGGGGCATTAGTATCGCTAATGTAAATATTAAGCCAATTAAGGAACGCGTTAAGACAACTTGATGAAGTGCATAATCACCACTTAAGAATTTTATCGTAACATCATTAAGTGAAAAGCATAACGATGCGCCGATAGCACAAAAGATCCCAAGTTGAATATTAGTTGATTGCGACATTAAAGACTTCTTTCAAAATATAGCTCATCATGCTTGAATTAGATTCGCTACACTAATTGCGACACAATTGGAGAAAATGATGCAAAATCAAGCTGACAATCGAATGATGGAAAATTTATATTGGTGGGGGGTACCAACTTTATTTCGCTGTCCCCACGAAACAAATTTTGAAAATTGTGATATAGGACTGATTGGAGTGCCGCATTCAGCAGGGAATGGTACTACAGAAAGAGATCAACATTTGGGGCCTCGTGCTGTTAGAAATGTTTCTGCTCTTTTAAGAAGAGTACATTTAGATATGGGATTTGACCCATGGGAGACTGCAAGAATCTCAGATTTAGGAGATGTGGCTTTACCAGAGGCCAATGATAATGAAGCGAGTATTCAGAGAATTACAGATCACTACAAATTGATAGATGAGGCAGGAATAAGACCTGTTTCTATTGGTGGGGATCATTCAATTACAGGAGGCATAATTCAAGCTTTAGGATGTGGACAATTGACTGGTGGTGAAAAGATTAGCTTTTTGCATATAGACGCTCACACAGATGTTTTTACAAAAGTGCCACATTTTTTAGGGGCAAAAAAGTCTGCTGCTCATTGGGGGGCTTATTTAGTAGACCAAGGACAAGTTGATGCAAAATCCTCAATTCAAGTTGGAATTCGAGGAAATACGAGAACACTTGATTGGTTAGAACCTTCTTATGAATATGGCTATGATGTTGTAACTATGAAAGAGTATCGTAAAATTGGGTTAGAAGCTACTATCGCAAGAATTCAAAATCAACTTGAAGGCCGCCCAGTTTATATAACCTTTGATTTAGACTGTTTGGATCCAACTGTAGCACCAGGTGTTTCTAACCTTGAGCCTGGAGAGCAAGGTTTCCTGATCGATGAAGCAATGAGCTTGTTACACTCTGTTCGTAGAATGAATATAATTGGTGGAGATGTAGTTTGTTTGATGCCGACGAGAGATTCGTCAAATATGATAACCGCTAGAACAGCTTCGGCGATTATGTTTGAAATGATAGCTATGATTGCTGAAAAGTATCGTTAGGAATAGATTATAATTTTAACTGAGTTGAATATATCTTAAAATGTCGGTTTTGGATAATAAAATAAAAATCTATTGTTTAGATATTGTCAGTAATCTTTTTTAAGATACTTTATTGATATAATTTAGGTATTTATTAGATCTGCAGATTTGCTTGCTTAAAATGTTTTAATTAGGGTGATTAAATGTCAAATTTTCCAAGTACAGCGCGTGTTGTAATTATAGGTGGGGGTGCGGTCGGAGCTTCTGCTCTATATCATTTAGCCAAAGCAGGGTGGACAGATTGTGTCTTGTTGGAAAAAAATGAGTTAACAGCAGGATCGACCTGGCATGCTGCTGGAAATGTACCAACATTTTCGGCATCTTGGTCAATAATGAATATGCAGCGATATTCAACGGAGCTTTATCGGGATCTTGGTAAAGAAGTTGATTATCCTATGAATTATCACGTAACAGGATCAATTAGACTAGCGCACTCTATGGAGCGTATGCGGGAATTTGAACGGGCTGCTGGGATGGGAAGATATCAAGGAATGGCTATTGATATGTGTTCAGTGAACGATTTAAAGAACCATTATCCATTCCTAGAGATTCATGATTTAGCAGGGGGACTCTATGATCCAAATGATGGTGATATTGATCCTGCTCAGCTTACCCAGGCATTAGCTAAAGGTGCTCGAGATCTAGGAGCCAATATACAAAGGTTTACACCTGCCAAAGGAGTTTATCGTAGAAAAGATGAATGGGTTGTTCAAACCGAAAAGGGCGATATCACTTGTGAATTTGTTGTGAACGCTGCTGGCTATTATGCCCAAAGAGTTGCTGAGTGGTTTAAACCTTACGGAGGGCGCACATTGCCAATGATGGTGATGAGTCATCAATATTTATTATCAGAAGAAATTCCCGAGATTGAAAGCTGGAGTAAGTCTGCTGGTCATAAGCTACCCTTGTTACGTGATGTGGATAGTAGTTATTATTTGCGTCAAGAAAAGTACGGATTAAATTTAGGTCCTTATGAAAATACTTGCAAAGCAGCTTGGATTACAAAAGATGATCCAATGCCTGAAGATTTTAGCTTTCAGCTATATCCAGATGATTTGGATAGAATAGAATGGCATATTGAAGACGCAATGGCACGCGTACCGTTGTTAGGTAAAGCGGGAATCTCTAAAGTAATAAATGGTCCAATTCCATATGCCCCAGATGGTAATCCGTTAATTGGTCCAATGCCGGGGGTTCCAAATGCATTTGAAGCATGTGTGTTTACATTTGGTATCGCTCAGGGAGGTGGCGCAGGAAAAGTATTGGCAGAATGGATAACTGAAGGTCAAACCGAATGGGATATGTGGTCTTGCGATCCTCGCCGTTATACAGATTATACAGACCAAGATTATTGCATCCAAAAAGGCATGGAAGTTTATGGCAATGAGTATGCAATGCATTTCCCTTACCATGAATGGCCTGCTGGAAGAGATAAGAAGGTATCTGCACTTCACTCAAAAATATTAGAGATTGGGGGTGTAATGGGAGCATATAATGGATGGGAGCGTGCTAATTGGTTTGCGAAAGCAGGAGATGATATATCATTAGAGAGCACCCACACTTGGAGCAGAAATGGTCCATGGGAACAAAGAATAAGGGAAGAGTGCGAAGCTGTAAGAGATGCATGTGGTGTCCTAAATCTTCCTGGGTTTTCCCGTTTTACCCTTAAAGGAGATGGAGCTAGTGATTTTTTAAGAGGATTCTGTACTGGAGCCTTGCCTAAAATAGGGCGAATGAATTTAATATATGTTGCTGATAAAAGGGGAAGGATTTTAACAGAGATGTCATGTATCAGATTGGCAGAAGAATCCTTTATGTTAATTACCGCTGCTACCGCACAATGGCACGACAAGGAATTAATAGAAGCTTCAGTTCCAGATAATATTCATTTTGAAGATGTTACCATTTTGCAAGATACTCTAATTGTGACTGGACCCAAATCGCGGGAAATACTGTCAAAAATATCGAATGCTGATTTGTCACTCGCCTGGCTAACCCACCAACAAGCTGAAGTAGTGGATAAGTCAGTATATTTACTTAGAGTTTCTTTTGCTGGTGAGCTTGGATGGGAAATCCATGCTTCAAATAATGATATGCCAAAAATATATCAATCTCTTTTGGATCATGGAGCTACTCCATTTGGAATGTATGCCTTAAATAGTTTGCGGTTGGAAAAAGGTTACAGAGCGTGGAAGGGTGATTTGTCTACAGATTATTCGATGTTTGAAGGTGGTTTGGATAGGTTTGTGAAATTAGATAAGCCGCAAGATTTTATAGGCAAGAGTGCATTATTAAACGAGCGACAACAAGGCTCTAGTAAAAGATTTGTAACCTTAATTGTTGATGCTCCAGAGGCTGATGCTCCTTATATGTCAACTATATGGAAAGACAATCAAATTGTTGGTGAGACGACTTCAGGAGGGTGGGGTTACCGCGTTAACGCATCAATTGCTTTAGGGATGGTTAAGTCAGAACTAGCTTTTGAGAATTGTCCTGTGCAGGTTGAGATTTATGGAAAAAAATATGATGCAGTTGTTCAAAAAGATGAACCAATTTGGGACCCAAGAAATGAAAGGCTTAGAGCTTGATAACGATATTAGATGGGGGAATGGGGCAAGAATTGATTCTGCGCTCTGGAGGGAAAGCTACGCCTATGTGGTCATTGCAAGCTTTGTTAGACGCCCCAGACTTAATCAGTCAAGTGCATGATGATTATTTTGCTAGTGGAGCTTTGGTAGCTACAGCAAATACTTATGTAATCTTGCCAGATAGATTAAAGCATTTTGGCTTTCCTGAGAGGCAAGCAGAATTAATGCAAAAAGCATGTAAGATAGCAATCCAGGCTCGTGATAATCATGGTTCTGGAAGTGTTGCAGGGTCCTTAGGTCCGTTGGGCTTTTCTTACCAACCGGATAAATGTCCAGAGATTGATATTGCAGCGCCCATTTACGAAACAGCAGTCAAGCAGCAATCAGAGTTTGTTGATTTTCATATATTGGAAACGATGTCATCAGTTAAACAAGCTCGTGGTGGATTGATGGGTGCAACTTCAAGTACTAAACCAGTTTGGCTTGCTATATCTGTTGATGATATTGATGGTAGCAGATTACGTTCTGGAGAGAATGTGAAAGAGGTTTTACCCCTGGTAGAAGAGTTCGGCGCTCAGGCATTATTATTGAATTGTTCATCACCGGAAGCCATAACAAAATCAATACCTCTTTTGTCTGAATGTAGAGTTCCAATTGGTGCATATGCCAATGGCTTTATAAATATTTCAGATAGTTTTAACAAAATTGGTTCAACCGTAGATCTATTAGAAAAACGAGAAGATCTAACGCCGGTTATTTATGCAGATTTTGCTGAGAAATGGGTTGATGCTGGAGCTACATTAATTGGTGGATGTTGCGAGGTTGGTCCAGCTCACATAAAAGAATTGTCTACTAGGTGGAAAGGGTAAGAAAATGGCTGATGTGCCAAAAAAAGCAAGAGCTGTTATAATTGGTGGTGGCATAATTGGTTGTTCAGTTGCTTATCATTTGACTAAGTTAGGCTGGAAAGATGTTTTATTACTAGAAAGAAAACAATTAACTTCGGGAACAACTTGGCACGCTGCTGGGTTGATAGCTCAGCTTAGAGCGACCGCAAATATGACGAAATTGGCCAAATATAGCCAAGAATTATATGGAAGTTTGGAGAAGGAAACTGGAGTAGCCACCGGCTTTAAAAGGTGTGGATCGATCACAGTGGCTCTAACTAATGAGAGAAAGGAAGAGATTTACCGGCAAGCATCAATGGCTCGTGCGTTTGGTGTGGAAGTTGAAGAGATCTCGCCACAGGAAGTTAAAGAAAAATATAGCTACCTTAATATTGATCAAGTAAAGGCGGGAGTTTGGTTGCCCCTCGATGGTCAAGGAGACCCTGCAAATATTGCTTTGGCACTTGCAAAGGGCGCAAGGCAAAATGGTGGAATTATAATCCAAAATACAAAAGTAACTGGGTTTAAAAAAGAGGGTCGACGAATAACTGGGGTAAATTGGAGCCAAGGTGATGAGATGGGCACAACTGATGCCGAGCTTGTTGTAAATTGCGCGGGTATGTGGGGTCACAATTTGGGAAAAATGATGGGCGTTAACGTTCCATTACATGCGTGTGAACATTTTTATATCGTGACGGAACCAGTTAAAGATCTAAAGCAGATGCCTGTTCTTAGAGTACCGGATGAGTGTGCTTATTATAAAGAAGATGCTGGTAAATTTATGTTAGGAGCTTTCGAACCAAATGCAAAGCCATGGGGAATGGAGGGAATATCAGAAAATTTTGAGTTTGATCAGCTGCCAGAAGATTTTGATCATTTTGAACCTATTTTAGAAATGGCAGTTAATAGAATACCAGCATTAGGTGAAGCTGGCATTCATACATTTTTTAATGGACCCGAAAGTTTCACACCTGATGATGCGTATCACTTAGGGTTAGCACCGGAAATGGATAACGTTTGGATCGCCGCTGGATTTAATTCAATTGGAATACAATCGGCAGGTGGAGCTGGAATGGCGTTGGCCCAATGGATAACTGATGGTAAAAAACCTTTTGATTTGGGTGATGTTGACATTAGTAGGATGCAACCCTTTCAAGGTAACAAAAAATATTTATTCGAAAGATCTAAGGAAACTTTAGGGTTGCTTTACGCAGATCATTATCCTTACCGGCAAAAAGCTTCAGCTCGCGGGATCAGAAGGTCACCCTTTCACTCACAACTCCTTGAAAAAGGTGCTGTAATGGGAGAATTAGCAGGATGGGAACGAGCAAATTGGTATGCGGAGCGTGATCAAAAAAGAGAATATGAATATAGTTGGAAAAGGCAAAATTGGTTTGAAAATTCTGCTCAAGAACATCGCGCAGTTCGCGAGAATATTGGTATTTATGACATGTCTTCTTTCGGAAAGATTAGAGTTGAGGGCTCCGAGGCGTGTGAATTCTTAAATTATATTTCTGGTGCTAATTGCGATGTGCCAATTGGAAAAATTGTTTACACACAGTTTTTAAATGAAGATGGGGGAATTGAGGCTGATGTTACTGTTACACGTCTTTCTGAATTATCTTTTATGGTAGTGACACCTGCTGCTACACGTCTCGCAGACCAAACGTGGATGTTAAGACATTCAATCAATTTCAACATAGTAATTATTGATGTAACTTCGGCGGAAGGAGTGTTGGCAATTATGGGGCCAAATTCCCGAAAACTCCTTGCACAAATAAGCTCTGCAGATTTATCAAATAAAAACAATCCTTTTGGTACAGCTCAAGAAGTCGAAATTGGGATGGGTTTGGCTCGAATTCATCGCGTTTCATTTGTTGGAGAATTAGGATGGGAAGTATATGCAACCTCTGATCAAGCTGGTCACATCTTTGAAGTTATTGCTGACGCAGGTCAAGAAATGGGGTTAAAGTTCTGTGGAATGCATATGATGGATAGTTGCCGAATAGAGAAAGGTTTTAGACATTTTGGGCATGACATAACTTGTGAGGATCATGTTCTGGAAGCTGGTTTAGGTTTTGCTGTACAAGTCAATAAACCCAATTTTATTGGTCGGACTGCAGTTTTAGAGAAACAGGACGCTGGATTAAATAAGCGATTACTTCAGTTTAAGTTAAATGAAAAGGAGCCTTTATTGTATCATAATGAGCCAATAATTCGAGATGGTAAAATCTCTGGTTACATTTCTTCAGGAAATTATGGTCATACATTAGGTGGTGCGATTGGCTTGGGTTACATTGAATGTGAAAATGAAACAGTAGATGATCTGTTGAGATCAAGTTATGAAATAGAAGTAGCTGGCTCAAGGATAAAAGCAGCTGCTTCAATTAGGCCGATGTACGATCCGAAAGCAGAGCGCGTCCGATTGTAAATATTTTGGCTCAAGAATTTAGGATAAAGCAGACTTAAATTTGAGAAATCGTGGGTCTTTTAGTACTCGAGAGTTTATTGCTTCACGTAATTCGCTAATTGACTTGAGAGGCCTCATTGTAACCTCAAGAATATCAATTAAACCATCTTCTCCCAATGTAATTAAATCAACGCCTACAATATCAAGATCTCCAATTTTACATTTAAACTCCAGTGCCCAATTTTGATCATGTCCCATTATTCGCGTGTAGGCGAAGTCTTGGAATATTTTTCCTACATGGCCAAGTATTGCCGCAACTGGATCTCTCCCTGTCCAGGTTTTGTAATAGGTTGGTGGTTTAAATTGTACATTCGGCGACAATATTTCTTTCATGGCCTGTTCGTCACCCTTTGCTACAATCTCTTGCATTTTTGAAATAGTTGGATGCATTTAAGTTTCCTTTTAATTTGAGAATAATCATAAGTTTGCATCTAAACAAGGAGAAGGTTAAATCTTCACACATGACTGAGATTTTCAAATATAACCCTCCTGAGTTATCAGTTGATATCTTATATCACGATCCCAATATTATAGTCGTAAACAAACCTAGCGGCTTACTATCCGTGCCGGGAAAAGGTGAGCTTTTAAAGGATTGTTTGATCTCTAGATTACAAAAAGTTTTTCCTGATGCATTGTTGGTACATCGACTTGATTTAGAGACATCGGGTGTAATGTTATTTGCTTTGACGCCATATGCGCAACGACACTTAGGATTGCAATTTGAAAAGCGGCAAGTGAAAAAAACTTACATCGCAAACGTATGGGGTGATGTCGCCAACAAAATGGGTGAGATCGAAGCTCCAATCGTAGTTGATTGGCCTAATAGGCCTAGACAAAAAATTTGTTGGGAAACTGGTAAATCTGCTTTCACTAAGTGGCGAGTATTAAAAAAGAACAAGCTGTCTACACGTGTTAGGTTAATGCCTACAACCGGCCGTTCCCATCAATTGAGAGTTCATATGCTGAGCATTGGTCATGTAATTCTGGGTGATAAGCTTTATGCAAAAGGAGAGGCATTAGAGGCCTCGGAGAGATTACAATTACATGCTGAAAGTATAAAAATACGACATCCTGAAGGGGGAAAAGGCATCGTTTTTAAATCCCGCAGCCCTTTTTAAAACTTTAATTAAATTTATTATCTCGTGGAAACCCTCTTGGGGCCATTCTTCCTGACGAAGCACGTTTTGAAATCCAATCCTCTAATTTTGTTTCAGTTCGTTGTCGGTCTGCAGGATCCTTCCATGAAAGGCCTGATGATATATTAAATGTTGAGGCATCCGATAAACCGCCATCCTTATACTTCTGCATTCGTACCCCTTTACCTCGAGTCATTTCAGGTAAGTCAGATATTGGGAATATAAGCATTTTACGATTTTCACCTATACAAGCAATATGATCACCATTTAATGTTTTGCAAACAATCGCTTTTGCTCCGTCTTT
>TARA_B110000003_G_scaffold19240_1_pt1 | contig 15515 bp, 11 predicted proteins | sample TARA_B110000003 | Tara Oceans TARA_B110000003 (sample SAMEA4396424) | marine metagenome | biome: Westerlies Biome; feature: [SRF] surface water layer (ENVO:00010504); material: water (ENVO:00002006), including particulate matter (ENVO:01000060) such as... | depth 5 m
TTTGAAATAAACTGTCTTGATTTTGGAGATTTACTTTTGCAATGTATCAATTTATTTTCAAATGTTGACATTATAAAACGCTATAGCTCTAATTTTAAATACATCCTTGTAGATGAGTATCAAGATACAAATGCAGCCCAATACATCTGGTTAAAAAAACTTGCATCCACTCATAATAATATTTGCTGCGTAGGCGATGATGATCAATCGATCTATAGCTGGAGAGGTGCTGAAGTAGACAATATGATAAGATTTGAGAAAGATTTTGATAATGCCTCAACAATTCGCCTTGAACAAAATTATCGATCAACAAATAATATTCTAAAATCAGCATCATCACTTATTAGCTACAATTCAGTTCGACTTGGAAAAGAGTTACACTCTGATCAAGGTAATGGTGATCCAATTTTCATTCATCAAACAAATTCTAGTAAAGATGAAGCAACTATGGTTGCACAAGAGGTCATGAAATATAAAGACCTAAATCCTGATTTGAATAATATAGCTGTTTTAGTTAGAGCAGTATTTCAATCAAGAGAGATTGAAGAGGCAATGATACGATATTCAATTCCTTATAGAATTATTGGAGGAATTCGTTTCTATGAACGATCTGAAATAAAAGATGCTGTTTCATACCTTAGATTAGTTTTTGAGGAACATGATGATATTGCATTTGAAAGAGCAATTATGAATCCAAAAAGAGGAGTTGGTGAAAAATCATTCAATCATTTAATTTCAGTTGCAAAGAATCAAAATATTCCTTTATTACATGCTGCTCGGTTAGTAATTGGAACTGATGAAGTTTCAAAAAAGGTATCTCATAATCTTGAAATGTTTAATAATCTCATATTACAAGCTCAAAATATGATCGAAAATAGTCATTACTACGACATCCTAAAATTTCTACTCGATGAATCAGGTTATATGAATATGTTAAAAAATGACAAAAACGTATCTGCTCAAAGTAAGATAGAAAATTTAAAAGAACTTCTTGTTGCTATGCAAGACTATGCATCTATTGAAGAATTTCTTGAACATATTTCTCTAGTAACTTCAATTGATGAAAATAATGAAGACAATAAAGTAAGCTTAATGACGTTGCACGCAGCTAAGGGGCTTGAATATAACTATGTATTTTTACCTGGATGGGAAGAGGGTCTATTTCCTCATCAAAAAACTATTGATGAAACTGGCAATAAAGGAATAGAAGAAGAAAGACGGCTAGCTTACGTAGGTATTACTAGAGCAAGAAAAATAGTAAATATTTCGACATCATTATCGAGAAGATTTCAAAATAATTGGATGCCATCACTTCAGTCACGTTTTATAGAAGAACTTGATGAAAACTTAGTTAAACATATAAATCATGTATCTGACCATATGCAAAATTTTGGAATGGCTTCAATCGATGAATTTAATCAAGAATACAGTGCTGAACCAAAAAGATTAAGCAAAAGAATATCACCTGGTATTGAATATAAAACTATAATGGATATCGAAGAAGAGGAAAATAGTAGAGATATAAATGATGAGACTTATTTACAGATTGGGCAAACAGTAAAGCATAGTAAATTTGGAATTGGTACAATTAAAGATATTGACGGACCCAAAGCAATCGTGAAATTTGATAACCACGGAACAAAAAAATTAATATCATCATTTTTAAGGCCATTATGAAGATAAGTGATAAATTAAAAAAAATACGATCATTAATGAAAAATCTTTCTATTGATTGTTATTTAATTCCACATAGTGACGAATTTTCTAATGAATTCTTACCACCTTATAGTCGGCGATTAGAATGGATTAGTGATTTTACGGGATCTGCTGGTGATGTAATAATTACTGATAAAAAAGCTTATCTGTTTGTTGATGGCCGATATACTATTCAAGCATCTCAAGAAGTAGACAGCTATCATTATCAAATATTTAATTATAAAGATAAATCTGTTTTAGATCTTTTATCTAAGATCATGAAAAAACAAAATGTCATAGGATTTGATGGCAATATTGAAAAATTTAAAAAGATTGAAATTTTACAAAAAAAACTTGGTAAAGATATTAAGATAAAGCCAGTTGATTCAAATCTAATTGATTTAATATGGAAAAATAGACCTAAAAAATTGATATCTAGTCCATTTAAACTGCCCTTTAATTTTCATGGCGAAGATAAACTAGTAAAAATTAAAAAAATAATTAGACATATTAAAACAAATAAAAGAGACGCTTATATTTCAACATCATGTGACTCTATTTGTTGGCTATTTAATATAAGAGCACAGGATTTAGAATACTCGCCACTGATAATGGCTAAATCAATTATTCACGGAGATGGAAATTGTTTTATTTTCTCAGACCAAAAGACTCTTAAGAATGAGACATTAAATCATAAAATCAAGATAATTTATAAACCACTCCATCATTTTGATTTGCATTTTAATGAATATAAAGACTCAATTAGATCTTATTTATGTGCACCAAAAGACTCATCTTTTAATGCGGTTATGTCGATAAAAGAAATAGGAGCTACAGTCATATTCAAAGATAATATAATTGACATACTTAAGGCTAAAAAGAATATAACTGAAGAAAATGGAATGAGAAATGCACATATACGTGATGGTGTTGCACTCACTAAGTTTATATACTGGATTAAAAATACAAAAAATAATTCTCAAAGTGAGATAAGTGCTTCAAATTATCTAGATAATTTAAGAAGCAAGAATAAGAATTTTTTTTCTTTAAGTTTCCCTACTATTGCTGGATCAGGACCAAATGGAGCAATTGTGCATTACAGAGCATCTAAAAAAACTAATCGTAAATTAAAAAAAGATGATCTTTTTTTAGTTGATTCAGGCGCTCAATATTTTGATGGAACGACAGATGTAACTCGTACCATCGCGTTTAGCAAGGTTACCAATGAACAGAAAAAAATGTATACACTGGTACTTAAAGGTCACATAGCTGTAGCACTAAGTACATTCAATGAAAAAGAAAGTGGTAAAACACTTGATAGACATGCCAGAAAGTTCCTTAAAAAAGAAAAGTTGAATTTTGATCATGGAACTGGCCATGGTGTTGGTTGTTTTCTAAATGTCCATGAAAGTCCTCCTTCTATTTCACCATTATCAAAACATAAGTTTAAAAAGGGTATGATTGTTTCAAATGAGCCTGGATTTTATAAGAAAAATAAATATGGAATTCGTATCGAAAATCTCGTTCTTTCAAGAAAAAAACAAAGTCGACTTTATTTTGAAACTCTTACTGTTGCGCCTCTAGAGCCAAAACTAATTGACTTTAAATTACTCACATCTGTTGAGATGAAATGGCTTAAAAATTATCACAGTAAAGTTTATAAATCAGTTGCAGGCTTTTTGAACAGTAAAGAAAAAATGTGGCTCCAAAATGAGATTAGCTCTCTAACAGTTTAATCCACTGATCTTCAGAAATTACTTTTATCCCTAATTCTTTAGCCTTTTTCAATTTTGAACCAGACTTCTCTCCACTAATTAAAATATCAGTACTCGCACTTATAGATGATACTACCTTTGCCCCTAATCTTTCTGCCCTATTTTTTGCTTCTGCTCTAGACATTCTTTCTAAACTACCAGTAAATAGTATTTTTTTACCAGTTATTTTAGATTCTTGTATAACTGTTTTGTCTACGTAAATCTCACATAAGCTTAGAAGTCTAATTATTTCTTCACGATTATTTTTATAATTTAGATATTCAAAAAAAGAATTGATTGCTTTAGGACCGAGTCCATCAATTTCAATCATTGTGTCTCTAACTTCACTTGTGTTTGCTTTCAAATTTTGTAAAAAGCTTTTAAAGCTATCAACACTCTTAAATGCTTCACTTATTGCAAGCGCATTTTTTTCACCTACAAATCGAATGCCAAGAGAGTAAATAAGCTTTGATAATGAGAATTTTTTTTTACTTTCAATTGCTCTCACTAAATTATTAAAAGATAATTCACCCCATCCCTCAAGTTGACATATTTCAGATTTTTTATTCCTTAAGCTATATACATCAGAGTAGTTTTGAATGTACTTATTGCTAAAAAAAAGATTTATTTGTTTTTCACCAAGTCCCTCGATATCTAAAGCACTTCTAGAGACAAAGTGTTTCAGTCTACCTAGAATCTGCGCTTCACAAATATAAGTACCTGAACAACGAATAACTACTTCTTCAGGATCTATGATAATTTTAGAATTACAAATAGGACACACATTAGGTTTCTTGTACTTGATTCCTCTTTTATTTTTTTTGTCGTCGATAACTTCAATTACATGCGGGATGACATCTCCAGCCCGCTCAACAATAACCCTGTCGCCTTCACGAATATCTTTTTTTTCTATCTCGTCAAAGTTATGTAATGTTGCATTTGAAACAATTACACCTCCAATATTTACTGGCATAAGTCTTGCAACAGGAGTTACTGAGCCTGTTCTTCCTATTTGAATATCAATTTTCTTAACTGTTGTTTGAGCAGTTTCAGACTCAAATTTATGGGCTATTGCCCAACGTGGAGCTTTTCCAACGAAACCTAAACGATCCTGTAAGGATAAATTATTAACTTTATAAACAAGTCCATCAATATCATAGGGAATATCTGCTCTCTTACTTACAATATCTGAATAAATATCTATCAAACCATCTATTGAATTTGATTTATTCATGAGAGGGCTTATTGGAATTTCCCACTTTTTTAATTGCAGCATCTGGTCATAATAAGTCTCATGTTTCCTACCCCTAATCTGGCCAAATCCATGAGATATAAATTTTAATGGTCGTTTTGCCGTTACCTTAGGATCAATCTGTCGTAGACTTCCTGCTGCAGCATTTCTGGGGTTTGCAAATTGATTATTTGATGACTTGTTTAAAACAACAAAATCATCCTTAGTCATAAAAATTTCACCTCTTATTTCCATCAAAGAAGGGGTATTTTTGAAATCAATCTTTTCAGGTATATCATTAATTGTTCTAATATTTGATGTGATTACTTCTCCAACTTTACCGTTGCCTCTTGTTGCAGCTGATACTAATTTACCGTTCTCATAAATAAGATTTACTGATAATCCATCAATTTTAGGTTCAATACAATATTCAATATTATTACCCGATGAACCTAAAAAGTTTCTTAATCTCTTTTCAAAATTTTTTAAGTCATCAGCTGTCATGGCATTATCAAGTGACAGCATTGGGGATGGATGACTAAATTTTGTAAAATCTTCTGATACTTTTCCTCCAATTTCATTTAAAGGATTCTCAGCTAATTCAATTGATGGGTTTTCTTTTAAAATTTTTTTTAATTTTAAAACTAATTTGTCGTATTCTGCGTCGGTAATAGATGGTTTATCTTTATTGTAATAAAGATCATTATGAATTTTGATTTCATCGATTAACTTTATGATACTTAATTTGATATCTCTTTTATTCACTTACTTCTATAACTAAGAATTGCTATTAACAATTTCATATGATTTTTTGTACCATTCACTATCTGGAAAATTATACCCTAGAGTTGATGCATATTTCTCTGACTCGCTGATTAAGCCAAGAGAGTAGTATATCTCGACAAGTCTATGAAGTGCTTCAGCGGTATAGATTGAAGTTTTATATTTATCTAGAACAGTATTGTAACGATTGATTGCAGAAATCCAGTTTTTATTAAATTGATAATATCTTGCCACTTCCATTTCCTTTGCTGCAAGACGATCATTCAAAATATCAATCTTACCTTTTGCGTCATTAGCAAACGAGGTATCTGGATATTTATTTATTACATTATGAAATGAATTAAGGGCAATTTCAGTCATACTTTGATCCCTCTCTACATCTTCAATTTGATAAAAGTAATTTAGAGATTTTAAATAGTAAGCATAACCTATGTCCTTGCTTGCAGGATGTAAGGATATAAATCGATCAAGACTATTTAAACTCTCATCATAAAATTGTGACTTATAATAACAATATGCGCTCATTAATTGAGATTTTGCAGCCCACTTTGAATATGGATACTGTCTTTCAATATCCTCAAAAATGATTGCCGCATCAATAAAGTCTTTTTTTGATACTAAACTTATAGCTTGATCATATAATATTTTAAGCTCTTCCCCCTCAGTGGTTGGGACTTCAAGCTTAGTCGAAGAACAACTTATTATAAAAAGTGATAAAAATGATAACGTTACTAATAATTTATATTTATGGAGCATATCATTACTTGATAATTGACCACATATTAAATTAATAATTTTAAGATTAAAGACTATTCTACGGTAAATTAGATATAATTGATTACTTCTTTACTGTCATAAATCAGATTTTGTGACTCTGAACTTATAGAGTCTTGGATTATTGATAGAGAGCTATCATTCATTAAGAATTTTAGCATTTCTTGAGTTCTTCTGTGGCCAGCACAATATGCCTCGATTGAACCAACGATACTCATTCCTGAAAGATAAATATCGCCAATTATATCTAGTACTTTGTGCCTAACAAACTCATTTTCAAATCTAAGATCTTCATCATTTAAAATTCCATCTTTGCTCAAAACAATTGCATTATCAACTGAGCCACCCTTAATTAATCCTTGAGCTCTCAGAAATTCAACTTCATCTTCAAAACCAAAAGTTCTAGATGGTGAAATCATCTCTTTGTACTTCACTTCATTTAATTCATCTAAAACAAAGTTTTGCTTCTTAATAAGAGAATGGTCGTAAACAATAGTATAATCAATACTCAATTGTTCATTCGGTGAAACTTTTATAAAAGAATTTTCATCTCCAACCATAAATGGTTTTAAGATTTTTATTGATTTTTTTGAAGCATGTAATTCTTTTACTCCAACACTTTCAATTGTCTCAACAATTTGTTTTGAACTTCCATCTAAGATGGGAAGCTCATCAGTATTCAAATCAATAAGAGCATTATCAATATTCAATCCATGAAAAGCTGACAATAAATGTTCTGTCATACTCACCTTATGCCCATACATATTTTCAAGTGATGAGCAAAGCTGAGAATTTGTTATATTATTTATACTGCACTCAATTACTTTTTGATGATTTGGAACACCAAGATCAATTCTTTTAAAATTTATTCCAGTGTTAGCTGGTGCGGGATGAACAGTCATTGTTGAAGTCTCTCCAGAATGAAGAGTTATACCAGACAGCGTGAATGATCTTTTTAGGGTAGTTTGAAGAGACATGAGCTACTTATATAAGCAATTTACTTATTTAACAGACAATGATTGTTACTGTATTTTACAATTAAATTGATGCAAAAAAATTGTAAATGTATGAAAAAAAAGACTTTTTTTGACTATTTTGATCATGGTTTTCATCAACTTGTAAATCATGATCTGCAGCATATGTGAGTAGGCCAAAAGATGATGATAGAGATGGGTTTGATATGATTGTTTTTAATCCATTAAATTTTTGAGCTACTCCTAGTCTGACTTTTTTTGATTCAAGTTGATTTTTAATTTTATTTATCAGTTTTGCTGACTTGGATCCTTTGCCAGTAATGATTATATTTTTATCCACTAGATAAAAATATTTTGAGTCATTTGTAACTTTTTGTATCAACTCTACTAGTTCTTCACATCTTGAATTAAATACCTTTAAACTATCAATCTCAAATTGATCATTTAAATTTTCTTCATTAATCATATTTAATTTTTTTCTAAGAGCATCTGCGTCAGTTAATTCAATATTCATTACCTGACTTATATCTTTTGATATATGCAAGGTACCAATTGGTATTTTTTGGAAAGCGATGAGATTATTATCAAAAATATAACTAATAAATGTGTAGTTTTTACCAATATCAATTACTGCTGATCCATGTGAAGACTCTTCTTCTGATAATGTTGAAATAGAAGAAGTATAGGCGCTTGCAATAAATTGACGTACCGATACTTGTAAATTCTCAAAAATGCTCCTTAATTTATTTAACCTGTCACTATCACTCATGATTATGTGCCATCTTGTCCTCAGGTTATTAACCCTCATTCCAATTGGATCAGAAACAGATTTTAGATTATTAATCCTGTGACTAATTGGAAATGAATGTAGAGGCTCTTTTGCATCACTATATAAAGACTTAAACTCTCTTTGTTTAAAGAATGAATTTATCATTTTATTTGTAACAACTTCATTGCCTATCTCAATCTCCTGATCAATGTAAATAGAATCATTATGATCATAAATGCTGATATAGGCTTCTTTAACTGACACATTTGATTCAATTTCTGCCTTGTCAATTGATTGTCGAATATATTTCTCCAATTCTTCCTCTGGATATTGAAATGGATCAACGCAATCAATTGGTAATTCTACAATACCATGACCAATTAACTGTAGAAAAGTTCCTTGATTCACGATTTCAAGCTCATGAGCAATTACACAAACAACTCTATCTGGACGTATATCTATTCCTGTAATGATTGTTCGACTCAAATCAAACCTCTTCAATATTTACTTTTAATTTATCTCCATCAATTTTGATGATTGCCCTGTCATTAATCCTTAAATCAACCTCAATTATATTACTTTTAAGTATTTTATCTCTTTCAATAAGTTTTTTAAGATTTTCAAGAGACTTACCAATATTAGTTTCAGGTAATTTAACAATTAACTCATTACTAAAAATTAAATTCCATCTTCTTTGTTCGATAAATTCCATTTCTTTTACCGATAATAAAATTTCGGGATAATGAATATTTAAATTTGAGATTAAATTTGGTAGATTTATTTCGCTATCAATACCACTTAGAAGTAATCGCTGACTTTCTAGTATTACATCTTCATTTTCTTCAATAATTAATTCTCCATCAATATCAACTAAATAAACCTTTTGATCTTTTAAAAGGTATGCAAATGGATCATTTTCTATGACAAATATATTTAAAGTGTTAGGAAAACTTTTTTTTATATTAACTTTTTTTATCCAGTTTAAATTTTTAATTTCTTCAGCTGCGTTTTTTAGGTCAAAAGTAAATAGACTTTTTCCTTTTTCAAATGAAATTTTTTTGATTTTTTGTGTATCAGAAAAATTTACTCCATTAACATTAATCGTTTTTATCTGGGCAAAGGAATTTAATGCCGAGGGATTTAAGTAATAAAAAAATATAAATCCAAATGAAAGAATAACTACTAAGCCGCAACCAATATTTAGATATCTAACGATTTGTTGACGCATCATTTAAGATCCAATCTATCAACTCATCAAAGCTAATTCCATGAAATTTTGCAATTTCTGGAACTAAAGACGTTGGTGTCATACCGGGCTGAGTATTTAATTCTAGAATATAAAACTTACTTTGATGTTTATCATATATAAACTCTGTTCGAGATATACCTTTACATCCAATTAAATTGTGAACTTTAAGGGCAAGTTTTTCAACTTGTATAATCTCATCTTTTGACAGTCTTGCTGGAATTATATGTTTTGTTCCTCCATCATCAAAATATTTTGACTCATAATCATAAAATTCATTTTTAGGATCTATTTCAATAGATCCAGTCTTATTATCCCCAATAACAGCAACATTTATCTCAGGTCCATTTATAAATTCTTGAATCAAGACTTCCTTTCTATCTATGTTTCTAGAAATATAATCCTCTATATCCTCTATTTTTCTAATGATTGATACACCTACACTAGACCCTTCACTTCTTGGCTTGATAATAAATGGAAACTTAAAAGGAAGGTTGTCTTTTAAGTGATTAAGGCTTGATAATATTGTTGAAGGATAAATGATATCATTTTTAATAAAAATCTTTGCAGACTCATGCTTATCCATGGCAATTTTAGAAGCTTTAACACCAGAATGTGTATATGCAGTTTTACTTAACTCAAGAATCTTTTGAACTTGGCCATCTTCACCCCATGTTCCATGCAAAGCATTGAAAATAACATCAGGCTTACTTTCTTCAATTTTTTCTAAAAGATTTAAATTAGCGTCAACATGAATTATTTTATGACCTAAACGATCCAAAGACTTAGCTACTTCTTTCCCTGATATTATGCTTATTTCCCTTTCAGCAGAAATACCGCCAGATATCAACATTACTTTTTTAATATCTTTATTCATCTTTGACCTTTTATTTCAATTTCCCATTCTAATTGAACACCAGTTTTTTCTAGAACCTTTTCTCTAATTCGTTCACCAAAATCTTCAATAATATTCGAAGATTTTGTTTGAGTATTAATAATAAAATTTGCATGTTTTTTTGACATAGATACTCCATCAGGACAATTAACTTCATTGAGATAAGGTTTTATAAGCTCCCATGTTTTTTTATCTGAAACTTGAGAAGTTGGGTTCTTAAATGTACTTCCACCTGTTCTAACTTTTTGAGGCTGACTATCTAATCTACGGGTATTGATATCATTCATTTTCTCTTTAATTTGATCTTTATTTCCATGGGTCTTTTTTATTTCTACTTCAGTAACAATATGATTTTTTAGGAAATTATTTTTTCTATAAGAGAATATCTGTTCAGAATTTTTTATCGTTATTTCATTACCCTCAAAATCAATACATTTAAATGAATAAACAACATCTGATATTTCACTTCCATAGCATCCTGCATTCATTGCAATAGCCCCTCCAATGGTTCCAGGTATCCCATAGAGAAATTCACAATCAGTAAATGATTTTTCATAACAGTATCTTGAAAATACTTTATCTGGCACCGCCGCACCTGATACAATACTTTTATCATTTTCGTTAATAAAATTAAAGTTTTTACTCAGCCTAATAGTGATACCATTTAATCCTCCATCCCTAATTAGGATATTGGAACCAAGGCCGATAACATTGATTTTAGTATTACTATTTATTAATTTTAAAACCTTTATCAAATCTTCAGATGACTGTGGAACAAATAAGGCTTCTGCGACCCCGCCTACACCAAACCAGGTTTGTTGCGAAATATTTTTATTAAAGAAGATATTTTTATTTAAAAATTCTCTATCTAATTCATTTTCTAGATGGTGTTGTAATTTAGTTTTCATTCAGATCATCTAATATTTTATATGGCCAATCAGTAATATCTCCAGCGCCCAGAAAAATGTAGATCTCATTCTTTTTACTTTTTTTCATTTCCTCTTTGATATCGTCTAGACTATTTAGATAACAACTGACTGTATTTGAGCCCTTACCAATTAATTTAATTATTTTATTAAGATTAAAATTTACAGGTTTACGTTCATTTGCTGAGTAAACATTTGATATAAACACTTTATCAGAACTAACAAAAGACCTTGAAAATTCTTTTAATAATGGGATTAGTCTAGAATACCTATGTGGTTGAAAAACAGCAGTAATTTTTGATTTTGGATAAGCATTCTTCAGACCAAGCAATAAGTTTTCGATTTCAGTAGGATGATGAGCATAATCATCAATTAATTTTATTGAATTATACTTTCCAACATAAGTTAGCCTTCTGTTTACACCTTTAAAGTTTCTTAAAGATTTTTTTGCTTTAGTTATTGAAAGATCTAGTTCTGTAGAAATAGCAATTGCAGCTAGCGCGTTTAAAACATTATATTTACCTAGCATAGGTATATAAAAATTTTTAATACAGTAATTCTTTTTCTTAATATTTATATCAATATCAAAATATGTTTTTTCTTTCTTATATCTAATATTAAAAGCTCTAATATTACTCTTTTTGTCAGTACCGTAGGTTATAATATTAGTATTTTTTATTGATTTAACTAACAGCTTAATGGAAGGGTCATCTAAGCATACAACTGCAAATCCATAAAATGGTATATTTGAGATAAACCTCTTAAAACTTTTTTTAAGTTCATTGTAGTTTCCGTAATACTCTAAATGCTCTTTGTCAATATTTGTCACTACTGAAATATATGGATCCAATTTTAAAAATGTTCCATCAGACTCGTCTGCTTCAACAATTATCCATTCTCCCTTTCCTAATCGAGTATTTGTTCCAAATTCATTGATTATTCCTCCATTAATTACTGTGGGAGAAAGCCCATAATCAGAGATTAGTGATGCAATAAGAGTTGTAGTAGTTGTTTTTCCATGAGAGCCAGAAATTGCGATTGTTTTTTTTAATTTGATTAGTTGTGATAAAATAGATGATCGAGATAATGTTGGAATTTTTAACTTTAATGCCTCTTTCATTTCTGGATTTTTATTATCAATTGCTGAAGAATGAATAATAATATCAGCATTAGTAATATTTTTTTTATTATGCCCTATAAAAACTCTTATTCTTTTTTTATTAAGTCGTAAGACATTTTTACTTTTAGAAATATCACTACCTTGAACTTTATAACCCATACCATGTAGAATCTCAGCAATTCCACTCATTCCAATCCCACCAATACCGATAATGTGAATTTTATTTTTTTTATTTATATTCATAAAGTTTTGATAATATTTGCTCTGAGCTATTGGTAGTTTTAATTCTTGATAATTTTGATCTGATATAGCCTGAATTTTTCTCGAAATATAGCAATCTATATGCTTCTAATGATAAATTTACAGAATTTAAATTTTCATTTCTTATAACTTTAGAACATTTAATTTCTGATAGTTTTTTTGCATTAAAATATTGATGATCATCTACAGCATATGGAAACGGTATTAGAATTGATGGTTTTTTTGCATTTATGATCTCATTTGTAGTTGATGAACCAGATCTAGAGATAATAATGTCAGACATATGTATAAGTGTTGTCATATCATCGAAATAATCACTCACTTCACAACTTAATTTATTAGCGATATAGAAATTTTTTATTTTTTTAAGATCTTCCAACCTGCCTTGATGACTAACATGTATCTTCTTACTCACTTTATCTTGAAGTCGAACAATTGCTTTTGGAACTATCTCAGAGAGAGATTTTGATCCTTGACTACCTCCAATTACACAAATTTTTATTTTATCAATATTTTTACTTATAATTCTTTTATCATTTTTAAGATCACGAATTGGCATACCAACATTAATAACCTTTGCTCTAAATTTATTATCAATTTTTAATGTTTGTTCAAAAGTAGTAAAAATGATTTTTGCTTTACTGACTAAATTACGGTTTGCTTTTCCCATGACTGCGTTAGCTTCATGAATTGCAATCTTATAATTTAATAATTTTGCCGCGTATAATGGTGCTAAAGTCATGTAGCCACCAAAACCAACAACAAAATCAGCTTTTGAATTTAGAAATATAAATAATGACTTTATATAAAATAATGGAATATTGAAAATCTGAGAAACTCTATTATTTGCTTTGAATAGATTTTTTAATATTTTTTTATCCTCTTCTGGAATCGTATCAAAAAAGACTCTTCCTCTTTCATCTGTAATAATCTTGCATTGAATTTTTTTTTTTTTAAAAAATCTATAAGTCGTTAGCATTGGCAAACAGTGGCCTCCTGTGCCTCCGCCAACTAAATATATTTTTCTCATACTTAATTATTATTTCTAAATGTGTCTTTTTTTTGAAAGTAGCATAATTAGACCGAAAGTAATAGATATACCTATTATTGATGAACCTCCATAGCTTATGAATGGCAATGTCATTCCAGTTGACGGCGTGAGACTAATATTAACAGAAATATGTATTAGTGCCTGTAATGAAAAATATATGATTAAAGAAAAAAGACTTATTTGAAGAAAATGATTTTTCTCATCGTATAATCGAATAAATACTCGATATGCAATAAATAAAAAAATAAATAAAATAAATATACAACCAATTATGCCAAATTCTTCAGCAATAACGGCATATATATAGTCAGTGTAAGCCTCAGGAAGATCTATCTTTAATGTTCCATTGCCAGGGCCTACACCAAATAGTCCTCCACTATTTATTGCTTCTTTTGCTAATTCTGGTTGATAGTTATTAATACCATCAGGCCATAAAAAACTATCAATCCTATTTTTTACGTTAAAATTAAAAAAATATATAAATATTGAAAAGAAAAAACCAGAAAATAATATTAAGCAAATAATCCAAAAACTAAATCCACTTATAAATATTGAAGAAATAAAAATAGACGTAATTAAAAAAAATTGACTAATATCTGGTTGAATTACCAAGATTACTCCTATTGCTAAAAACGAGAGAATACTTATTCCGTATTTATATTGATTAGACTGTCCAGTTTTAGACTCTAAGAAAAAAGCAAGTGCTAAACAAAAAAAAGGTTTTATGAATTCAATTGGCATAATTGTAAAATAATTAAAATTTATCCATCTTTTTGATCCATTCCATTCCTGACCAATAAGTAAAGTTGAAAACAACAATAAGAAAGTAATTATAAATAGTGGAAGAATCATTTTCTTTAAATGATTTATTCTAAGCACGGATATTCCAATGCTTATTAAAAGACCGATTATTAGATATATATGCTGTGTTGAGAAAATTGATAGTATACTTATATTATTTATATAGATAGACGTTGGATTTATTGTTAAGCTTATCAAAAAGCCCGAAATAATTAGAATAAATAAAGATAGTAAAAGCCATTTATCTATTTGTTTCCACCACTCACTTAAAATACTACTCTCATGAAGAGTGTCATTATTCATTAAACAAACTTTCTAGTAATTAATTTTTTAAACTTCTTCCCTCTTTCTTCAAAGTTTTTGTATTGATCAAATGAAGCAGCGCCAGGACAAAATAAGATAGTTGAGTGTTTTTTTAAATCTATATCTTTATAACACTTTGTAATGATTTCATTTAAATTTGAAGAGGCAAATATCTTATTTGTTTTAGAAAAAAAATTTATAAATAAATTTTTATCAACACCTGTTATGTAAACTTTCTTAAGTTTGTTGACATAAGGTAAAAGCATATTTAAATTTTTGTCTTTCAAGACTCCGCCACAAATAAGATAAATATTTTTATAATTCTTTATCGCTCTTACCATGGATTCGATATTTGTTGCCTTAGAGTCGTTAATAATAATAGTTTTGCTATTATCAAAAATGAGCTCTTGACGATGATTTAATCCAATATAACTATTAAGCGCTTTTTTAATTGATAGATTTTTTAATTGAAGAGAAGATAATACTTGATAGGTAAGTTGAATATTTTCTTCATTATGCTCACCATTCAAGTGTGGATTACTGTGCTTTATCTTCCTTAATTTTGATGTGATTATCAATTTCTTTTTTGACGAGTAAAATTGACTCTTTCTTTTTTCAAAATTAAGAGAAATTGTATTACTTTTTTTGTTTTTCAACAGCTTTGATGCTTTTGATTTAATTAAATCATGGTTACAATTTAATATTGCCGTATCATCATTTGTTAAATTTTTAAAAATTTTTGATTTTTGATTAAAGTAATTTCTCATATTTTTATGTCTACTTAAATGATCTGAAGATAAATTTGAAATCACTGCAATATTTGGGGAAAAAATTTTTGAAGTTTCTAATTGATATGATGATACTTCTATTATAAGAATTCCATTTCTTATTAGCTTTGAACTAAATATTGAATTTCCAATATTACCGATTAG